>FSSH01000235.1_pt3 | contig 50814 bp, 63 predicted proteins | sample 1166101 | NCBI WGS metagenome assembly FSSH01 (sample SAMEA32972668, study PRJEB13176) | freshwater metagenome | biome: Drinking water system; feature: Biomass in drinking water that filtered by 0.45 um membrane; material: drinking water | place: USA | collected 2012-12-20 | depth 0 m | reverse complement strand
CAGAGTTCGTTCGACGGCCGCCGCATTGTGATTTTCTCCGGCGGCGCCAAGAGCGAGGACAAGAACGTGTTCGATGAAGCACGGGCCATCCGGGACGGCGGCGGGTTCGGCAGTATCATCGGGCGGAATTCTTTTCAGCGTCCCAAGGCGGAGGCGGTAAAGTTCCTCCACACGATCATGGGGATCTATTCCGGAGAAGTTCAATAATTGTTCGGCCGACGATTCATTGGATGAAGGTGGAAGCATGATGGAAACACCCACTCAGAGGCCTGAATCAAGCCGCAGCTGGATGGTCGCTGCGGTGCTGCTCACGGCGGGGATGATCATCGGATTTGTGGTGGCTTCCGATCTGGGATGGCTCTCGAACGGTCATGCCGTTCCGGATAGCGGGACATCGCCGCTGGCTAGGCCGGTTGCCACGGCGCCGCAGCCGGTATTGCCGGGGATGGGAAATCTGACGTTCGTCGAGATTGCCAAGGCGGTCAAGCCGGCTGTCGTCAACATTTATGCGACCAAGACAGGTAAGGGAGAAGGCGGGGCTCATGCGACGCCGTTTGAGGATCCGTTTTTTCGCAAGTTTTTCGGCGATGAATTTTTTCGCCGGTTTGAACAACAGCAGCCGAAAGAAAAGAAAGAACGCGGTTTAGGGTCAGGCGTCATCGTTGAGTCGAACGGCTTGATCATCACGAACAACCATGTGGTCGGCAAGGCCGATGAAATTCGTGTGACGCTTTCGGATAAACGCGAGTTCAAAGCCAAGTTGATCGGGACCGATCCAAAGACCGATATTGCAGTTGTGAAGATCGATGCAACGAATTTGCCGACAGTAGCCTGGGCCGATTCTGATCAGTTGGAAGTCGGCGAGTTTGTCCTAGCCGTCGGCAACCCATTCGGACTCACGCAAACGGTCACATTGGGTATTGTCAGCGCACTAGGTCGGGCGGCGGGGATTGCGGAGTACGAAGACTTTATTCAAACCGATGCTGCGATCAATCCCGGCAATTCCGGCGGCGCGCTGGTGAATGTGCGCGGCGAGCTGGCGGGAATCAATACCGCCATTTTTAGCCAGAGCGGCGGCAACATGGGCATCGGCTTTTCAGTGCCCAGCAACATGGCCCGCTCTATCATGGACCAGCTGGTCAAGACCGGGAAGGTGGTGCGCGGCTGGCTGGGTGTGTCGATTCAGGAACTGACGCCTGAACTAGCGAAACAGTTCGGCGTGGCCGATACCAAGGGTGTGTTGGTCAGCGATGTGATGGATGAGAGTCCCGCCAAGAAGGCCGGGGTGGAGCGTGCCGATGTGATTGTGGAATACGACGGGAAGCCGATGGATTCTCCCACGCATCTCCGGAACGCAGTCGCGCAGACGCCGGTGGGCAAGAAAGTGTCTGTCAAGCTGATCCGTGACAAGAAGCCGAAAATAATCGACCTCGCCATCGTCGAGCAGCCGAAGTCCATGACGCAATCGGGCGAGGAGGAGTCGGCTGAAGCGGCGGCGCCAACCGGGATTCTGTCGGATCTGGACGTGCGGGAGCTGACCGATGAAGTGGCCGGCCGGTACGGAATGAAATCCAGTGAGCGCGGAGTTGTGGTGGTGCGGGTGAAGCCCGGCAGTACGGCCGAGGAAACCGGCGTGCGAGAAGGCGATCTGATTATCGAGATCAATCGGCAGCCGGTGACGTCTCTGAAGACGTACGAGCGCATTGCTGCCAAGTTGCCAAAAAACGAGGCCGTGCTCATGCTGTTGAAGCGGCAGGGACGGACGATCTATCTGACACTCCGCCCATGAAGCGCGAGAGATGGGCTCTGCCCCGCTGATGCCGTTGAGGAAACGGTTGTGGAGATGGGACGGACGAAATATCGCATATTCCCGCCCATGAAGTGCGGGAGGCGGACTCGGCCTCGCCGATCTCATTGCGAAGATGGTCGAGGGGACAGGGGCGGACGATCTATCGCATATTCCCGCCCATGACATAGTTCGAGGGTGCCCGGATGGGTGCCATGAGGGAGAGGGGGTTCCGGTATGATATCGCGAGCCATATTTATCCTTCTCAGTGCGCTGGCCGGTATGGTTTTGTTTTTGCGTGCCGAAGGCGCCAGCGGTGCGTTCTGGTTGTATGGGTTTGGGATCGGGGCGGTGACCGGTGGTCTCATCGTCGTCGGTGAATACGCATTACGGACATTGTCATTCGGTATCATTGTGGGTGCGACGGCGGGTCTGGCAGTCGGGCTTCTGATGACCGGGCTGGTTGAGTGGGTTGGCGGTGAAATCTTCGATGTGCAGACGTTCCTGTTTCACATCGGTGGACTGGTGTTTCTCCTCGGGTTTCCCTATCTGGGTTTGGTGCTGGGGGCGCGATTCGGGCAGGAACAGTTTCCCGTGTCTCAGCCACGGGCGACCGATCTCTCCGGCAGTTCGAATAGTCTCAAGGTGCTCGATACGAGCGTCATCATCGATGGTCGCGTCGCGGACCTCTGTGAAACGGGTTTTCTGGAAGGCACGTTTTTCGTTCCGCAGTTCATCCTGCACGAATTGCAGCATATCGCGGATTCGTCGGACTCCCTGAAGCGCGCCCGCGGCCGCCGTGGACTTGATATTCTCAATAAGATCCAGAAAATGGCGGATATCGATGTGCAGGTGGTTGAAGAGGACTTCCCGAATGTGAAGGAAGTGGATGCGAAGCTGGTCGTCTTTGCCAAGAGAAGGGCGCGCGCATCATGACGAACGATTTGAACCTGAATAAAGTCGCTGAGCTGCAGGGGGTGCGCGTCCTCAATATCAACGAACTGTGTAATGCGCTGCGGCCCGTCGTCCTGCCGGGCGAGACCATCCGGGTCTTCGTGTTGAAGGAAGGTAAAGAAGCCGGCCAGGGCGTGGCCTATCTCGACGACGGCACCATGATTGTTGTGGACAATGCCCGGCGGTGCATCGGCCGCAATGTCGACGTGATAGTGACCAGCGTTTTGCAAACCACCGCCGGACGCATGATTTTCACCCGATTGAAAGAAGATGCCGAGCGAGAGGAGTTGCAAGTCGCTCGTGGATAGATGTGTGATCGCGGTCGTCCCCGCAGCCGGCAAAGGGTTGCGGATGGGCGGCTCAGTTCCAAAACAGTTTCTCGCGCTGGGCGGTGAGCCGCTCGTCGTCCATTCGCTACGCGTCCTGCAATCCTCCCCCTGTATCGATCAGATCATCCTCGCCGTTCCGCAGGCCGATCTCGACTATTGTCTGAACGATCTGGCCGTCCGGTACGGATTTTCGAAAATCACGAAAGTGGTCGCGGGCGGACGGGAACGGCAGGATTCCGTTCGGCATGCCCTCGAACATGTTCCGGATGAAACGGAGATCGTCGTCGTGCACGATGCCGTACGGCCGTTCCTGACCGAGAAGATGGTCGCGGAAGTCGTAGCGGCCGCGCGCCAGCATGGCGGAGCGATTATCGCGCTCCCGATGCGCGACACGGTGAAACAGGTCGGGGCTGAACAACGGATTGAACGCACCGTCGATCGTCAGCCTCTGTGGCTGGCCCAGACGCCGCAGGCCTTCCGCTGCGACTGGCTGCAGGCGGCGCATCGCAAGGCGCATGCGGAGTCAGTGCATGCGACGGACGATGCGTTTCTGTTTGAATGGGTCGGCCATCCCGTGGTGGTGGTGGAAGGCAGCGGAGAAAACATCAAAGTGACGCGACCGGAAGATATGGTGATCGGGGAAGCGATCTTGGGCTCCCGCACTGCCGCGCGTTCGGGAGGATCGTAATGGCAACGAAGATTCGTGTGGGCTGCGGTTATGATGTCCATCCCATGGGAGCCGGGCGAAAATTGATCCTGGGCGGCATCGAAGTGCCGCACTCGAAAGGGCTGCTGGGCCATTCGGACTCCGATGTCCTGGTGCATGCGGTGTGCGATGCCCTGTTGGGGGCAATGGGCGAGGGGGATTTGGGCCGGCATTACCCCAGCTCTGACCAGAAGTACAAAGGGATCTCCAGCCTCAAGCTGCTGGAAGATGTGATGGGGAAGCTGACGAAGAAGGGCTATCGGGTCGTCAATGTCGATACCATCATTGTGGCCCAGGCTCCGCGTTTGAGCACCTTCCTTGCGGCCATGCAGAAACAGATGGCGCAGGTCATGGGTATCGACGCCGATCAAGTGAACGTGAAAGTGAAGAGCGGCGAAGGGCTCGATGCGGTGGGACGGGAAGAGGGCATGCAGGCCCATGCCGTCTGTTTGATTGAAGCGGTGTGACTGCCGTAGGATAGTGCACCATGCTGAAAGCCATTCGACAGGATCTCCAAGCCATCTTCGATCGGGACCCGGCCGCCACCAGCCGGCTGGAGGTCATTCTGACCTACGCCGGGTTCCACGCGCTTCTCATCTACCGAATCGCCCATTGGCTGAAGTTCTACGGGGTGCCGTTTGTGCCGCGAGCCTTGTCTCAGCTGGCCCGCTGGTTGACCGGCATTGAAATTCATCCGTCCGCAAAAATTGGCACAGGGTTTTTCATCGATCATGGCATGGGCGTCGTTATCGGCGAAACGGCCGAGGTCGGCGACTACGTCACGCTCTTTCAAGGCGTCACGCTCGGCGGCACAGGGAAAGAGCGGGGGAAACGGCATCCGACGCTGGGCAATCACGTGGTCGTCGGCGCCGGAGCCAAGATTCTCGGCGGCATCAAAATCGGCGACAACGTCAAGATCGGTGCAAACTCCGTCGTCATCAAGAATGTCCCACCCAATTCCACCGTCATCGGCGTGCCGGCCCGTGTCATCAAGACGCAGGGCGAACGGTTGCCCGATGTCACGATGGATCAAACCAACCTGCCCGATCCCATCAGCGACCGGTTCGTAGCGCTTGAACAAGAGTTGATCGAACTCCGTAAGAAGCTCGAAGCGCGCGACTCCCAGCTGCCGTTCTAGCCTCTCCTTCCCGACATCTTCCAATCCCGCTCCTTCTTTGTGCAGGACTATTCGTTTCCGAGCGTGCTTCAGGCGCGGATGAATGCTGGCGGCTGTTTATCTGGAGAGGGTGTGGTGAAAGATGAGAGAGAGAATCCGGCGCGGCGGGAGCCGCGCCGGGGTATCGCAGCTGGTTCGGACTAGTTTGATAGACAGGTGCTCATGAATTTCTTCCGCTCGTCGCCCTTCAAGGTCTTCTCGCCCGCCTCTTTATTGCACGCCTTCATCTTCTCCTGCTGAGCCGTTTTGCCGCTCTTGACCGGTTTGGCTGAGAGGCACTCCTTCATAAACGCCTTCCGTTCGTCGCCTTTCCCTTCCCCAAACCCCTTCTCGTTCGCTTCCTTGTTGCACGTCGCCATTTTGTTCTGTTGGCCGTCGGCTTCGCTGGACACCGGGGCCAGCACGACCACGGCTAAAAAGAGTGAGAGGACGACCAGGCTGGCAATCTTCATGGTGAGGCTCCTTGTGTGAGAGGGTGAAGGATCGACGGGCACTATACCAAAACGCTCAGGAATTGTCTGTACGGAAGGGCCCTGATATTCAGTAGTCTACGCGGAGGAGGCAGAGTCCCTGTGGTGGTGCAGTCTTGCCGGCCGCGCGCCGGTCGCGCGCAGCGAGAATGGCAGCAAAACTTTCCGGCGCACGTTTCCCTTGGCCGACGTCGACCAATGTGCCCACGAGGCTGCGGACCATCTGTTTCAAAAACCGGTCGGCATAGGCTTCGATGCGAAGTTCGTGGCCCTCGCGAATTACGACGAGGCGTTGGAGGTGGCAGACCGGGTCCTCGTTTTCGGTCGGTTGCGTCTCGAATGACGAAAAATCGTGCGAGCCAATGAGATGCAAGGCCGCGTGGTTCATGGCCGCATCATCCAACGGTTTGTAGACGTGCCAGAGTAATTGCCGATCCAGCGCGGGACGTGGCGACCGGTTGAGAATCCGATATTGGTAGAGCTTGCCCTTCGCTTTGTAGCGGGCATGGAATTCGGGAGGTGGAAAGTCGACGGCGTGGACTGAAATATCAGGCGGGAGATGGGCGTTCAACGCCATTGTCCAATCATAGGCGGTCATGTCCCGATCGATGCGAAAGCTGACGACCTGCCCCAGCGCGTGCACCCCGGCGTCGGTGCGCCCGGCCGCGACGACAGAGATCGTTTGTTGGGTCACATCCTTGATCGCGGTTTCGACCGCTTCTTGAATGGTCGGCTGGTTGGGTTGCCGCTGCCAGCCGGCGTAGTGCGTGCCCTCGTATTCCAGTGTCAGCTTGATCGTTGGCATGCCATGGCCTGAAGGAACGGCGAGTGAGTTAACGGGCCGTCGGTTTGCCGGTCGCCAGGAACGACTTCACGCCGTGCAGCAGCGAGTCGGCCACATCGCGGACAAACGCGTTCTTGCGCAGCAACTCCTCTTCGGATGGATTGGAGATGAACGCGATTTCGGCCAGGATGCTGGGCATGCTGGTATGGCGAAGGACATAAAACGGCGCGGTCTTCACACCGTGGTCGGTGACGCTATAGTGGCCGTTCATATGAGCCACCAGAGATTCCTTGGCGGTCCAGGCCAGCTCCATCGATTCTTCGATTTTCTTCGTCGTCAACAGGTCTGCCAGAAAATACTCTACCCCTGTGCCGGTACTGTTCAACGGGGTGCCGTTTTCGCGGGCGGCTACTTCCAGGGCCCGTTGATCTTTCGCCTCTCCGAAGTGGTAAATCTCGATCCCTTTGACGGCTCGCGAGGGATGGGAATTGACGTGGATGGAGACGAAGAGGTCGGCTTCCTGGCGGTTCGCGAACTTGGCCCGTTCCTCCAATTCGACGAAGACATCCTGGTCGCGCGTCATCAAGACGCGCACACCCGGCTGTTTGCTGAGCAGTTCGCGCAGGCGTAACGCCACTTTCAGCGTAATGTCCTTTTCCTCCGTGCCGCGCCGGCCCCGCGCGCCCGGATCTTTCCCGCCGTGACCGGGATCGAGCACGATGGTTTTGTACGACTTGGCCTGGGGAATCGTCGGCTGCGGCGGCGGCTCGAACGTACCGGGTGGGGATGGGACAGAAGCCGCCTGATCCGGTGTGGGAGCGTCCGGAGCGGCGATACCCGGGATCACGTCGACCACCAGTCGGGCAGGGTTCTCGAGGGAGAATTGTTTATAACGGCGGATCGCATGCGTAGGCAGGGCCACCGTCACGGCGCCGGTGGTCGTCTGCGCAATCTGAAACGGGGCGGGGATGATGCCACGGTCGAGCCGGAGTCTGGCCGACCGGCTCATGGTCGCATACGGAAGGAAAATCACGACGTCATCCGAGTCCGCCGACTTATGTTCCGTCACCTTCGTGAGACGATCCAGATCGAGCACGAGTCTGGTCCGTTCAGGGGTGGAGAACACGCGAAAGTTCTGGACGGTGGCCGGCATCATCGAGGCCGGGGTGCCTTTGGTTTTACTTTTATGGGGGCGATGAGAACGGGCATCGGCGGCGGCGGCAAACGCCTGGTCGAATCCTCCGGTCAGGAAGCCCGGCGTGAGGGCGAGCAGGCACAGGGCTGCGAGAGAGATGCGGAACGGGAAAGCCTGGCAGAATCGTAATCGCATGTGCCCGAATCAATTGTAGGGAATAAAAACTTTTCTCAGATGTTCCACCGGTTGTCAAGCACTTGCATCCGTTCCAGTCCGGGATTGACAGAGAGGAAAGCCGACCGGTAGCGTGATCGCTATGGCAACCCATCTTATCATTGATGGCTATAACCTGCTTGGGGCCCAGTCCGCAGCGAAGTCGGAGATGGCCAGGGAGTCGTTGTTGCACGATTTGGCCGCCTATCGGCATCGCAAGGGCCATCCGTTGACCGTCGTGTTTGACGGCTGGCAACAGGGCTATCCCGTTGAACATCGCGAGCATCGTGCCGGCGTGCAGGTAATCTACTCCCGGCGGGGCGAGAAGGCCGATCAGGTCATCCAGCGGCTGGCGCGCGAATATGGATCAGCTTGCGCCGTAGTCAGTTCCGATCATGAGATTGTCACCACGGCCAGGGCCCATGGCGCGACCGTGATGACCGCGCAGTTGTTCATGGGAAAATTGGCCGCGAGTGGACTTTCTTCAGGCCCGATCCAGGGCAAAGAACTCGATTCTGGAGAGGACGAGCGGCCCCGCCGAGGACCGGAGAAGAAGGGTAATCCAAGGAAGCTGCCGAAGGCGGTTCGTGAGCGGAATCGCCAGCTCAAGCGATTTTGACGAGCTCACGCAAGTTTGAAGAGACGTCTGGCGTTGCGGGTGGTGGCGAGGGCGATTTTCTCGGGTGACATGCCGAGTTCATCGGCGCGAACGGTTGCCAGCTGCTGTGCCACATGCGTGATATAGGCCGGTTCATTGCGCTTCCCGCGATAAGGGACCGGTGTGAGATAGGGGCAGTCGGTTTCGATCAGGAGTCGATCCAACGGAACGGTCTTCGCAATGTTCCGCAGCGCCGTGGCGCTCGGGAACGTCAGAATGCCGGAGAACGACAGGTAGAACCCCAGATCCAACGCCTCCTTCGCCAGCGCCGCATCCCCGGAAAAGCAGTGAAACACCCCGCCGACTTCCGACGCCTTCTCTTCCTGTAAGATCGTAACGGTGTCCGCGTCGGCCTCCCTGGTGTGAATGATCACCGGGAGCCGGAGTTCGTGCGCGAGCTGAATCTGTTCGCGGAACCGGTCGCGCTGTTCTTTCGGCGACGAGTGGTTGTAGTGATAGTCCAAGCCGATCTCGCCATAGGCCACGACTTTCCTATTCTTGGCCAGCCGGCGGAATTCGTCGTACCAGGTGTCTTGAATGTGTTTCACCTCGTGCGGATGCACGCCGATCGAGGCATAGATGAAATCGTGCTGACCGGCCAGGGCGACGGCAGATTGGCTCGTGGCAAGATCGCAGCCGATGGTAATGAAATTATCCACGCCGGCTTCGCGCGCCCGCGCGATCATCGCTTCGCGGTCATCGTTGTAGCGGGCGTCGTCCAGATGGGTGTGAGTGTCGATGAGCATCGTCACGCATCCTACCACGGTGCTCGCCATAGGGCCTAGCTCTGCGAGCGTTTGAAGATCAGAGTTCCGGACTGCTGAATGACGAAGACTAGCTCCCATCCCTCCGCTCCAAACTCTTCGAGTTTGGACTGCAACAGGGCGGTAGCTGGGGGGAACGGCATAGTGATGGTGCGGTACTGGACGGTCTTGGCGGTTTGGCCGGCCGATGTTCCAAGCGCGAAGGCCAGGCATAGAGCCATGAGCGACACAACTCCCACGATAGATCGGATGAACGTGCGTGGCTGGATAGTCATGGTGGTCTCCTCCTGTGAAAGCGGGTTACGCCTGAGCGTATCATATATGGTTTCAGAGGAGTTGACAGCCGTTCCCGCAGGATGGTAAATGCAACTCACTTGCAATTAGGAATTACCGATGGCCGAATCCATTCTCGATAGTTTGCGCGCCGGCGGGAAGAAGCTGACGAAGCCCAGGAAGGCCATTCTTGCCATTCTGGAGCAGAGCACGCTGCCCATTACGGTGGCTGAGATCGCTGATCGGCTGAAGAGGGCGAAGACGGCGGTGGATCTGGTCACGGTCTACCGGAATGTAGCGATGCTGCAGGAACTCGGGCTGGTGAATCCGGTCGGGCTCCATGAGGGGCAGATGCGGTACGAGGTCCGTCATGGCCGTGAACATCACCACCATATCCAATGCCGCGGGTGCGGCCAGATCGTCGACTTGATGCTCTGTCCGCTCAAGAAGCTGACGGAATTGGTCGAGCAGCAAACCAAGTTTGCGATCGAAGGTCATGCCTTGGAGTTTTTTGGATGGTGCCCGCAATGCCAGTAGGGGCCACATCATCGTCCCTGATCATCCGCCTGGGGCTGGCGGCGATCTATCTGGTGCTGGCACTGGGGCTGAATCCGCTTCTCCTCGAACATGACTTTGCTCTCCCGGCCGATTCACACCATAGTGAATCGGACCTCTGTGCCTGGCTCGACCATGTGGCCGGGACGTCCCTGCAGTCGACTCACCTCGCAATCACGGTGGCAGTTCTGAGCGTAACCGTCGATCTGCCGGTTGCCGCTCCGTTCGCCTCGGCGTTCCTCTTCGGTGATTTCTCTCGCGGTCCTCCGTTCTGATCTAACCCACGTCGCATCATCGTTCTCGGTATCTCCGCATCCTGTGCAGGAGAGGATCGGGCGTCTGCCCGTTCGTCCTCCTGTCGAGCGGGCGCTCAAGGGGTTGGGCTGTTCTCCATTCGTATGGCGGACGGTGCGCGATCCTCTCCTGCAGAGAATGCGTGGAAGATCCAGTCAATGCCATCACGAGCGGAGGAGGAATATATGCCGACATCTGAAGCGGATCTGGTGCCTGTGACCGTCCTGACCGGGTTTCTCGGGGCAGGGAAAACAACGTTGTTGAACCGGATCTTGACCACCGAACACGGCAAGCGTGTGGCCGTGATCGTCAACGAATTCGGCGAAGTCGGGATCGACAATCAATTGGTGATCGGCGCGGATGAAGAGATCTTCGAGATGAACAATGGGTGCATCTGCTGCACCGTGCGCGGCGATTTGATCCGCATCATCGGCAATCTGCTCAAGCGGAAAGACCGTTTCGACTACATGGTCATCGAGACAACCGGCTTGGCCGATCCGGCGCCGGTCGCGCAAACGTTCTTTGTCGATGACGAGATGAAGCGGCGGTTGTTGCTCGACGGAATCGTCACGGTCGTCGATTCGAAGCATATCTGGGAGCATCTCGATACGAGTCCCGAAGCCAAAGAGCAGATTGCGTTCGCCGACGTGATCCTCCTGAACAAGATCGATCTGGTTCCTGCCGGCGAAGTTGACCGGTTGGAGGCCAGGATCCGGGCCATCAACGTCATGGCGAAGATCCACCGGACGAAGGATGCACAGGTGGAGATCAACCGGCTGTTGAACATCGGGGCGTTCGATCTGAGCCGTAAGCTGGACATCGATCCCAATTTTCTCGGCGAAGATGCCCATCAGCACGACCCCAGCGTGTTCTCGGTGGCGCTGGTCGAGGATGGAGTCGTGGACGAGGGCAAAGTGAACGACTGGTTTCGCGAAGTGCTCTCGACGATGGGAACGAAGATCTACCGGATGAAGGGCATTCTGAATGTCGAAGGCCGCGATCATCGGTTCGTGTTTCAAGGCGTCCATATGCTGTTCGACGGCAAGGCCGATCGGGCGTGGAAGGCGGGAGAAACGCGGAACAACCAGCTTGTCTTTATCGGCAAAGATCTGGATCGTGCGGCGCTGACGAAGGGGTTCCGGTCATGCCTCGTCTAGCTAAGCGGAAGCCGGTGGTGACTCTGGGGCCGGTCGGCTATGCCCGGGTCGATGACTATGTCCACCGGGTCGGATTTTCCGCTGATGGGACCAAGCTGGCGGCCTGTGCTGCCTCCGGTGAGGTCGCGGTCTGGGACGTGCCATCCTTCAAGCGGGGGAATCCGCTGGCGGGGCATCGGCAATCGGCTCAGGTGCTGGCCTGGCATCCTACTCGGCCAGAATTGGCAACGGGGGGGCAGGATGGGGCCGTCAGGATCTGGAATCCGGAGACCGGGACGGCTCGAGCTGAAGTAGAGCCGGGCGGACAAGCAGCCTGGGTCGAGAATCTTCGCTGGTCGCCGGACGGCAAGCTTCTCGCGGCATCGGCAGGCAAGCAGTTGCGACTCTGGGACTGCGCTGCGCAGAAGCAGCCGCAACTTGCCGGAGAGGTCCCGGCCCATCAGACGACCATCTCCGCGCTGGCCTGGATGCCGCGCGGGGAAGGGATCCTGTCTGCCTGCTACGGCGGCGCGTGGCTGTGGAAATTGGGCAGCGAGAAGCCCGTGCGCCCCTTTCCATATGATGGGGCGCTGCTGTCGATCGCGGTGAATCCAAACGGCGAGTATCTCGCGTCTGGAAATCTTGATGGATCGGTTCATCTCTTTCGCACGGACAACGAGCAAAACTGGCATATGTCTGGTTATCCGATGAAGGTCACCGAGGTCTGTTTCGACCATGACGGGCAAAATCTGTATACGGCCTCCGGTCCCGCTCTCGTCGCATGGAGCATGAAAAAATTCGAGGGGACCGGCGGCCGGCTATTCAAGGGGCATGTGGGATGGATCCGGGAGATGGCCTGCCATCCCTCTCAATCGATTGTGGCGACGGCCGGTGAGGATGGTCTGTTGTGCATCTGGGAGCCGCAGACCACAAAGCCGATTCTGAGCCAGGAAGTGAACAAGTCGGGCGGCCTATCCGCGGTCGCCTGGAGTCCTCAGGGCACATGGCTGGCGACCGGTACGAATGACGGGGTGGTGTCGCTGTTCTCCGTAGAAGGCATCGGAGGGCGGGGATGAACTTGTTCGGGGGGCGTCGCACCATCGCGCCGGATCGGGCGGCGTGTATCAAGGCCTGGGCTCGCACACTGTGGGCGTTGTCCGACGAGACCACGGTGATGGTGACGGAGTTGGAGTGCCGCGAGCCGGGATGCCCGCCGATCGAAACCGTCATCGCCGTGCTCGAAGGGCCGGGACGAACGACCCAATACAAGATCCACAAAGCGGCCGACGAGGTGTCTCAAGCCGATGTTGAGGCGTTGGCGGCGGGAGGGGGACCGCAGCATGCCCACTAAGGCCGCGCGAGTCAGTGTCTCCGGTTCTCCGATCTATGTGATCGCCGGCTTTCTGGGCAGCGGGAAGACAACGCTGCTCAAGCGGGTGCTGGCACATGAGCTGGAACGTGGCGTGAAACCGGCCGTGCTGATGAACGAGTTCGGTGAAGTCGATGTAGACGGAGCCGTCCTGCATGAACACCCCCGGTCCAACGATATCGAACTGCAGTCGCTGTTGAGCGGGTGTATCTGCTGCGACCTCTCCGGCGAATTCAGTGAAAACGTCGGACAGTTGGTCCGGCAGTCCGACGGAGCGCCGGTGTTTATCGAGACGACCGGCCTGGCCGATACCGGGCAGGTGATCAGCGGTGTCGAACGGGCTTTGTCTGCAGATATGGGGATAGGGCGGGCCGCGCACCTGGCATCTGTGATTGTGTTGGTCGATGCCCCCAGATTTCTGAAGCTCGGGGCCTACTGGTCCGCTGCAGACCGCCACCTTCAGCATGCCGACACGATCATGCTGAACAAGTTGGACCAGATCGCTCCCGATCAGGCCGCGGTCGTCGAACAGCGGATCAGAGCCGTGAACCCCACGGCTCGAGTCCTGCGGACCATCCATGCCGATGCGAACCCGTCACAGCTGCTTGCCCGGGCCGCCGCGCGCCGGGCTCCTGTCCTGACCGACGGCGTCATCAAGGATTCGGCGGCCGGGTATCAGAGCGGCAGTTTCCGGTTGACCTTGCCGGTGGATCCCGCGCGCATGGAAGCCTGGTTGCGCCGATATGGACGGTCCGTCGTGCGGCTCAAAGGATTTGTCCGGGTGGCGGGGAAGACCGGGTTTCAGGAGGTGCAATGGATCTTGGGGTCGTTTTCGATGATCCCTTATACCGGCAGCAGGCAATCGCGCGCCAAGATCGTGGTAATCGGCCGGCGAGTGGCCTGGCAACGGTTTCTGGAAGGGCTTGAGCATTGTCTGGTGCGGCCGAAGCGTCGAACGGCCCATCGGCGCCGGGCCGGGAAGAAGGTCTCGCGATGAGGGAGGGACGATCATGACATCAATGGCCGATCGGGCGCAGGTGCTGCCGTGAGCGATGACCTCGGCGATTCCCGGAAGTTCGTCCAAGCCGGTCATGATCAGGAGGCAGGGGAAGGGGCGGTTGAGATGGTTTCCGGTGCTGCCGCCCGCTCCAGCTCGATCGTGCCGCTGATCGTCCTATTTCAGCGGGCGTGGGAGCTGGCACAGAGTACAGAGACATCGTTGGGCCGCCTGGAACATGCCGCAGAAGCCGCCGCGCTGGCGGAAGCCATGGTGCATCTGCTGGCGGAAGCGGGCGATCAGGAGGGCCATGCGCGGTGGGCCGTGCGGTTGTCCGAGGCGAGGCATTGGTGTGTCGCGGTGCATGATGCGCTGTCCGCACAGGAGGAGAAGGAATCATGACAACGGGTGTAGCGGCAGGGGCTTCGGTGGCCGTCGCCGTGCTGACGGTCTCCGATTCGAGGACGCTGGAGACCGATACGAGCGGCCAGACGATTGTGGACCGGCTGACACATGCGGGGCATCGGATCGCCGACCGCAAGATGTGTCAGGACGATTTTCAGACGATCCGCGCGACGATTGCCGCCTGGGTCGCCGACCCCAAGGTGGAGTTCGTCATCGTGACCGGCGGAACCGGCGTGACGCAACGGGACGTGACGCCCGATGCCGTCCGGTCTCTGTTTACGAAGCCGATTCCTGGATTCGGCGAACTGTTCCGGTGGCTTAGTTATGCGGAGATCGGCACCTCGACGATTCAGTCACGGGCCGATGCCGGGGTGTGCGGCGACACCATCGTGTTCCTGCTGCCCGGCAGTACCGGCGCCTGCCGGCTGGGGATGGAAAAGATCATCCTCCCGCAGCTCGATCTTAATCACAGACCCTGCAACCTGGCTGAATTATTGCCGCGCGTGAAGCAGGAACTTCCGCCGCACGCGGACTAGGAGCGTGATGATGATAGGTCCGATAAACGAGGGGCTGTATGGCCGGCGTGACGAACAGTGAGTCTGCCCGGCGAGTCAACCTGGTGGTTTGCCATCTGGATGGGGCTGCTCGGCAGTCTCGGCGCCTTGGTGCCCGCGTGTCTGGTGCTGTTCATTCCGGACGGATGGCGGCATCGCGCCATGCCGTATTTATTGAGTTACGCCACCGGCACGATGCTGGCGACGGCGGTGATCGGCCTCATTCCTGAGGCCCTGGAGCATATTTCAATTTATGAAGTGGGGATCTCGCTGTTGGCCGGGCTCGTGTTGTTCTTTGTATTGGAATGGACGGTCATCTGGAGGCATGCACACGGGGAGGAACCCGTCGAGGAGCAACCTGGCCATGAGCACCACCATGGAGAGGTTCCTATAAAAGGCATGCAGGAAAAAACCGGGATGCTGGTCCTGATCGGTGATGCCGTTCACAACATGGCGGACGGCATTGCCATCGGTGCTGCTTGTGTGGCTTCGCCGGGACTTGGGTTGGTGACAACACTGGCGGTCCTGGGGCATGAGGTGCCACAGGAGCTCAGCGATTTCACGATTCTGCTTTCGAGCGGGTTTTCCCGCTGGAGGGCGTTCTTCTGGAATACGCTGTCCGGGCTTGGGACACTGGTAGGCGTTGTCGTTGCCTATGGAGGGCTTGGGCATGCCGAAGCGATCGTGCCCTACGCGCTGAGTGTGGCAGCCGCCAGTTTTCTCTATATCGGCCTGGCAGATCTCGTGCCGGGGTTGCACGGGCGAATGGGGGCGGCCAAGGGGGTTTGGCAGTTCGCCATGATGATCGCCGGCATGGTGACAATCGCTGCGCTGACAATGATTCCCCATTGATGAGAGCTTCAGAGGACAGCATGAGAACGGCGCAACTCGGGACCAGCCATATTGAATTGCAGGGGGAGTTACCCCTGCCGGGTGAGCGGTTGGAGGCCGACTTCACGATTCCGGTCGCACGATCGGCCAGCCGGCCGCTTGTTCCCTCCGATCTGCAGGATGGACTGGTCGTGGTGTCGACCCTGCCGAACATTGAAAAGCATGCTTGTCTGGCCCAGATCGTTGAACTTGAGGAGCGGAGCCACGAGACGATTCCGCATCTGCGCATTGTCCATGTGTCGGCGGATCACGAAGCTCATTGGCGGGAAGTGGATCGGTTCCATCCGAATATCCAGGCCGCCGGCTACTCGCTTTGTTGCGCTGACCCGGCCAGCCGGGAGGCTTTTGTCGAGGCCTTCGGGGTCGGCGTCGAGGGACACCATCGGATCGCCCACGGATTGTTCGCCTTGCTGGACGGCGTATTCCTGGCCGCGGAAATTCCGGCGGATCAAATGAAGCCGGCGGAAGTCCGAGACTTTCTCCACCGGGTGGCGGCGCTCGTCCGGCACGGTAGGCCGGTTGCGGACGAGCGGACACCGTGATTTTGATTCACGGCGGACAGGTGATCGATCCAGGGCATTGGGTCGGCATGGCGGATCTGTTGATTGATCAGGGGCTGATTGTGGCAGTGGGACCGGGGCTCACAGCATTGGGGCGAGGCCTGGCTCAGGAGTCATTTGATGCGCGTGGTCTGTGGATTCTTCCGGGGCTGGTCGACTTACATGCGCACCTGCGTGAGCCCGGCTTCGAATACAAGGAAACGATCGCGACCGGTACGGCCGCAGCTGTGGCGGGCGGGTTTACGACGGTCTGTTGCATGCCGAACACCAACCCCGTGAATGATTCGGCCGAGATGACCGGCTGGATCGTCAGGCGCGCAACCGCCACAGGCCAGGCGAGGGTCTATCCCATCGGTGCGATCACGCAGGCCTCCCAGGGGCGGGAGTTGAATGATTTTGACGCCATGAAGCGGGCCGGCTGCGTGGCGGTGTCGGACGACGGCAAGCCGGTGATGGATGACGAGGTCATGCGGCGGGCGATGGAACGGGCTTCGGCGGTCGATCTGCCGGTGATCGATCATTGCGAGGATCTCACGCTGTCCGGCTGCGGGTGCATGAACGAAGGTCCGGTTTCGCGCGCGCTGGGATGGCCCGCTATTCCTTCCCGCTCTGAAACCAGGATGGTCGAACGGGATATTCGATTGGCTCGGGAGACCGGAGCCCGGTTGCATGTGGCCCACGTGAGTTCGACGGACACGGTCGACGCGCTTCGCCGTGCGAAGGCGCAGGGATGGCCGGTGACAGCGGAGGCCTGCCCGCATCACTTCATGCTGACCGACGAAGCGGTCCGCCGATCGGGACCCAACGCCAAGATGAATCCGCCGTTGCGGGGCGAGCGGGATCGCGCGGCGGTGATCGAGGGATTGGCCGACGGCACGATCGACGCCATTGCCACGGACCATGCTCCGCACGCGGAATATGAAAAGCAGCGGGGTATGGATCGGGCCCCGTTCGGCATCGTGGGGCTGGAAACAGCGCTGGCGCTGACGCTGCGTCTGGTGCAGGAAGGCGGGATCTCGATGGAGCGGGCGGTGGCCTGTCTGACGAGTGTTCCCGCCGGACTCCTGCGTCTGCAGAAAGGCACGTTGAAGCCCGGGTCAGATGCCGATGTGACCGTGGTCGATCCCAAAGCCGAGTGGACGGTCGACCCCGAGGAATTTCACTCGAAGGGGCGGAACACCCCGTTTGCCGGATGGCGACTGAAAGGCCGGGTGGTACGGACGCTAGTTGGAGGGCGTGTCGTGTTCACCTCCGACGCCTCGAGGCTAGAAAGGGGGATTCTATGAACGAGGAGACGAGGCCGTTATCTGGGTTTGCGTCCTTTCTCCCTCCGGAGTATCGGGGCGAGTTTTCGTATGAATGGCTGATGGGGCTGTCGCCGTTTTCGGATAACACCTGCGTGAGCTGTTATTCGGTACAGCAGGGGCAGTGGGTGAGTTTCGGGGAGCGTCCGGTTGATGAACGATCATTGAAGTGCAAACGGGCCGTGTAGGGCACGAATAAACGACTCAGGAAAGGAGAATGGCATGGCAAAGCTCAGCAGTCGGTTGCGGAATGAGAAGCGAAAACAATTGGTGGCGCAGTACGCCGATCAACGCGCGGCGCTCAAGGCAGTGATCAAGAGCAAGGCCAGCAGTGATGAGGACAAGCAGAAAGCGCAGAGCGCCTTGAATGAGTTGCCGAAAAACTCCAGCCCGGTGCGCGTGCGGAACCGGTGCGAGATCTCGGGGCGCGTCAGGGGGTATCTGCGGCGGTTTGCGATGTCGCGCATCGATTTCCGGTTGCTGGCGTTGAAAGGGGATATTCCCGGCGTGCGCAAGTCCAGTTGGTAAGAAAGAGGAGGCCGTATGTTTGGAGAGCGACGACGACGCGTCATCGACGACACCACGCCGATCGATTTCAAGAATGTGGAATTTCTGCGGCGGTTTCTCACGGAAACCGGCCGGATCGTGCCGCGGCGGATCTCGGGAAACAGTATGCAACGGCAGCGTGAATTAACCAGGGCGATCAAGCGCGCCCGCCAGATTGCGCTGCTGCCATTTGCCGGCCCCGATGGGTACTGAGGCGGAGCGTTCCGGGGGCCGGCCGGGCCTGATCAATGGGGGAGATGGCGCCAGCGGCGCGATGGGAGGCAGTCATGTCGGTTCAGTCTGATAGCGCATCTCAGCCGGAAATGCCGGCAGCGGAGCCGCTGCGGGTGACGGTCTTGTGCGGGTTCGTCGGTGCGGGCAAGAGCCGGGTGTTGCGCGATGTGCTGGTGCAGCAACCCGCCGGTCCGCTGGCGGTGCTGATCCACGACCGGGGCGCCGCGCCCGGCCAGTCCGGTGCCGGATGGGGTGACGGGATCGAGGTTTTTCGCCTCGGCGAAGTGCTGGCCGAACTGATGCAGGAGTGCGTGAGCTGTTCGTTGCGCGACAGCCTCATGGATGCGATCACGGCTATTGCGCGCATGCGCCGATTCTTCCGCCTGCTCATCGAGTGCTCGGGGCTGGTGGAGCCGATGATGGTGGCGGAAGTGTTCAACGAGGCCTGGACCGACGAGGCGCCGCTGGCCGCGCTGGCACGGCTCGATCAGATCGTGACGGTTGTCGACGCCGAGCGGTTCTGGGACGACGTGCACAGTGCGGACGCTTTACAGGAGCGCGGCCTGAGCTGTGGGGCCGATGACGGCCGCACCCTGTCCCAGCTGCTGGTCGAGCAGGTGGAATTCTGCACTATGGTTGTTGTGAACAGGAGCGAGCGAATCGATTCTGAGGCGCGGGAACGTTTGCGGGTTTTGCTGCAGCATCTGAACCCGGAGGCTGAGTTGCTGCTGGCTTCCGACGGACCTGCTTTGGCCGCGGGTCTGCTGGCTTGCCGGCCGGAGGCCGGCGATCCGGTCGGTTTTCAGCCCGGATGGGCCAAGTTGATCGAAGGGGCGCCGATGCCTGCGATTCCCTCGCCGAATTGGACGGCCGGAGTGTTTCGCGCCACCAGGCCGTTCCATCCTGAACGGCTCTGGGCGCTGATCGAAGAAGACTGGCCCGGGGTGGAGCGGTGCAAAGGATTTTTCTGGCTGGCCTCCCAGCCGGACCGGTGTTTTTCCTGGGAGCAGACGGCCGGGGTGCGGCATTTCGAATGTATCGGGGACTGGTGGGTGGCGACTCCGCGGGAAGAGTGGCCGACCGGAGAAGAGTTTCAACAACGGCTCCAGAAGTCGTGGCCGATCGAGTTCGGCGACCGGCGCCAGGAACTGGCCTGCATCGGATATGAACTGGACCAACAGCGCCTGTTCGAACGTCTGCGCGCTTGCTTGCTGACCCCGGCGGAAGTCCTGTCGGGGGAAGCGGCGTGGCGGCGTTTCGACGATCCCTTTGCGCGGGCGACTCAGGAAGCGGCCTCGCGGGACGATGACGCCGACTCGAATTAAGGAAGGAGCGCTATGAATACCGTGTTGGATTTGGCCGGTGCCGACCGGCGCCGGGGCCCCGATGATCGCCTGCCGGTCACGGTGCTGTCGGGATTTCTCGGCGCGGGCAAGACGACGGTCTTGAATCACGTTTTGCACAATCGCGAAGGGCTGCGGGTTGCGGTGATCGTCAACGACATGAGCGAGGTCAACATCGATGCGCAACTGGTCGAGCAGGGCGGCGCCGCGCTCAGCCGGACTGACGAGCAGCTGGTCGAGATGAGCAACGGCTGTATCTGTTGCACGCTGCGGGAGGATCTGCTGAAGGAAGTGGCGCGGCTGGCGGAGGCGCGGCGGTTCGACTATCTGCTGATCGAGTCGACGGGAATCTCGGAGCCGATGCCGGTCGCCGAAACGTTTCAATTCGAGAGTGAGTCGGGGCACAGCCTGTCGACCGTCGCGCGTTTGGATACGCTGGTGACTGTCGTCGATGCCGTCAATTTTCTGAAGGACTATCACGAAGCCGAAGATCTGCGGGCCAGAGGGATCGGAATCGGCGACGAAGACGAGCGGACGATCACCGACTTGCTCATCGACCAGATCGAGTTTGCCACGGTGCTCATCATCAACAAAGCGGACTTGGTGTCGGAGCTCGAACTGGCGGAGCTCTCGGCCATCCTCGCCCGGCTCAATCCCGACGCGCGCTGCGTGACGGCTCGGCACGGGCACGTCGATCTCAAGACGATTCTGAATACAAGCGGGTTCGATTTCGAACGGGCCAGTCAGGCGGCGGGATGGATGCAGACCCTGCGCGGGGAAGCGCGCTCCGAGGCCGATGAATACGGCATCGCCAGTTTTGTCTTTCGGGCCCGCCGCCCATTTCATCCCGAGCGGCTGTGGCAATTCTTTCAAGAGCCCTGGCCGGGGGTGCTCCGGTCCAAGGGGCTGTTCTGGATCGCGTCGCGTCCGGATCTGATCGCCCTTTGGTCGCAAGCAGGCGGGACCGGCGCGGTCCGGTGGGTGGGGCGGTGGTATGCCGCGTTGCCAAAGGCGCAGTGGCCGGAGGATGAAGAGGAGTATCAGCGTGTGCAAGGCGTCTGGGATCCGGAGTACGGCGACCGCAGTCAGGAACTGGTACTGATCGGGCGGAAGATGGATCAGGCGGCGCTCATGGCCCGGCTGGAAACCTGTTTGCTGACGGAGGAAGAGTTGGCGCCGGGGCTTGCAACCTGGGGGGCCGCCGCCGATCCCTTTCCCGTGATGGCGGAGAGTCCGGCGGAGGATCAGGAGGCCGATGATGATCTGTTGAGGGTGTAAGGGGGGGCGACAAGGTAATGTGAACAAGGAGGAGTGGATGGGGCAGCAATGTCAGGTGACGGGCAAGAAGCCGGTGTCGGGGAACAATGTCAGTCATGCCAACAACAAGACCAAGCGGCGGTTTCTGCCGAACATTCAGCGGAAACGGTATTTTCTGCCGGATGAACAGCGCTGGATCACCTTGTCGGTCTCGGCGCACGGGATGAAGATTATCGACAAGAAGGGGCTCGCGCGCGTCGTCGCGGACATGCGGGCAGACGGACAGAAGATCTAACCGGGACAAAGGAGTTTCATCATGCGTGAAGTAGTGGCGGTGGCCTGCACCGGCTGTGACGCACCGGGCAAATCGGTCTATTGGACGACGAAAAACAAGAAGAACGATCCGGATCGGATCGAACTGAAGAAGTATTGCTCGTATTGCCGCAAACATGCGGCGCATAAGGAAAAGCGGTAAGACGATTGTGAGCCGTCCCCGCCTTCATTGCTATGTTTTGGTCGGCGCGCTGCTGGCCTATCTGGCGCTGGCGCTGCCGTTGCCGTTCGTCCTGCTCGATCACGAGCTGGGCCTGCTGGCGGGCAATCCCGCCCATACGACTCTCGACGATCATGCCTGGCTTGACCATGCCGCCGGGTCCGGACTTGCGTCAGGCGACGCCGGTATTGTCGTGGCTGACCTCGCAGTTCCGCTCTCTCTACTCGCCGAATCTTGCGGTGTGCAGGCGCCGGTCGCCTCACCGTCTGTCCGCGGTCCCCCTTCGACTCTGCCGTCCTAAACAAGACACACAGCAGCTCGTGCCCATCGGATCGTGGCGGCCCGTCCGCCTCCGTTCCGTTCGCGGGATAGCAGAGAAAGAATTGTCATGACGTGTGCGGACGTCCATGAGTCCGCCTCAAGGAGGAATACCGTGAGTCAGTCTCGTGAAATGATTGTGGGTGTGTTGGCCGCCGGGGCCGTGATCGGGAGTGCCGTCTTGTGGCCAGGGTCCATTCGCGCTGCGGAAGAACGTCAGGACGCCCCACAGGCAGTCGGTTCTCTCACTGAAGTCGAACTGCCTCAGCTGGAGGTGCGTGATCAGCGAATTCTTCCGGAGGGAACCGGGTCGTTGCATCTGGAGGAGAAGAGCGCCTCAGCGAGCCGGTTGGGCGTTTCGATTCGCGAGATCCCGGCCAGCGTCGAGGTCGTCGATCAGACGCTCATGCAAGAGCGCGGGTTACGGACGATTTCAGAAGCCGTGCAGGGGGCCACCGGGCTCTCGGTGGGTGACTCGCCAGGCAATCCTGTCAATTTCTCCATGCGGGGTTTCACGAACAATCAACTCAGGTTGCTGTATGACGGCCTGCTACTAGGGCCGGCGCAAATGACATCCCGGCCGCGGGACACCTGGAATCTCGACCGGATCGAAATTCTCAAGGGGCCGGCCTCCGTCCTCTACGGCGAGGGTGCCTTAGGCGGCGCGATCAATTTCGTCACGAAGCGTCCGCTGCGGGAGGATCACGTCACGACCGATGCGATGCTGTCCATCGGGTCGTTCAATACCCTGCGGACGGCGGTGGGGAGCGGCGGGCCGCTCGGCTCCGACAAGCTGCACTATCGCGTGGATCTCAGTTATCAGAACTCCGACAATTATGCCGGAGTGCAGCGCGCGCCCTATACCTACTGGAATTGGACGAGTGCGTTGCTCTACGACGCCGCTCCGAATCTCAACTTCGAACTCTCGTTCGATGTCACGCACGATCGCAGCGTGCCCTATTGGGGGACGCCTCTGGTGCCCGGCGGCTTTGCCGGCTCGGCGGCGGTCGGCGGGGTCGTCACGACGAACGACGGGCGGACGATCGACGGGCGTATCCTGCGGCAAAACTTCAACGTCGTAGACGCCGATATGAGCGCCACGACGTATTGGACCAAGTTCAAGACGAACTGGCAGCCGACGAGCACGATCGAAATCCGCAATCAAGCCTACTACTATTGGGCGGAGCGGAATTGGCAGAATGCCGAGACCTATCAGTTCAACACCGGCACCCAGCTGATCGATCGGGATCGATTCTTCGTCCAGCATGACCAGTATGTGGCGGGCGACCGGCTGGAAGCCCAGATCAACGAGCGGCTCTTCGAGCACAAGAACCGGTTTGTGATCGGAGTGGATTTCAGCCATCTCCATCTGAACCGGCCCAGCTTTTTCAGCGGGGGCGACAGCATCAACCCGCTGGCGATTCCGAGCGGCTCGTTCGGCTCGATCACCTCGGCCGAGCAGCGGACGACGATCACGACGGCCGCGCTGTTCATCGAAGAGCAATTCAATCTGACGGAGAGCCTCAAGCTGGTCGGCGGCATGCGGCACGACCATATCGATATGGATCGGAAACTCTTCAATGCCGCCGGGGCGTTCAATACGACGGCCAGCTTTGAACGGGACTTCAATCCCACGACCTGGCGGGCGGGACTGGTCTATGACCTGCTGCCGAATCTGACCCTGTATGGCCAGTATGCGACAGCGGCCGATCCGGTCGGGACGAACGTCTTCATCGTCTGGGCCGGGGAGAATTTCGATCTGGCGACCGGGGCGCAATGGGAAGTCGGACTCAAACAGGGACTGTGGAATAACCGGGCCGAATGGACGCTGGCGTATTTCGACATCTTTCGGAAGAACATCCTGACCCAGACTTCGCTGACGACGGCACAGAACGTGGGACGCCAGACCTCTAAAGGGGTGGAACTCAGCGGTGCCATCCGTCCGACCCACGCCTGGCGAGTGCAGGCCAATCTGACCTTTCTCTCCGCCCGGTTTGCCGACTTCTCGGAAACCGACGGAGGCAATGTGGTCTCGCGCGGCGGCAATCGCCCGCCGAACGTCCCCGAGACGATGGCTAACATTTGGAGCGTGTACCGGGTGCCGTTTGTCGTGCCGTTCGATCTCGGCGCGGCCTTCCGCTACGTCGGGCATCGCTATGCCGACAACGCGAACGCGGTGCGGCTCAATGCCTACATGACGACGGATGCCTGGGTCTCGGTCCCGTACAAGAACATGACCTTCATGCTGCGCGGCCGCAATCTGCTCGATAAGACCTATGCGATCTGGGCGGATCCGTTCTATCCCAGTCAGGTCCTGATCGGGGCGCCGCGAACGGTGGAGTTGATGATGATGGCCAGGTTTTAGCAGATGGCGTGGAGCGGCTCCGTCCTCGGATGGCATCGCTGGCTTGCGCTCGGCGTCGGGCCGGCGGTGCTGCTGTGGTGTCTCTCCGGCCTGGTCATGCTGTGGGTGCCCTATCCGAGCGTGACGGAGACGGAGTGGTTCGTCATGGCCGGAGCGATCGATCCGGCTCTCTGCTGTGCCGACCTTGAGAGAGTGATGCGGGAGTTCGACCGTCCGGAAGGGATTGCCTACCTGAAGGTGATTGCCGTCGGGGGCGTCCCTGTCGTGTCGGCGCACTATCTCGACGGCTCGCTGCGAGCGCGACAGTTGACGGCGGAGCCTGTGCACGGACCGCTCCTCACCGGTGAAATGCAGCGTGTGGCCGAAAGCCTGGGGCTGGGAGGCTCGATCGTATCGATCGACACGATTGAGCACGATGTCTGGACCGTGCATCAGCGATTCGATCCGCACCGGCCGCTGTGGAAAGCGGAGATGGCGGGATTGTCAGCGCCGGTGATCTATCTCTCCGGCACGACCGGTGAGGTCGTGCAGGAGACCACGATGGCGGAGCGGCGCTGGAATCTCGCCGGAGCGGTAATCCACTGGTGGTATCTGCCCTGGCTCCGGCGGCAGTGGGCGCTTTGGGACCAGACGCTCTGGTGGGTTGGGGCTCTGTCAACGGTGATGGCGCTGGCCGGCGCCTGGGTAGGTCTCAGGCATCTGATGCGCGATGGATGGAGCCGGTTCTCCGGAGAACCTCGGGCTCTGCATCGCATGTTTGGCGCGATCGGCGGTGTCGCAGCCGTCTGTTGGATCGCCAGCGGGTGGCTCTCGATGGATCACGGTCGATGGTTTTCAGACGGGAAGGTGTCGGCTCTGGAGCGTGAACGGGCGATGGGCGGGCGGATGACGGCGCGCGATCTTGCCGGATCGTCAGGCGTGCTGTCGCAGATGGCGGCGGGGGGGATGGTGAAGGAACTGCGGCTGACGAAGGTAGCGGGGGCTCTGTATGCGGTGGCCCGTGAATCGCCGCAGCACCAGTCCGTCCTGGCGTTGACCCATCCCGAGGGCCAGGCACGGGACGCGTTCTCGGACGAGGCCGTGCTGGCCTCTGTCAGGGCGATGGTCGGAGGGGATTTCCCGCTCATCGTCCGGCGGAGTATCGGAGCGGATCGTCGGCTCGGATCGGCGCTCGGACGAGAAGACCTGCCTCCTGTCCTGCGCGTCGAGCGCCAGGACTCCTCGCCGCTCTGGGTCGACGTCGATGCGCGGACAGGGGAACTGCTGGAGCTGCTCGATCCTTCCCGCCGGATCTATCACCGCCTGTTCGATCTGTTGCATCGATGGGATGCGCCCTGGTTCGACGGACATGACGACAGTCGCCGGATCGGGATGGCAGTCTGGTGCGGACTCGGCGCAGGGCTCGCGGTGTCAGGATTCTGGATCTGGGCCAGACGCAGGCCGGTTTCGAAGGTGATGCAATGAACCGCGGCAAGGTGCGCATACCGATCCGTCCCGATCTCAGGAACTGGGGATGCTCGTTGTTGCTGCATGTTCTGTTCTGGGGCGGCGCGGGGTGGGTCTGGTCGCAGGAATCCGTGCCGCCGCAGCGCGAGGTTTTTCAGTGGGAGGTAGCGCTAGTCCAGAGTCTTTCCAGCCACGCGGAGACGCCCGTCTCCGCGCTGGCATCGCGGGTGGAGCGGCAAGTATCAAGGCCCGTGACCACGCCTGCCGCAGACTCGGCCGCCGCCGCTCACGAGAGTACGGCGGAAGCGAGCCGCGCGAGTGCTGAACCGGTGACGGCCACGCCTGTCATCGAAGCTCATCCGTCGACGGTGTCGGGAGCTTCGCAGATGTTCCCGTCCGATCGAGCGATCGAAGCGACACCGATGTCATCAGCTGCCGATGGCGTGTTGAGTCAGGATACCAATGACCGAACTTTTCCAATGGCGGAATCGGCTGTGCCGGTCTCGCCGTCGAGCATTGGGCCGGTCCCTCCAACGGACGAGGCGCCGGCTCAGCTCGCCGCGGAGGCCTCACGGGAGACCGGCCCCTCCACGCCGGTCTCCCGCGGGGTGCCGCAGGAATCGCGTGAGCACGCCGCAGCGTCAGCGCCCGCCCCGATGACGGCGACGGCGGTATCGTCCGATGCAATCAACGACAGTCAGCCGCCCCCTGCGGCACTCCGCAGTGAGCCCGCGGCGGCGGTGCCGACCGGGCCTGCATCGATTCAGGCCAAGCCGGATTTCGGATGGCTGATGCAGACGCTCTGGAGCCGGGTGGCAGAGCTGAAACGCTATCCTCATGAAGCTCGGATGAATCACTGGCAGGGGAATGTAGTGGTGCGGGCGGTCATCGACGAGCACGGCCACTTGCTGGAGGTGACCATTGCGACCAGTTCCGGACACGAGGCGCTCGATCGTGCCGCGATCGAGGTGATCAAGCGATCCTGTCCCCTCGCGTTGCCGCAACCGTTGGGCCGGAGCCAGATCGTGCTGCGTGTCCCGATTCAGTATCGGCTGGACTCCTGAGAGCGTCGAAAGGATCGAGTCGGCATGCCTCTCTATGAATATGTGGCGGCGTACTGTCTGGAGTCGCTGTTCTGTCCGAAACGGTTTTATTACCGGCAGAATCTCCGCGATCTCCCGATCACGGCCTGCGAGCGTTGCGCTGCGCCGCTGGAGCGAGTCCTGTCCTCGTTTTCAGCCGGCGCCGATATGAAAGCGAAGGCGGAGGCGTGGGCGAAGACCGATGCCGGCTCGGACGCGCCGTCGGCGACGCTGAAGAATCTCTTCGGCGGCGGGCTGGGCGATTTGGGTTGTGGCCATCACCATCCCGACGGCGCTCCGGATTCGGGCGGCTGCGGGCGCGGCTGCGTGACGGAGGAGGGCGGATGATCAGGGGAAGTAAAGGTGCGAAACCTTACACCGGTTTTGAGACAACCTCTGAGGCCAGCTCGTTCAGCAACGCGGCGGTTTCGTCCCAGCCGAGGCAGGCGTCGGTGATGGACACGCCGTGCGCGAGCGTCACGCCCTGCTTCCAGGCCTGCTTGCCGGGGTGGAGGTTGCTCTCCAGCATCAAGCCCATGATGGAGTGGCGGCCCTCGCGGAACTGGCGGAGCACGTCGCGGGCGACGAGGCTCTGGCGTTTATGGTCCTTGTTGGAGTTGTCGTGCGAGCAGTCGATCATGATAGGACGCGCGATCCCTTCACCGGCGACCGCCGCTTCGGCTTTGGCGACATGCTCCGCTTCATAGTTGGTTTTGCCGCCGCCGCCACGGAGGACGATGTGCCGGTCCGGATTGCCGGCCGTCCGGATGATCGAGGTCTGCCCCTCGGCGTTGATGCCGACGAAATGATGCGGTGCGCGGGCCGAGGTCATGGCGTTCACGGCGACTTGGAGACTGCCTTCGGTGCCGTTCTTGAATCCGACCGGCATCGACACGCCGCTGGCCAGTTCGCGATGGGTTTGGCTTTCGGTGGTACGGGCGCCGATGGCGCTCCAGCTGATCAGATCGGCGATATATTGCGGGCTGATCGGATCGAGCAGTTCGGTCGCGCAGGGCATGCCGGACTGATTGATCTTCAAAAGAATCGTACGGGCCAGTTCCATGCCGGTCGCGATATCGCAGGTGCCGTCCAGATGGGGATCGTTGATGAGGCCCTTCCAGCCGACGGTCGTACGCGGTTTTTCGAAGTAGGTGCGCATGACGATCAGCAGGCGGTCGCGGAGGGCTTCGGCCACCGGCTTGAGCTTGGCGGCATATTCGTAGGCGGCTTCGGGGTCATGAATGGAGCAGGGACCGACGATGACGAGCAGTCTGTCGCGATCCTGCCCATGGAGAATCCGACGGATGGCGTCACGCGTTTCGACGACGAGCGCCGCGGCCTCATCCGTGATGGGCAGCTTCGTCTTGATGGCGCGCGGGGAGGGGAGCGCGTTGATTTCTAAGACATGTTGGTTGTCGATGGGTCTGTTCATGGTACCTGTCCGCGAGTGGATCGCGGCCTTTTCCACTCAGGTTAGTTGCACGGGATCGATTTGGGATTCGTTAGGATATGCGAAAATACAGGGAAAAGTCCATATGGCTTGACAAGACCAAGGGCCTCTCGCTAGTTTGGCGCGGATTTTCTGTTCTCTTCACGATGCGCATCCCGGGTAGCTAGGTTTAAGGATGATGTTCCGTTCTTCCCATTCGCACTCTCTGCTCCGCCGGTGTCTCTCACTGGCGATGCTCGTTATCCTGCTCGGCTTGGCGCCATTTGCCGTCGCGCAGGATGTCCATCACGAGCTGGCGGCCGCCGACCACGACGGCCACGAACATTCCGATACCGACCTCTGCCAGTGGGTCCAGCACCATACGGCCGGCTCGTTGGATACCGGTGCGCCGATTCTGGTCGCCGGTGAGCTGGTCCGATTCCTCGAACATCCGGTTGAATCCGTTCTGCTGTCCGTTGAGCCTTCTTCGTTCGATCCCTCCCGCGCTCCTCCGCGTCGCTAAGGTCCCTTCAACGAGTCGTTCCGGGTTCGGCGCAGTCTGTGCCGGGCGCCGGTCTCTATTCTATTTCGATGTTGAACGTGGAGGATCTGTATGCGACGCGCGTGGTTTCATATCGGCGTGTGTGTGATGGTCGGGATTCTGGTCGGGAACGGCGAGGGGCTATCTCCGGCTCGTGCGGCGGAGGGCGCAGCCAATACGATTCGTGGTTCGGTCCAGAACCAGGACCTGCGGCGGGTCGGGCAGGCCGTGGTGGAGGTGAAAGACCAGGAAGGCAACGTGGTGGCGACGGCGGTGTCGAACGATGCCGGCGAGTTCGCCGCCTCGGTGCCTGCAGCCGGCACCTACTCGGTCAGCGCGGTGCAGGATACCTATCGGAGTGAATATATGGTGTTGCAGATCAGCGCGGATGAGCTGAAGCCGGTCACGCTGACCTTGTCGAAGACGAAAGAAGTGGCGCTGGAGGTCGTGTCGCCGCTGGCGCCGATCCAGTACAAGGCGTCGAGTGAAACCTATTCGGTGAGCCGCAAAGACGTTGAAGCCCTTCCTCGCGGTAACAATAACGAATTGCACGATGTGCTGCTGACGATTCCCGGCGCGGCCTATGGGTCGCTCAAGCAGGTGCATATCCGGCAGGACCATGCCAATCTGCAATTGCGCATCGATGGCGTACCCATTCCAGACACGGTCTCGTCCACCTTTTCGGATGTGATTTCGCCCCGTTCCTGGGAACGGGCGGACATCGTGCTGGGCGGCATGGAAGCCAATGTCGGGAACAAGACGGCGGCCTTGATCGACATCACGACCAAGAGCGGCACGAAGCCGGGTTTCGGCTCGTTGCAGATGTTCGGCGGGTCCAATCGCACGGTCAATCCCTCGTTCGAGTACGGCGGGACGATCGGCGAAAAGTTCCGGTACTACATCCTGAACAGTCACACGTCGACGAACCGCGGCATCGAGCCGCCGACGCTGGGCCATTCGATTTTCCACGGCCAAAGCGAGCGCAACCAGACCATGTTCCGCGGCGACTATCAGCACGATAATACGAACAACTTTACTCTGCTGTTCCTGAACTCGGTGGCGAAGTATCAGATCCCCACGCTGCCGGGCCAGACGCAGAATGCGACCATTACGGGTCTGCTGCCGGCGGGGTTCTCGGCGGTGCCGTCGGAAATGGTTGATGAACGGCAGTATGAGCAGAACCAGTACGCGCATCTGGTATGGCGGCACGATGTGACGTCGAACCAGTTCTTCAGCCTGGCGGGCTATTTCCGGCATACCCGCGCGACCTTCAAGACGGATCCGTTCAATGTGCTAGCCTACGTGCCGGATGAAGCCGAACCGTTTTCCGCCGGGAGTCAGGATCGCACGGCCTTCTCGGGCGGCCTTCGTCTGGACTACACCTATGTGCACAGCAAAGAGCATCTCATCAAGACGGGTTTCCAGTTCGACCGGACGCAGGCCGTCAATAAGACACGGCTGTCGACCTTCCTGGACGACGGCGCGGGAAATCCGACGGGCGATGTCATCGGCCTCAATTCCGACAATCGCCTCATCGGCTATCGGCAGGAATTCTGGATTCAGGATCAATGGACGCCCAATGACCAGTGGACCTTCAATCTCGGGTTGCGCGGCGACGTCGTGCAGTATCAACGGGACGAAGCACAGATCAGCCCGCGCATCGGGGTGACCTACAAGGCCAACCAGTCGAATGTGTTTCACGCATTCTATGGCCGGATGTTCACGCCGCCGAACCTGGAGGCGATTTCGTTTGCCAAGCTGAACACGGCCGGCACGAAGGCGGCGCCGGAAGATACGACGAACGTCGCTCCCAAAGCGGAACGGGCGCATTACTTCGAAGTGGGCAGCTACCATGCGCTGTCCAGCTGGGCGACCTTTCAATTGACGGGGTACTACAAGCTGGCCCGCAATTTATCCGACGCCGGGCAGTTCGGCACGACGCCGCTGTTGAATTACTTTGCCTTCAACTATGGATGGCAACGGGGCATCGACGGGGCGTTGAAGTTCCAGATCATGGACAATCTCACAGCACGATTGAATGCAGCCTGGGGCCAGTGCAAAGGCTATGGTCTTCAATCGGGGCATTTTCTGCTGCATGGTGAGGAAATTGGCGACATTAACTCGCCGGGCGGGGTGTTCTGCGATCACCAGCAGACCATCACCAGTTCTGCGATGGTCAGTTACCGGCTGATGGAGCGGACGACTTTTAGCGGACAGATGCTCTTCGGGTCTGGTCTGCGGACGGCGGACGAGGATGCGAAGACGAACTCGACCCATAGCCAGTCTTACACCGTCTTCAATACGTCGATCACTCATGTGATTCCGCTTCCGTGGGAGGGGCAGAAGTTCCTGATCGGATTCGACGTGGTCAATCTGTTCGATCAGAAGTACTACATCAATCGCGGCGAAGGGAGCATCGGGCTCGGCGTCTCGCATGCGGGGATGCCACGGTCGTTCTTTTTCCGCGGCCAGTGGTTCTTCTAGCCCGCGCGACTCATGGACGCTTCTGCTGCAATCGCGGATTCGTGGCTGCGACAAGCCTGGCTGCTCACCGAGCAGCCAGGCGAGCAGACTCGCTGGGCGGTCAGTCAACGTACCGCAAGGGTACGCCTCCATCCCGCCCAGCTCCGTGTGCTCGTCTCGCGCACGACTCCACGATTTCGCGACGAACCGCCACGAATCGCGAGGGCTAACAGGGACAGTGTGTAAGAAGGGGGCTGTAGGTTCTTCTGTGAAGCGCACATCAGGAACGGACGTGTGGGAATAGCGGTCTGTTTGAGCATCTGTGTGTGATGAGGTAGGATGCGAGTCACTATGAAACAGATTCTGACACTTTCAATCATGGGTTTGTTGTGCTTTCCGGTGGCTGCGTGGGCGGCAGCCGGCGATGAGGCGACGCATGCCGACGACCATCATGAGGATGTGCTGGAGCTGCCCGAGGTGCATGTCCATGGTCTGCCGCTGAATAAAGATCAGCAGTTGGGGCCGGTGGCAAAATCGACTCCCTGGCCGGCCATTCCGTCATCGCTCGACGGCAAGGAGCTCGATGACTGGATGAAGGCCCGTCTGTTGGTCTCCCGAGACGCCAAGGTCACAGTGGTGGTGCTGGAACCGGCTAAGCATCGAGAATTGACCTCAGCCGGTATCGTCGCCCTCAGTAAGTGGACGTTCGATCCGCAGATGAAGGGTGACGAGATGGTTGACGGTGAACTGACGGTCCGCATCCACTTCCGCACGCGGTGAAGATCGCTTGACGCCTGACGAGTGACGCTTTATCGTCAGATGCCATGAGCCTCGACGAATCACTCTTTCTCGCCATCAATGGCCTTGCCGGCCGTTCGGAATTCTTCGATCATCTCTTTCTCCGCCTCAGCGCGACGAGCACGCTCTATCTGCCGGTGGCCTGTGCCGCGGGGTATTGGATCATGCGGCGGCGCTGGGAAGCGTTGCTCGGCAGCCCGTTTCTGGCCGGCGCCGTCGGGCTGTCGGATTTTCTCGGCGGGCAGCTGAAATGGGTCTTTGCGCGCGCGCGGCCCTGCCAGGCGCTGCATGAAGCCGTCGTCGTCGGAGGCGGCGCCTGCGGCAGGTTGTTCAGCTTTCCCTCCAACCATGCGATGAACACGGCGGCGGCGGCCGCCTTTCTGCAAGTGCTCTATCCCAAGACCGGCTGGATCAGCTGGCCGATCGTCGCGCTGGTCGGACTCTCGCGGGTCTATATCGGGGCGCACTATGTCACGGATGTGCTTGGTGGCTGGGCCTTAGGCGGACTGATCGGCGGCGGCATTGCCTGGGCGCTGCTGCAATGGCCCAGATTTCGCACAGCCGCGCAGCCGTCGGTCTCTCTCTCCCGGTAGGTTGGGCGCTCCTGCCTGCCCGGTTGCTACGCTTCCATACAAGCCAGCAGTGCGGCACGTAAGGTCTCCACGTCATAGCCTCGTCCGATCAAGACGATGGCGGGGCTGGGTTCGTCGAGGAGCATGATGGGGGCGATGGTGGGGGCTCCCGGCGGGGCGTACTGAAATTCCTGCAGTTCCGGTTCGCCGGCGAAGCGAAAGAAACCTTTGGCTCGTTCGAGTTCTTTGGGCAGCGATGTGGTCCAGGCCTCGAAGCGCGCGCGATTCAGCGGAGCGGGAAGTTTCACGGTCGTGGCGATGGGATGATAGTCTGCCCGTTTCGGTGAGTGTGAAGGGCGAGGTTCGCCGAAGACCACGTTCGTCTGTTTAGCCGGTCGCGCCTGGTGCACCGGCGCCAGGAGCGCGGCTGCGTCGATGCGCGCATGGGTGGTTTCCCAGATGCGGGCATAGGGATTTTGTTTCACGATCCCGCTCTTGAATCCCTCCCAGTGGCCCGGCACATAGAGATCCTGCTTATTGAGGATGAGTTCGTCCGCGCAGCGAATCGCTTGAGCAGTCACATACTGGCTGGAGTGGCTCGTATCGCTGGCGATGGGATGGAGCAGGGCAATCACTCGTTCCAATGTGGCGAGGCGGGCGGTGTAGAGATCGGTTACGGCGTCGATCACTTCAGCCGGATCGGCCAGCCCCGAGCACTCAATGATCACCACATCGGAGGCGGCATCGTTCACGAGTTGCGCGATGCCCCACGAGAGATCTTCTTTTGTGTCGCAGCAGACGCAGCCACCAGCCAGATTCATCACCTGTTCAGCGATCGTGCCGGCGCGCGGGCCATCGATGCTCACCTCGCCCGCCTCGTTCATCAGCACCCCGGCCCTGAGGCCCTGACTTTTCCAGTATTCCAGCAGACGCATCAAGAGCGTCGTTTTACCGGCGCCAAGCGAACCACAAAGGAGATAAAAGGGGACTGGCATTAGATAGTCCTCAATGGCTAAGCGAGTGGCACTCGACGTAGAGCGATATTGTACTGGGTATGATGGGTAGGTGAAAAGCTCAAGCGATTAACCGATGATTTGGGTAAGTGCTTGCCGCAGGAGAGTTTGATCGGAAGGCGTGAGCTGTCCGAGCTTTTTCAAAATGAGGGTGGGGTCGATTGTGGTCAGCACGGGCTTGAGTACGGAGGGTTTCAGTAGTCCCGCTCCCCGCCAATCCTGAACCTGCACTTCGCCCACGGATAACGTCGTCGGCAGTTGGCTCGTCACAGCCATGATCACGATGTCAGGTCGGGTGCGATGATAGGCGGTGCTGCTGATGACGACAGCGGGACGGCGCTTGACGGCGGATTGATCGGTGAAGGGAAAGGGGACGAGGATGATATCCCCGAATTTATAGCCGGTCATAATCGGCGTCGTCGGGGTTGTCCCAGACCCGCGCAAATACGGTGGTGGCGAGCTGTCCTGCAGCTTGTGTCAGACCCTGTTCATCAGCTTGACGGTGAGCCAAGAAATCGACAAAATCTTCCACCTCTGCCACCCGTTCAGGAGGCAGGTTTCTGAGTTTCTCTAGAATTTGCTGTTCATGGACCTTCGTCATTGCGAGCTCCGATGAGGCAAGCCTACCAGTGCATGTGGCAAAGATCAATTGGAAGCAGGGATGTGTTGTTAGTGGCTGTGGAGCGCTTCGATTGGTTGATGTTGCGCGGCGAGCTTGGTGAGGTCGCAATGGACGTCGTCGGGATCGCTGCAATGAGTCTCCAGCTGAACGGTCATGTGTTTGATGCCGAAGTCGGCGGTAATCCGGTCGTGGATCGATCGGAGCAGTGTGTTGGTGAGGACTGCGTCATCTCCATCTACCAACACATGGGCGGTGAGCATGATGAGGCGGGGCTCCACGGCCCAGATATGGAGATCATGCACATTCTTCACGCCGGGCATGGATTCGATCGTTGCGGCGACTTGTGACGCGCTGATCGTGGGCGGGGTGGATTCCAGCAGCACATCGAGCGATTCTTTGAACAGCGGCCAGGCGCCGTGGAGAATGGCGCCGACTACCAGGAGACTGATGAGCGGGTCGAGCACGGTCCAGCCCGTCAGCATGATCGCGCCGCCGCTCAGCACGACCCCGAGCGAGACCCAGGCGTCGCCCAGCATGTGCCAGAAGGCGCTACGGATATTCAGATCATCTTTCGCACCATGCTGCAGCAGCAGGGCGATGCTGAGGTTGGCCACAAAGCTCAGGGCGGCAATGCCCATGATCCACCCGCCATCGACGGGGACCGGATGCAGCAACCGCTTGAGTCCCACGAGGGTAATGCCGATCGCCGTCAGCAGCAGGATGAACGAGTTGAGAAACGCGGCAATAACGCCGGCGCGATGGTAGCCGAACGTGCGGGTTTCGCTGGCCGGCTGTCTGGTGAGGATGTGCGCATAGAGCGCCAGAAAGAGTGAGCCTTGATCGACGAGATTGTGTCCCGCGTCGCTCATGAGGCCGACGCTGTCGAGCAGGAACCCGCCGATGAATTCGGCGGTGATGACGAGGGCATTCAGCCCGAGCGAGAGATACAGACGGGAACGCAGATGCTCAAATGAGGCGAGGCCAGTCATATTTGTAGTGTCGCACGGTTGTCGGGGAAGCTCTCAAGAAAAACTGGGACATCAGAGAGAATCCGACGCGCCATCATTCAACAATCCAACAGCCGTGCAGTTTGATCGCATCGTACATGGCATCGGGCGCGAGATCGGCGCCGTTGGTCCATTGTACGGCTCCCATGGCAACGCGCACTTGCGCGAATATCGCCGGGTCGCGCAACGGCTCAAATATCGTGCCTTGGATGTGCGGGGCATTCAGCAATTTCCGCAGATCGACAGTGCCTGTTGTGCCATCAACAAACGTGACCCGCAACTGCCGCTCAGGTTCAGCATGCACGGAAGCAACCCGCCAAGGTGCGATCGGCTGAATCGCCGGCTCTACAGCAGTGGCTCGATTGGATTGGGAGACTTGAGTTGGCTGCATAGATTCCAGTCCTCCATGAGAGCATCTCGATGGTCGGTGGCCCACTCCAGAACAAGTGCCATCGCGTGGCGGGGGAGCGCCCCGCGCAGCACCGTCAGATTTCGTAAATCGAAGATGGCTTCATGTTCTCCGTAGAGCGCATGGAAGTGCGGCGGATTATGATCCCGCCAGAACATTTGAATTACGATACCATAGAAGATGCTGATCGTCGGCATAACCGATAGTTACTGCATGCAAGTACAGAGGGGCTGTTCGATCCTCCGATGGTGGGCCTATCTTACACAGGTTGAGTGGGTGAGGGAATAGTAGGTCTAGAGCGCAAATGGGGCGTAGAGTGCCCACACAGGACCGCGGGATGGTCGTGGTGGCAAATCAGCGGTGGGTGGTGGTACAAAGCCCCATGCGTTGGAAACTTATACTTGGAGCAATGGTGTTGCCGCTGGCGATGGGCGCCTGCGTGCTGGCTGCGTCTTCACCCAGAGGCGACAACCCGACGCCTGTCCCTTTGCCTAGGCCCGATCACATTGTGATCGTGATCGAGGAAAACCATTCCTATAGCCAGATCATCGATTCGCCCCATGCGCCCTACATCAATGAATTGGCCGCCAAGGGTGCGTTGTTCACACAGTCGTTCGGGATTACCCACCCGAGCCAGCCGAATTACCTCGCGTTGTTTTCCGGATCGACGCAGAACATCACCGACAATTCCTGCCCGCATACATTTACGACACCGAATCTTGGCCACGCATTGCTGGCAGCCGGGCTGACGTTCGCCGGATATTCAGAAGACCTGCCCTCAGCGGGCTCGGTGATCTGCAAAGACGGGAGTTATGCCCGCAAACATAATCCCTGGGTCAATTGGCAGAACAGCCCGGCCAATGGCCTCCCGGCGGAGATCAATCTGCCTCTGACGAGTTTCCCGGCCGACTATCGTGCGCACCCCACGGTCAGCATCGTCGTGCCGAATCAGGTGAACGACATGCATCACGGCAAGGATCCGGAGGCCATTCAAACGGGAGATCGCTGGCTACGGGACCATGTGGAGGCTTATGTTCAGTGGGCTCAGCAGCACAACAGTCTGCTGATTCTGACGTGGGATGAAGATAATGATAATGCCAAGGAGAATAACCGGATCGTGACGCTCTTCGTCGGCCCCATGGTGAAAGCGGGACGCTACGACCAGCGGATCACCCACCACAACGTCCTGCGCACCATCGAAGATCTCTATGGACTCTCTCATTCCGGCGCGAGCGCCGATGCCGAGCCGATCACTCAGATCTGGAAAGCTCCGACCAACCCCTAACAGAGCTGACTGGGGAGGTCAGCATCCGGCGCGAATCAAGGCCCTTCTCAGAGTCCATCTGGAAGCGCACAAGTCCTGAGGGAGATTCTCGGAGGATCTTACCTGCGAACGACGAGCGACGAATCACAGGCCAAAAAGACCTGCCCCGCGCCGGGAAATGTTAGATTGCATGACTTACCCCTCATTTCTGGGAGAGGTTGGGGCCGGTTGGAGGAGCGTGAATCTTGCTCTGCACGGACCTGCATTCTGATGAAGACGAACTATCATTATCTTGACCGGCACTTCTCGCAGGACCTTTCAATTTCTGGATTCCAACTATCTCTTCACGGAAAAACATTAACATGCCAGTTCCATGGGGTTGCTTATGGGTTTGCAGCTCAATGCGGAACGAGCCATTCTTCTCAATAAATTTACCCACCCAATGATGGTTGTCACGAAAACAAACCAGGTCCTCCGCGCACTGGACAATTAGCCTGTTGACATGAGCCACTTCATTTCGCAGAAGCGTTCTGTGCCGCGAACTGAAGTTTGAAAAATCGAACTCAGCCTGTTGTCTGCTGATGCTTCGATCTGGGAGTATTCGGATTGCAAGATTGGGCGCCAAGGGAACAACTCTGTCCAATACACTTGGATCACGCCCAGCTTCAATGGCTACAGGGTAGTCGCTCGTGAAGAATGGGCTATCCTCAAATTCGTTGTGAAGGATTTCCCAGTGGAAATTGCCGTACAACTTCAAATTCTCGAATATGGAAGTGATGCCAATGGCCTGTGGAAACTTGGGATCCACGTCAACGCGAGCAATCCCTTGTTTGAGGATCTCCGTTAGATTCATTCCGGCAAGCTCAGGTGGAGGAGGGGGGAACATCCCTTGAGAATCCATGACGGCAGCTTTCGACTCAACCGCAACTTGAAGAAGGCGAGAGCCCAATCGCATACCTGCGGGTGAACAAGACCTAACGTAGGCCACGAAGCCAGCTATCGTATAAATACATTCTGCATCTATTCTGTTGCTTTTCAGCTTTTCAACTGAAGTGTTGTACTTCGGTTCAATTCCTTTAAGAAACTCTTCAACGATGCGATCCTCCCGTAGGTAAGCATTTGTGCTACCGTCCTCAATTCGGCAAATGTCTTCAGCCTTTGGGGTAAATGCTTTGAGGTCACTCTTCCTTATCGTGTAGAGCAAATTTCCGAGTCTTGGTGAGTAGAACTTTTTAAGATGGACTTGTGAGATGTAATGATCTAGTGCCATCTACGGAAAATTCCCCGCCAGTCGATACCCTGCCGCTTCTGCCTCTAGTGCGCTATTAAGCGCTACTCGATTCCGTGGTGCAACCTGGCTATAGTTTGGGCAGATTGAGAACGCCGCTGGCGGGCTTTATCAACAGCCTGCTGACTACTTCGCCACGAATTCCAGAAAGTATTGTTTCGGCAGGAAGCTGTGCTCGCGCACGAGTTGGTATCCGGCTGTGGCTATTTCCTGGACGATGGTGTCTCGTGAGACGAGATGGTGTTTGGGGAACCCGAGGTCGCCGGATCGTTCGTCGGGGTAGAAGTCTATGATGGCGATGCGCGCTCCTGGCTTGAGGGACGACTTGAGGTCTCGGAAGTATTTCGATCGGTCTTCGAGATGATGGATGGTGTTGCAGACGAAGAGGAGATCGACGGATGCGAATGGTAGTTTGGGATTATCCGGCTGCGCGAGGATGAACTCGGCCGTGTAGGCGGTGTGCATGTGGATGACGCTCTCTTTGGCGTAGGCGAGCATTTCCGGCTCGACATCCACGGCATAGACCATTCCAGTCTCGGTGACAGCCTCGATGAAGCGGCGGGTGAAGTAGCCTGACCCGGAGCCGAGATCGGCGACGGCCATGCCCGGTTTCAATCTGAGCGCGTCGATCACCTCGGAAGGCTTCTGATAGCGATCCCGCTCCGTACTGTCGAGGTGCTCCAGATATTGTTTGATGTCGTCCGGGCGGCGATGCTGATGCTGGTCTTCAGCGAGGGCAGACCCGGCGAGGATGATGCATAGGGCTGCGAGCGGGACAATCGTTTTCATGGCGAAGACCTCTTGGGTGGTAAGCGCTCACTGAGCACCGGATACTTGGCTTCTGCCAGGCCGAAGTTCCCGCTCGACGGATCGGCGGCGACAACGCGGAGAGTGATGCCGTCTGGCGCGTCTTTGGGCAACGGGACGAAGAAAGGCGCTTCGAAGCCGGCCTTGTCGCCGCTGTAGAACATCTGCAAACGTTCTATCACCTTCGTGCCGATGAGCAGCTCGCCGTAGATATGGACTTTGCGCGAATCCCAATCGCCATGGGGACGGACGAGCGCGCCGGAGAGGGTGCGGACGGAAGCGCGCAGAACTACATCATCCTTCGCGATGAGGCCGCCGACGACCGATTTCGGATGTTCGATCTGGACGATATAGCCGTAGAGCGTCAACACGATGCCGTCGCTGGTCAGGTCATGGCCGGGAATCAGCCAGGCGCGCGTGGAGACGCGCTGGGTGGCTGCCGGGAAAGCCAGCGGTCCTTCTGCTGCAATATCGACGAGTGTCGGAGTGACCAGGTCGAGCGTGGCGGTGAAGACGGCAGCGGGACGGCTACTGTAGTGGGCCTCTTCCATCAGGCGCGGGGTGCGCATGATCTGATTCTGATCGCCGGCATCGCCCTGTTGAATGCCGGTGGCGAGGATCTGGCCGCTGGCCACGTCGGTGATCGTCACGCGCGCGCCACCGACCTCTTTGCCCAACACCATGGAGCCATGGGCAACGACACGCACGAGGATGGTGGTCGGCTTCGGATCGTTGAGGTGCAGGTCGGGCGGCGCGTCTTCTTGCGCGGGGAGGGCGAGACAGGGCAGAGGCATCAGGAGGAGTGAGAGGACGAGAATGCGGAGCCTGATACCCGCTCGGTTCATTTCACCTTGGTGCCCGGTTCCACTTCTTCCAGAATAGTCGCGAGGCCGCGCACTTCGCTGTCGCCGGCGGCCAGGACCATACCCTGCGACTCGATACCCATGAGCTTCGCCGGTTTCAGATTCGCGACGATGACGATCATCTTGCCGACGAGGGCTTCCGGCTCATACTTCTTGCCGATGCCCGCCACGATCTGTCGTTGTTCTGTGCCGAGGGAGACCTGGAGCTTCAACAGCTTCTCCGACTTGGGCACACGCTCCGCGCTGATAACTTTCGCCGTCTTCAGCTGAATCTTCATAAAGTCGTCGATGCTGATCTGCGGCGGCGCGGCCGGTGCGGGTGCTGCTGCCGGTGTCGCCGGAGTTACGGGTGTTGCGGCCGGGGTCGGCGTGGCTGCGGCGGGAACCGGTTGCGGGGTCGCTGGTGTGTCGCTCACTGGTTTGGCTCCTTTTTTCGATGAGTCTTTCTGTGTTTTCGTCGAATCTCTTGCGGTGGCCGTTTTCGGGTCTGCGGCGATTTCGATCCGGGGGAACAACGGTGCACCTTTGGCGATCGGGAGATCGGCCACGGGGCTGTCCCACTGGTAGGCGGAGGCCGGGATGGCCTTGGTAAAGTCGAAGTGGTAGCCGAGTTGCCGGGCCAGTTGCTCCGTCGTCTGGGGCATGAACGGATGGAGCGAGACGGCCAGCAGGCGTAGGGCGCGGGCGGCCGTATTCAGGACGGTCTTCAGTTTCGGCGCATCGTCGGGATTCTTCGCCAGCTTCCAGGGTGCGGCTTTGTCGATGTATTCGTCGCAGAGGCTGGCGAGTTCGCCGATCGTTTGCAGATTGTCGCGGAAGGTGAGCGCGCTGAAGCCTCGTTCCAACGTGGCCGGCAATTGCGTGGCGGCCTGGGCAATCTTCTCTTCAAGCTCCGGGAGTGCGGGCGGGCCGCTGGCTGGAATCTTCCCGTCCGCGAAGCGCTCGATCATCGTGAGGGTGCGGCTGAGCAGATTGCCGATGCCGTTGGCCAAGTCACTGTTGATACTGGTGACCATCGCGGTCTGTGAGAAGTCTCCATCCTGTCCGAACGGCACTTCGCGCAAGAGGAAGTAGCGGAAGGCATCGACACCGTAGGTCTCGACCATTCTGTTGGGATCGACGACATTGCCGCGGCTCTTCGACATCTTCTCGCCATCCACGGTCCACCAGCCATGCGCGAAGATCGTTTCAGGCAGCGGCAGGTTCAGCGCCATCAGCATCGTCGACCAATAGACGGCGTGGGTCGTGAGGATGTCTTTCCCGACGAGATGGACGGAGGCCGGCCAGTAACGGTCGCGCGACGGAGTCGGGCAGAGATAGTCGAGTGCAGACACATAATTCACCAGCGCGTCGAACCAGACGTAGGTCACGTAGTCGTGATCGAACGGCAATTCGATGCCCCATGAGAGGCGCGACTTGGGTCGAGAAATGGACAGGTCGCCGAGCTTCTGCGTGGTCAGAAATCCCAGGACTTCGTTACGGCGAGACTCGGGCCGGATGAAGTGCGGGTGCTGCTTGATGTGGTCGATGAGCTGTTCCTGATACTGCCCCATCTTGAAGAAATAGTTGTGCTCGCTAAGCTGCTCAATGGGGCGTTTGCAGTCGGGGCAGATCCCTCCAATAACGTCTTTTTCGGTCCAGAACCGCTCGTCGTACGTGCAATACCAGCCAGTGTATGAGTCCTTATAAATCAGCTGCTTACCGTAGAGCTCTTGAAGGTAACGTTGAACGACTTTCTTGTGCGGCGCATCGGTGGTGCGGATGAAGGCATCATTCGAAATGTTCAACCGTTTCCAGAGGTCTTGGAACTGCGGCGCCAGCTTGTCGCAGTGGGCCTGCGGATCGATCCCGGCCTTCGCGGCTGCCTGTTGGACTTTCTGCCCGTGCTCGTCGAGGCCGGTCAGGAACATGACGTCGCGACCCCGCAAACGCCAGTAGCGCGCGAGCACGTCGGCGGCGACGGTGGTGTAGGCATGGCCGATGTGCGGCACATCGTTCACATAGTAAATCGGCGTCGTAATGTAGAACGTGTTTTGATTGCGCATGACGAGGGGGAAGATACCAGGTTGGTGACTCTGAATTCTAGGCGGGCGTTCCGGCGGGCGCAAGCCCGAGGGCGTCGCGGAGTTTCAGGAGGCAGGATTCCAGGGCCATGTGGAGATTCAGATTGCGGGTGGCATTCTGTTGCGTGCGTTCGATCTCTTTGATCAAGTCGAGGAGCAGGTCAAGGTCGGTGGTGCGGGAATATTCCTGGAGCTGATTCATCTGTTCAAGGTGGAGAATTTGATCATGGTCGCCGCCGACATGGACGAATAGCAGATCGCGGACCCAGCGGCTGAGCCAGGTCAAGGTTTCAACGCCCTTATCGGATTTCGCGAGGCTCTCGGCCAGGGTCAGGATCGCGCTGATCGATCTGAGTGTCGCGGGAGCCACGATGGCCAGGCAGTCACGTTGCCATTCACGCAAGGCTGCGACATCCAGCGTGAGCGCTTCCCCGATGCGGCCTTCCGTGACGAGCGCCAGCAGCCGCGCATCCGCCGGCGGCAGTTCGCGCTTGAGGATCACGGCGGCTTCGACCTGCGTGCGCGCCGGTGTGGTGAAGCGGAGTTGCTGGCAGCGCGAACGGATGGTGATCGGGAGCGCGTTGGGTCTGCTGGTGATCAAGAGGAAGAGCGCATGGCCCGGCGGTTCTTCCAGTGTTTTAAGCAGCGCATTGGCGGCGCCGATGGTCATACGGTCGGCTTCGTCGATCAGGCAGATCTTCCGCTCGCCCATGAGCGGACGGTACACGAACTGCTGTTCTATTTCACGGACCTGTTCGATCTTGATGGCGGGATTGGCCAATTCACGGTCGGGGTCGACCGCGATAAAGTCCGGGTGTGTCCGCGCAGCGATCTGCAGGCAGGAGCGGCAGGTGCCGCAGCTATCCAGCACATCCGGTGACGGCGGTTGTTCGCAGTTCAAGGCTTGGGCGAGATGGATGGCCGTCAGGCGTTTCCCGATCGCGTCTTCGCCATGGAAGAGATAGGCATGTCCCAGCCGGTCGTGGGAGACGGCGGCTTGCAGGACCGCGATCGGATGTTCGTGACCGGTGATGTCGCGAAACGGCATGGCTACTTTCTCCGGCCCGCTTGCGGCCGGCGCTTCTCTAGCCAATTGAACACGAGCGTGCGCACGTCGTCTGCAATCCTGTCGGGGGGGCGCGCCGCGTTAACCGGCTTGATGCGTCGGGGTTCTTTGCGCGCGAGTTCCAAAAAGCCGGAGCGGACGTGTTCGTGAAAGCGCTTGGTTTCCCGGTCCAGCCGGTTTTGTCCTGCGGCATCGCGTTGTCGCCGGCGCAGGCCGGTGGCCACGGGTAGATCGAAGAGGAGGGTGAGATCCGGCGCGAGACCTCCGGTGGCCCATCGGTTCATTGTGCGCAACGTTTTCAGATCCAACCCTCGCGCGTAGCCTTGATAGGCCAAGGTGGAATCGACAAACCGGTCGCAGATCACGATTGCGCCCTGCCGGAGGGCCGGTGCGATCACGTGGTCCACATGTTGGCGGCGCGCCGCGAGAATCACGAAGGCTTCTGTTTCAGCGGCCAGCGACTCGGAATTACTCTTAAGCAACACCTCACGGAGCAGTTCGGCTGCAGGGGTGCCACCCGGTTCCCGCGTGAGGAGGACGGCATGACCTTCGGTTCGAAGTGTTTCTGCCAGGCGAGCAGCTTGGGTTGATTTGCCGCTGCCCTCGGTACCTTCCAGCGTGATGAAGATGCCGGCTGTCTGTCTGCGTTGTCTCGCCACGAGTGGTTCCTGTCACCGGTTCAGAATTCGCCGCGATGGTAATGCCAAGCTTAATTGAATAGCAAGAATGACCGGGCTGGCCACGGTACGCGCCCACGCTCCCCGGGAAGAGGCGACCGGTCTCCGGTTCCTGAAGATTCCTCTCGTCTCCGGGCCGGAGTTTCTTTGTGTAACCCATTGAAAATACCCATAAATGGATTGCGGCACCTGGTGAATCTCTGTATGATGAGCCACCACATTATAGTGCCTCGTTCAAGATCTGACGGACATGCTGAAAACCTTGTTGAAACGATACTTTCTGACGGGCCTGCTCGTCATCACCCCGATTTGGGGGACGATTCTCATTTTGAAAGCCCTCTTTGTCACGGTTGATGGGATTTTGGGCGAGGCGGTAGCCCGCTGGGTGCCGGAATACTATGTGCCGGGCTTGGGGATTCTGGCGCTCATACTGCTGATCTTCTCCGTCGGGCTGTTTGCCGCAAATTTTATCGGCCGGCAGATTGTGCGGATCTGGGAGGACTGGCTGAATCGTCTGCCGCTGGTTCGCGGGATTTATTCGACACTGAAATCGATGATGGATATTCTCTCGTTTTCTGATCGAGGCTCCTATCATCGGGTGGTGCTCATTCAGTTTCCCAAGAACGGCCACTATTGTTTTGCCTTTGTCACAGGGGTGACGAAATCCGAGACGGCCTCGCTGGCGCAAGAGCCGTTGATCCATGTCTATGTGCCGACGTCGCCGAATCCCACGTCCGGGTATTTCCTGTTGGTCCCGGAACGTGAAGTCATGTCGGTAGAGATCTCGGTCGAAGAAGCCATGAAGCTCATCGTCTCAGGCGGGCTCTACACGCCGGCCACCTCGATGGCTTCAGTGCTGAATGCTGATGCGAAGTGGAGCGGGGTAAAACAACCGGACGCGGGGGTGACCATCGGATGATGCCGCATAAGCAGGAGATGGCCATGGATGGGTTGGGTGTCGTGGTGATGGCGGCCGGGCGTGGCACGCGTATGCGATCGGAGCAGGCCAAAGTGCTGCATCAGATCGTCGGGCGTCCGATGATCCGGTATGCGCTCGATGTCGCTCGCGCGGTTGCCGGACATTCTGTCGCGGTGGTCGTGGGGCATCAGGCCGCGCAGGTCCGTGCGGTGCTGGAGTCTGCGCTCGCGGGGCAGTCGGGCGGCGCGGCGGTGCACATCGTCGAGCAGGTTCAGCAATTGGGGACGGGGCATGCTGTATTGCAAACGCGTTCGGTGTTTGCTCCCGGTAAGGCCAATGCGCCGACGGCCTATCTCATTCTCAACGGCGATACGCCGCTGCTGCAAGAATCGACATTGCGTGCGTTGTTGCAAACGCATCGGGCAGCCGGTGCGACGGTCACCCTCTTGACGGCGATTCTGGATAACCCTGGAGGCTATGGCCGGGTGGTGCGGCGGACGGCGAAGGGGCCATCCGGTGCCGTCCATGCGTCCGCTGACGTGGTGAAGATCGTCGAAGATCGCGACGCGTCTCCGGACGAGCGGACGATCCGCGAGATCAATGTCGGGACTTATGTCGTCGACGGGTCCTTTCTCTTTGCGGCGTTGGACAAGGTGCAGCCGCACAATGCGCAGGGGGAGTACTACCTGACGGACATCGTCGATATGGCGGTCACGCAGGGCCATCGGGTCGCGGCGCTCCCGCTGACGAATCCGGATGAAGGGTTGGGGGTCAATACCAGATGGCAGTTGGCGGAGGCTGAGCAAGTGATTCGCCGGGAGATCCGGCGGCGCTGGATGGAAGCCGGTGTGACGATGATCGACCCGGCCTCCACGTGGATCGATGCTGAGGTCGTGATTGGAAAAGACACGATCTTGCATCCGAACGTGACCTTGGAAGGGAAGACGGTCATTGGCGAGGGGTGTGAAGTGCGCTCCTTCACGCGGCTCACGAATTGTGCGGTCGGGTCTCATGTGACGATTCTGGATCATTGCGTCTGTGCCGACTCGCAGATCGACGAGCAAGCCACGATCGGTCCGTTCGTGCATTTGCGTCCCGGCGTGCGGGTGCGCAAGAAGGCGAAGGTCGGCAACTTTGTCGAGATGAAGAAGACGGATCTGGGCGAAGGAGCCAAGGCCAACCATTTGAGCTATCTCGGGGACGCGACGATCGGCAAGGGCGTCAACATCGGCGCCGGGACAATTACCTGTAACTATGACGGCGCGCATAAGTTTCAGACGATCGTGGGTGATCACGTGTTCCTCGGGAGTGACACGCAGTTGATCGCACCGGTGACCATCGGGGCAGGGGCGGTTATTGCGGCCGGTACGACGGTGACGCAGGATGTGCCGGCGGATGCGTTGGCGATCGCCCGGGTAGCGCAAGTCAATCGGGCCGGATGGGCGGCCAGACGGCGTGCGTTGTTGGCGAATGAGAAGCAGGCCCCGGTGAAGCCGGCCGGTAAGCGAACGGCGGCCACCAAGGCGCCCAGCAAGAAGAAGCGGAGGTAGACGATCGATGTGTGGCATTGTTGGCTATGTGGGAAATCAAGAAGCGGTTCCGATTCTGATCGGCGGGCTGGCTAAGTTGGAGTATCGCGGGTATGACTCCGCAGGCGTTGCCATCCAGCAGGGGCAGAAAATCAATGTGCGGCGCAGTGTCGGCAAGCTGGTGAATCTTCAAAAGTCGCTTCAAGAGAAAGAGCTGAGCGGCATGGTGGGGATCGGTCACACCCGCTGGGCGACGCATGGCAAGCCGTCTGAGCAGAATGCCCATCCGCATCGATCGAAGGGTTGTGTGCTCGTGCACAACGGCATCATCGAGAATTATCAGCCGCTGAAGCAGCAGTTGGAAAAAGAGGGCTACAAGTTTCAGTCGGAGACCGACACGGAAGTGCTGGCCCATTTGATCGATAAGTATCTCCAGAAAGGGCAGGGATTGGCGGATGCCGTTCGGTCGGCGACAAAAGACGTGCGCGGAAGCTATGCGCTGGCGGTGATCTCCGAGAAAGAGCCGGGAACCTTGGTTGCCGCGCGGTCCGGTTGTCCGCTGGTGGTTGGGCGCACCAAGCAAGCATCGTTTGTCGCGTCCGACGTGATGGCGATGTTGGCGCACACGCGGGATGTGACCTACCTTGAAGAGGGTGACGTCGCGGTAGTGACGCAGCACGAGATGCATCTGACGAATGCGGATGGGCAGCCGGTCTCCCGGAAGGCGACGAAGATCACGTGGGACGCCTCCGCCGTGGAGAAGAGCGGGTATCCGCATTTCATGCTGAAGGAGATTCACGAGCAGCCCCAGACCATTCTCGATACCATGCGCGGGCGGTACTCCTACGAAACCGGAGAAGCCGATTTGCCGGACATCGGACTCACGCCCAAGGAATTCGCCGCGGTGGAACGGATCTGGATCGTGGCCTGCGGGACTTCCTGGCACGCCGGGTTGGTCGGCAAGTATCTCTTCGAGGAAATGGTGCGGACGCCGGTGCAGGTCGATATCGGGAGTGAGTTCCGCTATCGCGATCCGCTGGTGGGAAAGAAGGACCTGTTCATTACGATTTCCCAATCGGGGGAAACCGCCGATACGCTGGCGGCGGCGAGGGAGGCAAAGGCGAAGGGCGCCCGCGTGGTGTCCGTCGTGAACGTGGTCGGCAGTACGCTGGCGCGGGAGTCGGACGGGGTGCTCTATACGCATTGCGGACCGGAGATCGGTGTGGCGTCGACGAAAGCCTTTACCGCGCAGCTCACGGCGCTGTATCTGCTGTCGCTCCATCTGGCGCGCGTGCGCAAGGTGATGAATGTGGCCGACGGAAAAGCCTGGTTGGATCGACTGGTGCAATTGCCTTCTCTCGTCGAGCGGGTGTTGGGCCGGGAAGCTGAAGTGGTCGCCATTTCGAAACGCTATTACAAGAAGCGCAATTTTCTGTTCCTGGGGCGTGGGATCAATTACCCGATCGCGCTGGAAGGTTCGCTGAAGCTCAAGGAAATTTCGTACATCCATGCCGAGGGGTATCCGGCCGGCGAGATGAAGCATGGGCCCATTGCGTTGCTCGATAAGGACATGCCGGTGGTGGTGCTGGCGCCGCGCGATCGCCTGTATGAAAAGACGGTGAGCAATCTGATGGAAGTGAAGGCGCGACATGCGCCGGTGATCGCGTTTGTGGCTGAAGGCGAGCGCGAGCTCGGGAAAACCGCGGATGCGGTGTTTACGATTCCGGACACGCACCCGTTGCTCTCGCCCATTCTGTTCACGATACCCTTGCAGTTGTTGGCGTATCATATTGCCGTGTTACGCGGGGCGGATGTGGATCAACCGAGAAATCTGGCTAAGAGCGTGACGGTGGAGTGATCGGATGTTGAAAATGGCTTCCAGCGGCGTTCTCGGTCGCCCGTCTCCCTGCGACGTACCCCTGAGGGTACGCCTCGGTTGACGGACTCCCTGCGGCCTTGCTGGAAGACCATTTTGAACATCCTCTGAGAGAGAAGAGGAAGGGAAAGAAACGGTGGAGATTACCAAACAGGAAGTTGAGAAGGTGGCGAAGCTGGCGCGGCTGCAGGTGACTGAGAGCGAGGTGGCCGTGTTTGCCAAACAGTTGAGCCAGATTCTGACGCATGTTGAGACGCTCAAGAAATACAATACGGACGGGGTTCAGCCGACGGCGACGGTACTGGGCCAGGTGAATGTGTTTCGCGACGATGTGGTCCGGCCGTCGTTGTCGGTCGAGCAGGCGCTTGCCAATGCCCCGGAGCGTGAAGCGGACGGATTTTGCGTGCCGAAGATTATTGATTAAGATCCCTGCGATGGCGGGGATCCAGCCATAAAGGAGTCTCATGTTTCGACAGATGCTGCGATCAAAAATTCACCGTGCGACCGTGACCGGCGCACACCTGGAGTACGAGGGGAGTCTGACGGTCGATGAGGAGCTGCTCGAGGCGGCCGGCATTCTTCCGTATGAGGCCGTCGTCTGTTCGAACCTGAATAACGGCGAACGGTTTATGACCTACGCGATCACCGGAAAACGGGGCGGCGGAGAAATCATCTTGAACGGGCCGACGGCGCGGAAGGGCGCGACGGGCGATCAGATCATCATCTTCTGTTACGAATACTACAGCGAAGAAGAGATCAAACGGCACGCGCCCAAGATTGTCCGCGTGGATGGAAAGAACCGCATTGTTGAGGCGGCGGCCAAGCACCCATGAGTCTGCATAAACTGACGCTCTGCGAATTGCAGAAGAAATTCACGGCCGGGGAAGTCACCGCCAAGGAGATCGTGCGCGCCTATTTCCTGCGCATCGGGCAGGTCGAGCCCAAGGTCAAGGCGTACGTGACAACCCAAAAAGAGCAGGCGATGGTCGATGCGGCTGCGCTGGACGACTCGCTGAAGGGCTGGCGGAAAACACAGCCGATGATGGGGATGCCCCTGGCGATCAAGGACAACCTCTGCACCGAGGGCGTTACAACCACCTGCAGCTCGCGGATGCTCCAGAACTTTGTGCCGCCCTATGACGCCACGGTCATCGCGAAGTTGCGGGCGCAGGGCTATCTATTGTTGGGGAAGACCAATCTCGATGAGTTCGCGATGGGGTCCTCCACGGAAAACTCGGCGTTCGGCCCCAGCCGCAATCCCTGGAATCTGCAATGTGTGCCCGGCGGCTCGAGCGGCGGCTCGGCGGCGGCGGTGGCGGCGGACGAGTGCGCCGCGGCACTCGGGTCGGATACCGGCGGATCGATCCGGCAGCCGGCGGCGTTCTGCGGCGTTGTCGGTTTGAAGCCGACCTACGGGCGCGTCTCGCGCTACGGGCTGATCGCCTTCGCCTCGTCGCTCGATCAGATCGGGCCCATCACGAAGGATGTGGCGGACGCGGCTTTTCTCTTGGGTGTCATTGCCGGTCATGATCCGATGGACTCAACCTCGGCGGATGTGCCGGTGCCTGACTACATGAAGGCACTCAAGAAAAAAGATCTGAAGAAGCTGAAGATCGGGATCCCGGCTGAATTTTTTGCCGAGGGGCTCGATCCGGAAGTCGAGCAGGCCGTGCGGGCGGCGATCGAGGAATTGAAGAGTCTCGGTGGGGAGATCAAAGAGATTCAGTTGCCGCGCACCGATGCGGCGGTGGCGGTGTATTATGTCATTGCCACGGCGGAAGCGAGTTCGAATCTGGCCCGCTTCGACGGCGTGAAGTTCGGCCTGCGTTCGAAGGATACGAAAGATCTGCTGGACCTCTATACCAAGACCCGCCAGGAGGGGTTCGGACCGGAGGTGAAGCGCCGGATTATGCTGGGCACCTACGCGCTGAGCTCCGGCTACTACGATGCCTACTACGGGAAAGCGCAAGCGGTACGGACGTTGATCCGGCAGGATTTTGATGCGGCGTTCAAAGAGGTCGATCTGATTGTGACGCCTGTGACGCCCACGCCGGCCTTTCAACTGGGCGAGAAGAGTGCAGATCCCTTGCAGATGTATCTCTCGGACATTTTCACGATCTCCGTCAATTTAGCCGGCTTGCCGGCCATCGCATTGCCCTGTGGATTCAGCAAGGCCGGACTGCCGATCGGTTTGCAGCTCATCGGGCGGGCATTTCAAGAGGACACTCTGTTGAGAGCCGCCCATGCGTATGAGCAGTCGACGCAATGGCGTGCGAAGAAGCCGGCGGTCCGATAAGGACAGAAAGCGGAGGGCCTCATGACAGTCGTTGAAATTGCAGCCATCGTGATTGCCATCGCCTTTGCTGTGCTGGTGGGTTATCTCGTCCCGGTGTTGATTCAGCTTCGGAAGACGGTGGCCGAGTCTGAACAACTGTTGGCCAAAATGAATGCGGACATGCCGCCCCTTGTCGCCGACCTGCGCAGCATGAGTCAGAATTTGAACGATCTGGCTGATCAGGCTCGTGGTGGCGTCGAACATGCGGCGGTGTTGCTGCATGCCGTGGGCGAAGTCGGCGAATCAGTGCAGCAGGTTCACAACGTGGTGCGCGGGTCAAGCGGGACATTGTTGACGAACGTGGCGAGTGTGGTTGCAGGGTTTAAGGCGGCGACGCAGGTCGTGCGCGAACGAATGAAACATGAAGGAGAACACCACAATGGCGGATGAACGAGGATCCTCAGCGGGCGTATTCTTGGCCTTTCTGAGCGGAGCTGCATTGGGCGCGGTGGCGGCCCTGCTGTTGGCGCCGCAGTCGGGACGTGAATCCCGCGAGCAGCTTCGGGGCTATGCGCGTCGTGCCGAAGACAATCTGCGGGATTTGGCCGGCCGGGCCGGTGAGTCGTTCGAGGAAGCGGTCGATCAGGGCAAGGAATTCGTCGACTCGAAAAAGTCGGTTTTGCGGGAGGCTTTTGAGGCCGGTCGTGAAGCGATGAAGCGTGAGCGTGACCGCATGCGTGGAGAGGAACAAGGCTGAGGATGATCTACGAAGTTGTCATCGGGGTCGAGGTGCATGCGCAGTTGCGCACGAAGACCAAAATGTTCTGCGGATGCGGGACGACGTTCGGGCGTTCGCCGAACAGCCAAACCTGCCCGGTCTGTTTGGGCCTGCCCGGCACGTTGCCGGTCATCAATCGCGCTGCCGTGGAAATGGC
>FSSH01001673.1_pt3 | contig 50836 bp, 47 predicted proteins | sample 1166101 | NCBI WGS metagenome assembly FSSH01 (sample SAMEA32972668, study PRJEB13176) | freshwater metagenome | biome: Drinking water system; feature: Biomass in drinking water that filtered by 0.45 um membrane; material: drinking water | place: USA | collected 2012-12-20 | depth 0 m | reverse complement strand
TAGCCGATCAACGGCTGAGATTTCCCTTCGTGAACAATCGGCGCCAAAAAATAGTAGCCTCCCTCCTGCGTTTTCCACTGGAACGGCTCCCATTTCAGGTACGGATCCGTCGGTTTGTGGTGAAACCAGATCTGCTCTGCTACGGATTCCCCGATCCGATTAGGAGAGCTCGCCGCCACCACTTTCCCACCCGGTGAGATGGCCATCAACGGGTTCCAGACCGGCTGCCCCTGTACCAAAGCGGTTAAGGTCTCGGTGATACGCCCGCCTGCATCACCCTCATTCAGATCATGCATCACAGACAGTTTGGCCCAATCCTTCAGTGAGGCCTGACCGTTGGCCCTCAGATGATCGAGGCTCTCAGCAATATGCTCAGCCTGAGCCGAAAGCTGGAGGCCGATATTCTCTTCCAAGGCTGCTTGCCCGTTATGTAGGATGAGGACCGATGCGATGACCAGCGGGCTCACCGCCAATAGAAGGAAGAGACCCGTCAATCGGCCTAACAACCCTCGAACCGATCGACCGACCGACTCAACGAGCGAACCTCTGTGTTCTGACTCCATACCAAACTGCTCCGGATACCAGCCCAATAATGAGTGAGATCGCAGAGATCGATCCTACCGGACTTTTGTGCCGGAACAAGAAAATTACAGTTCTCGTATTACAGCAAAACCAGCTTGTAGCTCACGGGGAACAAGCACGTATCACTGATAACATTTGATGGTGAGGGTTACGGGATGAGGCGTCCGGGGTAGCAGCCAATGGCGGTGTGCGCCTCGCCACTTGCCACTCAGCACCCACAACTAATTCCGGTTCAGCCATACACCATGCGGTAACGGCTTTTCGACACTACGAGGCTCGCCTCGCAGCGTCTGCAGAGCAGACGAAGCGGGGTTGATGAACGACTGGGGCGAAGCGGAATTTACGGGCGCGGATCCAATTCGATGAGTCCTTTGCGGATCGCGAGAATGGCGGCTTGCGTGCGATCGTACACTTGCAGCTTGTGGAAAATGTTTCGGACGTGATTCTTCACGGTCTTTTCACTCAAGTCGAGATTATTGGCAATCTCCTTGTTCGTTTTTCCATCGGCGACCAATCGGAGGACGGTGATCTCCCGCTCGGTCAAATCGTGCTCGGCCCAGGCCGACTTCTTGCCCTTTTTCTGGGCCATCAGCGAAAACTCCGCCAAGATCTTGCTGGCGACGGATGGGTGAATGAGCGATTCGCCGCGAGAAATCGCCCGAATGGCGGCGACGATCTGCGACGACTCCGAATCCTTGAGCAAGTAGCCTGTAGCGCCGGCCCGAACCAGATCAAAGATATACTGCTGTTCCTCATACATCGTCAGGGCGACGATGCCGATGTGTGGAAACTCGCGCTTGATCTGTCTGGTCGCCTCGACACCGCCCATCCGCGGCATGCTGACATCCATTAAAATCACGTCCGGAAGCAGGGCGCGGGCTTTTTCCACCGCCTCAATGCCGTCTTGCGCCTCACCCAGGACATGGATGTCGTCCTTGGTCTTGAGAATCGCCGCCAGACCTTCACGGACGACACGATGATCGTCGGCGATCAACACCTTAATTTTCTCCATGACTCGCATCCTCCCTCTTGTCCTTATCGAACAACGGCACTTCGACGACGACCTTTGTACCTCGACCCTTCTTGGATTCGACTCGCCCTTCCCCGCCGACCAGCCTGGCCCGCTCCAAAATCCCTTTGATTCCGAAATGGTCCCACTTCTCAGGATCGCGCAGGACAGTCTCCATATCGAACCCCACACCGTTGTCGGTGATCGTAACCCGCAGCATTTCCAGACCGATCTCCAGCCGGATCGACACCCGATCCGCCTTTGCATGTTTATGGACGTTGCTCAAGGCCTCCTGAATGATGCGGAAGAGGAAGATCTTGGTCCGTGGAAAGAGAGTCTGCTCATCGCCCGTGACGGTGAACTTGGCGGCGATATGCGACTCAATCTCATACGATTTGAGATAGTTGGTCAGCGCAGGAATCAATTCCATCTTGTCGTAATGAAGCGGCCGCAGGTTGAAGATCACCTGGCGGGCTTCCTGAATGGCGAGTTTGAGTTGCGCCTTGCTCTCTTTGATGGTGGCCAGCCCGGCTTTCGGATTTTTTCGCATCAGCTGCAGGCACAGATCGAGCTTGAAATTGACACCCGCCAGGCTTTGGATGAACCCGTCGTGGATGTCACAGGCAATGCGGGTGCGTTCATCCGTCACCGCCGCACCGGTCTCTTTGACATACAACCGATAGAGGGACTGATACTTGTTGAGCGTCCGTTCGATCTCCGCCGTCGCACGGATACGGGCCTCGATCAGCTCCCACATGAATTTGGCGCTGGCGCCCCCGATGATCGTCACGCCCATCCGATGGAAGTCCTGAAGCAATTGCCACACTTCGGCATTGCCTGACACATCGATAATCAAATCGACGCGTTCCATCGCCAACAACTGCCGATAGTCTCGGGTGACCGGAATTCCCAGCTGCTTGGCAAGGCTCACTCCGGGCGCCTGCTGATCAACCTCTGCCACTCCAACGATCCGCACGAGGGGGTCGTCCGCAAAGATTTCCATCAGCGCCGTGCCGCCACGGCCTGCGCCGATGATGGCGACATTGGTGGTGCCGAAACTCGCTGTTTTTCGTCGATTTCGCTGAGATTGCAGGGTGGCCATGTCTTCGACGCTCCGCGCACACTGTTCGCTGGGACGGACGATCGAGGCCGCTTACATCAGTCGGGGGTGACGCGGAGAAACGCGAAGGCGGCTCAAAGAACCTGAGCTCAACGCTCGCGGCGCTGTTGAGCCAGAACTTTCAGCTCATCCATGAACTGATCAATGTCCTTGAACTCACGATACACGGACGCAAACCGGACATAGGCGACCTGATCCAACTGATGCAGCTCTTTCATCACTTCCTCGCCCACCACCCGGCTTTTAATTTCGCTCTCGCCCATCTCCTGGATCCGCTTTTCGATCCGATCAGCTGCGTCTTCAATCGTCGCGGTGCTGATCGGCCGTTTCTCACAGGCTTTCTTAATCCCGGAAAGGATCTTGGCCCGGTCAAATGACTCGCGGCGGCCGTCTTTCTTGACGACAACCGGGAGAATCTCCTCGACCCGCTCATATGTGGTGTAGCGGCGGCGGCACCCCATGCACTCGCGGCGACGGCGGATGACTTCGCCTTCCTTGGCCATCCGCGAGTCGACCACCTTGTCTTCCAGCTCATCGCAGAAGGGACATTTCACAGGCGGTGACCCTGGCTCATGAATGGGGACTCGTCAGTAGGAATGAAAGATAGGGAACCGGTTGCACAGTGCTTTGGCTTCCAGGCGAACCTCTTCCAGCACCGCCGGTTCTTGCGGGTGCTGCAGCACACGATCAACCAACTTCACAATGTGTTTCATCTCCGGCTCCCGCATCCCTCGCGTCGAGACGATCGGAGAACCCAGCCGGATGCCGCTGGCCACCGCCGGCGGCTTTTCGTCGTAGGGGACGGCATTCTTGTTCAGGATAATACCCGCCGCATCAAGAGCCGCATCGGCGTCCTTCCCCGTAATCCCCTTATTCGAGAGATTAACCAACATGAGATGGGTATCGGTCCCGCCGGAAACAATCTTGTACCCGTGGTCCATCAGCCCTTGTGCCAGCGCTTTCGCATTGGTGAGGACCTGCTGTTGATAGCGCTTGAACGATGGAGACAAGGCTTCCTTGAACGCGACGGCTTTGGCCGCAATCACATGCATAAGCGGCCCGCCCTGCAAACCGGGGAACACCAGCTTGTCGACGCCCTTCGCATACTCGGCCTTGCACATCGTGACCCCACCGCGCGGGCCCCGAAGAGTCTTATGCGTTGTCGTGGTTACAAAATCCGCATAGGGTACGGGATTGGGATGCAGCCCTGCGGCAATAAGACCGGCAATGTGGGCAATATCAACTAATAGGTATGCGCCGACTGATTTGGCGATGGCTTGAAATCGTGGGAAGTCCAATACGCGGGCATACGCGCTGGCGCCCACCACGATCATACGGGGCCTGCATTCCTCAGCGGCCTTCTGCACCGCATCATAATCGATAGTTTCTGTCTGCCTGTCGACTCCATATGAAAACACGCGAAAGAGAATACCGGAGAAGTTGACTTTGCTTCCATGAGTCAGATGTCCCCCTTGGGCCAGATCCATCCCAAGAATCGTGTCACCCGGCTTCAATACCGACAGGTAGGCCGCCATGTTGGCCTGCGAACCGGAATGCGGCTGCACGTTGACGTGCTCTGCTCCGAAGATCTCCTTGCACCGTTGAATCGCAAGGTCTTCGACCGTGTCGGCGTGCTGACACCCGCCGTAATACCGTCTACCGGGATACCCCTCCGCATACTTATTGGTCAACACAGAACCCTGTGCGGCGAGCACGGCGGGACTGGCAAAGTTCTCCGAGGCAATCAACAGCAGCTTGTCTCGCTGCCGCGTTTCTTCCGCCTCAATCGCCGCGTAGACATCGGGGTCCGCGGATTTCAGAACATCGATTGATCCGATTCCCTCGTACATTTTGTTCTCTCTTAATCCTACGGCTGGGCCGGCGCTTCAACTTCCGGTTTCTTCACGACACACACAGTCACCGTGGCCGTCACATCTCTCGGCATCTTGATGGGCACCGTGACGGTTCCCAATTCCTTGATCGGCTGCCCCAATTGAATCTTCCGCCGGTCCACAGTGAAACCTTGCGCGGCCAACCCTTCAGCAATATCCTTGACCGTCACCGAACCGAACATCTTGTCGTCCTTGCCCACTTGCGCCTCGATGGTCAGCGTCACCGCCGACACCTTCTTGGCATGAGTCTCGATCTCCAGCTTTTCCTTCTTGGCCTTTTCCGCCGCCGCCCGTTTGGCATGCTCGAAAGCTTTGATGCTCCGGCTGTCGGCTTCAACCGCTTTGCGGCGAGGCAACAGGAAATTCCTGGCAAATCCATCGGCCACGTTGATGACATCGCCGAGGTGCCCCACCCCGTCCATCGTCTCTTGCAGAATGACTTTCATACCCCTCGCTCCTTCTCTGAGAAAGGATTGGAGAATACTGGGACGACTGCAAAAAGTCAATTCGGATCGGCAGGTTTCACTGAATGACGGCCAGCGCCCGACCCACCTTCGCAAAGGCCTCCACAGCCCGTTCCAGCTGGGCTCTCGTGTGGGCCGCCGACATCTGGACACGGATTCGTGCCCGACCTTCGGGCACGACGGGGTAGCTGAATCCGACTACGTACACGGCCTCGTTTAGCAGCGCTTCGGCCATCGACGAGGCAAGCGCAGCCTCGCCCAACATGACGGGAATAATAGGATGTTCGCCCGGAATGAGACGGAATCCCATGGCAGTCAGCTGGGCGCGAAAAAACGCCGCGTTGGCATGAAGCCGCATGCGCAACTCATCCCCTTTCGCCACAAGGTCCAGTGCGCGCAAGGCTCCGGCCGACACAACAGGTGGAAGCGCATTCGAGAACAGGTAGGGTCGCGACCGTTGACGAAGCAATTCGACGATCTCAGCCTTGCCTGATGTAAACCCTCCCGTGGCCCCACCCAGTGTCTTTCCCAGGGTGCTTGTGACGATGTCCACGCGATCAGCCAGGCCGTAATGGGCCGGTGTGCCCCTCCCCTGGGGACCAAGAACACCGGTCGCATGGCTGTCGTCCACGACCACCGCCGCATCGTACCGCTCGGCGAGGTCGATGATCCGGTCAAGCCTGGCCAAATCCCCATCCATCGAAAACACTCCGTCGGTTACGATGAGCCGCAGCCGGCTGTCTTGCGATGCCTTCAACCGCCCTTCAAGTTCACCCATGTCCGAATGGGCATATCGCAATCGTGTCGCCTTACAAAGCCGGATACCGTCAATCAGGCTGGCATGGTTCAACGCGTCGCTGATGACGGCATCGCGCTCGTCCACCAGCGCTTCGAATAATCCTCCGTTGGCATCGAAACAGGAACTATAGAGAATCGTGTCCCCAGTGCCTAGAAACTCGCTGATTGCCCGTTCCAGCCGTTTATGCAGATCCTGTGTGCCGCAGATAAAGCGCACCGAAGCCATACCGTATCCGTGGGTCTTCAAGCCGTCCATAGCCGCTTGAACTATCTCCGGGTGATTTGCCAATCCGAGATAATTATTGGCGCAAAGATTCAGGACCGGGCCACGATCCACCAGAATATCCGAGCCTTGTGGCCCCAGGATGCGCCGCTCGGACTTGTAGAGGCCTTTCGCACGGATGTCGGCAAGCTGTTGTTCAAGAACTTTTTTAAGGGATGTGTACGCCATATCGTCGGCACAGTTGACAAGCTGACAGGGGACCAAGCTGACAGGTGTATTCGCTGATCACCAGCTGTTTTTGGGGCCTTGCCCGCCTGTCAGCCTGTGGCCTGTCAGCTCACGGAATCAACACCACTTTCCCGCATTGCCCGGATTGGATCAAATCGAATCCTGTCGCAAATTCGGCCATCGGGAAGGAATGCGTGATCACCGGTCGGATATTCAGGCCTGCCTTGAAGAGCCCCGCCAGCCTATACCACGTCCCGAACAAACGCCGGCCTGTCACTCCATACACGCGAATGCCCTTAAAAATGATTTCGTTTGGAAGGTCGAAGCACACCTGGCCGGTTGGAATCCCGAAAAGGGTCACTCGTCCGCCGTTTTTCACGGCACGAAAGGCTTGGTGCAGCGCGGCAGGGTTGCCCGACATTTCCAACGCTGCATCAACTCCTTCACCGGCCGTCAGCTCACGAATCGCCTCATTGACTGCCTCAAGATGAGCGGTCTTCACATTCACCGTGAGGTCTGCACCCACTTGTTTGGCCAATCCCAGACGGTACTCGCTCGTGTCAGTCGCGATGATGACCGCCGCGCCCGATACACGGGCGACGGCGATAGCAAATAGACCGGTCGGCCCACAGCCCGTCACCAAAACCGTCTGGCCGGTGAGGTCTTCGGCGAGAGCAGCATCGACGGCGTTCCCCAGGGGTTCCTGAACACAGGCAAACTCCGGAGGAATCTCCGCAGCGGTGCGCCACAAGACACCTTCGGGCAGCGTGACATACTCGGCATACGAGCCGTCGCAATCGATACCAAGGATTCGGTACTGCTTGCAGACATGCGCCTGCCCGGTTCGGCATTGAAAACACGCACCACACGTAATGTGCGATTCGGCTGCGACATAATCGCCGACCTTCACCAGCGATACTTCACGCCCCGCCTCCACCACGTGGCCGCATAACTCATGGCCGATGATACGCGGAGGATGGACACGCCCTTGAGCCCACTCGTCCCAACGATAAATATGGGCGTCAGTTCCACACAGCGAGGTCGCGGCAACCTTGACGACAACCTCGCGCGGGCCGGGAGTGGGGTCCGGCCAACTTGTTGCAGTCAAACCCGGAGCACTCATTGTTTTGACCAGGGCTCTCATGGAACTATTCTATACCAACTGCGTACATTGGGCATCCTGATCAGCCCGGCAAAGTTCGTATAGCCATCCATCTGTGTAAGCCGAAAAGCAGCAGAGACTCGGCTCTGTTCGTTGTTGTTCGTATCTCGCGAAGCGTATCTCGCAGGTCGCAGACAAAAAAGATGAGATCCGCTTCCGTTTCGTCCCACCTTCCTGCGCTTCACAAGGAACTCGCTTCCAGACGACTTCGTACCGGACTCTCATGCCACTACATTTACCACGGCTTGCATGACATCGCCACGATGAGTAGGATGCCAAGAACATGCGCCTTCCACGCTTTCGATCTGTTGCGCTCATGGTAGGCCTTCTCTGGGCATCCTCGGGCGGGCCTGCCTTCCAGCCGGAACTTCACGCCGCGTCCCCTTCCAACACGGGGCAACCGGTCTCACAGGGAAACCGTTGGGTCGCTTTTGACTTTGCCGGTCTGGACACGTCCGGAGATATTCGCGTCGGCAACCCGCTGAAATTGTCGCTGACGCTCTACGAAACTGGTCAGGACCACACCCCCGTGATCGCCATTTGTGAATCAATTCACTTCGAACGGCAGATCGTCACGATGGAACCGGATTCCCGCTCCAAGGAGATGCACGCCACCGCCATTCTCGAACCCATCGCCCCGGGGAAACTCTCCGTGTCTCCGAAAGTCGCGCGCATCCAAGTCACATTCGCTCGGGCTCAGACCGGCAAGAAACCGGAGCGGGTGATGAAACGGATCGTCTATGTCACGTTGGGAACATCTGTGCCGCAAAGCAACCACGACGATCTTCCCCCTCCACGTCTGTACGAGCCCGGCGAGGAAGACACCGGCGACGATGACCTTCCGCCCGAGGCGACACCCATCGCCGACAACTCGCTGGCGGAAGAAAATCTGTTGCCGTTGCCTACCCCGGGACCGGGACCTGGACCGGCCTACTGGCAGCATGTCAGTGCGCTCCTGAGCCAAAGCTGGGGCCGCACGGCGCACCAGGTGCGCCATACTCCGTCAAGCGAAACCGTTCATGTCCGGTTTCGCATGTACCCAAACGGGCGGGCTCAATTGATCCAGATTGAAAAGGGCTCCGGCTCGCGCGAAATCAACGAGGCCGGCATTTATGCCGTCGTCGATGCGCAGCCGTTTCCTCCCTTTCCCGAGAATGTGGGATCTGAGCCAGTCGACGTGCATGTGCGGATGCGGACCGGCGCGCGGCTGGGCGCGCGTGATGTGAGGCCGGCCTCAATCCCGCTCAGCCCACGGCCAAATACGGCGCCTCTCATGCCCAAGCCCTGAGGAAGACAGGCGACGACAACCCTGCACTATGGAGGCAACCAGATGAGTTCCCGATGGCGCTGGATCGCGTGCGCGGCACTATGCGGATGGCTGGCCGGACTGCCAAGCGGCGTCGGAGCCGAAACGGCTCGGTGGGATATCGATCCCGACCATTCGCTCATCGAGTTTCGTGTCACGCACATGGTGGTCTCCAAGACCGCCGGGCGTTTCACGGACTACAAGGGATTCGTCGACATGGATGGAGACGCCAAGACGGTCAGGGCGATCGAAGCGACGATCAACACGGCGTCCATCGATACGAATCACGACAAGCGCGATGCCCACCTGCGTCAGGCCGACTTTCTCGACGTCGCACAGTTTCCAACGATGACGTACAAACTGAAACATGCCAAAAAGCAAGGCGACACCTTCACAGCCATCGGTGACTTGACCCTGCGCGGCATCACGAAGGAAGTCACGCTCATCGGCACCTTGAACGGTGTCGCCAAAGATCCCTGGGGCAACACCAGGGCCGGCTTCAGCGCCAACGGCACACTGAACCGCAAGGACTTCGGTATGGTGTGGAACAAAACGCTCGACAACGGCGGGCTGGTCGTCGGCAACGATGTGCAGATCCATCTGGAAATCGAATGCATCAAAGCCAAGACTCCATGAATCGCGAAACATGACACCCCGATGGCTGACATGAAAGCAATGGTGCTGAATCGGACCGGCGATGTATCGGACAACCGGCTCGAGTTGCGCGAGCGCGCGCTCCCGAAACCGGAAGCGGATCAGGTGCTGGTGAAAATTCATGTGTGCGGGGTATGCCGGACCGATCTGCACGTCGTAGAAGGTGAGTTGCCCGGCATCACACTTCCATTGATACCGGGCCATCAAGCCGTCGGAACTGTGGTGCAGGTCGGCCAAGACGTGCAGGATGTCCGAGAAGGGGATCGCGTCGGGCTCGCCTGGCTTCAAGGCACATGCAATCGGTGTGAATTCTGCGCCAGCGGACGTGAAAACCTCTGCAAGACGGCGCGGTTCACCGGCTATCAGGTCGATGGAGGGTATGCGGAATATGCCGTCCTGCCTGGGCGGTTTGCCTATCCGATCCCGCCGGTCTTTTCGAACGAGGAAGCCGCGCCGTTGCTCTGTGCGGGCATCATTGGCTATCGCGCGCTGCGGCTCAGCGGAATCAAACCGGGCCAGCGGCTTGGCCTGTACGGATTCGGCGCATCGGCACACATCGCCATCCAGATCGCACGGCACTGGGGCTGCCAGGTTTATGTCAGCTCGCTCAAGGTTGAGCATCAAGAGCTGGCCAGACAGCTGGGAGCTGTATGGATCGGCGGAGCGACAGAGATGCCGCCCGATAAGCTGCATGGGTCGATTATTTTCGCACCTGCCGGCGAATTGGTTCCGCCGGCGCTGCGTGCGCTCGAACGCGGTGGCACGCTCGCGCTGGCCGGCATCCATATGTCTCCGATTCCCTCCTTGGACTACGATCGCGAGGTGTTCGGGGAGCGTGTCATCCGGAGTGTGACGGCCAATACCAGGCAGGACGGGCTCGATCTGCTGCGCGAAGCGGCAGCAATTCCTATCAAACCACACACAGTCCGCTTTCCTCTCGAACAAGCGAACCGCGCATTACAAGAATTGAAAGCGGGACGCTTTCAAGGGGCGGCTGTCCTCACGATGTGATCGTGCGGAGCTGGGACTGATACCCCTACCTCAGACAACCCCAACCTCACAAGAAACCACAAAAGATAAATCTGGCACAGTTGGTGTGCCGATGTGACGAGTTTGTCCTGTCCTGGTAGCAGGATAGTAGCAGATGAAGCGCCAGAGGCTGCGTCAAACACTGGTTTTGCAGCAATTTCTTCAAAGCTTGGGATCGGGGGTCGACCGGAAGAGCGACAATGCATTAATATTGCATTAGTACGCGCCTCACTTGCCAATTGCAGGGTCAAAGGGTTCCGACATGGATCCCACCAATACACAGTTGACCGAGTCAGTGTTCGCCGGTGGTGGCAAGATGGGCGCACGCATGCGCGCCTTCGACTGGACAACAACGGTACTGGGCCCCGTGGAGCAATGGCCTCAGTCCCTGCGAGCCTGCGTGCGGATTGTGCTAGGTGCCGGTCATCCGATGCTCATTTCCTGGGGTTCGGACTACACGATGTTGTACAACGATGCGTACGGGGTTGTCGTAGGGACAAAGCACCCAGGAGCGCTGGGACGCAGTTGCCGCGAGGTGCTTGCCGAGGCATGGGATTTCATCGGGCCTCGATTCGATACGGTTTTTACCGAAGGGCAGCCTATTAGCACACTGACCCACCAGATGTTCACGTTCCACCGCAACAACTACCTCGAGGAGTGCTACTTCGCGTTTTCCTACAGCCCGATCCCGGACGACAACGGCAAGATCGGTGGTGTGTTGACCAACGCCCTCGACATGACGGAACGGGTGATTGAAGACCGCCGCCGGCAAGTGCTCCGGGACTTGGCGTCGCGAACAGCCGAAGCACGATACGAGGAAGAAGTCTGGCGTGTCAGCGCAGACACCTTGGGCCAGAATCGCTCCAGTGCCCCGTTTGCTTTTCTATACGAGTATCGGCCAGGCGAACGAAAGGCTTGCCTAACAGGCGTCAGCACAGAAACGAACGTCGCTCTGCATCCAGCTGTTATCGACTCCACCAGCGAGAGCATTTGGCGAACGCAAGCTGCACTAGCGAACGATTGCCTCGTGGTGGACCTGGGGGAGCGTGCATCCGGAGTGTCCATCCCTGGCTGGCCAACGCCTCCGCGAAAAGCCACGGTTCTGCCGATTCGGTTGCGCGAGCATAGCGAGGCCGCCGGATTCCTCGTGATGGGCATACATCCCGGCCGCGCGTTTGACGAAAGCTACCGTCAGTTCGTCCGCCGGATCGCTGAACAGATTGCGATCGGGCTGGCCAGCGCTCGAGCGTATGAGCAAGAGCGCCAGCGCGCGGAGGCGCTTGCCGAAATCGATCGCGCCAAGACCGCGTTCTTCAGCAATGTCAGCCACGAGTTCAGAACTCCACTAGCGCTGATGCTAGGACCACTCGAGGAAGTGTCAGAGGACGCGCGAGGGCAGCTCAGTCCGGACCAACACGAGCAATTGGTCACGGTGCGGCGAAATGCGCTCAGATTGCTAAAGCTTGTCAACACACTCCTCGACTTCTCGCGAATCGAGGCTGGCCGCGTGCAAGCCGTCTACGAGCCAACAGACCTCGGGCGCGTCACGGCGGAAATCGCCAGCGTATTTCGATCGGCCATGGAGAATGCCGGCCTGCATTTCGCTGTCGAATGCGAGCTACTTGCCGAACCGGTGTACGTAGACCATGACATGTGGGAGAAGGTGGTCTCGAACCTTCTCTCCAACGCGTTCAAGTTCACGTTCAAAGGGACCGTAACTGTCACGTTGAAGTCAGTGGCCGGCACTGTCGAATTACAGGTTCGCGACACAGGCGTAGGCATTCCCGAAGACCAACTCAAGCGAGTGTTCGAACGCTTTCACCGCATTGAGGGTATGCACGCACGTACTTACGAAGGCACGGGAATCGGACTAGCATTCGTTCAAGAACTGGTCAAACTGCACGGTGGCGACGTGCGAGTAGAGAGTGCGGTTGGTCAAGGCAGCACATTCTCGGTGACGATTCCGTTTGGCACCGCGCATTTGCCGACGGAGCGCATACAGGCCTCACGGTCCCTCACGTCGACAGGGATTAGGGCCGACGTGTATGCCGACGAGGCGCACCGGTGGTTGCCCGATGAGTGGTGCACGGGCGAGGACACGATGTTGCCCAGGATCTCGCCGCAAATGCCTTCGGCAAAGCCCCAACCCGTGGGAAATCGTGAATTGATCCTAGTGGCGGATGACAATGCAGACATGCGTCAATATCTTAGGCACTTGCTCGCCAGCCGATATGAGGTGCATGCCGTCGCGGATGGCAGCCACGCACTGGAAGCAACTCGACTTCTGCAGCCCGCCCTACGCCTCGTCGACGTGATGATGCCGCGAATGGACGGGTTCGGCGTCCTTCGAGCAATTCGTGACGACGCAGGCCTCGCGAGCATACCGGTTATTTTGCTTTCTGCTCGAGCGGGCGAAGAGTCCCGCATTGAGGGGCTACAGGCCGGAGCGGATGATTATCTCGTGAAGCCGTTTACGGCCCGGGAGCTTTTGGCTCGTGTTGAGGCGCACCTCAAGATGGCAAATCTCCGCCGTGACACTGCGGAACGTGAAGAGCGGCTTCGCATGGAAGCGGAGCTTGAACGCCAGAAGCTCCGCACAAGCCAGGAACTACTGGTTGAGACCAGCCGGCTGTATCGTGAGCTCCAGGAACGTGAGGCGAAGATCCGCCGGTTGGTGGATGCCGATGTAGTCGGGATCTGCTTGTGGGACCTTGACGGCCAATTGATTGAAGCGAATGACTCGTTCCTCGGCATGCTGCAATACACCCGCGAAGATCTCGTATCGGATGGCATGCGCTGGACCGATTTGACGCCTGAGGAATGGCGCAATCGTGACGAACGCGCAATGGCGCAGCTTAAGGCTACCGCGACGTTTCAGCCGTTCGAGAAGGAATATGTGCGGAAAGACGGTAGCCGCGTCCCGGTGCTGATTGGAGGTGCCCTGTTCCAGGCAGACGGCTCGGAGGGAGTTGCATTCGTACTCGATCTCACGGAACAGAAGCGCGCTGAGGCAGAAATCCGCGAGCTTAAGGATCAATTATATCGAGAGAACATGGCGTTGCGTGAGGAAGTGGATCGTACCTCGATGTTCGAGGAAATCATCGGCTCGTCCCAGGCGCTAAACATTGTTCTGTCACGGATTGCCAAAGTCGCTCCGACGGACTCTACCGTCTTCATCGCAGGAGAAACGGGCACAGGCAAGGAGCTTATAGCCCGCGCTGTCCATAAACGATCGCGGCGATCTGGACGTGCCTTCGTCAGTGTGAATTGTGCCGCACTTGCACCGACGCTTATCTCCTCGGAATTGTTTGGTCATGAGCGGGGCGCTTTTACAGGGGCCACACAAAGGCGGCTGGGGCGATTTGAGCTTGCCGATGGCGGCACTATTTTCCTTGATGAAGTGGGCGAACTGCTCCCGCAGACGCAGGTGGCACTTTTACGGATCCTACAGGAACGGGAATTCGAACGAGTGGGTGGCACGCAATCGATTCGCGTAGATGTCCGCATCATCGCTGCCACTAATCGCGATCTCAAGGCAGCGGTGGCCAACGGGAAATTCCGCGAAGACCTTTTTTATCGCCTCAATGTTTTTCCCATCGAGATACCACCGCTGCGAGAACGCAAAGACGACATCTTGATGCTCGTCGAATACTTCGTGCGACGTTACGCCACAAGGGCAGGCAAGACTTTCAGTTCGATTGACAAGAAGACGCTGAATCTGTTGCAGGCCTACGACTGGCCGGGCAACATCCGCGAACTGCGGAACTTGATCGAGCGGCTGATGATCATGGTGCCGGGGCATGTCATCGAAGCCTCGCAAGCAGCCATGTCGATCCAAGGGCGCGCGGCCGGCCCTTCCGTCTCTTCCAACGCAGGCGGCCAGACTGCAAGTCCGCTCTTTGCCAAAGCCTACGATTCGCTACGGGACGCGCGGAATGCGTTTGAGAAGGAGTATATCGGCCGCAAGCTTCGGGAGCATCATTGGAATATCTCCCGTACTGCAGAAGATCTGCAGATCGAGCGAAGCCATCTGCACCGAAAGATCAAATTGCTGGATGTGGAGATGAGGCCGGAAGGATAATATGGGGCGGCGGGCCTCCAGCTTCCGCACGACCAAAGCGCTGTCGTGGCGCTTCGAGGAGCGGAAGCCTTCGGAAATTCCCTCGCGGAGTCGGTCAGTTTCCGCTTTCCTTCTCCTCGAAGCTACGACAGCTGTGAGGCTTCGTCTGTGCAGTCAACTGGAGGCGCTCCGCCCAGGCCGGGGGAAGAGCGGGATGATGTGCGCGGTGGATGCGCGCAGTGAGAAACGGCCCGCCGCCCCGTGTTGTGAAATGAGAAAAAAAGAATCGGATAGTCCCTTCACTGCGTTGACCTCCGTAAGGGCCCTCCTCTAAGATAGCGCGCCCATGACTACCTATCGGGAATCAGGTGTTGATATTGATGCGGGGGACGAGTTTGTCGATCGCATCAAGCCGCTCGTTCGCTCGACCTTCCGTCCGGAAGTGCTGGGCGATCTGGGCGGGTTCGGCGGCCTGTTCGGCTTGCGGGCCGATCGATACAAAGAGCCGGTGCTCGTGTCCGGAACCGATGGTGTCGGGACCAAGCTGAAGATTGCGTTCATGATGGATCGGCACGATACGATCGGCATCGATCTTGTCGCCATGTGTGTGAATGACATTGCTGTGAGTGGAGCCGAGCCACTGTTTTTCCTCGACTACTTTGCGACGGGTAAGTTAGCGGTGCCGAAGGCTCAGGATGTAGTCAAAGGAATCGCCGAAGGCTGCCGCCAAGCCGGGTGCGCGTTGATCGGCGGAGAGACGGCAGAGATGCCGTCGATGTATGCGGACGGCGAATACGATCTGGCCGGTTTCGCTGTCGGAGTGGTCGAGAAGTCCAAAATCGTTGACGGCAAGACGATCAAGCCGGGCGACGCGATCATCGGGTTGGCGTCTACGGGGCTGCATAGCAACGGCTACTCGCTGGCGCGTCATGTGTTGTTCGATCAGGCAAAATTGACGGTCACGAGCCGATTACCTGAACTCGATCGTCCACTCGGCGAGGTGTTGCTGACACCAACCAGAATTTATGCAAAGCAGATTCTCTCCCTTCTCCAAGATTGTCCGATTAAAGGGATTGCGCACATTACCGGCGGAGGCATCACAGAGAATTTGCCGCGTGTGTTTCCCGAAGCGGTGCGGGCCAGGATCAGCCGCAAGGCGTGGCCGGCGCCGCCGATTTTTGACGTGATGAGCCGCTTGGGGCGGGTGGACCGCGAAGAAATGTATCGGGTATTCAATATGGGTATCGGGTTGATCCTTGTGACGCCGTCCGATTCGGTGTCTGCCGTGCTCGCCGCTGCGGCGACCCTGGGAGATCGGGGCTGGCAGATCGGAGAAATGGCGCCATCAACCGGACAAGAGCCTGCGGTGGAGTATGTCGATTAAGCGAACGACTCCACTGCGCGTGGCGGTGTTGGCGTCAGGCCGCGGATCAAATCTGCAAGCGGTGATCGATGCAATTGAAGCCGGGCAGGTCCACGCGACCATCGTGGCCATCATCAGCAACAAGAAAGACGCTGCAGCGCTGGAGCGGGCGCGCAAGTACGGTCTGCCGGACCTGTTCGTCGACCCCAAACCATTTGCCGGACGGCCTGACAGCCGCGAAGCCTATGATCGTGCGCTGCTGGAGGTGCTTGAAAAGTACAATGTTGAATTGGTGTTATTGGCCGGTTACATGAAGATTGTGACTGCTGTGCTGGTCAATGCCTATGCCAATCGGATGATGAATATTCATCCGTCGTTACTGCCGTCGTTTCCGGGCTTAGAGGTGCAGAAGAAGGCCATTGAATGGGGCTGCAAACTTGCCGGCTGCACGGTGCATTTCGTCACGGAAGGAGTCGACGAAGGGCCGATCATTCTGCAAGCGGCCGTGCCTATTCTCGACGGGGACACTTCCGACACCCTTGCGGACCGCATCCTTGTCCAAGAACACAGAATCTATCCCAGAGCTGTGCAACTCTTCTCCGAGGGGCGGCTGCAAGTCGATGGACGGCGCGTCCGTATCGACGGCGGCCACCCGGTAGGGGAAGCGATCATCAGCCCGTCATAACCCCTGCACAGCCTCCTTGATCAAGGCAGGTTATCCTTCCTCATTTCTGTGATTTGCCAACGACCTGCTAGTTCGGCGAGATGCCCAATCCTCCCAGCAGGGGCATCAGGCTCTCTTCGCCGGGTCCGGTGCCTTCTTTCGTGGCGGCGCTGATGTCATCCAGAAGCTGGTCTGCTCCCGGATTCAGCTCTTTGAGTTTTTCTGCAAGGCGACCGGACATCAGCCCTTGTTTGACCTCCGCATCCGTCAATTTGCCGTCCTTGATCCCTTGTTGAAGCATCTGCGCCAATGCCTGGACCTTCGCCAGGACATCCGGCGGCATGCCGTTTAAGATTTTGACGGCGTCTTGTTGCCCACCGCCATGTTGAGCATAGGCCGGGACTCCCAGCCAGGTCGACAGCACCAGCACGAGGATCGTCAGGTTACGTGTGAGCGGCATGGTATCTCTCCTTTTGCACAGTGGCTCATAGCTGGACGCGGTTTCGTCCATAGGAATGTGATGCATGATCCCTGCCACTTAATGCAGTGCCAGGCAGCCATGGCCTTTGATTGGTCGCAGAGACGAATGGTCTCATGCTTTAGAGGGAAGGTACTGACTCTGTTAGGAAATAGTGAATTCTCTAGGCGATCAAAATGACTGTTGCTATCCTCCATCAAGAGTGGCCTCGCCACGAATGAGGAGCGCGCATGCTCGAGGGGATTCATTTTTCAGATGTGACACCATACTTGGTGGCCATTCTTGGACTGTTGGTTCTCTGGCAGTACTACCAATTGCAAATCATGGCCGGGCGAATCTTGGCTGTCGATATCTTCGATCGCTCTGGTGTCCGCATGTACATCTATGTGACGCCGGACGACGACAGCCGGTGTGAGGTCTGTGCCCGGGCACATGGTCGGATATTCCTGCCGTCGCAGGTGGCCAAGAATGGGTTTTCCCCTCTGGACGGAACCTGCCAACGATCGATTCCTTGTCTTGGTGTGTTGGTGGGATTGTATGGGGCCTGGCTGGAGGCAAGAGCAGTCGTGGAACGGGCGCGGGCCGCCAAGAAGGGCGGATTTTCACTGTCTCCTGAAGATCTGCGGGCGTTGGTGAATGGGCAATGGGAGCAGAGTATCAGCGCAGACACCGATCGGCTGGGGATTCACATGATTGAAGCGGTCTGCTACGAGAAAATCAATCAAGCCGTGTCTATTGCCGGATATCGCTACGTGATCAGCGAAGTAAAAGAAGTACGGCATCTCCTGCTGCTTGTTCCGGCCTATCTTCGGCTCTCACTGCTCCTGGTTCGTTCCGGAGCGACGAAGGACGCGCGTGAGGTCATTGAGCGGTTTGAACGGCGATTTCCAGTGAAGAAGCGTGGGCCGCATTTTCCGACAGTGGAACAGCGAACTGCCATGAAAATACGGAAAACCTATCTGATCGAGAACCAGCCGGCACAGCCGACGAGCGTTGCAGTGTAGCTAATAATTCGATTCCAGGCTCGATGGCGCTTTGTTCAGAATGGTTGCAGCGGCACGGGACAGCGCGGCGTCGTGAGCGTGGTCGTGCGAATAGATTCGAAATTGGATCAGCCTCGTCGGCAAGAGATCCAGGAATTCTTCGAGTGGTTCCGTCGATACCTGTTTAGTTCCCGGATCATAGACATAGAGCGGATTGCCGCGCCGGTCTTTTGGGTCGGGGCGTGGATCGAGCGGCGCCATATCGACACGAAATTCCAGCCCCCTCAATGCTTTCGGTAATTCTCTTGCGATCTGCTGCGCGAATTCCTGCTGGCTGGGGAAGGCCATCCCTCGCTCCTGCCCTTTCTCCTTCAGAGACGTGCTGTAGGCCATCTTCCATTTCACGTCACGGTCCAAAATTCGACCCCACTCATCTCCCAGCCGGCGGCGCGATTTCAGGCTGGTCCGCTTCCAGCCTCTGACCTCTTCCAGGAGAGACCAATCAGTGAGCCTGCAATAGGCATCCATGTGCTTGCGCGGGTTTCGCGGGAAGAGCAGCTTCATGGTTTCGCCGAAAATGTCGCGCAGATGAATGTCGATCGCTCTGGTGGTGCGGTGGAAGTAGACATTGGAATATAGATACATCCGGGTGTTGAGGAACATTTGCAGGGCCGGGAGTCCGGTCTTGTGAATGGTGAAGCCCTTGTCGGTCACAATCGTATAGTGAATCAGTCTTGTCAGATCGACGGGTCCTACGGCCACACCGCACATGTACGAATCCCGCAAGACGTAATCCAGGTTGTCTCCCGTATAACTGCCGGAGATAACGGGTTGGAGCAGGTTCAGCCAACGTGGAAGCCGTGAATTGTCCTTGCCCTTCTCCTTGAGGATCAGATGCGCCACCTGGTCGGGATCCAGTTCCTCTCCCTTCGCAAAGGGGCCCGAAGGGCTGCGGCGGATCTTTTTGATGATCGGCCCCAGATACTCACGAATGATGATCTGTCCTAACTTTTCATGCGTGAGATGGAACCCATGGAGAAAGTTTTCATCGAAGAAATGGCAAAACGGGCCGTGGCCTATATCATGAACGAGCGCAGTTACCCGCAGCAGTTCTTCGACATAGTTGGCCGAAGGCACGTCTTTCACAGTTTTTTTGAGGAAGGGGTAGAGATGCCGGGCGAATCGCCCGGCTACGTGCATCGTGCCGAGTGAGTGCACAAAGCGGGTGTGTTCAGCTGAGGGATAGACCCACCGGGCGCTTTGCAGTTGATAGATGTAGCGCAGCCGTTGGACCCAGGGTGAATCGATCAGATCTTTCTCGGTGCGTTCATGGGGATCGGGGTCGGCATAGGGAACCGTGAACGAGACGTACCGGTGAATGGGATCGGCAATCAAGGCCGATCCGTCATAGGGCGCGTTTGATTGTTCGGATGAAATCATGACAGGTGAGCATCTTAGCCCACCTGATCGTGGGGCGGCAATGGCGGGGTGGTTGAGACACCGGGTGAGGGGCGGTATCTGAGGATCAGTCGATAGGCAATCGGGTACGAGACCAGCGCGCCGATCACGCTCAGGATCAATCCACCGAACGCGAATGGAACGATGTAGGGAACAACTTGTTCGTAGATGCCGTTGAAACTGAGGTCATCCCAGTTGAAGGTTGGCGTCTCCGTTCGTCCCAACAACCAGGCCCCGGTCCAATAAGTGGCTCCGAGAATAGGCACGATGGTCCAGGGATTGTTGACAAAGGCTCCGGCCAGCAAGGCCAGAAAATTAAGGCCGAAGAGCCACGTGCAAAAGACGACCATGGCCGTATGAAGCCCATAGGCTGGAGAAAATGCGATAAAAACTCCCACGGCAAATGCCAGCGCAGTCCGTTGCGGCGGTTCTTGGAGGTGGAGTACCTGACGCAGCAAGGCCCGGAATGATCGGCTGCGCGAAGTTGGAGAAGAGCTGCTGTGATCGGACATCAGTGGAAGTGTTCGTAGCTGGTCATAGGAATCGGCCGCGTCGCGCCGTCGGTGGATTTCATCTGCATCCCGAACCGGCGGGGGCGAATGGAGCCGATCCGTGTGATCTGAAAACCGCGTGTGCGGGCTTGCCGCTCCAAGGCTGTCTGTCTTGCCGGAGGAGCGGTGAAGAGGAGTTCATAGTCTTCGCCTCCGGTGAGCGCTAATTCCAGCGGGCGCAGGCCGCGGGTTTCAGCATAGGCGGAGCAGGCCGGTGAAATCGGAAGGGCACCGAGATCGATTTCCGCGCCGACCCGGCTTGCATCACAGATGTGCCGAAGATCGCCGGATAGGCCGTCGGATAGATCGATGGCGGCAGTCGCGAGCCCGGCGCGGTTCAGCCACAGGCCTTCACCGATGCGGGCTGTCGGGTGGAGGTGGCGACGGATCAGGTAGTCTTGGTGAGATTTGCGCAGGGGGCCCGATGGTCGTGGTGTCGAACGCTTCGATTTGTTGCCTGCCAAGAGTTGCAGGCCGGCCAGCGAGTCCCCCAAAGTGCCTGTCACATAGATACAGTCTCCGACATGAGCGCCGTGACGGAACAGCGCCCGTCCAGAGATCGTTGTGCCGATAAGAGTGATGCTCAGGAATAGTCCGGTCTGTGAGGCTGAGGTGTCGCCTCCGATGAGTGTGACCCCATGCAGACTACAGGCTTGCATGAGGCCTTCATAGAGTTCAAGGATGCGCGCCGCTGCAAATGTCCTCGGCACAGCGAGTGAGACGAGCAGATAGCGGGGAGATGCGCCCATTGCTGCAATGTCGCTGAGGTTGGCCATGGCGGCCCGATAGCCCACCGATTCGGCCGAGGCCGTCCGCAGATCGAAGTGCACGCCTTCGGCGAGCAGATCGGTCGTGACGTGCCACCACGCAGGGGCCGGCGCTGCAATGACGGCGGCATCATCGCCGATACCCTGCACGAGATTGGAGCTTTTTCCGGCGAAACGACGTGCGAGAGCCTGAATCAGAGCGAATTCTTGAATACGGTGTCGGCCCTTCCGAATGGCCACGGGTTAGTCTATGCGTGAGAATTGGCGCGGCATCAGCGTCGTCTGAATCTCTTGTATTCGCCCGTCCCGCTTGCGCCTTCCGGAAGGGGCCGATTTCGAGCGAGTCGGCGCGGTGGAGGGCGACGAGCGTTTTTTTGCCGGCGCAGCGGACGCGCTTCGCCGGAGGGCGATTTTCATCACATCGTCCATGGTGTCGGCAAACGACAATTGAATCCCTTTCAGGATGTGTTTGGGGATTTCCTCAAGGTCCTTCTTGTTGCGTCGCGGCAAGATGACGGTGGTGAGCTTGGCCCGCTTGGCAGCCAGAATTTTTTCCTTGAGCCCGCCGATCGCAAGGACGCGCCCGCGCAAGGTGATTTCTCCGGTCATGGCGAGATCCCGTCTGGTCGGAATGCCGGAGAGTGCCGAGGCAATGGCAGTCGCCATGGTGATGCCGGCCGAAGGGCCGTCTTTGGGAATGGCGCCGGCCGGGACATGAATGTGCAGGTCTTGGGTACTGAACATATCGGGGTCGATGTGCAAGGTTTTCTCGCGAGATCGGACATAGCTGAGCGCTGCCTGGGCCGATTCTTTCATGACGTCGCCCAAGTGGCCGGTCAGGGTCAGCTGTCCTTTTCCTTTCATGATGGTCGCTTCGATGTAGAGCACATCGCCGCCGGCCTCCGTCCAGGCCAGGCCTGTCGCTACCCCGATCTCGTCTTTCTCCAGTTCAGCCTCGGGCACATATTTGGGCACGCCAAGGTATTTCTGAAGATTGGTCTGATCGATCGGGAACCCCTGGCCCTTGCCTTCCGCCACTTTTTTGGCGACCTTGCGCATGACATTGGCGATCTCGCGCTCGAGATTCCGGACCCCGGCCTCCCGTGTGTAGTGTGCAATGATGTTTCTCAGCGCGGCCTCATCGATTCGGACATGCTTGCCTGTGATGCCGTGCTCCTCCAGTTGGCGGGGGATCAAATACTTTTGCGCGATGCCGAGCTTCTCTTCTTCGGTGTAACCCGGGATCTCAATGATCTCCATGCGGTCGCGCAAGGCAGGGAGAATCGGATCGATCAAATTCGACGTGGTGATGAACATGACCTCGGTCAGATCGAAGGGGACTCCCAGGTAGTGGTCCGTGAAGGCGTTGTTTTGTTCAGGGTCGAGCACTTCGAGGAGCGCCGCGGAGGGGTCGCCTCGGAAATCCATCCCGACTTTGTCCACTTCGTCCAGCATGAACACGGGATTGCTGGTGCCTGCTTGCTTCATGCCCTGGATGATACGGCCGGGTAACGCGCCGACATAGGTGCGGCGATGCCCGCGGATTTCCGCCTCATCCCTGACGCCGCCCAGGCTGATACGTACAAACTCACGGCCCAAGGCGCGCGCGATCGATTTTCCCAGCGACGTCTTGCCTACTCCCGGCGGGCCGACGAAACAGAGGATGGGGCCCTTCATCTTCTCTTTGAGTTTGCGGACGGCCAGGTATTCCAGAATCCGCTCCTTGACCTTTTCGAGATCGTAGTGGTCTTCGTTCAGCACTGCGGCTGCGGCTTTCAGGTCGAGATTGTCCTTCGATCGCTTCGACCAAGGCAGTTCCACCATCCATTCAAGATACGTCCGCACCGTTGAGGATTCGGCGGTGTCCGGGTGCATTTTTTCGAGCCGTTTCAGCTGCTTCTCGGCTTCCTTGAGCACTTTCTCCGGCATGGCGGCGTCTTTGATGCGCTTGCGGAATTCGGTGACTTCCTCCGCCCGTTCGTCCAGTTCGCCCAGTTCTTTTTGAATAGCCTTCAGCTGTTCTCGCAAGAAGTACTCGCGCTGGGTCTTATCCATCTCGCCCTTGGCTTGGGCTTGGATTTTCTGCTGCATGGACAGGACTTCGATCTCTTTGCCGAGAATCTCGCTGACCTGGCGAAGGCGCTGGATCGGATCGATACTCTCCAGCACCGCTTGGGTCACGTCGACTTTGAGTCCAAGATTCGATGCCACCATGTCGGCCAGACGGCCCGGCTCTTCGAGATTCTCGATGACGACCATGACATCGGGGATCAAGACCTTACCCAAACTGACAATCCGTTCGATCTGTTCCTTCACTGTGCGCATGACTGCCTCGGCTTCGAGGGACGTCGAGGCAGGTTTGGTATCGGGGAGTTTGTCGATTTTGACGGAGTAATAGGGATCGGTTTGAATGTATTTGGTGATCCTGGCCTTTGCGACTCCCTGCACCAGGATCTTGATTCGCTCGTCCGGCAGCTTCAGCATGCGCATGATGATGCCGACGGTGCCGATCGTATGAATTTCTTCAGGCGCGGGATTTTCGACGTCGAGGGCCTTTTGTGTAGCCAGAAAGATCATCCGGTTGCCGGCGAGAGCCGCTTCGATCGCCTTGATCGACATTTCGCGTCCGACAAAAAGTGGGAGCACCATATAGGGAAAGACGACGATGTCACGGACAGGCAACAGCGGCAGCTGAGAGGGAATCTCAACATTCTGCGGAGGCTGGAGTTCTTGTTCGTTCGGCTCGGTCATTCGGTGGCTATCCCTTCTTACTTGCCCATCTCGCTCGGAACCTGATCGAGAACTGCGGTTATGGCAGGTTTGCAATCGGCGGCATGCAGAATAGAGACTCCTACTTGCGCCGGTCGTTTGTGATCATGCGTGTGCGTGACAAGAGATATTCGTTGAAGTCGGTGCCCAACGAGGGGTTCTTGAGCGCGAACTCGACGGTTGCAATCAAAAATCCCAGCTTGTCTCCGGCATCGTGCCGCTGCCCTTTGATTTCCTGTGCGAACATCGGGGACTTTTTTGCCAGTTCTCTGAGCGCGTCGGTCAGCTGAATTTCTCCGTTTTTCCCCGGAACAGTTTTCCTCAAGATGGAAAAAATCTCCGGCGGAAGGACATACCTGCCGATGACGGCCAGTGTAGAGGGTGCATCGGAAGGGGACGGTTTTTCCACCATATCTTGCACGCGGTGCAAACCGGCAGCAAGGCGCTTGGGCGTCACGATACCGTATCGACTGACATCCTGTTTGGGAACATCCTGCACGCCGAGGACTGCGCCATGGCGTTTCTTATAGACGTGAATCAATTGGGCGAGGGCCGGCACCGCGGCATCAATGATCTCGTCGCCGAGAATCACGGCGAAGGGTTCGTCGCCGATCAAGTGCTGTGCGCATAAGACGGCATGTCCTAAGCCCAGGGCTTCCGACTGGCGTACGTAACAGAAGTTCGCCAAGTTTGAAATTTGCCGGATCTGATGCAAGAGCTGGCTCTTGCCGGCGCTTTTTAGGTTTTCTTCAAGCTCGACCGAGCGATCGAAGTGGTCTTCGATGGCTCGCTTGCCTCTGCCGGTGACGATGATGATATCTTCGATGCCGGAAGCCACCGCTTCCTCGACCGCATATTGAATGAGCGGCTTATCGACCAGCGGCAGCATTTCCTTCGGCGATGCTTTTGTGACCGGAAGGAAGCGCGTCCCCAACCCTGCGGCGGGAATCACGGCTTTTCTGACAGCGGTGCGCGACATGCAACGAATACTATGTGATGGGTTTGGTGATGTCAAGAAATGGGCGATTGCGACTTGTCGCCCAGGCGCGCCGCTTGTCGTTCGTGAATCGTATCTCGCAAACGAAGTTGAGACATGCTCCCTTTCTGTTCTGCGCTTCACGCTTCACCGTTCGACAGACTCACGGTCCTGAGCAGAGTCGAAGGACGAGATACGCTTCACGAGAAACAAGTGGCTGCATGCATGATAGAGCGTTGCCCTGTCGGTCGATGATGATTTGGTCGGGGCGAGTGCAATCACCGCAAATATTCAGGCGAGTCCTTTACAACGTCAAGACACCTCAATATAATCCGGCAGTTTTGCAAACACGGGCTGATGACGGCAGTCGTGTTCGATATGGTCTGCACATCAAGACAGGCCGGATGGTATGAAGGTGATTCATGCCTTCCGGTAAGCAGGGAGATTGTGTGGGACGGCCCGCCCTATTGGTACCACGGAATTGGAATTCTTGCCGGTGACCACAGCCTTCCTCAATGGATCCCGATGGCTCTTTGTGCTGGTTATGGCGGCCTCTGTGTTGCCGGGGTGGTATGAAGCGGCCGCTCAGACGGGAGAATCGAGGATCAAATCGATCGAGATCCGTGGAAACAAACGCATCGAAGTTCCTGCCATCACCGGGCGCCTCACGCTCAGGGTGGAGGACCCCTACCTACCTGAGATGGTGCGCGGGCAGGTCAAGATCCTGTACGACTCGGGCTTGTTTGAAGATGTTTACGTCGAAACCGAACCGGTGCCGGGCGGGATAGCCGTCGTGTATGTCGTCCGAGAGAAGCCGTTTATCACGGAGATCGTATACGATGGGAATGAAAATCTGACTGATGAAAAGCTGAAAGAAAAGACGACCATCAAAGCTCAATCATTTCTTGATCAGCAGCAGGCGAACCAAAGCGCTGAGAATATCCGATTGGCCTATGAGAAAGACGGATACTACAATTGTCAGGTCATTCCGGTAGTGAAAACGCTGGATCAGGATCGCAAACGGTTGACCTTCTTCATTAAAGAAGGGGACAAGGCGCGGATTAAGACCGTGATTTTCGACGGGCTGCGTGCCACAACCAAGAGTGAATTGTTCAAGGTCATCACGACACGGGAATGGGTTCCATGGTACGGACCGATCACGCAGTTCAAACTGCCGTCGTCCATCTCCGATGCGGGCCTCTTGAAGCGTGACGAATTGACGAATGATGTCGAGCGGATCAAGGAAGTGCTGCTCAATAAGGGGTACTTCAATGCCAGGGCCAGCCTGGCTTCGGTGGAACTGACCGAAGATAAGAAATGGTTCGTGGTGACGTTCAATGTTTTCGAAGGAGAGCCGTTCACCGTGGCAGAGGTGGGATTTCGCGGACACACGGTGTTCGAAGACGGGGAGCTTCGAGACGGATTAAATATCCAGCAGGGGGAGATTTTTCAGCGCGCGAAGCTTCGGGATGAGATCAACCGCCTGACGGATCTCTATGGGAGCAAGGGGTACTCATTTGCCGAAGTTGTGCCCACGGTTAATCCAAACAATGCAGAACGGACCGTCGTGATCCTCTTCAGTGTGAAAGAGGGGGACATGATGCGGATCCGGCAGATCAACATTCGTGGAAACAATAAGACGCGCGATAACGTCATCCGCCGTGAAATTCGAGTAGACGAACAGGATGTGATCGATACCCCGTCTCTTAAGCGAAGCTTTCAACGGTTGAACAACCTCAATTTTTTTGAAACCGTCGAAATCCTTCCCGAAAAGGTGGCGGTCGACAAAGTGGATTTGAATGTTCGGGTGAAAGAAAAGCCGACGGGCCAGTTCAGCGTCGGCGGCGGGTTCAGTTCGTTGGACCGGCTGATGGCCATCGCCAATATTACGGAAGGCAATATCGGTGGATATGGTTATATGGGCCGGATCAGCGGACAGTATGGCCAGCGGAGACAGTTCGGATCGGTCACGTTCCGCAATCCCTACATCAACGATTCGCTGACATCAGGGCAGGTGGATCTTTACCGTAGCATGACGAATTATCTGACCTTTTTCGAAACACGAACCGGCGGGAGTTTTACGTTAGGCCGCTGGTTGTCGGAATACAATACGGGGACTATCAGTATTTTCGCAGAGGAACTGAATTATAGAAGTCCGGCAGCGGGGATCTGTAGTAATAGCGATCCGGATTTAAACGCGGTCATCTGCAGCCAGCTCGGGCATCAGTCCTCGACCGGGTTCCGGATTCATGCGTTCAGAGACACACGTGATTATTACCTCGATCCCAGGTCCGGCTGGCGGTTCGGCGGCGGGTTCGATGTCGGTACGCCGTACTTGGGCGGGACCAACGATTTCATCAAGTACACGGCGGACGTCATCAAGGTGACCCCGCTACCCTTCGATACGAGAGTGTCGATCCGCGGGCGGTTCGGAGGAGTAGAGACATTCGGCGGGAGCTTGGTTCCATTGAGTGAACGGTTCTATGTCGGCGGGATCAATACCTTGCGTGGGTTTGCCTTCGGCCGGGCCGGCCCTGTGGTGGAGACGACCCGTACTCCGTTCGGCGCTTCGAAGCAGCTCATTTTCAATGTTGATTTTGTGTTCACCATCTCGGCTGAGGCGAAGTTGAACGGCGTGCTCTTTTTCGACTACGGGAAAGGGTTTGGCGACGGTGAATCGGTGTCGGTGTTCGATCTCAGGAAAACCGCCGGGCTTGAAGGACGCTGGATCTCGCCGTTCGGTCCCTTGCGCGCCGCCTACGGGATCAATCTTGATCCGCGCCCGGGTGAACGAACAGGAGTTTTTGAGTTTACGATTGGATCGATATTCTAACGCGTGAGTGTTGCGCCATGGATCGGAGTGAGATGAGCCCGAATCGAATTCTGCGGACAAGCGGGTGGGTGGCAGGTGCGGCATTGGCAGTCGCGGTCGGCGTTGCCGGCTGCGCGGGAACCGGAGCCAAGGTCGAGGGGAAGATCGGCGTGATCGATGCCCAGCGCATTCTCGACAATACCAATGCCGGCAAGAAGGCGAAGGATAATCTGGTCTCGTTTTCAAAAAACCGGCAGGCGCTGATGGAGTTCGAAGAAAAAGAATTGCGCCGGATGGAAGAAGACTTGGTCAAGCAGGCGGGTATTCTGAGTCCCGCCGCTAAACGTGAGCGGGAAGAGCAGTTCAGACGTCGTGTACAGGACTATCAACAGAAGGCCGCCGAACTCAATCGGGAAGTTCAAGAAAAACAGAAAGATGTGTTGGAAGGATTTCGAGACAAAGTTGAAGTCGTCGTGAGTAAGGTGGCCAAGCGGTTGGGGCTTCAGATTATCGTCGACCGGAGTAAAGGCGGTCCGACCATCTATCATGAGGAGAGCCTCGATATTTCTGGCCAGGTCATTGAAGAGTTCAATCGACTGTATCCTTAAGACGGACGGAGGTCTGGCGGTATGAGAGGGATGGACATTGTCAGAGTAGTGGGCGTGGCTGTACTGGTTGTCTGGGCAGAGCAGGCACAGGCTGCGGATGCTCAAAAAATCGGTGTGATGGATCAGCAGGCCGTGATGGAGCGATCCAAGGCCGGCAAGTCAGCGCTGGAGGAGATCAAACAGTATTCGGTGACCAGGCAGAAAATCATCGATGCGGATGAGCAGGAGCTGAAGGATCTGGAGCGGACGCTCCAGGAGTCGCTCAGCAAGTTGAGTGAGGCGGATAAACAGGCAAAGCAAGAGCAGTTCCGAGGCAAGGTCGAGGCGTATCAGCGGCGATTGCAAGAATTTAATCGCGAGGTTCAGCAGAAGCAGCGTGACATGGTAGGGGAATATTCGAAGCGGATTGGAGATGCCGCGCAGATCGTCGCTCAAAACGAGGGGTATGTGGCGATTTTCGATAAAGGAAACGAGGCGCTTCTCCGCATCGTGCTGTATCATCATCCGGGGCTCGATGTGACGGACCTCGTGGTCAAAGAATTTGATCGGCAGAACAAATAAGAACATGGTGGATCAACAGTGGCGGAGAGGAGGCATCGCCGATGGCAAAAGTTGAGCAGGTGGAGATTCAGGGATTACTTCCACACCGGTATCCCTTCTTGTTGGTGGATCGGGTCATAGAATTGGAGCCCGGCCGGCGGATCGTGGCGATCAAGAACGTTACGATCAATGAGCCGTTCTTTCAGGGGCATTTCCCGGGGCGGCCCGTCATGCCCGGCGTCTTGATTGTCGAANNATGGCGCAAGCCGGGGGCGTGCTGGTGTTCAAATCGGGGGAGTCCTCCGGGAAGCCTGTCGTCTATATGACGGGCATTGATGAGGCAAAGTTTCGGAGACCGGTGGTGCCGGGTGATCAGCTGCGCTTCGAAATTGATGTGCTCAAGAAGCGTCCGCCGTTTTGGAAAATGCAGGGGAAGGCATTCGTCGACAACGAAATGGTGTGTGAAGCAGTCGTGACGGCCATGGTGGCCGAGGAAAAAGCAGGCACACGTTGATTGCCACTGGTCAACAATCGGTCAATTCTATAGTGTGTCTGCAGGGTGAAGGGGGGAGCGTGTGAAAATCCATCCAACAGCGATTGTCCATCCCAAGGCGAAACTTGCCGATAGTGTGGAGGTCGGGCCCTTTTGTGTTATCGGCGAGCATGTTTCAATCGGCAAGGGAACCAGATTGTTGTCGCACATCACCATCGATGGATGGACGGAGATCGGCGAACGCAACGAGGTGCATGCGTTCGCTTCAATCGGCGGGCCACCACAGCATCTGGGCTACAAAGGGGAACCGACAAAGGTCGTCATCGGGGACGACAATGTCATTCGCGAGTATGTGACGGTCAACCGTGCGACGGTGCAGGGTGGAGGGGTGACGTCGCTCGGATCAAAAAATACTCTGATGGCGTATGTCCATGTGGCGCACGATTGCCGGCTTGGAAGCTATCTTATTATGGCCAACGCAGCCAGTTTGGCCGGGCACATTACGATCGGAGACCATGCCATCATTGGAGGTCTGACGGGTATTCACCAGTATGTCCGTGTCGGCGACTATGCGATGGTCGGCGGGTGCTGCGCGATCGGGCAGGATGTCCCGCCCTTCACACGGGCGGCCGGAGGCTACCGGGCGCATCTGTACGGGCTCAATACTGTGGGACTGCAGCGGCATGGCTTTTCGGTGGAGCGTATCGCGGTGCTCAAAAAAGCATTCGATCTGCTCTTTCGGGCCGGCCATCGCGTCGCTGAAGCAATCCGGCTGACGAAGAAGGAGTTCAAGGGCCAGGCAGATGTCGCCAAGATCCTTACGTTTATGGAAGGGACGAAGCGAGGCGTCTCGCGCGTGGTGAACGTCGATCTGGATATCGAATTCGATCAGGAAGGGTGAGGGGTACGCCGGCATGACGGTCTCGGTCTCAGTCCAAGACGGGCGCATCGGTCTCATTGCCGGAAACGGACGGTTTCCGATCATCTTCGCAGATAACGCGCGGAAGATGGGCCTGCAAGTGTCCGCGGTGGCTCATGAAGGGGAAACTGAACCCGAACTCGAACAGCATGTCGATTGGATCCACTGGATCAAGATCGGGCAGCTGAACAAGCTGATCAAGGCATTCAAGGGCGACGGCGTTCGGCAAGTGGTGATGTTGGGGGGCATTAAGAAGACCCATGTATACAGCACGGTGCGGCCCGATTTTCGAGCGCTGGCACTGGCGACGCGTGTGGCCCTGTGGAAGGATGACAATATTCTTCGTGAAATCGCCGCCGAGCTTGAACGGGAGGGAATTTCTATTTGCGAGTCTACTTTTGGCCTCGAAGGGATTCTTGTCGAGGAAGGTCCGCTGACCTCCCGCCAACCGACCAAGAAGGAGTGGACCGACATCCGCTACGGGTGGGAGATTGCGAAGGAGACCGGGCGTCTCGATATCGGCCAATGTGTCGTGATCAAGGATCGTGTGGTTGTGGCGGTGGAAGCGGTCGAGGGAACCGATGGGGCGATCAAGCGCGGCGGCGAGTTGGCGAAGGACGGGGCGGTGGTGGTCAAGCGAAGCAAGCCGCAGCAGGATCTTCGGTTCGATTTGCCCGCGGTCGGCCCCCGGACGATCGAGGTTATGGCGTCGGTGAAGGCTGCCGTGCTGGCAGTGGAAGCGGGCCGCACGGTGATGCTGGATCGAGAACAGCTGGTCAGCCTGGCGGAACGGGCAGGGATCGCAGTCATTGGAATCACGCGAGACGAGTGATCCATTCACGCATCGTTCATCACATCTCATGAAATTACTTCGTGCCGGAGTCGTCGGCGTCGGACATTTGGGGCAGCACCATGCACGGCTCTATGCCGCACTGCCTGACTCAACCCTTGTCGGTGTGACGGATCAGGATCGTGACCGGGCCGGCGTCATCGCCGGGCGGCATGGCGCACAGATGTTCGAGGATCTGTCCGATCTTCTGAAGGCCGTCGATATCGTCAGCGTGGCCGTGCCCACTTCAGGGCATTATGCCGTGGCGAAGGCCTGTCTTGAAGCGGGCAAGCATGTCCTGGTTGAGAAGCCGATCGCGGTGCGGCCTGCCGAGGCGCGCGAGCTTGTCGATTTGGCCAAGGCCAAGGGGTGCCGGCTCCAGGTCGGTCACAGTGAACGATTCAATCCCATTATGCAGGTGATGCGGCCACAGATTCGTCGTCCGGCGTTCATCGAAGCCCACCGGATGGGGACCTACAGCGAACGTGGAACCGACGTCGATGTTGTGCTGGATTTGATGATTCATGATCTTGACCTGGTCTTGTCCTTCAATCCCGGTCCGGTCGAAGAGGTGCGGGCCGCCGGAGTGCCGGTGCTGTCTTCGACGATCGATATTGCCAATGCGCGCATCCAATTTCAAAGCGGATGTGTCGCCAACCTGACTGCCAGTCGAGTGTCACTGACCAAGATGCGCCGGCTGCGGGTGTTCCAGCAGGACAGTTATGTGTCGATCGATTTTCAGTCCCGTCAGGGAATCGTCGGGCGCCGGGCCGGGAATCCGGGGGACAAACCCGGGTTTGCGATCGAAGAGTGCAAAGGAAACGAGGAGGAGCCGCTGAAGCTCCAGCTCGAATCCTTCCTGAACGCGATCCGGACCGGCGCGTCTCCCGTGGTGTCCGGTGAAGACGGAGCGGCTGCGCTGACGGTCGCTCATCAAGTATTGGCCGCTATCGATTCGTTTGTACAGCGCAACGCGGAACAAGGGGCAAGGGGATAGAGGGATTACCAGCCTGCAATAGTGATGAACGCGCCTATTGCAACCGCTGATGCTCGGCTGACGCGAGACGGGCGAGATTGGCGGGACACGCGAAACTGCCCGGCGCCCGGACGTGCGCGTCATGCGGGTCGCGCTCTTCGCGCTTGCCGCGCGGAATTACCCATTTCGATACGAACTGTCATGAATAGTGCGGGTTAAGATCATGCCGCGCATTCTCATTGTAACCGGGGAAGCCTCCGGCGATCTTCACGGAGCCAATCTCGCCAGGGCGCTGAAAACATGCGACCCATCCGTGTCGTTGGCCGGCATCGGCGGGAAAGCCATGGAGGCGGCCGGCGTTCAGTTAGTGCAGGCCATCGGGCGTTTTGACGTCATTGGAATGGTCGGTCCCCTGGCATTGGCGTCGCTCGTGTATCGTTTTCTCTTCATGCGGCGTCTTTTCCGTTCCGAGCCATGGGACGCGGTCGTATTTATCGATCATCCCGGCTTGAATCTCCGCTACGCCTACTTCGCAAAGGCGGCGGGACTACGCGTGGTGTACTATATCGCGCCGCAGATTTGGGCCTGGCGTCCCCAACGCATGCACTGGATTAAACAACGAGTGGATCATGTTCTGGTGATTCTCCCGTTCGAGAAAGCTTTGTATGATGAAGCGGGGGTGCCTTGTACCTTCGTCGGCCATCCTCTCCTGGACGTGGTCGCTCCGCGATACGATCCGATGAGTCTTCGTGCGCAGTTTGGACTTCCATCGGAAGGGCGTGTGATTGCCTTGTTGCCGGGAAGCCGGAGACGGGAAGTGCAGATGCTCCTGCCGATGCTGCTGGAGGCCGCGAGCCACTTGGCGCGGCGCGATCCGGAAACGAAGTTTATTCTGGCGCAGGCTACGACAATTCAGGATAATCTGCTGCAGCCGCTCCTGCGGGAGAGCAAGGTTCCGATCACTGTGGTGAAAGAACAGGCCAGTGAGGTGATGGCCGTTGCAGATCTGGCGCTGGTGGCATCGGGTACCGCAACTTTACAAGCGGCGCTGGTGGGTACGCCTCTGGTATTGTGTTATCAAACAACGGCATGGGAATTTTGGATTGCCAGTTTTTTTATTCGCGTCAAATGGATCGGACTGGTGAATTTGGTGGCCGGTCGATCGGTGGTGCCGGAGTTGGTCCAGCGTGACGCGACGGCGCAGCGGGTATATGAAGAGGCCGTCCGGATCTTGGACGATCGTTCGATTTATGATGAAATGAAACGCAGTTTGGCAGAGGTGCGCGCTTCGCTGGGCGAGCCGGGGGCGTCGATGCGAGCGGCGAAAATGGTGTTAGCAGCATGTCAGGGATAGATCGATTCAAGCGGCTCATGCGGTATGTCCGTCCCTATCGGACGCGATTCGTCGCGGCGTTCGCCTGTTCCGGCCTTGTCGCGTTGTTATCAGCGGTCTATGCCTGGCTTGTGAAGCCTGTGTTGGACGGTATTTTCATCGAGAAGAACGAAGAGTTGCTGCTGGTTTTGCCGTTAGTCCTCCTGGGCGTTGCGCTTCTGAAGGCGGTGCTCAGCTATGGCGTCGGCTATTTGATGGCCTATGTGACGAATCGAGTCATCGCCGATATCAGGCAGGAGTTGTTTCAACACCTGATCCGGATGCCGGTCGGGTTTCACGATACGAATACGTCGGGCCGTTTGGTCTCGCGGGTGGTGAACGATGTCGGATTGATGGCCAGCGCCGCCTCGAATGTGCTCAAAGATATTTTTCAGAACGCGCTGACCTTTCTGGCCATGGTAGGGGTGATCGTCTATCAGAATTGGAAGCTGGCGGGGTTGTCGGCGATCGTCATCCCGCTGTCGGCGTTGACGATGGTGCGTGTCGGGAAACGATTGAGAAAGTTGGCGACGAGCGGGCAGGAACGGATGGGCGATATGTCGTCGACGCTTCAAGAGACGCTGGCCGGCATCAGAATGGTGAAGGCGTTCGGACGGGAAGAGGCGGAAGCGGAACGCTTCAAAACCTATAACGGGGCCTTCCTGGCGACCACGCTGAAATCCAATCAAGTCTGGTCGATTGGATCGTCGCACATGGAAGTCATCGGCGTCATCGGGGTGGCAGGGATCATCTGGTACGGGGGGTATCTCGTCATCCATGAGGTCATGACGCCCGGCGCGTTGTTTTCATTCATGGCGGCCATGTTTATGGCCTATACACCGATTCGTAAACTGGCGGGGGCGAATAACATCATTCAGCAGGCGTTGGCCGCTGCCGAACGGGTCTACGATGTGATGGATCTTGAAACGGAACAGTCCAAGGATCGCGGGACTGTCGCCTTGACAGGGATTCGCCAGGGGATTGAATTTCAAGGCGTCTCGTTGCGCTATGAGAGTCAGACAGCGCCGGCGCTCGCCGGCGTCGATCTCTCGATCAAGGCCGGTGAGGTGGTGGCGCTGGTGGGGGGCAGCGGCGGCGGGAAAACGACGCTGGTCAGCTTGCTGCCGCGATTCTACGAACCGACGGACGGGCGGATTCTGCTGGACGGCCTTCCGCTCGAGTCGTACACATTGCAGTCGCTGAGGACTCATATCGGGATTGTGTCGCAGGAGATCGTGCTGTTCGATGATACGATCAGCCGCAATATTGCCTTCGGACAGACGGGAGCGGGCCAATCCACTATCGAACAGGCGGCCAAGGCCGCCTACGCCCATGAGTTTATTCTTCGATTGCCCGAGGGATATGAGACGGTCATCGGGGAACGCGGCGTGAAATTGTCGGGGGGTGAACGGCAACGACTGGCGATCGCACGCGCCATTCTGCGCGATCCGCCGCTGCTGATTCTGGACGAGGCCACGTCGGCGCTGGATACGGAATCCGAACGCATCGTGCAATTGGCCTTGACCAATCTCATGAAAAACAGGACGACGGTGGTGATTGCACATCGGCTCTCCACTATTCAAAATGCGGATCGTATCGTGGTGTTGGACCGGGGAGCGGTTGTGGAGACGGGCTCGCATGAAGAATTGCTTCGACGGGGCGGGGTGTATCAACGTCTCCATGCCATGCAATTTCAGGATGTGACCAGTGTCTGAACACGTGAAGAGTGATGAGCGTCGGAAGAGTCTGAAGAAGCGAGTGGCCCAGTGGGTGAAGTGTTCCCTGTTGCCGCCGGTCGCGGCATCGGTCATTCGCGGGGTCGCGCAATCAATGCGTTGTGAGACGCACGGGCATGAGGCGGTCGATGCGTTGTATCGGGAAGGGCGCCACATTATTCTTGCCTTTTGGCACGCGCAACAGTTGATGATCCCGATCGGTTATCGAGGCGCAGGTTCCCATGTTTTGATCAGTCAGCATGGCGACGGAGAGATCATCGCGCGCATCATTGCGCGGTTCGGGCATCAGGCTGTGCGTGGATCGAGTACACGCGGCGGCGCCGGGGCGCTTCGCGCGCTGATCAGATTGGCCCGGTCAGGACAGGATGTAGTCGTGACGCCGGATGGCCCCAAGGGCCCGCGCCATGTCGCCAAGCTTGGCGTTATTCAGTTGGCGAAGGCGACAGGCCTCCCGATTGTCCCCCTGGCCTTTGCCTGCTCAAAAAAAAACTCTTCGCGAGCTGGGATCGTTACATGGTCCCGTATCCATTTTCCCGCGGCCTATTCCTCTATGGAGACCCCTTCTGGGTTCCGCGTGACGCAGACGACGCGGCGCTGGAAGTGTCCCGCCTTGAACTTGAGACGACCCTCAATCGGCTGACTGATCAGGCGGAGCAAGGGGTTAGTCGTCACGGGTAGGTCGAGGCCTGCGCGGCGTGGGGCATTTCTCGATTGACGAATGACGTGTGAGGGGCAACGGCTTTTCAATGTGGAAGTTACTCTATAACATCGGACTGATCCTTGCTGCTCCCGTCATCGTGTGCGTGCTGCTGGCCAAGCCTCGGTGCCGTCCTGGGTTGGCGCAGAGGCTGGGATTTGAAAACGGTTTATTTGGTTTGTCTTGTTTGTTTCGTGCAGGAGAGCGAAATCAACCCGATCAACCAAGCACACACGATGAACCAAACAAACCAAATAAACGAGATCAATCAGATAAACCAGATAAACCAGTCATCTGGGTTCACGCCGTCTCGCTCGGAGAAGCGGTGGCTGCTGCGCCGTTAGTGAAGGCCCTGCATGGCCGCCATCCTGAGTATCGGTACATCGTGACGACCGTCACTGAAACAGGCCGTGAAGCGGTCGAGCAACGGCTGGCCGGTGTGGCCGAACATCGGTATGCTCCGCTGGATTTGCCGTGGGTGGTTGCGGGCATGATCGACAGGCTACGGCCTGCGCTCTATCTGTTCGTTGAAACCGAGTTGTGGCCCAATCTGCTTTGGACATTGCGGGACCGGCAGGTCCCGGTCGTGCTGGTCAATGGACGATTGTCGTCGCGCTCGTTTCGCCGCCAGGATGTCGGAGGCATTCGCGCGTTGTATCGGTCGGTCCTTCAGTCGGTCAGTTTGTGCTTGATGCAATCCGACCGTGACCGGCAGCGTATCGTGGCATTGGGCGCAAATGCAGATGTCGCGCATACGACCGGCAATATCAAGTTTGATCAGCCCCTGCCGGACATGAGCGGTGAATCGTCTCTGCGTCGAACCTTTGGATTAGCCGATCAGGAGCGGTTGATTTTGGCCGGGAGTACCCATCCTGGTGAAGAGGAGCTGCTGGTCTCTGCCTATGGGGAGATTGTGAAGTTGCATCCATCGGCTGTGCTGATGCTGGCGCCACGGCATATCGAGCGAGTCGACCGGGTCGAGGCAATGATTCGTGAAGCCGGGTTCACTGCGCAGCGCAAAAGCCGGATTGCTGAAACGGCAGCCGGCCCGCGGGTCATTATCTTGGATACCAGAGGGGAACTGGCCGGTGCCTATCGAGAAGCGGTGGTGGCATTTGTGGGTGGGACACTGATTCCGGTCGGCGGACATAATTTGCTGGAACCGGCGGTCTGGGGAACACCTGTGCTGTTCGGACCCTATACCGACCATTGCGCCGAGGTGGCGGCGTTGTTGGATGAGGCAGGAGGAGGCCGACGTGTGACGGGTGTCGAGGATTTGACCCGATGCGTGAGTGAATGGTTGGCCGATCAGAATGCCCGCGATACAGTGGGACGGGCTGCCAAACGTGTGGTCCTGGACAATCAAGGCGCTTTAAAGCGGAGCCTGGAGTTGATCGAATCCTGTCTGCCTCCCGGCGCATTCGGCCAAAAGAGCCGAGGGCGTATGGCTGATGCCCAGGAGCGGAATAGAAATCAATACAAGACAATTCCGTGATCCAACTATGTGCTATCTGCCATCAGCTATCAGCTCATTTTCTCAAAGAGATACGCTTCACGAGATACGAAAGCTCAAATAACTCTGCGGCAACTTGATATGAGCGGCGTAAACTGACATGGCATTTTTGCATCCAGGACGGCCGGTTCGGAAGGGCCTGTATGGAGTGGCATTTCTGTATGGCCTCATCGTCCGGTTGCGGCATGCATGTTATCGCTTCGGTTGGTGCCGTTCTTCGCAGATACCCTGCCGTGTCGTGAGCGTGGGCAATCTCACCGTAGGGGGAACCGGCAAGACGCCGGTCGTCATTCTTCTGACCCAATGGTTGCAGTCCCAGGGACGGCGGGTGGCTGTCTTAAGCCGTGGGTATAAGCGTGCGAGCGGGACCCCGCAGCAGCTTGTATCGGATGGCGTCACAATTCTGGCTGGTCCATCAGAGGCGGGGGACGAGCCGTTTCTTCTTGCGCGGCGATGTCCCAAGGCAGTCGTCGCGGTGGGAGCCGATCGTGCGGAACTTGGCCAATGGGTATTGGCGCAACATCCGGTGGATTGCATGATACTGGACGATGGGTTTCAACATCTTGGTCTTCGCCGAGATGTTGATCTGGTCTTGCTGGACGCGACCGATGCAACCGGGCTTGATGCCATGGCGCCTGCCGGACGGCTGCGCGAACCTTTGCAGGGTCTCGTGCGTGCGACGGCGGTGGTGGTGACGAGGGCCGACTCGAAGGAAGAGGTCGAAGCGATAAACAGCCGGCTGCGGGCAGCCGGTCTGCAATACAATGACCCGATAGAAATGGTGTTCAAGGCAGACTCCTGCGTGTCGGTGCGGACAGAGGAGGGCAGGCCGCTGGACTGGTGCCGGGGAAAATCCGTGTGGCTGGTGAGCGGCATCGGGAACAGCGAGTCGTTTCGACGGTCCGCCCTGTCGGCAGGAGTCGAAGTTGCCGGCGAGACGGTATTTCAGGACCATCATCGTTACGATGCGGACGATGTCCGTCGGATTCGCGCTGCCGCACAGTCTGCCGGGGCGGACATTGTACTGACGACCGAGAAGGATGCAGGCAAGCTCCCGCCGTTTCTTGTGCCGCATGATTCCTGGTGGGCGTTACGGGTGCGGGCGGAGGTTGTGCGAGGAGAAGAGCGACTGCGGAGGCTGGTATTGGGAGACGGAGTACAGGCACGTGCGTAAGGAATCGATTCATCGGCTCGTCGTGCGGGCGCCGAATTGGATCGGCGATGCGGTGATGTGCGAGCCGGCGCTCCGCGGGCTCCGATCTCTGTTTCCTCAGGCTGAAGTGACGTTGCTCGCCAAGGCTGCTGTCGCGGAATTGTTCATCGGGCATCCCGGTGTGGACCGTATCGTGGTCTACAACGACAGAGATGTTCATGCGGGGCTCGCGGGGAAGTGGACGCTGGCGGGCACCTTGCGGCGGCATCAGTTCGATCTGGCGGTGTTGTTTCAGAATGCGTTCGAGGCTGCGTTCCTCACCTGGCTCGCGGGAATTGCCCGTCGGTATGGGTATGCAACCGATGGGCGCGTGTTTTTTCTCACCGATCCGGTTGCCGTTCCTGATCGGGCTACCCTCATCCATCAAGTCGGGTATTACTGGAATTTGCTCAAGCCGCTGGGGTTGGCCGGAGAACCGTCCGCTCCGGCGCTGGTTATTTCAGCCGGCGAAGAACGCACAATGGAATCAAAGCTCGCATCGGCCGGTATCGGACCTGCCGATGTTGTGATCGGGGTTAATCCGGGATCGACATATGGGAGCGCCAAACGTTGGCTGCCGGAACGATTTGCGGAGGCGGCGCGGCGGCTAATCGATCGAGTGCGGAAGGACGAGGGAAAAGAAGCGGCCGTGATGATTCTTGGTGCGAAGGGAGAAGAGCCGCTGGGGAAGAGCATCGCAGCTCTTGTCGAGACGCGGTCTGTTGTCTTGTCCGGCACCACGACGATTCGCGAATTGATGGCGGCGACGAAGCGGTGCCGCCTGCTCCTTACCAACGACACCGGTCCGATGCATATTGCAGCCGCCTTTGGTGTGCCGGTTGTCGCGGTCTTTGGCCCGACGGACTGGCGGACCACCTCACCCTATGGGCAGGAACAGTCGATCGTACGCGAGCCGGTTGATTGTGCACCGTGCTTCTTGAGGGAATGTCCGATCGATCACCGTTGTATGACAAGGGTGTCGTCCGATCGGGTGTACGAGGCGGCGGTGCAACAGCTGGGAAGTTCGTCTGGTTTATCTCGTTCATCTGGTTTGTTTGGTTTGTCTGGTGCGTCTGATTCCAACCAAATAAACCAGACAGACCAAACAAACGAGACCAACCAAACGAACCAAACAAACGTGTTGTCCGGTTTTACAATCTTCCTAGATCGCGACGGAACGCTGAATCCGGATCCCGGCTACATCCGATCGCCCGACGGGTTCGAATTATTTCCGGGTGTGGCGCAGGCCCTGTCGAGGCTGAAGCAGGCCGGCGCGCGGTTGATCGTGGTGACGAATCAGTCGGGGGTTGCGAGGGGATTCTTCTCGGCCGGCGATCTTGACGGTATTCACGCGAAGCTGAGATACCTCCTCGGCGAGGCCGGGGTTTCTCTCGATGCCATTTACGTCTGCCCCCACCATCCCGACGATGGGTGCGATTGCCGGAAACCCGATCGTGGCCTGATCGATCGAGCGGTGGAGGAGCAGCGAGTCGATCTCACGCAGTCCTATCTGATCGGGGATCATGCACGTGATATCGAACTGGCGAAGCGCGTCGGATCACGGAGCATTTTGGTAACGACGGGAGCCGTTCTTCCGGAGCAGGTGGAAGGGCTGAAGGCGTCGGGGCCGGTTCCTGACCGAGTGGCGTCCTCTCTCGCCGAGGCTGTAGACTGGCTGTTGACTGATGCGAGAAGCCGCATCAGTCATGTGAGTGATCGGCGGTGACGCATCCGCGGTTGATTCCGGAACGAAGAGAAGTCCATGCGTGATGGTGTGCTTGCGTCGGATCGAGTGCGCACCTATAGTGTGCCTACCGGGAAGCGACCCTGAACGAGTTCCGGTGTCGTGAACGGGAGTGGAATATGGCGATCAGCCAAGAAGCAGAATGTTCTTCGATTCCCTGCAACCTCTGCGGCGGGACTGAGGTCTCGACCCTCTCGAATCGAAGCCGGAGCGGGAAGCCGTTACGGACAGTGATTTGCAAGTCATGTGGTCTCGTCTGGTCCGATCCGCGCCCGCATGATGCCAGGCAGTTTTACGAAGATGAGTATCGGCTTGCCTACAAGCACGCCTACAGACCGAAGCCGAAGCACGTTCTGCGCGCAGGCCACGTGGCGCTGTCGCGTTTCGAGAAGATCGACCGGCTGCTGTCCGGTCAAAAAACCATTCTGGACGTAGGGACAGGCGGGGGAGAATTCGCCTATTTGCTCCAATCATTGGGGCATCGCGTGAGCGGGATTGAGCCGAACAAAGGGTATGCGGATTACTCGATCCAGGAATACGGGCTGGCAGTCCAGGTGGGGTTCGTACAGGACGCGGCGTTCCCTCCGGAATCGTTCGATCTCGTGACGATTTGGCATGTGCTGGAGCATACGGAGGATCCCGGTTCGGTGTTGGCCCTGTTGCGATCCTGGCTGAGATCCGACGGCAGGCTTGTCGTGGAAGTCCCCAATGTGGAGGCGACGTGCCAGGCTCCGCACAGCACGTTTCATGAGGCGCATCTCTACAATTTCAATGTCGTGTCGTTGCGCAGGTTGGCCAGGAAACACGGGTTACATGAAGTCTGGCATCTGATCTCACGCGACGGCGGAAACATTACGATGTGTTTTACGAGTGAGAAGCCGATGGTAGAAGGCAGTGACGAATCCGTGGTCCCCGGCAATTACGAGTGGGTATCCAGAATTGTGCGCGGGCACAGTAACCTCCGCCGCCATTTGACGCCGCTGCCCTATCTGCGGGCGTGGCAACGTCTCTGTCGATCGCTCGTCGAACGGCGCGAAACGGCAGGCGCAGACAATGGGAAAACGTTGCTCGATCGCCTATATGCTTCGTCGACACGTACCTATGCTGTGGGAAACAGATAACCAAATGTGGATTCTGCACGCATCGTGAGGATGTCTTTTCCCTCCGCCTTGCTGTGACACAGATTGTTTTGCTGGGAAGGTTGGCCGGTGCAATTTGCAGACGTGCTCCCGATTGAGTCCCGCTCCTCCACGCTGAATCACAGCCGCATTCTTCTGATCAAACCAAGTTCTCTCGGTGATATCGTGCATGCGTTTCCGGTCGTGTCGGCCATCAAGGCACAGTGGCCTGGCGTGCATCTCACCTGGGTGGTCAAACGCCAGTGGGCTGAGCTGGTCGAGCGAGCCGAGGGGGTGGATCGCGTGTGGCCGGTGGAGGGGACTGCAGGCAGTTGGTTCAAGCAGGCGTGGGCATTGCGGGCCGAGCGATTCGACCTGGCCATCGATTTGCAGGGCCTGTTCCGCAGCGGAGTCCTTGCCAGATTGTCCGGCGCGCCTATACGCATTGGCTTTGCCAATGGGAGAGAAGGGAGTCCCTGGTTTTACACAAGACGGGTGGAGGTGCCGACTGTAGAGATGCATGCCGTCGATCGATATCTCCTCGTGGCGGCGGCGCTAGGGGTTCGCGTGCAGGGATCGCCGCAATTTCGGTTCAAAATCCTGGACACCGATAGGGCGATAGTGCGGGATCTGCTCCAAAGCAAAGGCATTTCTCCCGGCCAGCCGTGGATTGCGATGAATGTCTCGGCGCGCTGGCCGACGAAACGGTGGTTTCCCGGTTCCTTTGCCGCAGTTCTCGATCGATTGCATCAGGAAGGTCTTGGTCCGGTTGTCGTCATCGGAAGCGCCGGAGACCGCCATGATGTCGAGCAGCTCAGGACGCTGACGAAGAGTCCGTTTGTCGATCTCACCGGTGCGGTTCCGCTTGGCAGCTTGCCGGCGCTTCTCTCGAAGGCCTCGGTGATGATCACGAATGATTCCGGACCGATGCACATCGCGGCGGCGCTGGGCGTTCCCGTAGCGGCCATCTTCGGGCCGACCAGCGCGATTCGAACCGGCCCGTACGGAACAGGCCATCGTGTATTGACCGGATCGGTTTCCTGTCGTCCGTGTTTCAGCCGGGTGTGCCGGCATGCTCCTGAAATGGAGTGCTTGCATCTTGTGACCCCGGACAATGTGGTCGAGGCCACACAGTATCTGGTGGCCGCGCATGTGAGACCGTCATGAATGTCCTGATCGTCAGGCCGGATGGTATCGGGGATGTGATTCTTTCCCTTCCGGTGGCCTCGCAACTCAGGAACCTGCTTCCTGGTGTGAGGATTGGATTTCTGACGAGCCCGATTGTTGCTCCTATCCTCGAACGGCATCCCGATGTGGACTATATCCGGACCATACGGTGGACGGATGCGCCGAGCATCCTGCGAGCCGCGTTTTCCGATGGGGTAGATGCGGCGATCTTTCTCAAGCCGTTTCGACAGCTCATGTGGTCGGCATTTCTGGCGCGTGTCCCGCTCCGTGTGGCGACAGGATTTCGCTGGTATAGCCCACTGGCCAATCGGCGAGTGTACGAGCATCGCAGTGAGTTTATGAAACATGAATCCGAGTACAACGTGGAGATGCTGAAAGGGCTTGGTCTGAATCCTGGTCCGGTGAACCGTCCGACACTGGTGCTCAGCAGCGAAGAGCGGAGCGCCGCCGCGCAGTACTGGACAAACTTGCCGAATCGTCGCGTCGTGGTGCATCCCGGCGGACGATCCGCCAGGCGTTGGAAGGCGGAGCATTTTCGAGATCTTGCCGTCGAGCTTGCGCGAACAGGATATGGGGTTGTTCTGACGGGCAGTGAGACTGAGCGAGCTGAGTTTGAGCGCGACACGCTGTTGCAGGGATCTCTCCCGCCCGGAATCCACAATCTGATGGGGCGTCTCTCAGTCCGGGAATTGATGGCCGTGATCGCTGACGCCCGGGTTGTCGTCTCCGGGGCGACGGGACCGGCGCATCTTGCAGCAGCCCTCGGGACTGCGACGGTCAGCCTATTCGATCCACGGAGAAATAATTTGCCGGTCAGGTGGAAGCCGTTGGGAACCGGAGTGCTGCTGCGGCCGGATGTCCCTACTTGTGAAAAATGCATCGGTGAGGTGTGTCCATTTTGGGATTGCCTCGATCGCTTGACCGTGGATCACGTCACGGCGGCGGTCGATCATGTTGCCAAGACTCCCGCAGCCTTAAGGATACTTCACATATAAATGTAGCGGGCTGCTCGTCTCTTCCTGCCTGCGCACTGTCCGCGTTGTTGGTTTTGGCGGACAATAGATCTATCTGTTGCGGTCTTTTTTCTTGACTCCCACATCCGCCTGTGTTCATATCCTGAACGTACTGCCGGTTTCTCATCTAACTGTATGAATCTTCAAGGCCAACGGGATCTTCTTCTACTGACAGAGTTGGAACGGGACAGCGCCGTCACGCAGCGGTCCCTTGCTGTGAAGTTGGGAGTGGCTCTTGGTCTGACGAATTTGTACGTCAAGCGCTTAGCCCGCAAAGGCTACATTAAAGTCACCACGATTCCCTCCCATCGCGTTCGGTATTTATTGACCCCGCAAGGGTTTGCCGAGAAGTCTCGTTTGACCTATCTCTATATGCAGTATTCGTTGGCGCATTATCGTGATATGCGCGCCCGGCTCAGGGAGACGTTGCTGCGCGCGGCAGAAAGCGGCATGAAACGAGTGGTGATCTACGGAACCGGCGAATTGGCAGAGATGGCGTATTTGTCGCTTCGCGAAATGAACATGGTGCTGGTGGGGTTTGTGGACGACGGGCAGCAGCCCTCGTTCTTGTCTTATCCCGTCTGGCGGCCGCAAACCTTGGCTGAGTGGGAGTTCGACGCAGTGTTGCTGGCGGATCTCGACGGGGCGGCCCGTCAGAAAGAGAACCTGGGCCGGCATCATATTCCGGACGCAAAGATTTTGGCGCTCGGGCCATTAGCCTGAGCAGTCTGGAACGGGAAGTTTTCAGAAGTCACTGTAAGTGAGAGGGCGAAGCTGTGTCCGGGGACTGTTCATCTAGTTAAAGAGGTTTGTCTGGTTTATCTCGTTCATCCGGATAGTCTGATTCCGGCCAAATAAACAAACCAAACAAACGAGACCAACCGTGAAACTCACCCGCTTTGAAGACCTGGATTGTTGGAAAGAAGCCAGGCAGCTAACGCGCCAGGTGTACGAAGCCGTTCATCAGAATTCAACCTGGCAAAAAGATGTGCGACTCTGTAGCCAAATTCAAAGTGCTGCCGGGTCTGTAATGGCTAACATCGCCGAAGGATTTGTCCGTCGGTCGAACAAGGAGTTCGTGCAGTTTCTGTTTATCGCGATGTCCTCGGCTGCTGAAGTCCAAAGTCACTTGTACATTGGAGTAGATCAAGGGTATCTATCCAAGGACGCATTCGAGTCGATCTATAACCAGGCCGACAAAACGGCAAAAATCATTTCCGGCCTCATCAAGTACCTTCGCACAAAACAAACCAAACAAACCAAATGAACCAAACAAACACACTCCACTGGTACGCGTTAAGGACCCGGTCTCGTCACGAGAAGCAGGTTCGCGATCAGCTGGCGACGCAAGGGATCGAACCGCTGCTTCCTACTGTGAAGCGGTTGAGCCAGTGGAAGGATCGCAAGAAAGAAATCGAGACGCCGCTCTTTTCCGGCTATTGTTTCGTGCGATTCGGGCAGCAAGAGAAGTTACCGGTCCAGAAAGTGGCAGGAGTGGTGGAGATCGTGGGCAGCGGAAGTCGCCCGGAGCCTATTCCTGACGATGAGATCGAAGCCTTAAAACGACTGATGACCAGCGTCCTTCCGTACGATCCCCATCCCTATTTGCACGAAGGCATGACGGTTGAGGTGGTGCGTGGACCGCTGCAGGGCGTACAGGGCATTTTGCTGCGAAAAGAAAAGCGGCATCGCCTGGTCCTCGGTATCCGGTTGATCCAACAAGCAGCGGCGGTGGAGATTGACGTGAACGATGTGGCGCCGGTGTGAGCATGCGAAAGATCCATGGTTGTAAAGTAGTCAACTGTTTATAGCCGGTAGAAGGAGATATTCATGGGAGTGCCCTTACTCGATCTGAAAGCGCATCACGAACCACTACAAAAACAGATCCTGGATGCCGTCGAGCAGGTATTCAAGAGCCAGGCGTTTATCCTGGGGGCGGAAGTCGGCAAGTTAGAGGAGCGGGTAGCCGCCTATTGCCAGGCCAAGTACGGAATCGGCGTGACATCGGGTACCGATGCGCTTCTGATCGCGCTCATGGCGCTCGGTGTCGGTCCCGGCGACGAAGTGATCACGTCGCCCTATTCTTTTTTCGCTACGGCAGGCGTGGTGGCCCGGTTAGGAGCCAAGCCGGTGCTCGTGGACATCGACCCCAAGACCTTCAACATCGATCCAGCAAAAATCAGCCAGGCGATGACACCCAAATCCAAAGCCATCATCCCGGTGCATCTCTACGGTCAGTGCGCAGACATGGCGCCCATCATGGAACTGGCCAAGCGGCATAATTTGGGCGTCATCGAGGATGCCGCGCAGGCCATCGGATCGGAATATCGCGACGGCCGGCGGGCCTGCAGTATGGGGACCATCGGCTGCCTGTCGTTTTTCCCGAGCAAGAATCTTGGGTGTTTAGGAGACGGGGGAATGGTGGTCACCAACGACGCCGATCTCGCGGAACGGATACGAATCCTGCGCGTTCACGGCAGCCAGCCGAAGTACTACCATAAACTGATCGGCGGCAACTTCCGGCTCGATACGATTCAGGCCGCCGTGCTCAATGTGAAGCTGAATTATCTGGACGGGTGGACCAAGCGCCGGCAGGAGAACGCCGCGCGCTATGAAACGTTGTTCCGGCAGAGCGGCCTGGTGCAGAAGGGCAAGGTTCGGTTGCCGGAGGCGGTGTATCGCGACAAAGGCATCAAGCATTACCACATCTATAATCAGTTCGTGCTGCGGGTGGAGAGGCGAGACGACCTCATCGCGCATCTGAAACAGAAAGGCATCGGCGCGGAGATCTACTATCCGGTTCCGTTCCATCTGCAAGAGTGCTTCCGGTACCTGGGTCACAAAGCGGGAGACTTCCCGGAATCTGAACGGGCCGCCAACGAAACCATCGCGATTCCCATCTATCCCGAATTGACCATGGCGCAGCAGACGGAGGTGGTGGAGGCGATTGCGGCGTTTTATGCCTGATGAGATATTAAGAACGGCTGCGCTGTCAGGTCTGCAAAGTAGCTTCCTTCGCAGTAATGTCCATAAATATGCTTGTAAATTAAAGCACAGACTTTTAATATGCGTGGATGATTCAACGCCGTGCGCAATCCTCAATTATAGGGTCCTTACAGCGGTTTCCTGCTGTGGCTGTGGTCGGACCAAGGCAAGTTGGAAAAACCACGTTAGCCAAGGCTATTGCCGCAGAGTTTCCGCGCGCCATCCATCTCGATCTCGAACGGCCTGCCGACCTTGCCAAACTGGCCGATGCGGAACTCTTCTTGGCACGGCTGGCAGACAGCCTCGTCGTCTTGGACGAGGTGCAGCGTTTGCCGGAAGTGTTTGCAGTATTGCGGGTGCTTATCGATCAAGACAGGCATCCGGGAAGATTTCTCTTGTTGGGATCGGCCTCACCGACAGTATTGCGACAGGCATCCGAGTCCTTGGCCGGTCGGGTCAGTTTTCACGAACTGGGCCCATTCGATCTGATGGAAATACGACCGCAAGGCGAGGGGCTGATCCGTTTCTGGGAGCGAGGAGGCTATCCGCTAAGTTGGCTGGCAAGCAGCGATGCGGACTCTTTTGAATGGCGCGAAGCGTTTATCCAAACGCACTTGGAACGGGATCTTCCGACGCTCGGTATTCGTGTCCCCGGACTTCATCTTCGACGATTCTGGCAGATGCTGGCTCATAGCCATGGCCAACTGTGGAATGCGTCCCGTCTTGCGTCATCGTTCGGGGTGTCGGCGCCTACCATGCAACATTATCTGGAAATCCTGGAGTCCACCTACATGGTGCGTCGTCTGCTTCCGTTAACGGCAAATCTCGGTAAGCGTTTGATCAAGTCGCCCAAAGTGTATATCCAAGACTGCGGGTTGCTCCATTGTTTGCTTGGTATTCGAAGCGTGGGCGAGTTGTATGGTCATCCGGTCGCCGGGGCTTCATGGGAAGGCTGGGTACTGGAGCAACTCGCTCGGGTGTTAGGTCCGGCGTGGCAGCTGTCGTTTTATCGGACGGCGGCCGGGGCTGAGGTGGATATCGTGGCGGAGAGAGGCAGTCGCCGGTTGGCTTTCGAGATGAAACTCAGTACGGCGCCTAAGCCGACTAAGGGATTCTGGCATGCGCTCGACGACGTGAAACCCGAAGCAGCCTATGTCGTCGCTCCGGTTGAGGCGGAGTACCCCTTGGCTGAGAACGTGCACGTAATTCCCCCCCCGGTATTGATGGAACGAATGCTGCCTCTCGCGGGTTGATGGAGCATGCAAAAGATCCGGTTCAGTTCCATCTGCAAGAGTGCCTCAAGTACCTGGGTCACAAAGCGGGAGACTTCCCGGAATCGGAACGAGCCGCCAATGAAACCCTCGCCATTCCCATCTATCCCGAATTGACCCTGGCGCAGCAGACGGAGGTCGTCGAGGCGGTTGTGTCGTTATATTGATTGCGGAATTTGATATTGGTTCAGAGTCAAGAAAAGGCGTGAGAGGGGAGCGGTTGTGGCAAAAAAAGCACTAATCACAGGTATAACAGGCCAGGATGGGTCATACCTGGCCGAGTTTCTTCTTAGAAAGGGCTATGAAGTCCACGGCATTATCCGGCGCTCTAGCTCATTCAACACGGCCCGGATCGACACGCTCTATCAAGATCCGCATCTGCCTGATGTCCGTTTGCGGCTGGTCTATGGAGACTTGAACGATGCCAGTTCTCTCAATACCATTCTCCGGACGATACAGCCCGACGAGATCTATAATCTGGGGGCTCAGAGCCATGTGCGTGTGAGCTTTGAAATTCCTGAATATACGGCGGAGGTGACCGGGGTCGGGACCATTCGCCTGCTTGAAGCTATCCGAGAGTCAGGGCAAAAGCCGAAGTTCTATCAGGCCTCCTCGAGCGAAATGTTCGGCAAAGTTCAGGAAATTCCTCAGCGAGAAACGACGCCATTTTATCCGAGAAGTCCCTATGGCGCGGCGAAACTGTACGCCCATTGGATTACCGTGAACTATCGGGAGGCGTATAACCTGTTTGCCTGCAGCGGCATCCTGTTCAACCATGAATCACCCAGACGCGGAGAGACATTCGTGACCAGGAAGATCACGAAGGCCGCGGCCCGCATCAAGCTCGGCTTGCAACACGACCTGTATCTGGGCAATCTGGATGCGAAACGTGACTGGGGCTACGCGGGTGACTATGTGGAAGCCATGTGGCTGATGCTGCAGCAACCCGAGCCGGATGATTATGTGATTGCGACGGGAGAGACTCATACGGTCAGGGAGTTCTTGGATGTGGCATTCAGCCATCTCGGACTGGACTGGCTGCAATACGTGAAAATCGATCCGAAGTACTATCGCCCCACAGAGGTGGATCTGCTTATCGGCGATGCGAGCAAGGCAAAGAAGCTCTTGCAGTGGGAACCGAAGGTGCGGTTTCAGGAGCTGGCCAGGATGATGGTGGAGGCGGATCTGGAAACGGAACGTGAGCGACTGGAAGGAACGAACAACTATTCGAGGCCGAAATAGGTCGAGACCATGGAGAAAGCGGCACGCACGTATATAGCCGGTCATCGCGGAATGGTAGGCTCGGCCTTGCTTCGCTTACTGGAAGCACGAGGACACACGAATCTCCTCTATCGGACCAGCAAGGAACTGGAATTGCGGGACGGGCGCGCCGTCGAGCAGTTCTTCGCAGAAACAAAGCCGGAGTATGTCATCGTTGCGGCGGCCAAGGTGGGAGGCATCCTGGCCAACAGTACGCTGCCCGCTGAGTTTCTGTACGACAATCTGGCGATCCAAACGAACCTCATCCATCACGCCTATCTCCACGGGGTCAAAAAGCTGCTGCTGCTGGGATCGTCTTGTATTTACCCGCGAGACTGTCCGCAGCCCATTCGTGAGGAGTATTTGCTCACAGGGCCGTTGGAAAAAACGAACGAATGGTACGCCGTAGCCAAAATTGCCGGTATCAAAATGTGCCAGGCCTATCGCCGCCAGTATGGCTGCGATTTCATTGCCGCCATGCCGACCAATCTGTATGGCCAGAACGACAACTTCGATTTGCGGAGCGCCCATGTGTTGCCTGCCCTGATCAGACGGTTTCACGAAGCCAAGCAGACGGGCCACGCGCCGGTGTTATGGGGAACCGGGAGCCCCCGCCGAGAGTTCTTGCATGTGGACGATTGCGCCGAAGCCTGCCTGGTACTGATGGACCGGTATTCCGGGGAAGACATCGTGAACGTCGGAGCGGGGAAGGACATTCCGATCGCCGAGTTGGCGGCGCTTGTTGCCGAAGTCGTCGGTTATCGAGGGGCCATCCAGTGGGATCGGACCAAACCGGACGGGACGCCAAGAAAGATCATGGACAGCTCAAAAATGCTCCAACTCGGCTGGCATCCGCACACGTCCTTTCGGCAGGGGCTGCAACAGACATACGACTGGTATCAGGCACAGGCAACTGCCGAACTGGCTGGATTGCCGGGGGCGAATGAGTGGGCATGATAGCGATCAATGGAGAAATGGTCATCCAAGTGGATGGGCTGAAAGCAGCGAACGGAGTTTGTATGTTGGGCCGGTGCGAGATGTCGACAGCATCAAGCCGAATTTCTTATAGCTTACTTGGTCGATTCACGTGGCGCCATTGAATCAGAATCCAGGAGCGAATCTCTCCACCGCGCAGAAACTTCTTGATTTGTTGTCGCCCTCTGAAAGACGGAGTGCGACGTTTTTGTTTGGACTCATGTGTCTCGGGGTAATATTGGAGACGCTTAGTGTAGGTCTCGTTCTTCCGCTCGTCGTACTTCTCACTCAACCAGATCTGACCAAGGAGTACCCGAAGGTTGAGCCACTTATTCAGGAGTTGGGAAATCCCGGTCGAGAGGACATGCTCATTGGTGGAATGCTCGTCTTGGTGGGGGTATATGTTATTAAGGCTGCCTTTCTTGCTTTCCTTGCTTGGAGGGAGACGCGGTTTACCTACGATTTACAGGCTCAGTTGTCACAACGTCTGTTCACGATGTATCTGTCCCAGCCATACACTTTTCATCTTCGGCGAAATTCGGCAAGTTTGATACGCAATGTGACTACTGAGGTCAGTGTCTTTACTGGTAGAGCAGTGTTGCCGGGAATTTTGTTGATTACGGAATCACTAGTGTTGCTTGGCTTATGCGGCTTACTTTTGTTTGTTGAACCACTGGGTGTAATGGTTGTGGCGGGTACACTGGGCATTGCAGCATGGGGGGTTCATCGTCTTACGAGAGGGCGCATTGTACGATGGGGCGAAAGGCGACTGTATCACGAGGGGTTACGGATTCAACATGTGCAGCAAGGATTGGGTGGTGCCAAAGAAATCAAACTGCTGGGGAGAGAAGAGGAGTGCATGGAGCAGTTTAGAATGCACAACTTCCAAGGTGCAAAGGTGAATGAGCGGATGTTCACATTACAGCGACTCCCTAGGCTGGGGTTGGAGCTGCTGGCGGTCGGTGGACTCGCCATCTTGGTGATAAGCATGTTGGTCCAGCACCGTGCGGTCGAAGCCGTTTTGCCCACATTAGGTTTGTTCGCCGCTGTTGCCTTCCG
>FSSH01002653.1_pt1 | contig 51126 bp, 43 predicted proteins | sample 1166101 | NCBI WGS metagenome assembly FSSH01 (sample SAMEA32972668, study PRJEB13176) | freshwater metagenome | biome: Drinking water system; feature: Biomass in drinking water that filtered by 0.45 um membrane; material: drinking water | place: USA | collected 2012-12-20 | depth 0 m | reverse complement strand
TGTTAAACGATGCCAAAAAAATTGGCTGCGAACAAAAAAAAGAGCGACCATACCTTATGCACGACGTGTGTTGAGCGATAGAGTTTCGCAGCAGAAACTTTTTTTTTCTTTCTTCTTTTTCTTTTTTTTTCGTTTGAAGAAAACAACAACGATGGCGGCGGCAAGTCCTATTCAAGTTATTTCCCAGTACAGCACGGGGCTCTATCTCACTGCGGCTTCGCGCTGCGTGCGCATCAAGTTCGCAAACATCGACGTGCCGAAGGGAACGCGGCTGGAAATACACATTTTCTACAGCTACGACGTGACAAGCAAGCTCCCTGCCTGGAACCGCATAACCAACGCAGTCGCCACTGCCACGGTCGCGGATCGCACGGCCGAGTTCTTCATCTGGTTCGGACCCGTAGAGAAAGCACTGTCGGACAATACCGCACATGTGTTGCTCCCTCGTCCCAACCCCAACGCCGGAGACTCTTCCAGGCTGCCCGACCTCGCCTACGCGCTTCGTTCCGTGGAAGGAGAGTGGCTTCGCGACGGTCGCGTTGCGTTGTGTGCAAAGTGGCTCGACTTGGTCTATCGCGAGGCAAGGAGGGCGTTCAACGTTCCTGTCGACGCGATCGCCCCGTTGAGCGAGTTTGTCGCGACCTCTCACGTCTACGATCGACTCAAGGCGGTGTGGGACGATGTCTTGTGTCCTGTCGTCGCGAAAGACACGTTCCCCTATGACGACACGGAGCTACAGTTCACGAGCAGTATCTTTCACCACCTACTACGAATGGCCAACCCCCTCGCCGAGGCGGATGAGTCGATGCCCTCTCTCATTTCCCGTCGACTGCTCTGCGGCAGCACCGAAGCGGAAGGAGCCCCGCTCATGCGTGTCTTCCACACGCTGCTCGAGCTGGTCGGTCGCTCCAAGTTCATTCGTCGGCTCCATGCGCTGGGATTACTCGCGCTCGCCGGAAGCAGCGACTCGATCGAGTTTGCGCTCGGCGACGCCCAGCTCCCGGCGCACGTGTTTTTCTTCCGTCTGCCGCGCTCCGAGGTGGCCGAGCCAGCCATCGTGGCCGAGCTCTTCAGCGTCGGACCCAACAACCATCTCGTCCCGTACCGCCCCTCTCCTTACGTCACCATGTCCCAGCTGGAGCGCAGTAGCGGAGATCCGCTGCGTGCGTTCGCGTCCACGATCGACAGCGCGCACAAGGACATACTGCGCGTGCTGACCTACGACTCTCACATGCTGTGCAGCAGCTGGACGAAGGCCTCGCGTCTGGTCGTGTCTCCTCCGAAGCCCATCTTTCACAAGAACATCTGCCACTTGGACAGCGCCTGGTGGGCTTCCTCGCGTCCTCTGCCTTCGCACAACTAAACGTCTTTCGCACAAAAAAAATAAAAAAAAACAAATAGACATGTTCGGCGAGCTGCCTTACGCACTGACCGCGCAGGGTCGCTTCGAGCGCGAAGGCTCCTTGTCCCCATATTTGGTGGAAAGAGACGTGACCGTTTTCGACGAGTCGCAAGTGCTGATCATTCACCGTGAACAACACGCAGAACCCGGGTATTACACCCAAAAGTTTCGCGAAAAATTCGCTGCAGAGCAAAACGTAACTATCGTTCATGTGAGCATGTGCAACATCCCGTGCAGTGAAATCGCGACTCTGGCCGTTGCCATGAGAAACAATTCTGACAGAATCCGGCACATTTCGATCGATTCCACCTGCGAACAGTGCATTACTGATCGCGACGGATGTGCGAAACTCATCGCTACCGCGTTTTTGCGTGCTTTGCGTCTCGCTCCGGATCTGCATTGTCCATCGGATTGGCATATTGTCTCTGGGACAATTAATATTCACGAAATACTGCTGGCCAAGGCGATACGAGCGGCGCCGACCATGCTGGACATTCTCGACGCTGCGCGCGACCATTTTTAATAAAAACTCGCCCGATTTTTTTTGTCAATCGCAGTTCGCACATCGAAAAATGGGAGACGACGAGGAAACGTTCGGTACGGTCGAGGTGGCCAGTATCAAGCGTCGCCGAGCGGAAAGAAATGTAATTCCAGAGATGGTCTGGGATGAAGTGGAGGAATGTTGGGTTCCGGAAGGGAAGCCATTGTTTATCACGAGCAAGCGCGACGTTCCAGAAGATTATTTCGCGCAAAAGTTCCACCGAGCGTTCGCCAAATATCCTTACATCAACAACGTTGAATTGAGCGACTGCTCCATTTCGTGCAGCCAAGTTGCGTCGCTGGCTTCTGCCATGAGAAACAACCAATGCACGGTCTACCTCATTTCTGTGTGGACCATTTGCGAAAGATGCAAGACCTCGTCGTCGGAATGCATAAAGCTCGTTAATCGCGCATTTTTGAGAACCTTGCGACTCAACGAAAATTTGAGACCGCAGTCTTATTGGTACATCACGCAAAATGTGAAAGTGAATCTTCACGCTGCATTTGCGCCCAAGGCAGCAAGAGCTCCACCAACCATGCTCGATGTCCTCGACGCCGCGCGCGACCAGTTCCAATGGGAACTCTCCCAATAAATTCGCGACATCCAATCAGCGCCTCTGCCTATTCTCCAAAATAAAAAAAAGCGCAATTCTTTTTTTTTTCTTTTTCTTATTTTTTCTTTTCCGGGTCCAATTCAATTTTTTCAAATAAAAATCTCGCGGAATGGCGGACGACGCACTAACCACTTTTGTTCAAAGCGTGCCGATTCGAGACAAGGAAGCGCTTCGATTCGTGATCATCGACGCGATTCAACGCATCCAGACTCGAGAGCGCGAAGAAGACGCGAGAGACGCCAAACTGACTGCGCTGTCGCAGAAGTACCTGCGCGAGTGGACGTTCGACACGATAACGGTGACGGGTCGCTTCCCTCCCTCGGACCACGTGCGATTGTACGATGGCGTCATCGAATCGAGCGGCGTGATCACGAAAAAGTACTCGATGAGACCGCACATCAGGATCATCATGGAGGGGCCCCGCGGCACCCAGTTCAAGATGGCCGTGGTGCTCATGTGCAAGCACCATCTCACGCAGCGCGAGCTCCGCTTCTCCCACTTCGAGCTCCACGTCGCGGTCGAGGCGGTTCCCACCTCGCTGGGCGCGGACGTCCAGACGGAGCTGGTGCGTGCCGCGTTTGCGATGCTGCGCGCCGAGCACCCGCGCTTCTTGTGTAATATGAAACGCTACTGCGGCAATCTGGAGGACACAGTGACCGCCCAGATCGGACAGCCAGCTTGTTGAACTATAAAAAAGATATTTGTTAAGAGGGCCGGTCCGTTTTCCAGTCAATTCGATGCTCACTACTCATGGACGTGCGCCGCCGCGCCGTCGGTCGTCCCGATGACAACGAAGGCGGAGGAGAAGAAGAGGAGGAAGAGGTGCAAAGGACGTCGCGTCCGCAAGTCATCACGCCGAACTACGGCCTCACCGACCTGGACATAGTGGGGTTTGCGCGCAACTTTGTCTACAACATCTATGTCATCCTGCTCATCCCCGTCAAGCTGGCGATCCTGCTCGTGCAGCTGCTCTTCTGGTTCGTCACGATCATTTACCCCTTTCTCTTCTACCTGATCATCATCTGGCTCTTCTGGTACCTGCTCATCATATACTGGCCGTATGTGATGCAAATCATCATCGTGGTGGGCATTCCCATCGCGAACGTACTGATCATCCTCTTCAACTTGTTCGCGATGGTGGCCATCATCATCCTGATGATCCTCATCACGGTGTGGAACGCCTTCGTGCCGTTCCTGGGCATGATCCTCTACGTGCTGATCAACGTCATCTCCACCATCCTGGCGGACGTGTACAACGCCATCGGCAGCATCGACTGGGAGCCGATCGTCGCCGGGTTCATGCAGATCCTCAACATCATCGTGGAGATAGCGGTGCAGATCCTCGTCGTCCTCATCAAGGTCGGCTCCGAGATCCTGATGGCGCTGGCAAAGATCATCGGACCGATATTGAAGATCCTGCTCACCTTCGTCAAGATCCTGCTGCCCATCGTCGCCTGGATCCTCAAGCTGCTCTACTACATCCTCAGCCCCATCCTGGAGATCCTCGCCGCCTTCTTCGGCGGAGGCAACCCCAACGGCGCGCGCACCAAGCCCTCCGGCACCACCGCGCGTCGGCTCTTCTCCATCGAGCTGTCGCAGACGGTGCTCAACCAGTCCCTGCTGCCCGAGCTGCAGGTCGACGACGCGGACGTGGTCGAGGTTCCAGCGGGACTGTCCGAGGACGAGCGCGACGAGTTCGAGCGCTTCCTGAAGAGCATCGGACGTCTGAAGACGGTCGCGAGCGAGGAGGGCACCAACGACTTCTTCAGCGAGACCATCCGGGAGGCGCTGGACGTCGACGCCCCGCCCACGCCCACGGACACCTCGAAGGCGGGCCGTCGCCTGTTCGCCGCCACGCCGATGAAGCCGATGTCCAAGAACAACGGGCTGCGCTTCTTCGACGAGGACGTGGAGGAGGAGAAGAAGGCGGAAGACATGTCCGACGCCCACCTCGACGCCGCGGCGCACCAGATGGCGCGAGAGATGTACATCGGATCGAAGGGGCTGTCCTCGAACGACATGACGCTGGCGATGGACACGATGCACGCGATTATGCACGAGCACAAGCGGCAGGGCGACCTCAGCATCCAGTCGACCATGCGCGACTACGCACGGAAGAGTAGACACCTGGAACCCGCCATCGGCGAGACGCTGGCGTCTGTGCACTACGACAGCGTGGTCGAGCACCCCGAGCACATGTACGCCCGCTTCCACAACGAGGCCAAGCAGCGCGCCCAGCAGCAGCTCGGCGGGCCGGGCCGCAAGCTGCTCGAGAACTGGAAGGAGGTCAGCGAGGAGAAGATCGCGGGACTGCGCATCGAGCACGCCCGCGCGGTGCTGGAGCAGCAGAAGAAGTACAAGGCCTACCAGGAGACCCACCACAAGGTAGTCACCGTCGTCTACGCCTCGGTGACCAAGTCGCTGAAGAACGCCTTCGAGGAGGGCATCACGCCCACCAACGTGCTCAACCACTGGGACTCGATGCTGCGCTCGTTCGGCTACCAGAGCATCCAGGAGGTCCGCGCCCACTTTGAGAACACGCACGGGGACGCGGTCAACTTCATCAGCGCCTTCTCCGCCGTGAGCGAGCTGCCCCTGTTCCGCTACTTCAAGCGCGCCGACGCCAGCCGCTTCGACAGCCCCTACTTCCACGACTGGGCCGTGGAGCAGGCCAAGCTGAAGAAGGACAAGGAAATGATGCACGGCCGCCGCCTCCACCAGATGCAGTTCAACCAGGACCGAGACGTGCGCGGCAACGGGGAGTCGAAGGGGGGCCTGAGCGGCTTCGCCACGCTCTCCTCGCTGGACTGCTTCTCGTCGCCGAAGAACCCGCTGTGCATCCCCAACATCCCGCCAGGCTTCCAGATACGCATCCCGCTGATCAAGTTGACCAAGAAGCAGATCCAGGCCCTGCAGCAAGACATCTCGATGTGCGAGCCGTGGCGGCTCACCTACTGTCTCATCTGCACGGACCGCTTCTACAACGCGTGGCAGTCGATCCGCTGGCTGCTCAGCGCCATCCCGCCCATCAACTATCCTATCGCGCGGCTGACGCTGCAGGCGCCGTGGACGGGCGTCTTTCTAGACTGGATATTCCTAGTGCCCAAGTACCAGACCACGTCTTTCCGCCAGGCCATCTGCTTCGCCTACCACCTGTACGACATGTTTGTCAGTTTCGTGATAATATGGCTGCTGCTGCGAATCGTGCCTCCCTTCATCGACATTGTTCGGTCGACATACCAGAACGTGCGCGCAGGACAGCAGTGGAACAGGGAGAGGCCGTGGACGGACAGACAGCGGCAGCGCCTCATCGAGCAGTGGGCGTTGCGCTACCAGGCCATGGACGCCCAGCAGGGACAGATCGGGGCAGCGTATCGGCCGCGCACGGCAGAGGAGGCGATGCGCGACGAGATGACTAGTGTTGCCCGACAGATCGGCGGCAACATCGCCGAGCACCACATGCTGATGGCGCGGCGCCACTGGGCCATGCAGGAGTACCTGCGCATGATGCGCATCACGGGCGGGTACGACCCGGCGCACGTCGAGCACGTGGGCATGGAGATCGACCGACACATGCCCGTGGGGCCTCCTCGCGCCATCACGATTCGACGCGACGAAGATGATGAGTAAAGATCGTTTTATTCCCTGAACAGCGCGCCGCAGTCGATCACTTCGTCGCTGTGGGCGTCGTAGAGCACCAGCGGATCGGAGACCACGGGGCTCAGCTCCTCGAGCGAGGACGCGTCTCGGTGGCGCGACGTGTACTGGGCGGCGAGCACGTTGAGCGTGGCGTCCTCGTAGGACATGCGCACCAGCGCGCCGAAGACGGCCATCTTGTACTCGGCTCGCGAGAGATGGGGGTACTCGATCCTGGGCGGCTCGTCGGCACGCACGAACTCCTCGTCGAAGGTGAACGGATGCCACACCGAGGGGTACAGCTCGCCGCGCACCAGTCGCAGCTCCTCCTGCCACTGCATCCCCGTTTCGTTCAGCCTGCCCGCGTCGAGCGCCACCTTGGGCTGGGCCGTGCACAGCAGGGACGAGTGGATCTCCTTGGGGAACTCGCACACGCTGAGGATCCACGTCTCCATCGCGGCTAGCGCCGCGTACGTGAAGTCGATGCACGCCTTCTCGACGAGCGGACAGACGGCCTCCGCGTCGACGCCGACGAAGCGCGAGCCGACCACGTTGTGCTTGGCGGACGCGATGGCCACTGACAGCTCGGGACGCGAGATGGCCTCGATGAAGGCGTTCGAGATGGTCCCGAGCATGATCTCGTTGGCGCGCTTGATCGACTTGGCGCACGCGTCGTGGATGGCGTCGCCCGCGCGCGTGAACGCGGTGGACGCGGACATGATGTCGATGATGCGCGAGTAGTACAGATAGACGCTGGGCGAGGACACGATGGCGTCCCAGCCGACGGCGGCGCGCGAGTTGTGCTCTCGCAGCTGCATGTCTCGCTTCGAGATCGCTAACAGCGCCCCGTCGATGATCGTGCGCGCCTCGGGCGTGTCGTAGAACGACTCGGCGTCGCCCCCGTGCTCGGCGAGGAGCCGGGCGTACAGGTCTTCGAGCTCGGCGATGCCCCGGTCGAGCGCGTTGATGGGCTCGCGCGAGGGGATGCCGGTCATCATCGTGGCGATGGTGGGGGCGGGCATCAGAACGCTCGTGAAGAGGGGCACCTGGGCCATGCGCGTCCACGCTTCGTTCATGATGCGCTCGAGCAGCTGCTTGTCGATGGTGGCGCAGAGGTGCTCCGGGAACGGCACGCAGGCGTGCTCGCTGAGGGGCACCGGGAAGTCGTCAAAGTGGAAGAAGACCTTCCCCTCGCTGGGCGTCACCGCCTTGATCCATCCCTGGTTCTCTCCGATGCGAATCTCGTCGAGCAGCGCGGTGAGCGCCTCCATGCGTTGTTCGTCAGACATCTCTCTTTTTTTTCTTCTTTTTTGTTGTTAAAAATCGCTTTAATTATTTTTACGCTTATGCGAAACCCATCGCGACGGCGAAAATGAACGCCCCAGCGCCCACGGAGAGCGCGGTAGCATCGCTCGAATCCGTGGTGGACGTGTGCGTACCAGTGCCGCTGGTGGACGTGGTACGCGTCGTGGACGAGCTGGTCGTGCTGATGGGGTTGGGCAGGTTGTTGGACACGTCCCAGTCGGTGCACGCCTGACCCGCGCTGGCGCAGACGGCGAAGTCAAAGCACCCGAGCTCCGTCGCCGTGGGGCAGATGGAGTCGTGGTCGTCGCAGTACTTGGGGCAGACGATGGTGGCGCACTTCTTGCACGCCGCGGAGCACTGCAGCTTGGCGTAGAAGCGGATGCACTGGTCGCCGTCCTCGCGCGCGGCGGTGGCGCAGTCGCTGGCGCTGAGGCCCACCTGGCCGAACACGGGGCTGGAGGCGAAGGGGTTCTTGTTGATCGCGGCGCAGGTCTCGAAGGCGCCCGATCCGGCGGGAGGGACGAGGTTGTTGGTGCCGTACTTGCACACGTCCTGGGTTTCGCCGGGGAAGCACTGCGCGTTCGCTCCGAGAGCGATGCACGCGAGCAGCAGAATCACGCTGAAGATCTTCATTCGTTGTTGCTTGTTGGAAGAAAAAAAGAACAGATTTGTTTTTTGAAGAAGGCTTTTTTTTCATGCGTACGCATGAAACGCTCGTGCGTACGCTATGTCGCTCGGCGAAGACATAATCACTAAAAGCAGCAGGTTGCGGGCAATCATTGGCGCTGCGCTGCGCACCGCCAGCGACGCCGAACGCGCGCTAATACGTGCTGAACTGGCGCGACTGCGACAGAACGTCTGCCGAGAGCTGCTGCGCATCCCGCCCGAGTTCTCCTACTGCGACTACCAGCGCCGGCTCGTCGCCGAAGGACAGTGCATCGATGAGCTGATAAAGCGCGTGGCTGTTTACTTGTTCATTCTGGGATGTCCCCCGTGCGCGAGCAATTCAAAGTAGTTGTGCTGCTTCTCCGTCAGCGGGTGTCCGCGAACCTCGCCGTGTGCGAGCATCTCTTGCGCCTTGCGTCGGGACGGTACGCCTTTGGCGTGAGCGCCCACGAGGATCGCGGCGGTGCGGTTGCGCTTGAGCGCGGCAGTGACGGCCTGGTCGTTTCCGTCGTTCAGGGGGTAGACGTTGGGGGCGAAGAAGGCCGTGATCGAGTGGGAGGCGGCGACGGCGTCGCGGATCTTGTCGGCCGCGACGGAGCTGAAGTTGGGCATGTAGATCTCGACGTCGCGCAGGTGCGTGGCGGTTCTGAGATAGCGAGCGACAGCGGACACGTGGTCTCCTGCGCCTCCGTCCACGTCGAAGATGAACGTGCGCAGCTGGTTGAGCGCGAGCTGAGTCGCGAGGCCGTCCTTGAGCGCCTTGTGGGTGAAGAGGGGCGTGGCGCACAGGAAATCAGTCAACTCCGGGAAGCCGGCAAAGACGGCGGCGAGATCTCGCACCGAGGTGTCGATGAGCAGCAGCGAAGTCACGAAGGCGTTGCCGCGCACGCCACTCACGATGTGCGCGAGTTCGGCGTCGGTGAAGGCCGCGCCCTTGAACTCGAGGTTGTTGAACTTGGCCGAGCTGATCGACGCGATCACCGACTCGGTGTTCTGGAACTCGGTGCTGTAGTCGAAGGTGAGGGTGACGGGCTTGGGCTCGCGCGCGAGCAGCACGTCCACCATGCCGCGATAGAAGGCCGGCTTGTCGCCGGTGAAGCTGAGAATCGCGGCGGCGATGTCGTAGCCCAGCGCGGCTGCGTCGCCCGTGGGCGCGTTGCGCATGTCGCTGTAGGCCTTGACGGTTGCCCGATAGACGCGGCTCAGCGCGCGGTGGTAGGGGATGCGCTGCTTCCATGAGTACCGGTCGACCGCGTTGGCGAAGCCCTCTGCGGCCGCCCTGCCCACCTGCGCGTCGACGCTGCTGTCGTCGGCCAGCTTGGACTGCCTGGCCAGCTCGCCGAAGGAGAGGTCCTCTCCCATCGAAATGGAGGCGCCGAGCAGCTCCTCCTTGCGGCCGCCGCCGCCAGCCAGCTCGTCGGTGGCAAAATGCTCGATGGACTCCCTGGTGAGGACTTCGTACTGGTGGATGAAGCCGCTCATGTAGATGTGCTTCTTGCCCTCGAAGGAGAAGATCTGGTTGGCCACGACCTCGGTGACGGCGAGTAGCTTGCGGATGAGCTCCGCGTCGTGGAGCACCGCCACGGGGTTCTCCGAGTCCTCCTTCCAGATCGAGTCGTTGATGGTGGGCCTGGACAGTTCGTCGTAGATGTTCGTCAGCTGGCTCAGCGCGTAGGCGCGGATGTCCGCGTACTTGGCCAGGCGCTGCGTCTCGGGGAAGTTTCGCTCGGTGAAGATTATCAGATCCTGGGCGAAGGAGCCGCCCGCGGTCTCTCCGCGCTGGTAGTAGCTGTAGTCCTGCTTGTCGGTCATGATTGAGCGCCGGACGACTCCTCTCGCCTGGCTGACGAGCGCGAACATGGGCCCGCGCGCCACCTCCATGGCGGCGACGTTGAACAACGCCTCTGGCTCCGGAGCAGGCTCCTCCCTGATATCGCGCGCCCGCTTGGGGGTGGGCTCGCTCGGCACTTCGGGGAAGGGCTCCGGCTCCACGGGCACGCTGGAGGCCGGACGCGAGCGACGCACGACGGGCACGTCCCACACATGCGCCGGGGCAGGCTCCGGTTCCGCCGGGCGCGAGCGACGCACAACGGGCACGTCCCACGTACTCGACGAGGACGAAGACGAGGACGAAAACGGTGTCTCGTCAGTGTCGGCGGCTTCCGAAGGGCCATCGTCCTCCTCTTCCGCCTCCTCGGCCTCGCTTCCGTCGTCGTCTTCGTCCTCCTCGTCGTCTTCGACACCCTTGGGCTCCTGGTCGGAAGAAGAGGCCGACGCACCCGCGATGTCCGCCTTGTTCAGCGCATTGATGAGTCCGCGGTAGGCGCGTAGTCCCGCCTCGCTCGATACGAGCTGGGCCTTGTGGGCGTACACGTCGCCGAAGGTGAAGACTGACTCCCACCTGCGCTCGATGATGTTCGAGAGCACCACGTCACAGTTGGTGTACATTTCCGCGAGATAGGCGCTGATCAGAAGGTTGGCATACACCTGGGGTGTGCCAGAGAGTGCGTCCAGAGAGCTGGCCCTCGCCACCTCAAGCAAAGCGCTGGAGTCGTGCTTTTTGTTGAAGAACTCCATGTCCAGCTGATCGAGAGACACGCTGGCCACGCGTTCCAGCAGCTCGTCTTGGGCGGCGTCGGTGAGCCATGTCCCCTCGGGAGCGTCCGTGGCCCGCGACGGCCACAGCTTGAAGAGCAGCGCGCTCAAGGTCTTGGTGTTCGCCTCCGCGGCGTCCGAGTCCTCTTCGCCGGCTCCTTGCGCGATGGCGCGGGCGCTGCGAATCATCTCCGTCGTCTCGGGCGTGAAGGCCGAGTGCAGCTGCAGGACGGTGGCGATCAGCTCGCTCAACATTAGGTCGCTTTGATCGGAGAACGGCAGATCGAAGGGGTACTGGAGGGACTTGATGACGTTGACTCGGCGCAAAAAGGCCATCTTCTCGTCGCGGATGCTGCGCGCACACGCGGTCTTGATGATGTCGTACAAGACGTTGTCCTGCGAGACGGGAAAGCCGTCGAGCTCCCAGAACTTGGAGATGACCGGCCAGGTGGAGTCGGCGAAGTTGGACTCGTCGAACGTCTTGCGGCACCGCTCGAACCACGCGGAGATCTGGTGATCGAGCATCATCGCGTACTTGGTGTACTCGCTGAACGACTTGGGAAACGCCATCAGACGCCTGCCGTACTTCTTCATCAGCTGCTTGTAGACGTCGCGGCTGAAGTTTCTGGTGTACTCGCCGAGCATCTGGTAGAACCTGAGCTCGCGAGCCGCGTTCTTGGGCAGCTTGCGCTGGAACTCGAGCGTCGGCGCGTTGTCGCTGATCCACGGTCGGAGCACGCGCGCGTTGATCGAGAAAACCAACCAGTTCTGCATGACGCGCATCTGCCAGGTGAAGCGGGTCTCGACGGGCATGGGCACCATCACCTCCGCCGTCTCGGGATCGACGGGGAAACCCTCGCCAATCAGGCCGTACATGATGTCGATGGCCGTGCCTTTGGTGCGCGAGAAGCCGACGAACGCGATCTGGTCGGGGTCGAGATACTCGAGTGCCTTGCCCACTTCGCGCTCTTCGAGCTTCTCGTCGAGGATGGCCTCGCCGGGAACGATCTCCAGCACCTGCGCGGTGCTGTATCGGTAGCGCGTGGCGGGCTCGTCCGTCTCGAGCGCGTAGACCTCGTTGAACAGGGTGACCTTTTGCGTGAGCGACTCGACATGCATGGTGGGCATGGGCGGCTGCGCCTCCATGTACGTCTTCCAGCCGAGCACGTACCACACGAACGAGGGCAGCCACAGCGGGTAGCGCATGGGCTGGGGCAGATAGGCGGTGGAGCGGCCGTTGCGAACGAAAGCGCGAAGGAAGTCGACGGCGGAGAGCACGCCAGCGTCGGCAAAGTGCAAAAAGCCCGCGTGCAAGGGATGCGCCTCGACCGCTTCCTGAAGAGCCGCGTCGTCCCTGGGCTTTTCGACGAGCCAGGACGGCTTCTCTCCGCGACGGGTCAGCCACACTCCGAACATCTCGGTGATGATGCTCGTCGGCTGCAGCCTGTTCAGCAGCTTCGCGCTCGACGACTTTGTGTCGAGCAGGGTCTCGTTCTTGATGGCCTTGCTGGCGGACGCCCAAGTAGCAAAGTACTTGTTGATGGTGGCGACGAACGCGATGTCGATGACGACGCCGGCGTCATCCTGCGAGAAGTTCTGGAGGATGGCGGCGCTGCCGTTGACGTCGATGAACGCGTCGCGCTCCTCGCCAGTCATGCCCTCGTCATCGCCCTGTTCGGCCTCGAGCTTGTCCTTGACCAGCTGGGCGTACGCCTCGCGGATGGATCGGTGGTGCGCCTCGCCGCTGCCGTATCCGATCGTGAAGGCCATGTCCGCGTCGAGCAGACGCACGAACGTCTGGTACGACTCCACCTTGATCACGTCGGTGACGAGCGCGGACGTGCGCGCGTCGACGTTGGCGTTGCGCAGCATCTGCGCGGCGTACTTGGCAAAGTCAAAGTGCGTCATCTTGAGCGTGGCGTTGGCCACGCCGACCTTGTCCGCGTTCTCGAACGCGTTCAGAGTGCCCGCCTGCGTGAGCTTCTTCAGCGTCGCCGCGGCTGCCTTCCTGTAGCCAGTGAACGCGGTCAGCAGGCGACGCTGAAAGGGGAAAAACACCACCCTCGACGGGGCGTCTGCGGGAGTTTCAATCTCGATGCTCGTGTCGTACGCATACGGCTCGCCGGGCAGCTCCACCACGGGGGTCTTCGGGCCCGGCTCCTCGCTCAGACGCTTCGGCGTCGCGGAAGAAGACGAGCTCGAGGCCGCCTCGCTCTCGCTTTCCTCGCGCGAAGGGGTTTCGCTCGCTGCAGAAGGCACGATGGGCGGAAACATGTCGGACGTGACTGCGTCGAGCTCGGCGCGAAACCCGGAGAGGAAGTTGGCACGGTTCACCCCTTCGTAGGACAGCATGGTGCCCGCAAACTCGCGTCCGGCGTTGAGCATGGGCTCGTTGGAGCGCAGCGCGGCGCTCGAGTACTTCTTCAACGAAGAGTTGTCGAGCACGTCGGCGTACAAACCGCCCTTGAGCTCCTCCTCGGAGGAGGGTTTTGCGCTCTTCGGCTTCGGACCTCCCGTTCTCAGCTCGGTGAGGTACTGGTTGAAGCCGTGGCGGAAGGCGTGGAGATGGAAGTCGATGTCGCCGTTCCTGGGATGGAACTTCTTCATGTTTTTCTTGTAGCGCTCCAGCTGCTCGCGGGCCAGGGCCAGCGCCCGCTGCGCCTCGGCCCTGCCGTTGGCGTACGCCTCCGAGGACGGATCGCTCTCGATGCGATTCACGAGGTCGAAGAACTCCTGCCAGGTCTTGAGCGCGGCGGACATGCGGGAGGAGTTTCACTTGCGAAAGAGGAGAGAAGCAAAATCGCGCTGGATTTTATAAGTCGATAATTTCGCAGGTAATCTTGTGGCCGCCCATGTCGCGCGAAAAAACTAAATTTAAAAAAAAATTACGCGTTTTTTTTTTCTTGGTGTTTTCGCACGATCTCTTACTTTTTTCTTCAAGGCAGTGGCGACGCAACGCCACCGGATGCGCCACCTTTGTAATGTCCAAACGCTTGCGTGGTTACGACAGAGTGGTACCACAGCACAATGGGGAGATAAATGCCGACGGCGATGGCCATGACGGCGTACGGCGACGTGTCGGTCGGGTACTGCTGGAACGGGTTGAAGAAGACCGAGTAGAGCGCCATCGGCAGCACCGGGACCACCCAGTAGTACAGACGGAAGAGGAAGGCTTCTCTGTGCTCGTGCAGTACACGCAGAGCGTCGGCAGCGATGGCGCGTATATCTACGAAATAGCCACTCGCCAGCAGCACCAGCAGGTCGACGACGGGACCGGTGTGCACGATGTAGTCGAACGTATGCGCCGTGCCAACGCTGACGCTGCCGCCGTCTACGTTCGTCGCCGCGATGAAAAGGTCGCCCGAGTCCAGCTGCAGGATGACGATGATGTAGAAGCATACGAAAAATACCGAGCCCACTACGACCGGCAGCACGAACAGCGTCAGATTTCTGTACAAAAGCCGGTCGCGCGCGAAGACCGCCAGCCCCAGCAGCGCGTAAAACGCCGTCTGCCCGAGGTAGTTCCAGTAGGTGTAGCGGTTCAGGTGCACCACGCCGAGCGCCGCCATGGCGATGCTGACGCCGACGCGGTACACGACCAGCGCGGCCAGCACCACGGAGAAGACGGTGAGGCGCTGCTTCATGAGTTGTCGCCGGCCGCCGCCGACAATTCCACCACTCTTTTAAATAGGCTGGCGTGGCGCTGCGGATTTGCCGACTGCCCCGCGCCACTGATGCGCCACACCGGCGCCGAGCAGTCGCAGGTGCGCGCCGTGCGCCGCCACTACCTGCTCTGCCACGCGGCCCGCTCGCTGTGCAAACGAACGGCGCTTGCGCTCGTCGTCCAGCGACGCACGGCCGGCTGGTCGTGCCCCACCTGCCGAAAAGTGCTTTCTTCAGCGTGGGCCATCCACGATCACGCTAGTTTATTTTCCGAATGCGCCGCACCCGCTCCAGGTACTCCCGCGACAGGGTGAGCCCGCTCTGCTCGACGGCCATGCGCAGGTCCTTCAGCTCGAGGCTCTTGCGCCCGGCGAACACGGCCATGTACATGCCGCTCGAGAACAGGTCAGTAATAAACGCCTCCGCGGCGACGTGAAGAGACTCCACCGCGTCCTTGGTCATGCGGATGTTGGAGCGCTGCTCGCCCGCCAGCTCGCGGATCAGGCGGCGCATCGGCTGCCTGGGGATCAGCAGGTCGGTGCTGCGCTGCATGTTGCGGATCTCGCGCAGGGCCACGGTGCCGGGGCGGAAGCGGTGCTTCTTCTTCTCGCCGTTGACCAGGGTCTTGGTGGCCTGCGGCGCCTTCTTGGAGCGCCGGGGCACGGCCTGCTTGCGCTTCGACGGCTTGGGCGCCGACTCCTCCTCGTCTTCCGTCTCGTCGACGGACGGGATGTTCTGCTCCTCTTCGTCGTTGCACTCCACCGCGGCCATTCTTCCTTGCTCTGCTGTGTCATGCTGGTAGACGGGAATTCACGTCGCTTTTATTTGTAGATTGCTGTTTTTTCTTTCAGCGCGCCACCTTGCGGACCGCGGCCGCCGTCGCCGTGTTCAAGTTTTGCAGCAGCGCCCTGAGGGTGCTCCTGATGGTGTCGAACTGAACCTGGGACAGCGAGAAGCGGGCGGACGCCGACGCGATCGGCACCTGATTTCTGTATCGCTCCACAAACTCGGGATCGCTGACGTCTTTGGCGATGTACCTGAGCACGTAGTTTTTGACGTCGGCCTCCACGGGCTTGACGATGGTGAGCATGTACTCGGTGAGCGCAGAGGTCAGGCCCAGTCTGGGCACGTCGAAGTACTGCATGAAGAACACGTGGTACGGGATCGTGTTGACCAGAGGCATTCTTTTCTTAGCGGCTAGCTCCCAGAACTTGACGGAGCTTGACCCCAGTTCAATCAAGTACGATCCGTACCAGGCGGTCGCAGCGGACGACAGCGTGGCAGACGCAGATGAAATGGGAGCGACTATCCAGGACAGGTATTGTCCGGTAAGGCGGAGAGCGGCTTGGGCGATGGCGACCTTGTCTCTGTGGAAGCCGCGTTCAGCCATCTCGACGCTGTTGTCGCCTCTGATGTCGGGACTGACGTAGTCGTCTCGAATCGCCTCGAGTACGGCGCGTGTTCGGTCGAGATAGTTGCCGAGGCGCTGGAGCACGGCTCTGAGCACGAACGGCAGATTGGATGGTGTACCCGCGGTCAGATTCGCGTCAAACCTGGTGATGAACAAGGCATCGCGCTGGAGCAAATCGACCAGCTTAGTGTGAATGTGAAATGCCGTGTTGATGGCGACGAATTTGTTGTAGAGTTGTTGATCCAGAGTCTTGGCGCCCCTGAGTTGCTTGTCCGTTTTCAATGCGGACTCCCTGCGATAAACGCGCGTGAAGTATTCGGCGATGTCTTCGGCGTCGCGACGAAACATTTCGTTCCACATGATGACCATGAGCAGCATTTGGCCAAACACCAGACGAACCGCGGCCTTCATTCCTTCATCGCTGATCAGCCAGTCAGGGTTGAGTTCGACCGCGGGAGAGGTGTCGAATTTCGATGCCGGGGGCGCGTCGCTTACTCCATACTGAGATTTGGCGCCGAACCCTATGAATCGCGTCGTCCTCAACTTGCCACTGCCAGAGACGGGCACGTAAAAGGGCTTTTTCGAGACGTCGACGACTGCTCCGGCACCGCCGAACGATTCCTGGGTTTGGCCGGCTGTCGTTCTTGCCTTTCTGCGGAACTCGGTGTACTGGACGTACGCGCCTTCAGTGAACTTCTCGGACACGACGCTTTCGTTTGTGCCCTGATACACGAGAGCAAAAGAAAGAGACAGTTTGCCAAACACTTCCAGGAACAGAGCGCGCGTCCTGTCCATGAAAACGTCCGGAGATTCATCTTTGGTGGCCTCGGCGATTCCCTCGTCGATTCGCACCACCTCGCCCAAGGCACGCGGTTCGTACAACGACCGACCGCGTTGGATTTGCGTGCCCGGCTCCTGCTTGATGTCGACGTCGTCGGATGCGCGGCTTGCCATTTTCTTCGCGCTGGATGTGGGCGAACCCGAGCAATTTTCCTATTTTAGTTTATAGTTTAAAACGCGTCCGCCAAATAGACACGGAGCTGGTCGGACGACATCTTGGACAGCTCGACCACCGACTCCTTCGACAGCGCGTCCGCGAAGGCGTTCGCCTCGGCGATGCTGCGGCCGGGAGGGCGGTACTTCATGACGCGATGCCACACGTCGGTGTGCAGATGAAACATCGCGTCCAGCTTGGTGGCCAGCTCGAAAAACTCCACGCTGTAGCGCACCTTGTCCTCCGGCGTGGTTGCCGCCTCGAACTTGTCGCGCGCGCGCAAGAACGCACGCAGCGCTCGCGGATCGAGATCGCTCAGCGCGGGGATGTCGCGCATCGGCACCTCTTCCTCCTTCTCCTCCACTCCGGTCAGCACCTGCCGCGCTTCGACATCCTCGGTCGGCGACGGCGCGTAAGGGCGCGGCTCCTCTCTCGGCGTCTCGCCGTACTGTTCCGGCATCGGTGCGTCTCCCATCGGTCCCTCGGGAGCGTCTCCGTACGGAGGAGGCGGGCCGCCGTAGGGTCCGGGTGCGCCCCCGTAGGGCTGCGACGGCGCCGCGCCGTAGGGCATGGGAGCGCCGCCATAGGGCACGGCACCGTAGGGCTGCGGAGGTGGGACGCCATAGGGCACGGGAGCCGCACCGTAGGCCGCACCGCCGTAGACCATGGGGGCCGCGCCGTATCGCTGGGAGGGGGTGACGACGGTGGTGGACTGCCTCACGGAGGTGCGGCTGTAGCGGTCGGCAAAGTCCACGGCGCGCTTGCGCTGGCGGTACTTGTCGAGCTGACGCTGCTGCGCGGAGCGATAGCGCTCGCGGGTGGCGAGGTGCGTCTGCTCCTGGGTGGCGAGCTGGGAGCTGGCGACCTTTTCGCGCTGACGGCGCGCCAGCTGGAGTCGCGTCAGCTTTCTCCTGCGCTTCTCGTCGGAGATGTCGGGGCGGTTCTTGATCGCCTGCGACTCGGTGGCGAAGCGTTTCTCCTCGGAGCGCAGGTACTCGGCGTGGCGCTTCTTCGCCTGCTGCAGGTTGCCCTTGGAGCTCTTGTACTTTTCCCGGTTGCGGGCCATCTTCTCGCGGGTGGCGCGGCGGTTGCTCTTCTTCAGCGCGGAGGACTTGCGCGCCGAGGTGGTGCGCTTGCCGGCGCCGCTCGACTTCTTGCCGCCCTTGGACTTGCGCTTGGTCGCCTTGAAGCGTGACTTGGCCATTACAAAAATTGCATGCGGCTTAACGTGGAAAGGTAGAAAAAAAAAAATAACGCGGCGACGTATACGATGCCCGTGAGCCTGGACGACTTGACGTTCTTCGACGAGCCGGTGGACCCGCTGCTGTCCGCCGCGTCCGTGCCGTGGCCCACCGCGCAGAACTTTGTCAGTACCGTCTTCTTCAACGCGGACATCCCGCTGAAGCGACTGGTGGGCGCGGTGGGCGCGGTGAGCTATCGCAGCCCGAAGCTGACCGCGGTCACGATCCGCTTCCACAGCCGCGGCCCCGCGCGCGCGCCCAGCGCCCAGGTGTTCGGCAGCGGCATGGTGGTGTACATGGGCGCCACCAGCGAGATGATTACCCTGTACTACGTGCACCTGACACGAGTCATCTTCTCGCAGCTGGACCTGAAGCAGGAGCCGCGCAACGGCCGGCTCTTCGTGCAGAACATGGTGTGGAGCGGCTGCTTCTACAAGTGCCTGAACATCGACAACTTCGAGCGGAACGGGGACCGCACGGGCATGGTGAGCAGCAGCAAGTCCTTCCCCGGCATCGTGTACATGACCAAGCCGCCCAACTGCAGCACCACCCTCTCCTTCTCGCTGTTCAAGACCGGCCGCTACAACGTCATGCGGCTGCTGCCGGACGAGCTGTATACCGGGTTCTTCCCGGTTATGCGCGTGCTGCAGCGCAACAGCAGCGACCTCAACATCGGCTCGTACGCCAAGCGGCGCATCGACGCCGTGCGCAAGGCGATCACGGAGCGCAACAGCGACGAGGACCTCATCGAGACGATCGTCCGCGCCCTCAACCCCGTCTCCGAGATGTACGAGATGCCCACGAACATCGCGCAGACCGAGCAGTTCGAGGAGAGGGACGCGGCGCCCACTCCCGACCAGTTCGTGGTGACGAAGGTGGCCAACACCGAGTTCTACACCTCGTTCAACAGCGCGATCGCGAACGCGGTGCCGCTCGGCGCGAACAAGCGGCGTAGGGTGACCGTGCAGGCGAAAAAATAAAACACAAAAACATCGGACGCGTTTTATCCCAAAAAATAAGAAGAAATGGCCGACGGCGAATCGCCCCAGAAGACATTGACGACCGTGTCGCTGAGCGAGGTGTGTCAGAACGAGTACATCGCGCTCGAGATGATCGAGGGAGGGGGCTACGACACGAAGCGGCACCCGCTGATGGCCCGACGACGCCCTCCGGTCTACCAGCGCAAGGACGATGGCTGGGAGCTGCTCTCCTCCTACGGCGACGTGCTGTTCGAGACGGTGGGCGCCGCGAAGCGACACGCCGCCATCTGCGCGCACCTGAACACGCTGTCGCGCACGCGCTTCGCCGATCTGGACATCGCGGCGTACAACGCCACGGCGGGCGACGAGGCGCTGGTACTGGGCGTCGACTACGGCGCGGACGACGCGTGCACGCTGCCCAAGACGCTGATCGGGGATCGCACCTACTACGTCGTGGACGGATGCACCTACATGCTGAGCGTGGCGACGCTGGACCGCAACGCAAGGGTGCAGGTGGTGAGCTTCGACGGGATGCGCGTGCCGGACATCGAGCGCGAGGAGCAGCGCAAGTACAACGAGATGCTGAGCAAGCAGAAGCACCGCATCTCCATCGACTCCGAGCTGGGGCGCTTCATCGTGGGCGTGCTGGCGCGCGACATGATCGTGGTCAGGTACGACATCGAGACGGGCGTCTACGCGCCCAAGCACGCCTCCACGCCGCGCCTCGTCCTCCTCTACACCGCGGACAAGAAGTTCTTCACCGACATGTCCGGACACATCCTCAAGATGCACGCAAGCGCGACGGCGAGCACCATCATGTACGGCCAGATCGACACCTTCACGATAATGGTGTCGGCGACGCTCCTGGAGATGCTCCACCCCGACCAGGAGGGGCGAAAGACGCAGCGCGAGGCGCTCTTCGCCCACAACCTCGAGGTGGTCACCGGCAAAGAGCTGGTGCACGCGATGCACGAGACCGAGTGCCGCTACGTCGAGGTGGAGAACCACGACTACGAGCTGTACCACAAGGTGTTCGTCGACATCATGGGCAGAGAGCCGATGGTCTACCTCCTCTTCTGAGTTGGCTGCTGAAAAACGTCTTAGATAAGAAAGTCGGTCGGAAAAAAAATGATAAACAACCCCCCATCGCCGTGAGAGATGAAGTGGTTCGCTGTTGCGGTGGCAGTGCTGCTACTGCTCGCGCTGTCGGCGGACGCCAAAGTGAAGCGATCGAAGCGACTGGCGGCGGCGCGCACAGTGGCCGAAGCGCCTGCGTGCGCCACTGCCGACGATTGCCCTTACGCCAAATGTCACACTGCCTCCTGCGTCGAGGGGCGCTGCGTCTCGACGAAGATCTCGTGTCCCCTCGCCGCGGATCCCTGCTCCTACTCGCTGGGCTGCGACCCGGTCACCGACGTCTGTCGCTACAGTCAGCTCACGTGCGACGACGCCAATCCGTGCACAGTGGACCAGTGCGTCCGCAACAGCACGGACCACACCTACTGCGTCCACACGGCCATGGCCGGCTGCGACAACAGCGCCGTGCATGCCGTCTCCTTCCGCGTCGAGAACGCCAACCACCTGAACGTCAGGACGCACTCCGGCTCGACGATCGAGTTCTGCCAGTCGAGCACGTTGGTGGGCCCCGACACCTCGATCGTGGTGGGCTTTGATCCCTACGTGCCGTGCAAGCTGCACGAGCGCGGCACCTGCGACAACAAGCCCAGCGTGGCGCCCGTGCCCTCCTCCACCATCTTCGTCGACACGTACGAGGACGTCGAGTGCAGCGTCGACGGAGGCGTCTTCTCCCTCACAATCGAGGACGTCACCACCACGCTGCGCTGGTCGCCGGACAGCGAGGCCACCTTCAGCGCGCTGCCCACGCGCGACGGACAGCAGATCCACGGCTACCTGGTGGACGACGTGAACCCGGGCCTCACCTTCCGCGTCGACGTGGTGCTGCGGCCGAACGGCGCGCTGCCGCTCCTGCGCGAGATGGACGAGCGCTGCTACGACAGCGCGGGCATCGACACCACCATGTGGAGCACCTACGACGTGGCCACGGGCACGCTGTCCGCGGCGCACGACACGCAGTACATGGGGCTGGTGTACAAGGTGGTGGGCGGCGTCGCGCAGACGGGACACGGCGCCAGCGGCCGCAACCGCGACTGGGGCATGCACATGCGCTTCGAGCTGGAGCTGGCCAGCCAACCGCACGACAGGTACCTGGTGCTGGACGCGCTGAACCCCACTGCGGTGATGCGCGCCAACCTGGTGCAGCGCTCCGCCACCCCGATCGACTACTGCGCCCTGTTCGAGGAGCCGCGCCAGGCGCCCATCAACGACTGGACGCCCACCTACAGCTCGGCGATGCACGCGGTCACCTACTGCCGCAACTTCAGCCTGGACGAGCTGCTCAAGTGCCGCTCCTTCGACAACCGCTACGCGTCGTTGTTCGCGTCCGTCAGCGCGGACATCGAGCAGGACGACCACGTCAACTTCGCGGGCACGGTCTACCAGACCACGGTGCAGCCCCGCGGCGAGTGCTCCGTCTGGAGCGAGGGCGCCTGCCCCGAGCGCGTCGTGTCCTCCACCTCGTACAACATCACCATCGTGCTGAACGGGACGGGCGTGCGGCGCGTGGACCTGGTGCACTCGGACTTCGAGTTCGACATCCGCTGGCTGGAGAACCGCTGGCTGTGCTGCGGCGATGAGGAGGCGGGCAACCTGCGCGTCCTGGTCGAGACGACGGTCAGCGGCGAGAAGCGCCAGCTGATCAACCCGCGCGTCAACTTCGCCGACGAGACCGGCCACCCCCTGCTCTTCGAGGACGAGGAGCCGCCGCCCTGCGACGGGCAGTACACGGACCGGTGCGTGCAGCGGTGGTCGCTGAGGACGTACGGCGGCGCCGGCGTCTTCGACTTCTCGGGCATCAAGCCGCTGCTGTGGGACATCTTCGAGCGCCGCTCCATCATCGCGCACGTGACCGCCACGATGACCCTGCGCGCACGGCACGTGGGCAGCCAGGTGCACCTCGACGACGGCCGCGTGGGCGCGGAGCTGAACTTCTACTCGGACCGCAGCCTGCACACGCTCTTCGACGCGAACAAGGCGCCCGACGGCACCGCCCTGTACGCCACCGTGTGTCTGGGCCGCCATCGCCACCTCGACATCCTGCTCAACGAAGTGGCCGTGTGCTACTCGCTCAAGCACGACCTCGGCGACGGCCAGTGCGACAAGAAGGTGGTGCTGTACTCGCGCACGAACGGCGCCGCCGTGGTCAACGCCAGCGTCCACGCCTTCGAGTTCATCAGCAGCCCGCCCACGGGCTCGCACTGCGCCGGCTTCTCCTTCCTGACGCGCGCCTACACCAAGTTCCAGCAGGTGATGCACGTCGACTACTCGGTGCAAGAGGCGACCGGCGACGGAGGCCTGATCGAGCTGTGGCACGACGACGACGACGACGGAGACGACGACGACTGGTCGCACCACCACTCGCTCAGCTACCACTACAACTCGTACTGCCTGCCTCCCCGCACCTTCGACTGGGACCACTTCCACTGCCACGAGCTGCACGACGACGACGGCAGCGTGCTGGCCTTCGGCCTGGTGTTCGTCGGCATTGTGCTGTTCTTTATCTTCTTCTGCATGGCTTCGTCGCACGCGACGAGCAAGGCGTACAGGCACGCCAAACGGTCCCCACAGCCGTCGCGCTCAAGCAGCTCCGACGACGAGTACGTGGTGCCGCCTCCCCGCGGCACTGTGCGCGGCAAGTTCTCCACGTGATCAGGCCGCAGCGGCCGCGGTCGTGTGCGGGACGGGGACCGCGCGTCGCTTCCGATTCGCTCTCACGCAGAAAAGCATGAACATCAGCGCGTAGCCCGAATGGGAAGATAGCACCGCCCCCATGACGAGATATTCGACTCGCAGCGTCACCCACTCGGAAGCCCACGATCGTCCATATTGCACGAGTATGACGCCCGCGCAAAAGAAAAGTGCCGCGATCGCAGAATTTCTTGGTGCGATCGCAAGCCCATACCACCAAAAAATCTGCCACAGAGGAAATTTGTACATTCTTTTTTTTTAAAAAAAAACTCCCAAACAACAAACAACAAACACCAACAAAAAATGGAGATGATTGGACTTAAGACACGCGACGGCTTTCTGTACTGCCTGCCCAAGGACATGGCGACGAAGGGATCCTCCGTCGTGCGCGACATGGTTGAGGCACAGGACGCCATCTACGGCGCCCCGCCCCCCACACACTCCGTCACCCAGGCGGGTGGCAGCACGCCGGCCATCGACGACGCACCCGCCGCCCAAGAAAGCGGCAGCACGTCTATGTCCGACGACGCGCCCTCGATGATCGTGATCAACGTGGACTGCACCGGACGATCGATGGACTGCGCCAACTGGTGCCTGGCCGACAAGATGCTGTACATGAAGTACCCCAAGGAGGGCATCCCCGCGAAGCTCATCGCGGCGGAGCTGGCAGACAACGACCTGCTCGACGAGGCGACGCAGCTGGCGTACGACATGGATTTTTAGTTTCTGTTCTTGGGCGGCTCGCTCATGTGGGGATGGAAGGTCTTCTTGCGCAGCAGATAATAAACGACTACCAGCGAGATGAGCATGCCGACCATGATGCTGATGATGATGATGTCGAACTTGTAGATGGCGAAGAGCAGCACCACGAAGAACATGTCCACGAGGCTCTCGCCGGTGCGCAGGATCTCCGTCATGGCGATGAGCTCGCCGCGGTAGAAGCCGTACACGTCCCGCCGGCTCTGGTCGAAGACGGCGAACTTGCATATCGACCAGCCCACCTGCTTGGCGAAGGTCTTCAGCGTGATGGTGGCCACCATCATGAACACCACGGCCCAGTACTTGGCCCAGGTGTCGATGCACATGCTCAGGATGAAGAAGTCCTTCTGCGGGCCCCACGACAGCAGGTGGTGCTCCACGCCGCCTCCGTACAGAAACACGGAGAAGAGTGTGATGACGATCGACAGCATGCACGCGCACGCCATCCCGACCAGCTGTCGCGGGGACATGCTGTCCATCAGCGTCGGCCGCTGCACCTCGTCTTCGTCGCCGTCCAGCAGCGACTCGCGCGACATCTTTGTGTGGATTCACATAATTTATTTTTTTCTGGTTCGATCGTTATATAGCCACTCACTCGTACCACCTGTCGTACTTGTCGTCGAAGAGCGTCTTGTTTTTGGCAAACCGGATTCGATTGCGAATGTAGATTATCCCCGCCGTCGCATCGACGGATCCGTAGCCCCAGAAGATCGCCTTGTCGTTCTTGTAGTAGAGCAGGGTGGCGCCGCAGCGCAACAGCGCCGAGACCACCTCGTAGCGATGCCTGTCGAGCTTGGCGGCGTGCGCCAGCGGCGCCTCTCCGTTCGCGTCGGGAATGTTGACCATCATGTTCCAAGGTAACTGTGCGATCAGTTTCGAGGCGAGGAAGGGCCGCTCCACGATCAGCTCGATGAGGGGAGTTTGGCCGAGGGCATCATATCCCGCGATTAGTTTGACAGGGATGCAGGGCAGCATCGCGGCAAAGTTCTCTTCCGAGACGCGCAAGGCAATCTGCCACGGCTTGGTCTCGAACGAGGCGTACAACTCCCAGTTGGTCTCGTGGCTGGAGAAGGCGCGCACCACCTGCGGCGTCTTGGTGGCCGCGTAGCAGAGGGGAGTACTCTGCGAGAAACACCCGGCGTCCATCTTAGCGCCACATCTGATCAGCAAGGTGAGTAATGTGTCCAGTTCTTGGCGCGTCGCGTTGACTCGATCCGCCGCGCACATCAGAGGGGACATGCGCCTGCCGTCGAACCCAACCACCATCTCTCGGTGCTTCTCCACCGCCATCGCAATCTCGTAGATCGTGCCGTAGCGTATGATGTCATTGAACACGTCTTGGGAGATAAACACCTCTTGGGAGATGATCACGGCGCGTCGGCGACAGCGTTCCATGCGTCCACGCTCGATCGCGTCGGTTAGCGCGTCAATATCCGAAGGCAGACCCACCGCGGTGTAGGCCATTTTATTTTTCCACTTTTTTTAATTAAAAAAAAAAATAATCGTGATGCGTTCGCAATTAAAGGTGGACGGAATGTAAAGTTTGCGTTCGCACGGCCATCTTCTCCAGCTCGCTGGGCACGGCGAGAGCCTCGATCTCGTCCAGCCAGCCGTCGCGCTGCTTGAACCGGGCCAGGGCGTTGGCGTTGGCGTCGATCTCACCCACGTCGGCGAACCCGGGCGATGTGGGCCCGTCCACGTGCGCTGCCAGCTCTCCGTCCGTCAGCGTGGCAAAGGTGTACACGAACTCGTTGCCGTCTATGTACGCACAGAGCAGACAGCGGCAGTTCGTCGAGAGCATGAAGCGGCTTACGGGCGGCGTCAGCGTCTCGAGCACCCAATGGTCCCTCGAGTCGTGCAGCCCGAGGACGGCCACGGGCACGTTCGGCTCGAGTGTGATCACCGTTTCGTAGGGACGGCGCGTCGCGCGCACGTGCGACACTTGGAGGTACCCAAAGAACATCGGCTGCGGGGCGCTCATTCTTTTCTATCGCTCGAGATAAAAAAATAAATATAGTCGTGCGATCGCACAAACACGGTTTTGCTCGAGGGCCAAGCACACCTCGTGCATAAGTTATGGGCGTTCACAGCTCAATAGAGGCAAACACATCTCATGCATAAGTTATGAGATTTTCGCAAAATCCAAAGGGGCAAGCACACGTCGTGCATAAGTTATGGGCAATTTTTTTTCTTTTTTTTTTTTTTTTCTTATTTTTTTTCTCAGAGCAAGAAAAATCATCGACAATGTCAGGAATTTGGACCAACGCGCGCTGCATCTACCAGCAACTCTTCTCGGACCCGGCGCCGGCAAAGCCCGCAAAGCTCTCGCCGCCTCCGCCCATCTCTCCCCTCGAGGCGCTCAACTTCCGCGCGCCGATGCACCACGACGACGAGCTCAACGAGCTCATCGAGGCGCAGAACACTCCCCAAGACACTCCCACCAACACTCCTCCGATGTTCGAAGACACGGAGTACATCATCAAGTGCGAGGAGGCGCTGGCCATCGCGGTGCAGGCGCACGCCAACCTCAACCTCAAGAACCGCCGTCGCGACGACTCCTTCGGCACCATCGTCGGCGCGCTGACGCTCGGACACACTCCTCCCAAGGACCCCAAAACGGAGATCCTCGACTGCACGGGCAGCTTCGTCTTCCCGCTGATGATGCGTCACATCGGTTACACGGGGGCGATCACCGTGCATCCTCCCACGCCCACCCTCTGCAAGGCGGAGCTGACGGGCATCAACAAGAACATTCAGGACGTGTCGTTCAACTTTACCAACTTTTGCAAGCTCGACGACGAGTATATGAAGAAGTTTGCCTGCGTCTACATCGACGCCATCATCACCAGCTTCGACCTGGTCTGCGAGCTCCTGAAGAAGTTCTCCGCCTCGGTGTCCACCGGCACGATCTACGTCCACGTCAGGTACAACACCGGCGTCAAGATGTGCGAGCAGTTTCCCGAGCTGTCGTTCGAGTACGTGCCCACCAAGGGCAACGCCAGGTCGCACGAGTTCCGCGCCCACTACCACTCGGTGCTCATGGTCGTCACCCACGCGCGCGGAGGCGTCGCCAAGCGGGTCGAGTACAAGATCAACAGGCGCGGCCCCAATTCGTCCCTCGCTTCTCTCGCGCGCGCGAAGCGAACCAAGCCCGCGTCTCCCCCCGTGTCGCGCTCGCCGTCGCCCCTTCGTCCGTCATCGCCCCTCGCCTGCGACTTCACCTTCGACAACTTACTCGAGTCGATTCAAGAGATGGCGTTGGAGCCGCACGACAACACCTTCCTCAACATGCTCGCCCCTCTCCCCGAGCCCCCCGTCGACGTGCCTCTTTACGCTTCTGTTGAGGACGACGACGACGATCCTCCCCTCGAGTTCGTGTCGGCGCTCGCGCCCTCTCCCAAGAGCCACTCCCTCAACGTCATTCTCACCGGCCAAGTCGAAGAAGAGGCATCGCAGCAGCCGTCCGACGACGTCGAAGAGGAGGAAGTGCGGCCCTGCACCCCGCAGCTCGCCCCGTCTTCTCCCGTTCGCTTCGCCGTTGAGGAGTCGCCAGAGGAGGTGTCGCCGGAAGAAGAGACACGACTGCAGGTGATCGATCTGACGGAGGAGACATCAGGAATCGACTACTTGGGCGTGGTGGCGCGATCCAAGCAGAAGGACATCGCCAAGACGCTGCGCATACTCCCCACGCATCTGCCCGACTGGAGCAGTCCTGAGTTTGGCGGCTCCACGCCCATGTTCGCCATGTCCGCGGTGCTCACACTCGCCGAGCTGGTTTGCGACTGGACGCGCACCCACCCCGACGCCAAGGCGTTCTTGGACGTGCGCTCCAAGGGCTTCGTCGCGGCGGCCTTCTACACCATCTTCCCGCGGGAAGCGCTGCGCGTCGGACACGTCACCTACAGTAACGAGTACCGCGACGCATGTAGAGCCATCTACTGCTTCCTGAGGCGGAGCGCGTCTTGTCCCTACGGAGACGTCCAAGTCCCTCTTGCGGGCATGGAAGCCAAGGCGATGTACGGCTATCAGATGGGCTTTGCCTCCGCCGGCTTCTTGGACGAAACCAACTTCGATCTCCATCGCATCGTCGAGTCATTCAAGCTGTCGAGTACGATGCAGGTGCTTTGGATCCAGCTGACAAAGAGTCAGTGTAGCTACGTGACTGAAACCTTCAAGAACGTTCAGTGTCGCAAGGTGGATCGCAAGTTTTCCGCGCGCAACCACAGCGCGCCTCTTTATGAACTCACCAAGTAAATAACACACTCCTCAATGCGTCAAAGTTGCTCTGGATCTCGGTCGCGCGGAAAAAGTGCAGCAGGTTGCGGCGGCAGGTGCGGCAGTCGATCTGGCGCGCCACCCGCAGGCAGTCGTAGTTGGCGTGCAGGCCGGCCGCCTCCTCTTCGCTGGTGACCTGGCGCACCGCGGCCATCAGATCGAACCGGCACGCGCACCCCGCGCACTCGAGGAAGATCTTGGCGGACAGCGGGTGCTCGGGGAAGAGGCAGCGCGGCGAGAGATGGGAGACGGTGTCGCACTTGTTGGCGAGCAAGCGCGCCTCCAGCTTGGCCAGGCCCCAGTGCTCCACGTCCCGCTTGCACACAGGACAGCCCACCAGGAGGGGCTGGCGCTCCCGCGGCGCGTACTCGACGTCCGCCACCTCGACGTCATGGAGGTCGCCGTGCAGCAGCAGCTGCGAGAGGGGCTCGCCCTTGTAGTCGGGGAAGACGCGCATGATCTGGTCGATCATCCCGTGCAGTCGGGCGCAGTACCACTTGACGTCCACCGGCGTGGGCGGCAGCTCGTCGATCATCTCCAGCGCCACCGGAGTGCACACTTCGAACATCACGTACTGCACAAAGTCTCCTCGATCGTAGTTGTTGCGCGACGCCTTCGCCGCCAGCACGTGGTACAAGCCTGCCGTGTGCGTGTAGTCCGCGGGCCGACGACTCAGCACGTTGACGATGGCCAGGTCCCGTCGTCGCACCCGCGTCTCTCGCAAGTCGTCCACCAGCCGTTGCGTCATCGCGTACATCTGGTCGAACACGTCGGACGCGGCGTTCGCCGTTCTTATCATGTCGATCAGGGTGCGGCAAAGCTGCCTCCCCGCGACAAAGTATTGCTTCTTCACCACGCTGAGGCCCTTGATCGTGGGCGTGGCGCCCTTGAACGCGACGTAGCACTTCTTTCCCAGTAAAAACAGTCGGTCGTACAGCGCCTCGAACTCCAGCTCCAGCTTTTTGTACTTTTCGTTCACCGCCTCCACAATCGCTCGCGCCGTCGCCGCGGGCTCGTGCTCACCCCGGCACACGACGAAGACGGAGTCGGTATCGCCGTAGATCACCCGACAGGGGAAGCGCGTCTCGACGACACTCACCGTGTCCTGCAGGGCGGCGCGTCCGTGGGCGGTGATCGCTTCAGCGATCTCGTGCGAGTAGAAGCGGAAGGCGGGAAAGGCCAGCGCGCCGTAGGTCGAGTTGGCGAGCAGCTTCAGACAGAGGCGAGCCACCTCCGTACCGGACAGGTCTGCCAGCTCCTTGCGCCGCTCGATCAGATAGTCGAGCACCCGAGGCAAGACAGCGCCTTCCTCGCTCCAACACAGCTTGTGCTCCACCACCACCGACGGATAGAGCGAACGAAAGTCGAGCAGGACGACGTTCTCGTGGATGCCCACCTCCGCCTCGAGCACCAGGCCTGCGGTGTACTTGCGCGGCGGCGTGTAGCAACGCGGGTTGGGCACCACGCACTGATTCTGATAGAAGCTGTTCATGATCATCCACTCGACGCGGCCCAGCTTCGACTCGAGCCGCAGCGTCTGCGACCAGGGCTGGCCGGTCAGCGCCGCCACCTCCAGCGTCAAGTCGATGGCGTTGGTGCGGTCGACGATCGAGAAGATGGCCGCGCACCGCTCGAAGGCGTTCTTCGGAGGGACGTAGTTGCTGTCCTCGCTGTCGTCCTCGCACCACTCCATCTCCAGCCCGTCGCTGCCGGTGACGGCCGCGAACTCGGCCTGGACGGGCACGGCGTCGTCGAGCTCGCGGGTGTAGCACAGCTTGTACTCTCGCGCGAAGGCGGCCGTGTCGATGAGGACGAAGGGGATGGCGAGATGCACTCCCACCAGCACGCGCGTGCCGTGCGCGCAGATCACCGCGGGGTCGATCGCGGTCAGGCGTTCGGTCAGCTCCTCGGCGTCGAGCCAGTCCCCGCGTCGCCCGTCGCGCGTCACGTAAGCGAAGGCGTCGATGTTGCGTCGATAGACGGCCACGACGCAGAGAGGCGGCGGCGGTCCTTGCACCTGGCTCCGCGCGAGGCAGGCGCCCAGGTCCTTCGTCGTGTAGGCCTTCGGATGCTGCTGCGTCACCGCCGACGACTCGGTGTCAAAGTGGAGCCATCCGCGCAGCTCGCGCTCGACGAGCACGTGCTCGAGCAGGGAGGACATCAGCCCGAAGAAGGCCAGCACGCGGTCGCTGCTGCTCGGAGAGAAGGTCAGGTGCCCACTGCACTCGACGCGCAGCATCTCGACCGCGTCGGTGAGCCGCCCTGCGGGCGTCATGTAGCGCCGCGAGACCACGCTGTGGGCAAAGTCGCGCGGCATGCCGCCGGAGAACTTTTGCAGCAAAAAGAGCACGTGCTCGATCCAGTTCTCGGTGACGCCTTCGACGGGCACTGCATAGACGACTCGCTTGGCCGCGCTACAAGACAGCAGGCACTTGTCACCATGCTCGTTTAGTAATAGCAATCGCACTTCATTATTTTGGCGAACGATTGCGTCCAGGAGAAACGCACGCATTTTTTTTCTTTTTTTTTCTCTTTTTTTCTTTTTTTTTCTTTTCAAGAAAACAATCTTTCGCAGCGAAACCAAAGCAATGTCGGCTTCTTCTTCCTCCTCTTCCTCCTCTTCTGAGACGACCACGGCGTCGTCCACGTGCACGACCTTCTACGTTCAGGCCAAGCTGGGATACTTCAGCGGTCTGTTCCCAGTCGACAAGGAGGAGACCATCCGCGTGTTCAAGGAGCGCATCGCGGCCTCCCTCAACAAGCACAAGCACATGCCGGAGATCAACCTCCCGCACTCCATCACAGCCGACTCGTTCCAGCTGCGCAGGTGCGACGTCGCGGACGTGGTGCTGGAAGACACCCAGCTCGTCGGCGAGCACCTGTCGTACAAGTACATCACCCAGAGCGTCTACGTGCTGCTGTACAAGGAAGACGGCAGCGTCTCCGAGATCTTCGTCCCGCCCTTCGGAGCTCCCACGTCGTTCACGCAGGTGCAGCGCGACGAGCTCAAGGCCAAGACCGACGCCAAGATCCAGGCGGAGTACGAGGCAGTTCTGAATAATACTCAAAAATAAAAAAAACATGGCCTGGATCATCTTTTCAATTGGGGTGCACACCCACTTTTACATTTACTCGAGGGACGGCGTCACCACCACGAACCGCATCCACCTCCAGTCGCTGGAGCAAATCGAAGAGGTTGTCGCGGCCACCAACTGCGCAGACATCACGTTCGTGACGCGCTACGAAACGGAGGAGGAGTTTCGGCACCAGCGGCACCCGGACGCCATCGTCGATCGCCTCAGAGAGACGTATCGGCGACCAGCCGCTCCCGCAGCGTCGTGATGCCCTTGTCGGCGTTGGTCGCGTACAGGTCGCAGATCGTGTGGCCTAGAGAATAAAAGTTGACGTGCTGCAGGGCGAACGCCTCGGCGCCGGAAAACACCTCCACCATCTGCTCGCGGGTCGTCGCGTCGATGTAGCTCACGCGCACGTGCAGCGCGCGCAGCATGTTTCTGATCACGCCGGGGCAGGCCAGGGACTCCTCGTTGCGCGCCATGATCGACGCGGTGCTGTAGCCGCGAAAGGTGGGGTTGAACATCGGCAGCACGGCCTTGCCCTCGTTCAGTCTGATCAGCACGAAGCAGGTGGGGTCGCCCATGTGGAAGGCAGAGATGCCCTCCAGCTGCCCGCTCTCCATGTGCCAGTACATCGATCGCACCGTGTGCTGCCACTGCGGGTCCCCGGAGAGCGCCTCGATGTCCGCCTTGCTCACGGGCCGGCAGCTCACCGTCGGCATGTTGTGCGTGAGGGGCCGCGGTATAAACACCTCCTGCGTGCGAAAGAGCACGTACGCCCCGGCCACCGCCAGCAACACCACGCACACCGCCACCACGTACGTGCCGTAGGACCTCTGCGCCGGCCTGGGCGTCGTCCGCGGCAGCTGCTCCGCGTCCACGTTCTGCTGTTCCTGTTCCGACATTATCCACGACCGTCACCGAGCGAAATGTTGATAGAATCTTTATAGTCGCGCGTTTTTATTACGGCGGCGCGGCCTCCTTTGCCGCCAGTATCTTTTTCAGCTCAGAATCCAGCGCCAGCACCGTCGGCTCCGCCGTCTTCGCGGGCGCGGGCACAGCGGCAGGCGTGGACGTCGCCTCGGGCGCCTTCGTGGCGGGAGGTGCCGCGGCGGGGGGAGTCTCGGTCGCGGGCGGCGCCTCACCAGCGGGCTCGCCTCCTCCGGGGACCTTCCGCTTGCGTCCGCGCAGATACTTGGTCGCACACTCCTGTCCGTACTCCGCCACGAGCTGGTGCTTGGCGCATCGCCGACGCACGTGCTCGGGCACGCCAGGCATCGCGTACGCCTTGGCGATGATGTCATTGATGGCCTCCGCTCGCTCCTTCTCGGACACCACGGGGGCAGCTGCCGGAGTCGACGGCGCCGCAGGAGCTGCACCAGCACCGCCCGCCAGTCGAGAGAGAATCGCGTCGAGAATCGCGTCGCCCATTGTTGTTCTTCCTTTACTTTTTTTCGCGGTCAGCTCTTAATCGACACGGATATTTTCTCGGTGATGCGCAGCAAAATGCCCATCCACGTGCGCAGCGTGCGCGCCAGCTCGTCGCCCGCGTCGGGGTTGAAGTACAGCTGGCACTCGGGGCCCTCCATCGAGTCCGGCGCGTAGCCCTTCCGCGAGAAGATCTCCAGCGTGTAGGCCAGCGGCGTGCCGTGCTGGCTCACCATGTAGTCCACGAAGGTGCCGTCCGCGGGCGGATAGAGCAGGCTGGCCTGGCCCACGCCGCACTCCGGGCACAGCCCCTTGCGCGCGTGCTTGGCCACGCTCATCAGGCGCGAGTAGTACGGCACCATCGCCTCGTCGTCGCCGTCGTAGGGCAGCAGGATGTCCGCCCCGCCGCTGTGCACGTTGACCACCAGATGGGGGTCCACGTAGGCGGCGAAGGCGGCCACGTCCCGCGACTCGTACTCGCTCAGCGGCTCGGGCCCCGCCTCCTCCTCGTCGCTGTCCGTGGGGTACGGGCGCGCGTGCGGGGAGGGGTAGTTGCGGTTGAGGTCCACCCCGTTCGCGTTCTTGCGCAAGCACGCCTGCGACAGGTTGGCCTCCACCATCTGCCGCCCCCACGGGTTGCCCACCGGCACCACCCAGTAGGCCACCCCGCGCAGCGTCTGCTCCTCCAGCGTCGTCGTGAACTCGTCGTCTCGCGTCTGCAGCTGCAGCAGGCGCACCAGGTGGTAGCACAGCTCCCCGGTCACCGTCTCGCGCGCGTGCTGGTTGCACAGCACGAAGACGCGCAGCTTGTAGTTCTTCATGTTGTCGTCCACCGGGCCGTAGCCGTACAGCCGCATCGAGGCCGGCTCCACCGCGGGCGACAGGTCGAACCAGGTGTAGAAGGGGTTGAGCGCGTTGTCCAGCCGCACCGCGGTGTGGATCTCCTTCGTGCTGTGGTAGGCGCGCGCGTGCACGTCGAAGGCGGGATACTGCTCGCTCACCTCCACGTACTGCAGGCAGGCGAGCAGGTAGCGCAGGCCCACGCAGACCGCCACGAAAATAAAAAAACGTAGAAAAATAACCGCCCCCGGTCGCACATCCGGTCGTCGCGTCTCCGTGTGTCCCATCTCTGGGTGTCGCGGATCATGTTCACCAAGAAACGCAAGACTCCACTTGCGCGGCAATTAAAACCAAGCAAAGCGAACAACGACCTGCTCGTCGTCTCGGAGGCGCCCTTCGACATCCTCGCCTGCGCCACCGATATCAAGGACAACCTCGCCGCCCACCGCCACGACGTCGAGACCTCCGCCCAGGCGTGCGCGGCCGCAGCCCGCGACGTCGACGAGGCGGAGGACGGGCCCGACCTCAAGGACAAGGTGCGCCAGCTCAGCTACATGTACCGCATCCTGTCCGACAAGTACACGGAGCTGGCCAAGTACACCGCCCAGCTCGAGGCCGCCACCGAGCTGGCCATCACCTCGCGCCACCAGTACGCCATGGAGATCGCCCGCGGCGACACCGAGTCCAACTCGACCGACGCCCTCATGTCCAGCGTGCACCGACGCTGATGCGCTGCGGGAAATCGAACCTATATAAAAAACACGCTTTTCTGCCCCCACGATGATCACACCACACCAAAGCAAGACGCCCGGGATACAGAGATGGCCACGGTCGACACGCTCCAGCTCCCGTTCATGCTGAACCCCCCGACTGTCGCCACGCAGAGGGCCAGTCTCAACAGCAACCCGTACTTCCAGTACTTTGGCACGCCCCAGACGTACCAGCCCCTCAGCTCGTACGAGGCGGTCGACCAGACGCTGCGCACCTTCCCCGAGGCGCTCAAGGGACAGAGCACCTTCCTGGAGCGCACCTTCACCCTGCTGGCGCTCACCCAGAACGCCTTCCTCACCTCGGTCATCCTGCCCATCAAGTACACCAACGACACGCACTTCACGTGGAGCCAGTGGATCTTCCACCCCTACCTGCCGGAGCGCGTCCCCCATCTGGGCGTGGTGCGCTTCGTCAAGTCGCAGACCCAGACGAAGACCAAGGCGCTCACGCGCTTCGGCATCGGCATGACCCTCGAGCACGGCTTCATGGAGACCGAGCTGGGCCGCCAGCACTACGTCATGGAGATCAGGCAGATCACTCAGGCCATCAACGAGGGCCTGCAGGCGGAGGCGCTGTACGCGCTCATGAACTCGCAGACGTGGGAGCTCAACCGCCTGCGCCAGCTGCAGGGCAGCGCCGGCAACGTGCTGCACACCCCGCACGTGGACGCCATCATCCAGCGCGAGCTGGACACCTGGGCGTACATGCAGCAGAACCGCCACGCCTGGTACGGCATGAACGACTACGTGGCGCGCGCCATCGAGACGTACTCGCAGGGCGGCTTCAACGCCTGGATCATCGACATCCGCGTCGACTCGTTCCGCAAGCGCGTCGCCGAGGACCAGACCACCTTCGCCATCCACGGCCCGGGCTTCCTCGAGGGCCTGCAGCAGGGCGCTCAGCACTACAGCGTCGACCCCAACGGCAAGGTCATCTACGCCACGCGTTCCTTCCTCACCGGCGAGCGCCCCGTCAACCCGCTCGAGTCCACCACCCAGATCGGCGAGTACGTCCGCTGCGCAGACCTGCCCGACATGGACTTTGACAACTACGACTCCTCGTATCGCACCCAGCGCATCTACGACCAGGACGGCGACGTCATGAAGAGCGTCACCCTGCGCCAGAAGCTGCAGCACTGCCACCGCTTCAAGGACAACGGCACCCTCGCCACCTTCAAGGACCTGCGCGTCAAGGCCGCCCTCGACGACGACGACGACAAGAAGGCCGACTTCCTCCACTACGTCACCCCCAAGAACGACCTGCGGCCCCTGTCGCTGTTCGGCCAGATGCGCCCCGAGCACTTTGACCAGAACGACTATCGCGACCTGGCGCGCACCGTCTTCGGCGCCCTCGCCAAGACCTCGCCGTACGCCCTGCCCGCCTACGAGGCCGCCTTCGCCACGCTGCGCCGCTACGTCGAGGACATGAACCAGGCCGAGTACGACAACAAGTACGAGGCGTGGGTGGCCGCCCTCGCGCTGTGGAACCCGGGCACGTCGAACGGCAACACCGGCAGCAACGCGCAGAACCCGGGCGTCGACGGCGCCAACGACATCTCCGCCAACCGCTTCCGCTCGCTCGACATGTTCCCCGACGGCGGCCCCAAGGTCACCCTCACCGGCAACTGGCGCGTCGTGCCGCCCACCCACGGCACCTACGGCGGCTTCAAGACCATCCAGAGCATGGCGCGCAACGGCGACTACGCCACCGTCTTCGACGCCAACGCGGCGATCGAGATCGGCAAGGCCATCGACGTCTTCGACCAGTTCGTCGCCAAGGTCACCGCCTACTTCCCCAAGTCGCTCGCGCTGGATCCCGCCTGGGTCTCGCCCAACATCCACTCACCCACCTCGGCCGACGCCATCTTCGAGAACCTGGTGTGCCGTCAGTACCCCAGCCGCGGCCTCTTCATCCGCCCGCTCAGCGACACCGCGCGCTCATCTCTCGGCGCCGCCGCTGCGGCTGGACTGCCCACGAATGCCACTCAGGCACAAATCGATGCTACTCGACTTGTTGCCGGTAACGCGGCAATCGCCGACGAAATCAGGCGTCTGTGGGAGTCGACCACGGCCAACGACACGATTGCCGGCGCTCTGGTGCGTAATAACGCCGGAGTCACGGCCACGAGGAACTACGACAACGTCTTCCCCACTATCGCGCCGTCGCTGGCTGCGCTGTTCAAGAACGTCACGGGCGAGCTCGAGGTGCTTCCCGTCGGCGACACCCAGCGCCAGTTCATCGGCTTGTCCATCGGCACCAATGGTGGAGGAGAAATCAACGTTCAGCCGGTGCCCGACGCGGTGACGACGCCCAAGGCCACCGCGTTGTCCAGCGCGTTCCCTACTGCCGATCTCGACCGACTGAAGTTGCGCATGATGACGCCCGCCACCTCGATTGCCGGCGCCGCTGTCAAGGCCAAGATCCTCCTGATGCTCGTCTACGTCGACACCTCGGCGTGGAAGGCCAACGCGCCGACGGCAACCACCAACGCGATCATTGCCAGGTACGTCAAGGTGCTGGACCAGCTCGACACGTGGCTGAGCGAAATCAACACCGTGCCTAGCGATAGCGACTTGGACACTCTGTACACGAACGCCGCGCCCACGATCGGCAAGCAGATTGTGAAGTTCATCCGCGACAACCCCAGCACCTTCATCCCCGCCGCACAGACGTCCACTTCGGGCGTGTTCGCGGAGATCGACGCAGTCGCAGGTCAGACGGGCCTCACTCAGGACCAGCCGGGCGCCACCACAAACGAGTACAACGATCCCCAGAACTACCGCGCTGCGCCGGTGCGCATCGGCCGCGCCGCGTACGTCACGTGGGCCACCGCCAACCGCTATCGCGTCTCCCGCTTCCTGCCCGCGTCGCCGCGCTACTCCAACTCGCCCATCTCGCAGCAGGAGCTCGCCGCGGAGAGGGCGGCGCTGGGCGCGGACGCTTCGAACATCATGGACGACAAGTACGCCGACTACTCCCGCGGCGCCGGCGACATCAACAACATGCCGCTGGTGGTCAACGCCAAGTCGCGCTTCACCCGCGGCGTGGGCCAGCCCCGCCCCGCGCAGTTCGCGGAGCCCGAGTACTCGGTGGGCGCCTGGCGCGTGGCCAGCGGCATGCCCAGCCTCGGCAACGACAACAAGCGCACGCGCTACGGCGGCGTCGACTACAACTCGAGCATCGTGGGCGGCTCCGTCTCCCCGCAGACGCCCCAGTTCGGAGCCGTGCCCGAGTTCTACACGGACGACTTTGACGAGGAGCTGCCCAAGCACATGAGGGACACCTTCCGCCAGCTGTGCAGCGAGTACGACGGCCAGCTCGGCGTGCAGTTCGTGTCGCTGCTCTTCCTCTTCACGCCCGTCACCCGCCAGGCGCTGGAGGCGACCATCAACTACAACCTGCTGCATCCGTTCGACTACATCATCGCGCGCCCGCACGCCACCTACCAGACGGTGGCCAGCATCAACTTGAAGCCGGGCGCCGAGACGGGCAACACCCTGATCGGCAACATCCAGGTGACGGTGGGCGACGACACGACGACGCAGGTGATCCAGGCCGCCGTGCGCTTCTACCAGGGCGCCATCATCTACGAGCCGAAGAACATCTACGTCGTGCCCAACTCGATGGTGGTGGGCTACTATCGCGGCCTCGGCACCGGCTTCATCGACCCGGACCCCGCCAAGTACAACCCGCGCATCGGCATCTTCGGCGACACGCCCGACGCCTCGATCATCGTGCTGGCCATCCCCCGCCACGAGAAGCTGATCGGCAACGCGCTGTCGCTGGCCGGCCAGCTCACGATGACCGAGCCCTCGGGCCGCGTCAGCACGCTCGCCTCGGCGCCGAAGCGGTACATGTACAACACGGGCAGCTTCTACAACCGCCTGTGGGGCTTCTACCTCACGCGCTGGAACGACTACGAGTACACCGTCACCGGCCCGGGCGACCTCGACATCGTGCCCAACACCGTGTGCTTCAGCTCGGTCGCGATCTACCGCGACTCGAAGACCGGCCAGTGGACCGCCGGCACGTCCAACTCCGGCCACTGGCACACCGACACCGTCGGCCCCGGCATGGCCGCCGCCCGCATCGGCCACAAGTCCTTCCCGCTCAGCAGCCAGCCCCTCGCCAGCACCATGTTCAGCTTCTAAAAAAAATCCTCGTTTTCCATCTCAAAAAAAGTGTTGTTTTCTCGCGTTTCGCAGATGGAGCTGACCAAGGAAGAGGAGCTGATCAACCGCAAGCTGAAGCAGATCCTGCCCCACCACATCAAGAGCAAGCTCGACTACATCGACAACAACACGCACGTGGAGGAGCTGCGCAGGTTTTATTATGAATTGATGGAGTTCGCGCAGTCCACCTGTCCCTCGCTGTCGCCAGCCAACATGTACCACCTGCGGCGTCAAATCATCAACGGGATATGCAAGACCGAGGAGGCGTGGACGGCGCTGGTCGCCGCCCTGGAGCTGACCGACGTGAGCGCCAAGGACATGCCCAACTTCGCCCAGACCCGCGCCCCCGCAGAGCCCCCGTCGACGCACGTCTTCCGCGGCACGTACGGCGTGAAGATGCCCTACATGGGCGGCGGGTCCGTGGTCTTCAGCGTGGCTGCGACCAGCTCCACGGGCGCTTCCTCCTCCGGCATGTACTGAACGAAGGTCTCGACCATCCGCAGCTCCTCGGCGAGGTGGTCCTGCTCGATCTCGCGCTCCCGCTCGCCGTAGAAAATAAAGCCCATCGCGGCCACGACCGCCACGAAGAAGAACAGCGCGCCTGCCGTCTTCAGCGCAAAGCGCACGCGAGAGGGGCCCTGGCGCGCGGGCGCGGCCTCCTCGTCGACGGGCATGCCGAGCGCGCGGGCGATCTCCGTGTCCGGTATTTCAAAGTCGAGCTGTTCGCCGTCCGACGAGGACGAGCCCGAGAGGTCTTGCAGCTCCAAGGCCATCTTTCGATTTGCGATCAAACGTCGGAATTTCGCGCTGCGTATTAATGAAACTTTGTTTTTCAAAAAAAGTAAAAGAAAATGCTCGATCGATACTACAAGATCCAAGTTCGCATTGGCCACAGCGGCAACGATGCAAACGCCCCCCATCCAAACGGCCCCTTTAAACAATCCGACCACGCTAAAGTCTGGTACGTGTACAAGATGTTCCCGTCCGCGATGATCTGCAGGTACGGCGAAACCGATCCCATCACCGATTTGAATCTTCTCATCGAACACATGCAGCCACCAGTGTTCGACACCGTCGATTGGCGCCCCGAGTATGCCTACTTGAGAGAACAAATCGCCCAACTACCGGTGCCGTGGGCGTAAGAAGAGGCTTGAGTCACTAAATCCAAAGTCTTTTTTGACAAAAAAAATCTAATTCTTGTTTTATTACAGGCTCATCGCAAATTTCGCTCTTTTACCTGTCGAAGAGAGCGAGCGACGGCTCTCGGCGGGATCCACCCATCCCTCTTCGTCGCTGGGACGCGACTCCTCTTCTTCGACTTGTTCTTCACGACTGTTCCTGTACGAGGCGTACATCTTGTTCTGGTAGGTGGCGAACGAGAGCCACGTCGCGAAGACCAGCCAGATGACGGTGGGCAGGAAGATCCAGCCCGACCAGGCGTACTTTTTGAAGAAAAAGCCCACGATGACCGCGCTGTAGGCGAGCAGGAGGAAGGTGTAGAAGAAGGTCAGCTTGTGGATTCGCTTCGAGAAGATGGGGCCGTAGAAGAATGACAGGCCGAGGAAGACGCAGAACATGGTCAGCTCGTACGTCCACGCGTCTCCGTTGTGGCGCATCAGCAACCAGGCCGCCGTGCCCTGCAGCATGTAGAGCACGAGCCACATCAGCGCGATGAACCACCCCGGCGGCGCGTAGGCGGGCTTGGGGGAGTAGTGTCTCAGGCCCGGCGCCATCGTGATGTAGGCGGACAGGTACACCGCCAGCGGCAGCAGGTACCAGAAAAAAACGGAGAGCAGCTCCATGGAGGGGCGGCGGATTGTTTATGAAATTTGCTACTGTATGTGACATATATGATAGAAATTGACCGTTAAATTGCGGACGCACACTGCACCTGCAGGTCCACCTTGCCTGGCGTCGACTCGATAAAGTGGACACTGACGATCATATCGCCCGGCATCTTCACCACTTTCGCCACCAGCTCTAATATCTGGCGCGCGATACTCTCGTAGGTGGGGCCGGACTCTGGCATTTTTTTTTGTTTTTGAACGGGAGATGGGGCAAATACAAGCGCTGCTTTTTGGCGACCAAATACTCGACCCCAATACTTTGCTGGAAGACGCGCTCAAGCAAGTCGAAGGCGCGCGCGTCCTCGCGCTGCCACGTGACGCCAAAGGGCCCGATCGCCGACACGTGGCGGGCGAGCCCGTCTGTCTGGTCTGTCACCGCCACGTGGCGCTCTACGCCCTGACGCCGTGCGCGCACGCCGTGCTGTGCAGCGCGTGCTACCCGATCTTCCTCGACGACCCGTTTCTCGTGTGTCCCACGTGCGGCGGACAGGTCACTGGCGTTGTGTAGTATATAAAACGCAGACGAAAAGACATCTCTCGTGCGCACACACGCGTCGCCTTCACTAACTCGAATACTAACACTTTTCTCCAGGGAGCGCGAGGCTTCGGCTCCGAATTGATCATCGTCGACGAGGGCAACTTCATCAAGCCCGATGTGTACCTGCAGAGCATCTTCCCCGTCGTGCAGGGCAAGAACATCGTGCTGATCATCCTCACCACCCCGCTCGGCCAGGACAACGAGACCACCCGCCTGTTCAACACCAAGGACGACGACGGCAAGCCCATCATCCGCGCCGTGCGCATCGGCCGCTCCTGCGACGCCTGCCGCGAGGCGCGCACGCTGTGCACCCACGTGGAGAACGCCACGGGCGAGGGCCTGTCCAAGCGCAAGCGCAAGGCCTTCATGAACTTCTACGCCGATCAGATGCACGTGGCTATGCGCGAGTACACGGGCGAGACCAGCGACGACTCGGTGGAGATCTACAAGAAGGAATGGATCCAGCGCTTGCTGCGACGCAAGCCCTTCGAGACGCCCGCGCTCATCGACATGCTCTTCGTCTCGATTGACCCCGCGCAGGGCGGCTCCTGCGAGTGGGGCTTCTGCGCCTGCTACTACGACGTGCTGACCAACATGCAGGTGATCGTGCAGCTCGACGGCCCGCAGATCGACGACGTCACGCCCAACCTGCTCATGGAGTGGCTGCGCGAGTCCATCAACCACCTGCGCCGCCGCTCGCCCAGCTTCGCCACCATCCCCATCGTCATCGCGTGCGAGGGCGCGCCCATCGTCATCTCGCGCCAGCTGCAGTTCTACGTCACGATGCTGATCCAGGAGCGCTCCATCTTCAACGTGCACATCATGCGCGAGATGCCCGGCGACGCCCCCGGAGTGCCCAAGACCGCCGTCAACACGCGGCACATGGTGGAGTTCAGCGCGCACCTGCTCGAGAACGACCAAGTGGCCTTCTCCGACGTGTTCGGCAGCGCCATCTCGGGCATTGCGCGCGACATGGCCCTGCGCGAGAAGACCAAGTTCCTGCAGCAGCTCGTCAACGTCAAGATCCGCATGACCCCCTCGCAGCGCCAGGACGGCCTGCCCAAGGCGCGCATCGACGGCAAGGGCGGCGGCATGAACGACGACGTGGCCGTCTCGTGGATCATGAACTACTACTGGTACCTGCAGTTCATGAAGTCGTCGCGCACCAGCTACATCCAGATCAGGAACCAGATGTTCACCAACCACCCCGGCCACGTCACGCTGCTCAGCCACTACCAGGCGACGCGCCTCAAGCGGATCCGCGACAGGAACGCCGAGGACTCGGGCGCCAGTCGGCAGGCCGAGGAAAGCGGCGAGTACTACGACTTCGAGCAGAACGAGCTGCTGCCGCCCGCCGAGCTCCAAGCTCGCGCCGTTCGGGCCCGCAGTAACGTTAGAGACGACGACTATCTTTTATAAAAAAAAAAGCGGCTGCGAGAAAAAAAAATGGCCGCGCAACCGGCGATGGAGCGCGCCTCCTGCTATCTCGATTTGTTTTGTATGCGCAGAAGCGACGTCGAGGTGCGAACGCTCCAGGACATCGTCTCGTGCGCGGATCCCGAGCGACCGGGCATCTGGGAGCGCCTGGTGGGACAGAAGTACCAGAGATTCATGCTCAGCGTCATCTCGGACTGCATCCGGTACGCGGTCACCAAGACCAAGGACCCCTATCTGAACAGCGCCTTCATCTTCTTCGTATTCATGGGCTTCGAGCCCGCCTGCCAGCGCATCATCACCAAGCAGCTGCAGCGCGCCAACCTCACGCGCGAGCATGCCTTCTTCACGCAGGAGTTCGTCAAGTTCGCGCGCCACAGCATCGTCATCATGCTGCGCTACCCCATCACCCTGGACGATGCGCACCACGTGTTCAACACCTGCGTGTCGCTGCTGCAGGTCACGTGGCTGACCAAATGCACCTACTTTTCGGTCATCTCCACGCGCTTCGAGGTGGAGACGCGCGAGCGCGAGATCAAGCGCCGCGCGGAAGACTCAAAGCTGAAGGACGCCCTCAAGGTGGCGGGCAGAATTAAACGGGGAAGAGTCTAGAGACACTGAATCTGTATTTTGAAGTGGAAATCGTCCAGCTGGTGCTCGGAGAAGACCGAAGGGTCGGGAACGGGCGCTCCTTCGCGTCGCAGCCACGCGGTCACCACGTGCTTTCCCTGCTCGAGCAGAAAGTCGTACTCGTTGGGGTAGCGAAAGTCGGTCACCACTGTCACGCAGTCCGCGCGCAGGTCGCCGCAGACTCGGCGGACGTAGTGGTTGGGATCGAGCGCGCGACAGTAGGCCGCGTGGTCGATGAGCACATCGCGCACGGTCGGCGGCGAGTTGGCGGGCGTGGTGCACTTGAACGCGTAGGTCATCTCCAGCGGCTCGTCCTTGCGTCGATCGATGTCCGAGACGGACATACCGAGGATGTCGGCGCACTCTTGCTTGAGCACGTCGGCCAGGGCGACGCGGCAGTAGGCGCCTTGCGGGAAGTAGACGACCTCGTCTCCAGCCGTCACCTTGTAGACAAAGTCGCTCTGCGCTCCGCTGATGTGGCGGAAGAAGGTGTCCTTGCCGTGCTGGCGATAGCCGGCGAGCAGCACGACGCTTCCGGGCGGGAGGGAAAAGGCGGCCATTATTTTTTTTTATTTGACGTAGTTGCGCGTGTACTCACAGTCGAGGCCGCCGGCGCGCACCTTGCATACGCCCTCTTGATACAGAAACAGCGAGAGCTGGGCCGAGATATCGTTGACCCACGTATACGCCACCCGCATTTTGTCTTCGAGCAGCGGCACGCCGCGCTTGCCGATCTCGTGCCTGCAGAACTGGGCCAGGGTGGCGGGCAGGAACAGATAGCGTATCAGGTTCAGCACCCAGAGGTTGGTCGTGTCGTTGGTCGCGTCGAACCACAACGTGCCGAGCGGCTCCTTCGTGCGATTGTCGATCAGCTGCACGCCGCGGTTGCAGGGGCTGCCGTCGAGGAAGCAATGCTGGGTCTTCTTGCGCTGGTAGACAAAGACCGGCGTGTCGTCCACGTTCTCCGAGTTGACGATGATGTCCAGCCAGCTGTGCAAGGCGGGGCTGTCGTAGTTCTCGGTCAGGTTGCGGCGCAGCTTGGCGTGGTTGATCAGCCAGACGTAGCCGGCGCCGACGGTGACGTCCGACGTGGTCAGCGGCTTGTTGTTGCAGACCAGGTGCAGCGCCTCTACGAGCGCGTCGTCGAGAGGCTTCATGTCGTGCACCACGGGGCACTGCCAGGCCCAAAACATGCTCACCACGATGTTGGTGATGTGCGAGTCGGCCATGATCACCAGCGGCGTCAGGCGACGCGTCATCTGCAGCGACGCCACCGAGGTGGACATGATGGCGCGCTCCTTGGCCGTCATCGGGATGGTGCGCTCTTCGGCGAGCAGCGGTCCGCGGACCGGCGCGAGCACTTCCTCGTCGCTCGACTCTTCTTCACCATCCGACGCTTCGGCGTCGTCCTCCACTTCCTCCTCGTCGCTCTCCTCCTCGTCGGAGAACTCGGCCTCGGCCTCGTCGCTCGAGTCGGGCTGGCTTTCCTCGCCGGTCGACGCCAGCGAAGAATCGCTGTCATCGTCGTCCTTGACGAACCCCTCGTCTTCGCTCGACGGCTCCTCCTCGTCCTCGGAGCGCGGCTCAAAGTCGTTGATGGTCTTGGCCGTCCGCTGCGCCTTCCGCTCGCGCTTGGCCTCCTTCTTGAACAGACGCTCGTCCTCGCTGTCGAGGTCGCTCTCGATCCCGCCTCGCTTGCGCGGCGCAGGAGCGCTCTTGCGGCCGCGCATGGCCTTCAGCAGCTGCTGCGTGACGGTGGGCGGCCGGGTGGGCGGGGCGATGTTGAGCTGTCGCGGGGCGCGCGGAGGGACAGCACTGCCGCGCTTTATCCACGGCGAGGTGGTGGGCAACTGCGCCGCATCGACGATTCCGTTCACGTCGTTGTCGTCGATGTCGTCGTACATCTCCCAGGCAGACTTTGGGATGGCGGGCTTTTCGTCCGGCGTATTTAGCGGTGAGGGAATTTTAACGCAGTGGCTGCGCTTCAGGTCGAAGGGTAGATTGTCGGTGGAGGTACTGCCGCGCTGAAAAACCATTACGTAAACAACAGCAACATCGAAAAAAATAAAATTTGAAAAATGAAAAAATGCTGCGTCTCCTCTTTGTGTTGATCTTATTTTCGGCCGCTGCGTACGCAAGTCCCGCCAGCCTGTTCGGGTTCGCCGAGTTCGAACCCCACGAGACGCCCGCGCCCGTCGCCAAGCTGACCGTCCTCCACGACGCCTACGTCGACGTGATCATCGGCAACCCGGGCCGCACCGTGCGCCTGCGCATCGACTTTGGCCAGAACACCTCCATCGTCCTCTTCTCCCCGCCCGACGACCTCTCGCGCGAGTTCTCGCTGGTGCCGCCCACCCTGCTCGTCTACATCGGGCCCGCCCTGGTGCGCCTCGCCTTCGCCATCGACCCGACGCTGCACGACGCGCGCGCGGCGGTCAAGTACGACGGCGTGCTCGGACTCGGCTACGCCTCGAACGTGTGGGACTACTGGGGCGTGGTCTCCGTCTCCGCGCAGCGCCTCGTGCTCGGCGAGTTCGACAAGTCGCTGAGCCGCGCCACCTACAAGCCCTTCCGTCTCGACTTCACGCGCGAGTTCCCCGAGGTGCTCGTGATCGTCAACAACATCAACTTCACCCTGACCTACGACCCGGCCGAGTACTACTCCACCTTCCCCCACCTGATCTACCACAACATCACCAACTTTGATCTCAAGTTTAACAAGCTCCACATGGAGATCGACTCGAACGACATCCGCATGCGTCTGACCTCCGGCTTCGACCGCACCCTCGTCAAGAAGAACGTCGACATCGAGGACACACGCATCGTGCTGGGACAGCACTTCTCGCGCAACTTCGTCCTGTACTACAACGTGGTCAACCGCTCGAAGCACATCATGCCCGCCTTCGACCTGTTCGGCATCGAGCACGCGGAGCCGCTCTACTCCCACGTCCTCTTCATCCTGTTCTTCCTCTTGCTCGTCTTCTGGCTGGCCGTGGTCACCGCGGACACGCGAAACCGCACTCCAGACCCCAAGGCCGCCCTCGTCCAGGGCCGCATCACCGACAAGCCCGTCAAGGGGGTCACGCCCATCGTCTACTCCGCGGTCGAGCTGTACACCTACATCGCGGTGGGCGTGGTCTGTCTCGTCGAGATCGGGGGGTTCGCCTACTACCGCCACATGGCCTTCTGGATGAGCACCACCAGCACCGCCTCCTACGTGGTCTTCAACTCGCTGCTCGTCTCCACCACGCTGGTCGGGGCCCTGCTGGCGGCCACCTGCTTCAACACCTTCCGTCTGCTCAACGTGCGTCGCGTCTTCGTCGAGGCGGCGCTGGTGATGCTGATGTGGATGGTGCTCACGCACTGGACCCACGTGATGGCCACCTTCGTGCAGGTCGTCATCGTGTCCACCTACTGCGTGCTGCGCGGACTGCAGGCGGCGCTGGCCTACGTCGTGCGCAGCTACCGCAACCTGGCCGTCAACCTGCTCTACTTTATCTTCGGCCTGCTCTTCTACGCGTTCTACGTGCTGGCGCCGACCATCAACTTCTACTTCTTCGGCTTCGCGCACTCGTTCAACGCGGGCGTCTTTATTTTCGCATTTACACTCGCCCTGCCGCTGATGGCCGTGCTGGCCTTCTACCCCACGTCGCTGGTCAGGAACAGCGTGATCGCTACTGATCGTAGTCATCATCTGTCGGTGATTCGCCGGCGTCCTCCTGCTCCGCAACGGCCTGCTCCACCATCTCGCGACGCACCCCAAGCAAGGCGTCGTATGCTGCTGCCAGGAAGCTTCGGTTCTTGAAGCGCTTCCGCACCTTGGCCAGCTTGTCCTCCTCGCCGCACTTGGGCGTCGGGGGGCGACGCTTCATCAGCGACGCGGCGCGCGAGGAGTGCCGCTCCTTGGTGCGCATGATCGCGGGATAGTCGTCCACGTGGTCGCTGGCCAGCGACTCCAGCACCGTGGGGGCCTTCGTCGCCGCGACGTGTACCAGCGTCATCGAGGGCATGTGCACCGTCAGCGCATGCGTGAGGAACACGTTGCGCACGAGGGCGTGGCTCTGCCGAGTCGGCTCGAAGAGGATGTTCAGCGGCTTCACCGGCTCCATGTCCGCGGCCAACTTGCGCAGCTGCTCCGCAGTGGGCGCCTCGGTCAGGCCGTACACGCACAGCCGCCAGTAGGGCATCACCCCGTCGACCACCAGCTCGTCGACCTCCATCAGCTTGACGTTGCGCGTCTCGTAGTAGTGCAGCATCAGCACGCCGAAGACCACAGTGGCGTTCTGCCGGTCGGCGGCGTGGGTGATCTTCGAGAAGCGCTGGGGCGTCGAAAACTCGTTGCCGGCGTACTTGCCGTAAGGCACCTCGATCACGTCGCGTTTCGCGCTCATTTCTGTTGTTTCTCGTCGTGCGAAAGGAGTCAGGGAAATTGTACAGCCGTTTTTATCTATAACACAAATAAAAAATAAAGGCCGCCAGACTCGCCAGCAGCCCAAAGAGAAAGAAGAGTAGCCGATCGGTGTTGCGAATGCGCAGCTGCATCTGCGTCCAGCGCTTGTATTCGCCGAGGCAGCCGCGCAACTCGATCCGAAAGCCCTGTTTCTTGCGCGGATAGGTGGACACCGAGGCCACTCGCGTCCGCGCGCGGATCTTGACGTCGAGCGAGGCGATCGACATGTCGCAGGCGTTGGTCGGCGCCGACGTCCACAGCTCGCACACGTCCAACCCCACGTCGTACTCGTACCCCGCCACGCTCACCCAGTCGCCCAGCACCCGTTGCACGCGACCCGCAAAGTGCGCCCCCACGGTGTCGCTCAGTATTTCGTTTTTCAAGTTCATCAGGTTTTTTTTTTCAAGGTTCAAGGTTCAAAGTTCAAGGTTTTCAAGTTCAAGATAAATGTGTTCAAATTAACGGAGGCGTTCCTTCTTGGTCACGGCGTTCTTCTTGCCGGGCGACACCGGCGCCTCGCGGCGCTTGCGGCCCTTGGGACGGTCCTCGACGAGCGGCACGTCCTCGCTCTCCTCCACCTCCAGCTCCGCGGGCGCCGGCTCCTCCTCCGCCACAGGTGGGTCTTCGCGCGGCGCCACGGCGTCCATGTCGAGAGAAGGGGTGTCGTCCATCGTCATCGGGGAGGGCGGCGGCACCTTGCGCAGCTTCTCCTCGTTCAGCGCCGTGATGTAGGCCGAGCGCTCGCGCACCGCCTTGGGGGAGAACGCCTCGTTGGCGTAGACGGCGTTGGCGCTGGTGATGTGGTCGAGCTCGCGGCTGATCGCCCAGATGATCTTGGTGGGCGTCACGCCGTGGCCGGCCAGCTCCTCGTTGATAAGAAAGAACTCGGAGGCGCCGTCCGGCTTCTTCAGCTCGGCGGACAGCTTCTCGGCGTGCTGCTCGAGCTGCGCGTGCAGCGAGCGGGCCTCGTCCGAGTCGGGCTGCGCGGCGTGGAAGGCGGCGGCGGCGGCGCGGTACTCGGCCAGCAGCGCCTCGTTGGGCACGAGCCCCGTCATGGCGTAGAAGCGGTGGGTCGCGGAGCCCTTCTTGGCCGACACAGTGATCGCGTTCTCGAAGCAGTTGAACACCAGGTTGTTGGTGATGTTGGCCACCATGTTCGACTCGAAGATGTGCTTGTGGATCTTGCTCGGGTCGTGCGCCTTGTCCAGCAGCATCGCCGCGCTCGCCTTGGCGTCGTTGATCCGCGCCGTCGCGCTGTGCGTCTTGATGTACTTGTTGATCTCGTGCACCGCGTAGGCCGAGGTCACCTGCACCGAGTTGTTGCGGATCATGGCCAGGTAGTCCACGATGGGCGGGTTGAAGACGTCGATGATCAGCGTGCGCACCGCCTCGTTGTTGGGGTCGTCCTTCTCGCGCGTGATCTGCGCGTTGGGCGAGCCGACCACCGTCATCGGGATGGTGGGGAGCACGCGCGGCAGCACGCCCTGCGCCACGAAGGGGTTGACCACGCCCAGGTGGTGGAAAAAGACGTTGCCTTTCATGGACAGCGCCAGCTTCAGCGTGGAGACGCTGCCGTCGGTCGTGTCGATGCGCATCACCGAGGTGGTCGCCGCCGCGTTGACGTGCATCGTGAAGGGGTTCTTCTCCGAGGGCTGAAACACCTTCAGCTCGCTGCCGCTCTTCTTGGCGCGGATGTCGCCCGCGAAGAACACGTCCTGGTGCTCGGTCAGCACTCGGTCGTCCACGGCGCCGATCGCCGCGCGCGTCGCCTCGTCCATGATCAGCGGGATGATGTAGGGGTGGCGCGAGTTCGGCGACTGCTGGTACAGCTCGTCGTGCAGCTGCCAGTCGATGCCCAGCATGCGCAGATGCTCGTTGAACGCCTTGTTGAACGCCTTCGACATCAGCTCGTAGTCCATGTTGGCGCTCTCGTCCTCGGGGGCGGGCGCGTCCGAGGAGGACGACGACGCGGCGCGAGCGGCGGCGGCAGAGGCGGCGACCACGCTCTTCTCGCGGCGCATCTCCTGCTCGATGTCGTTGATCAGCTCGAGCGGCGGGTAGTACTTGGGGTCGATGGGGCGCGGCATGAAGCGGTCGTTCGTCCACAGCTGGCAGCACAGGTTGTGCATCATGTAGAAGGCGGGTCCCTCCTTCCACGGCTCGATGCTCTGACACACCATGTTCGTGTACATCACCCCGTCGCTGGCGCCGCGGTTCTGCTCCGCGCCGAACGAGCCGAACTTGTACCAGCCGGGCGAGACGAGCGCGTGCTTCATGATCTTGATCGACACCTTGCCGGACGCGGACACGATGTACGTCTTGCCGTTCGTCCACGCGCTGGCGTGCGCGAGTCCGATGCGCAGCGCCGACAGATCGTTGGACACGCTGATCTTGCCGTCCACGGGCTTCACCTCGCGGAAGGGCAGTCCGAAGCGCACGCACTCGAAGACGGTCGAGGTGAAGGTCATCCCCTTGCGCTTCTTGCTCTCGTGGTCGCGCGACGCGCACTCGGTGACGAAGAAGTAGATCTCGTCCACGCAGTCGCGGCGGCCGCCCTGCACCAGTCCCGCGTCGAACTTGGTGGCGCCCAGGCGCTCCTGCTCCAACATGTTCTGGTAGGAGCGCATCAGAATCGACTTCTTGACCATGTTGGTCTCATCCGCGATCCGTTTCTCCCAAGTAGCGTGGCGAGCTGCAAGCATTCTTCCTTCAACCTTTCTTCTTCTCTTCTCAAGAAAAAAAAAGAAGAAGAAGAAAAAAAAAAAAGTTTTTTTTAAGGGGGACCAAAAAACGTGCGTTCGGCACTTTAGTTTCGCACGAATGAGGTGTCTATATCCAATAGGCCCGCCAATTTTGGTATACCCACTTCAGACCGGGTTACGAGATGCGCCGCTTCCGACGTCTGCTCGGCCTCGGCAAGCGGCCGCCGCCGGCCGACCTGCCCACCCTCTCCTTCTCGGACACGCAGCTGGTGCTGCACGAAGAGGAGCAGGAGGTGGGGTTCGCCAACAGCGCGCGACTGCTGGACGAGACGAGCCACGCCTCCTCCTCGACCATCGTGGTGGAGGACGAGGTCTCGCTGTTCGAGTACCGGGACAAGATCACGGCCGCGCCCAACCCGCACCTGAACCGTCTGCTCGCCCCCGTCGGCAAGTACGTCTGCGTGGGCTTTTTGACGCAGTACCCGCACATCTCGATCGCCAAGCACGTCGAGAGGGACCAGCTGGTGGCGATCAAGCAGCAGGAGATCCGCTCCCCGCGCGCCGACGACGTCACGTATCGCGCCATCCGCGAGATGTCCATCTCCAAGCTGCTCAGCGACGCGCAGCTGAGCCGCCTCGTCGGCCACCGGCACGTCGTCGAGTTCGTCGGCCACGTGCCCTGCTTCGACACCAACATCCACCTGCTGGTCAGCGAGTACTGCGCGGCGGGCAACCTCTTCGACTTCCTCAACGGCCCGGGCCGGCGGATGTCGACGCGGCAGCGCTTCGGGCTCGCCAGGGACTTCACCAGCGGCCTCCACTACATCCACTCGCTCAACGTCGCGCACCGCGACTTCAAGCACGAGAACCTCTTTCTCGACTACAGCGCGGACGAGGGGCGCTACATCGTCAAGATCGGCGACTACGGCAGCTCCGCCATGGCCACGCCCGACGGCAGCTTCGTCACCAAGCCGGGCAGTCCCTTCTACGCCGCCCCGGAGCTGCTCAGGGACGGCCCCTACTCGCCGCTGCCCGCCGACGTGTGGGCCTACGGCGTCGCCCTCTACGTCCTCTTCGAGATGGACTATCCGTTCCAGATCGGCAGGCACGACGGCGTGGTCCATCACGCGCTCACGATTATCAAAGACCGCATCCCCGAACTGGTCTTCTCCGACGCCGTCATCCAAAAGCTGCTCGGCCCGCTCATCGCCACCATCTTCCGCTCCAAGCCCGAGGCCAGGCCCGACATGGACATGATCGTGCTCAACCGCCACTTCTCCACGCACGCGGCGTCGATCACGCGCGAGGACTTTGCCGCCTTCGTTCGCGCCCAG
>FSSH01000235.1_pt4 | contig 51219 bp, 49 predicted proteins | sample 1166101 | NCBI WGS metagenome assembly FSSH01 (sample SAMEA32972668, study PRJEB13176) | freshwater metagenome | biome: Drinking water system; feature: Biomass in drinking water that filtered by 0.45 um membrane; material: drinking water | place: USA | collected 2012-12-20 | depth 0 m | reverse complement strand
TATCGGGATATGCGCGCCCGGCTGCGCGATGTCCTGTCTCGTGTCACCGTAGCGGGGGGTAGGCGGATTGTGATCTTTGGAACCAGCGAATTTGCCGAAATGGCCTATCTCTCTTTGCGGGAGATGGATATGGAGCTAGTAGGGTTTGTGAGCGACGGGACGGCTGGAACGTTTCTCTCGTATCCCGTCTCGCATCCGAGTGTGTTGAGAGAGTGGGAGTTTGATGCCGTGGTGCTCGCCGATCTCGATCGGTCGCACGAACACGGTGAAATGTTGTTGCAGTACCAGGTTCCGAACGGCAAGGTGCTCGCGCTCGGACCAACGGTCTGAGTACGCCGTAAGTTCAGGTTGTTTTTTGTGTTCACTGTAAGTGAGAGGGCGAAGCTGTCTCCGAAGAGGGTCTATCTGGTAAAGAGGTCTATTCGGTCTATCTGGTCTGTTCGGCTAGTTGACCAGATAGACCACACAGACCAAATAGACCAGAAAGACCAAGCAGACCCGCATCATGAAAGTAACGCGTTTTGAAGACCTTGAATGTTGGAAAGAGGCCAGGCAGTTGACTCGTCTGGTGTATGAGGCGATAGGACAAGGCTCCCAATGGCAAAAGGATCTTCGCCTTTGTGGGCAGATTCAGGGAGCGTCTGTTTCGGTCATGGCAAATATTGCCGAGGGGTTCATCCGACATTCAGACAAGGAATTCGTCCAGTTCTTATTTGTAGCGATGGCTTCCGCAGCTGAGGTCCAAAGCCATCTTTATGTGGCGGTAGATCAGGGGTATCTCGCACCGGAGAAGTTTGACTCCATGTATGTCCAAGCAGAAAAGACCGGCAGAATCATCTCAGGACTCATCAAGTATCTTCGACGTACGGCCAAGTCGACCAAATAGACCGGATAGACTGGATGAACCAGACAGACCAATCCCCCCGCTGGTATGCGCTTCGGACGAAGTCGCGTCACGAGAAGCTGGTGCGGGATCAGCTGGAAAAGCAGGGGATTGAACCGTTGCTGCCGACCGTCAGGCGACTCAGTCAGTGGAAAGATCGCAAGAAGGAGATCGAGGTCCCGCTTTTTTCAGGGTACTGCTTCGTGAAATTCTCGCGGGAGATCAGGCTTCCGGTTCAGCAAGTCTCTGGAGTCGTAGAGATTGTGGGGAGCGGGAACCGTCCGGAGCCGATCCCGGAGGCTGAGATTGAAGCGTTAAAGACGCTCATGGCAAGCGTGTTGCCGTTCGATTCTCATCCGTATCTTCATGAAGGCATGCAGGTGGAGGTGGTACGCGGCCCGTTGCAGGGCGTGCAGGGCATTCTTTTGCGGAAGGAGAAGCGCCATCGGTTAGTGATTGGTGTTCGCTTGATTCAGCAGGCGGTCGGGGTGGAGATCAATGTGCAAGACGTTGTGCCGGCGTAAGAGGGAAAATGGTGACCATGGATTTGGGCGTGATGGATAGGCCGTGTGTCGGGATTTCGGTATAGTCGGAAGCTCCTGGCCCACTCGCGGTCTCAGGATGTTTCCTCAGAATTGTGAATGAATGACTGAAAGTTTGCGACCTTGAGAGCTACGAAAGAATCTGTTCAATCTGAAATGAAATTCTCCGTGAAAGTCTGGAAGCTCCTTACGCCAAAGCAGCATCGCGTAGCCGTGGTCTTATTAGGGCTGATGTTGGTTGGAATGGTAATGGAGATGGCGGGCATCGGGCTGGTTATCCCTTTGATCGCCTTGGTTTCGGAACGTGATCTGGCTGCGAGTTATCCTTCGCTGACTCCCTGGCTGGAACGACTGGGAAATCCCAGTCATGATCGCCTGGTCACAGCCGGGATGTTTGTGTTGGTCGGGATATACGCAATGAAGGCATTGTATCTTGGGTTTCTTTCTTCGCGGCAATCTCGATTCGTCTTCAGGGTACAAGCCGACCTTTCCCAACGGCTCTTTTCAACCTATCTCCAACAGCCGTATTCCTTTCATCTTCAGCGGAATTCAGCGCAATTGATCCGAAATACGATCAATGAAGTTGATCAAGCAAGATGGGTCATTCAGACGGGGCTGTCTTTGGCGGCGGAGTTTTTGGTTCTTGTCGGTCTTGCGGCCATACTTATTGCGGTAGAGTTTCTCGGTACGGTGCTTGTTGTGGGCACTTTGGGTTTGGCCGTCTATGGCTTTCAGCGGGTCACCCGTGATCGCATAATGCGATGGGGGGTAGCGCGTCAGGAGTATGAAGGGTTGCGACTTCAGCATCTCCAGCAAGGGCTGGGAAGCGCCAAAGAGGTAAAGTTGCTGGGGCGGGAAGAGGAGTTCCTCGATCGATACTGGGCCTACAACAACGGCAATGCGCAAATTGGTCAACGACAAGCTACGTTGGAGGCGTTGCCAAAACTCTGGCTCGAATTGCTTGCCGTGGTCGGCCTCGCATCTCTCGTTCTTGTGATGATCATTCAGGGCAAGCCTCTCGATCTGGTATTGCCTACTCTGGGCCTCTTTGCCGCAGTCGCTTTTCGTCTGTTGCCCTCGGTCAATCGTATGCTCAGTGGAGCTCAAAGAGTTCGCTTTTTCCTGCCCGTGATCGACAATCTGTATAGCGAGCTTCATGACTTGAGCATTCCCCAGTCTGTGCAGGAACGAACCCCTGTTCCGTTTCATCATGCTCTGGAGATCGAACAAGTTGGTTTTAGATACCCGAATGCCGAGGTCGCATCGCTGCGGAAGATCAGCGTCGTGATACCTTGCGGCTCCTCTGTCGGATTTATCGGAACGACAGGTGCCGGGAAAAGTACGTTAGTAGATATTATTCTAGGTTTGTTGACCCCTGATGAAGGAGTAGTGAAGGTCGATGGAATTGATATCCAGACTAATTTGCGGGGTTGGCAAGCCCAGATAGGGTATGTACCTCAGAGTATCTATCTAACTGATGACACGCTGCGTCGAAATGTTGCCTTGGGGTTGCCTGACGAGCAGATCAGCGAAGTTGAGATGTCACGGGCGATTCGGGCAGCACAATTGGACCAATTTGTCAGGGAGTTGCCCGAGGGCCTCGAGACCAAGGTTGGTGAGCGAGGAGTCCGCCTGTCCGGGGGGCAGCGTCAGCGTATCGGGATTGCTCGTGCGTTGTATCACGATCCTTCAGTGCTCGTGCTGGATGAAGCTACTAGCGCGCTTGATACGGCAACAGAACAAGCGGTCATGGAAGGCATAAGGGCTCTGAAAGGGACAAAGACCATCATTATTGTTGCCCACCGGATCTCTACCGTCGAGCATTGTGACCGTGTGTTTCGTTTCGAAAAGGGATATCTGGTGCAGGGTGGGGAGCCGGCGTTGTTGACTGAAACCCGTCTGGGGGGGACATCTGATTCGGGCCATGAATAGCTGCCGGTTGACCATCAATAAGAGAGCCATTGGCCCATTGAATCCAGCATGACGACTCCGCGAGTTCTTATTACCGGCGGTACTGGACTGCTGGCTCTCAACTGGGCGTGCACTGTGCGTGATACGTGGGATGTGGTCCTTGGAACACATCAGCACTCCGTTCAACTTAGGAAAACCAGCGCCGTAAAACTCGATCTGGATGATCCTGTGCAATTCGGACATCAGATTGATGCGTTGGCGCCGGACCTGGTGGTGCACACGGTAGGCTTGACGGATGTTGATCGTTGTGAAAAAGAGCCTGATCTGGCTCGGCACTCAAATGCAGAGATCGCGAGAAATGTGGCTCAAGCCGCCGCCGAGAAGAGAATTCGGATGATTCACATTTCCACCGATCACTTATATCCAGGCGATCACAGTTACTATCAAGAGCATGATGCGGTGCAACCGATCAACGAATATGGTCGAACCAAGGCCCTGGCCGAGACATGGGTCCAATCGACATACCCCGAGGCATTGATTGTGAGAACAAATTTTTATTGTTGGGGCCATTCGAAGAGGCAATCCTTTAGCGACTGGTTGATTAATAATCTCCGCGAGGGCAGATCTCTGACCTTGTTTGACGACGTCTATTTCACTCCGATCCTTGCCGATGGGCTTGTGTTGGCGTCGCATGAACTGGTCGACAAGGGAGCGTGCGGGGTTATCAACGTGGCGGGATCCGACCGACTGTCCAAGTATGAATTTGCGCTGCTTTTGGCAGAGGAGTTTGGGTTGTCAGCTGATTTGATTCGACGTGCTCAGCTGGCTCAGTCAAAGCTATCCGCGCCGCGGCCGAAGGATATGTCCTTGGATTGCCGCAGGGCAGAGAAAATACTCGGCAGGCGATTGGCCACCGTGGCTGATTCTCTAAAGATCCTCCGCCGGCAAGAAGTTGAGGGGCGGCGCCAAGAGCTGCTAGAGGCCAAGTTTTCATGATCCATAGGATGGACAGATGGCTATGTTAACGGGGAAATCAATTCTTATCACCGGGGGGACGGGGTCATTCGGCCATACTTTCGTGCCGATGACGCTTGCCCGGTATAACCCTTCTCGTTTACTGGTACTCTCACGGGACGAGATGAAGCAATGGGAGATGGCGCAACTTTTTCAACATGATCGTCGGGTCCAGTTCGTGATCGGGGACGTCCGAGATAAAGACCGCCTTCATCGAGCCTTGCACGGGATTGAGTATGTCGTGCATGCGGCGGCGACGAAAATTGTCCCAACTGCCGAGTACAACCCGTTTGAGTGCATCAAGACGAACGTCAATGGAGCGATGAATTTGATCGATGCCTGCATCGACCAGAAGGTCCAGAGAGTGGTGGCGTTGTCTACTGACAAAGCGAGTAGCCCGGCAAATCTGTATGGAGCCTCAAAGCTGGCGTCAGACAAACTGTTTGTGGCGAGCAATGCGTTCTCAGGCGTGCATGGCACCCGGTTCTCGGTCGTCAGGTACGGCAATGTCATGGGGTCTAGAGGGTCGGTCATACCATTTTTCATGTCGCTGGCGAACAGCGGAAGGCTGCCCATAACCGACGTGAGAATGACCCGCTTCATGATTTCGCTGGAGCAAGCCGTTGAGTGTGTGTGGCAGGCCTTCGAGGATATGGAAGGTGGAGAAATTTATGTCAAGAAAATCCCATCGATGACGATTACCGACATTGCCAAGGCGGTGGCGCCGCAGGCGGAGTTCGACATCATCGGCATACGTCCCGGAGAGAAGTTGCATGAGCAGATGATTAGTTCGGAAGATTCATTCTCAACATGTGAGTATGCCGACTATTACAAGATTTTGCCCGCGATCAATGCTTGGTGTGATGATCCAAAAAGGATCAAGGACGGGAGAAAGGTTCCGGAGGGTTTCGTCTACACCTCTGATGCGAACTCAGAGTGGATGTCCATACCTTCTCTGCAGGGTTGGATCAAGCAGTACCGCGAGAGAATCGGAAAGCTATGATCGCAGCAGTAGTTGTGACGACTCTTGTTATGTGCAGGCGTGACTCGGTCGAAGCTGAAGGCCAGATCGGTTGTTCGCATTCTCTACACTGACGGATTGAAAATGAAAATTCTTGTGACTGGCGCCGACGGGTTCATCGGTTCCCATCTGACGGAAGCCCTGGTTCGCGCAGGGCATGATGTCCGGGCCTTCGTATTCTACAATTCCTTTAACTCTTGGGGGTGGCTAGATCGTTGCGGTGAGGATGTGAAGGGGAAGTTCGAAGTGTTTGCCGGGGACATCCGTGATCCCAATGGCGTCCGCACGGCAGTGAAAGGCTGTGATGCGGTCATGCATCTCGCTGCTCTCATTGCCATCCCATATTCGTATCATTCCCCCGACACCTACATTGAGACCAACATTAAGGGGACGCTCAATGTCGTTCAGGCAGCCCGAGATGCGGGTGTGAGAAGGGTCGTGCAAACCTCAACCAGCGAGGTGTATGGCACAGCACGGTTCGTGCCGATTACTGAGGAGCATCCGCTTCAGGGGCAGTCGCCCTATTCTGCGAGCAAAATCGGAGCGGATCAGATCGCGCTGTCTTTTTTTACTTCCTTCGGGACACCGGTTACTCTTCTGCGCCCGTTTAATACGTACGGCCCTCGTCAATCTGCTCGTGCCGTGATTCCCACCATCATCACTCAGATTGCTAATGGAAAACGGCAGATCAAGCTGGGTGCGCTCCATCCTACGCGTGATTTCAGTTACGTGGCTGATACCGTAGCCGGATTTCTCGCCGCGCTGCATTCCGACCACTGTGTCGGGGAGACGATCAATATTGGGAGTAACTTTGAAATCTCAATCGGCGATACGGCGCGCGCGATTGCGGAGGTCATGGGGGCAGAAATTAACATCGTAACCGATGAACAACGTTTGCGCCCCGAGAAGAGCGAGGTGGAGCGGCTCTGGGCTGCTAACGACAAGGCGCGCAAGTTGCTCGGTTGGCAACCTCACTACGGAGGAGCGGAGGGGTTTCGTCGTGGCCTGGTTGAAACTGTGGCCTGGTTTAATGAACCGTCTCAGTTAGCGGCGTATAAATCGGAGCTGTATAACCTGTGAGTCTACCTGTGCCATGTATTCACTCGTTGCCGCGCGCCTTCTCTGCGGCTTGAGCGGCCACGGTCCTTTCTTACGTCAGTAAACTCTGAATGACAAAGCAGCAGAGGTTGTTCTGAAAACCCTCATCATTGCCGAAGCGGGAGTAAACCACAACGGCGACATGGCTCTTGCCTATCAATTGATCGATGCGGCCGCTGAAGCCGGTGCGGACATGGTGAAATTTCAGACATTTGTCGCTGATCGCCTCGTCGTCAAGCATGCAAGAAAGGCCGACTATCAGATGATGGCGACGGATGCTGCGGAGTCGCAGTATGACATGCTTCGCCGTCTGGAACTGACAAGGGAGAAGCATCAAGACCTGATTGCTCGGTGCCAGTCACGGGGTATTCAGTTTTTTTCGACGGCGTTCGATACGGAGGGCCTGGATCTTCTGGTGGGCCTCGGTTTGGAACGGTTCAAGATCCCTTCAGGAGAAATAACCAATCTGCCCTATCTGAGGCACGTCGGCCGCTTTGGCTACCCCATTCTTCTCTCGACAGGTATGGCCACGCTTGAAGAGATCGGCACCTCCCTGGAGGTGATCGAACAGGCGGGTACGGGCCGTGCTCAGGTGACGGTGCTGCACTGCAATACGGAGTATCCGACCCCGATGGCCGATGTCAATTTGCGTGCGATGATCTCTATTCGGGAGGCGCTAGGTGTGGCGGTGGGGTACTCCGATCACACGCAAGGGATTGAAATCCCCATCGCCGCAGTGGCGCTGGGCGCGTCGGTGATCGAAAAGCATTTCACGTTGGATCGTTCACTGCCTGGGCCTGATCATCGGGCGAGCCTTGAACCGGGCGAGTTGAAGGCGATGATTTCGGCCATCCGGAACATTGAGTCTGCTCTCGGAGACGGGGTGAAGCGCCCTAGCGGCAGCGAGGCTAAGAACATACCGATTGCGCGAAAGTCGTTGGTGGCATCTCGACACATTCAAATCGGAGAGCGATTCAGTGCAAACAATGTGACAGCTAAACGGCCCGGCACGGGCCTGTCCCCTATGTGTTGGGATCAAGTGTTGGGTCGACAGGCGCCCCGTAGCTTTGAACCAGACGAGATGATTGAGCTATGAGTCGAAAAATCTGTGTCGTGACTGGGACGCGCGCTGAATACGGATTGTTGCGGTGGGTGATGGAGGGGATCCGCAAGACCTCCGGTCTGGAATTGCAAGTGGTGGCTACGGGGATGCATTTGTCGCCGGAGTTTGGCCTGACCTATAAAGAAATTGAGAAAGACGGTTTTATCATCGACCGACATGTCGAAATGTTGCTGAGCTCGGACACCTCTGTCGGACTGGCCAAGTCGATGGGATTGGGACTGATTGGATTCGGTGAGGTCTTCGACCAGCTTCGCCCCGATGTCGTGCTAGTGCTGGGGGACAGATTTGAGACGTTTGCGGCGGTGGCGGCCGCCTTGGTCGCGAAGGTTCCAGTGGCTCATTTGCATGGAGGCGAAGCCACCGAAGGGGCGTTTGACGAGTCGCTTCGACACTCAATTACGAAGATGGCTCATCTGCATTTTGTGGCCGCGGAAGACTATCGACGACGGGTGATCCAGCTGGGAGAGCATCCCGACCGGGTGTTTCTGGTGGGCGGCCTGGGAGTCGACAATATCAAGAATCTGAAATTGCTCGACCGAGCGGCGTTGGAAACGGCTCTTGAGTTTAGGTTCGGCAAGCGAAATCTGCTGGTTACGTTTCATCCGGCCACGGTAGAAGATACCGCCCCTTCCCTACAGATGGCCGAGCTGTTGGCGGCGCTAGAGCAGTTGAATGATACCCACCTGATTTTCACAATGCCCAATGCAGATACCGGAGGGCGGGCGCTTCGGGCTATGATCGAACGATTTGTGGCCGATCATGCCAACGCCAGGGCCTTTACCTCTTTAGGTCAGATGCTGTATCTGTCCTGTGTTTGTCAGGTGGATGGAGTCCTCGGCAACTCATCCAGCGGTTTGACTGAAGTGCCGAGTTTCGGCAAGGGGACGATCAACATCGGTGATCGCCAGCGGGGACGTCTTAAGGCGGACAGCGTCATCGACTGCGGTCCGGATCGGCAATCAATCGCCGCCGCTTTGTCGCGACTCTATTCGTCTGATTTCCAGGCTGGGCTGAAGACCGTTCGTAACCCCTACGGCGAGGGTGGGGCAAGTGAAAAGGTTGTGAAGGTCTTGCAGGAATGTTCGCTGGACGGCATTCTGATGAAGTCTTTTTATGATTTGCACGTGAGCTGATAATCTCCGCACATGAAGGTGCGCAACAGGTATGACGGACGATCGTAGGGACATGGCAACTGAATCTTGGCGCAAGACGCTGCTTCCGGCTCAGGCGACGTTGCAGCAAGCCATTCGCATTCTGAATGAGACGTCTCTCCAAATTGTTCTAGTGACATCGCCGGACGGCACGTTATTCGGCACCTTGACCGACGGGGATATCCGGCGTGGACTTTTGCGCGGGTTGGATTTGAATAGCTCGATCGATGCAATCGTGCAGCGCGAGCCGCTGGTCGTGCCCCCGGAGTTCACTCGCGACACAGTCCTTCAACTCATGCAGGCCAATAAGATTCATCAGTTGCCGATCGTTGATGAAAGCCGCCGCGTCACGGGGTTGCATCTGTGGAGCGAACTCATAGATTCGCGCCAGCGCACTAATCTGATGGTCATCATGGCCGGTGGTCAAGGCACCCGTTTACGGCCTCATACCGAACATTGTCCCAAGTCGATGCTGCCGGTCGGCGGCAGGCCGATGCTTGAGCACATCATTGAGCGGGCCAAAGCTGAGGGGTTCCAACACTTTGTGGTGGCCGTTCATTATCTTGGGCACATGATCGAAGACTATTTTGGAGACGGCCATCGTTGGCAGGTGCATATCAGCTATCTGCGGGAGGAATCGCCGCTGGGCACGGCCGGCGCGATTGGTCTGTTGCGTCCACGGCCGGATGCGCCGTTCGTCGTGTCAAATGGCGACGTCTTGACCGACATCCGCTACGGCGAGTTGCTCGACTTTCATTGCCGCCATGGGGCAGCCGCGACTATGGCCGTGCGTTTGCATGAATGGCAGCATCCATTTGGAGTGGTCCGCACCAAAGGAGTTGATATCATCGGGTTTGAGGAAAAACCCATTGCACGGACCCATATCAATGCCGGGATCTACGTGCTTGCTCCTAGCGCTATCAATGTCATGAACGTCAGCGAACATTGTGATATGCCGACTTTGTTCGAGCGACTGCAAGAGCGTGCCGAAAGAACCATTGTCTATCCGATGCACGAACCTTGGCTGGATGTGGGGCGCGCGGATGACTTAAAAGCGGCGCAGGACACACATTCTCCTAACGCGAAACGATAAACGATAGAGGACTGTTTATGGAAATATTTCGTCAGCCGACCGACGTCGATCTTTCTCGCTTCTCGCCATCGCGTCGCGATTTGGAAGCTTTCTATGGCTTGCCGAGTGATGTTCGGTTTTGCCGCCGTTGCGTCATCTCGAATCAGCGGCCAAACTCTGCGGTGGAGTATAAGCATACAAAGGAGTCTAAGAAAGCTACGATCCATTTCGATGACCATGATGTGTGCGACGCATGTGGATTCGCCGAGCGTAAGAAGCAGGGGATCGATTGGGCGCTTCGGGATGCACAGTTGAGAGACCTTTGTGATAGGCACCGCAAGCATGACGGCAGTTACGACTGCATTGTGCCCGGCTCGGGCGGGAAGGATAGCTTTTACGCATCCCATATTCTGAAGACGAAGTACGGGATGCATCCACTGACCGTCACCTGGGCGCCACATGTGTATACCGAATGGGGCTGGAAGAATTTTCAATCATGGATTCATGCCGGTCATGACAATTACTTGATGACGCCGAATGGACGCGTGCACAGGCTGTTGACGAGATTATCCACGGAATTGCTGTTTCATCCCTTCCAAGCGTTCATGTTCGGGCAAAAAGCGTTGGCGCCAAAGATGGCGCTGCTATTTAACATCCCGTTGGTATTTTATGGAGAGAACGAAACCGAATACGGGAATCCGAGCCGTGATGCGGAGAGCGCCCAGCGAGATTGGGCGTATTTTTCAGCCCAAGATCAATCCAAGATATTTTTAGGCGGTGTTTCGGTTAACGATCTAAAAACGCAGTTTGGGATTGACCAGAATGACCTCCAGCCGTATTTGCCGGCGAACCCCGATCAGTTGGCAGAGAAAAAGGTAGAGGTGCACTACCTGGGTTATTACCTCAAATGGCACCCGCAAAGCTGCTACTACTACGCCGTCGAACATGGCGGCTTTCAAGCGGCGCCTGAGCGTACCCCCGGTACATACAGTAAATACAACAGCATCGACGACCGGATCGACGATTTCCACTATTACACCACCGGGATCAAGTTCGGCATCGGGCGCGCCAGTTACGATGCAGCGCAGGAGATTCGTTCCGGAGATATCAATCGTGAGGAGGGCGTGGCGCTGGTGAAACGCTTTGATCTCGAATTCCCAGAACGGTTTGCCGATGAGATATTCCGGTATCTCAGTCTCCCCGCCAAGGAATTTCCGGTCGCCTCTGAGATGTTTGAGCAGCCCATCATGGATCGTGAGTATTTTCGGTTGCTCACAGACCAATTTCGGTCTCCTCATCTCTGGTGCCATGATCAAGGGGAGTGGAAATTACGCCATGCGGTCTGGCATGAGAGTTCAGTGGCAACAACGGTATGAGGAACGTTCGTCTCATCGCTCGACTCGACATCAAAGGCCCAAATCTCATCAAAGGTGTTCATCTGGAAGGGCTTCGGGTGGTCGGTTCGCCCAACGAACATGCCGTTCGTTACTATCATCAGGGCGTTGATGAACTGATCTACATGGATTGCGTGGCGAGCCTCTATGGCCGCAACAGCCTGGGTGACATTATTCAGTCCGCAGCTATGGATGTGTTTGTGCCGATGACCGTGGGCGGGGGCATTCGTTCAGCCGAAGATGCCGCCCTCCTTTTGCGTTGCGGCGCTGACAAGGTCGCAGTGAATACGGCGGCCGTCGCCCGGCCAGCCTTGATTGCCGATATCGCCCGACGGTTCGGCAGCCAGTGTATGGTGCTTTCCATTGAAGCCAAACAGATCGGCCTCGATCGCTGGGAGGTGTATACGGACAACGGGCGTGAGCGCACCGGACTGGATGTTATTGATTGGGCCGAGCGCGCCGTAGAGATGGGTGCCGGAGAAATTCTTCTCACGTCTGTGGATCGGGAAGGAACCAGGAAGGGGTTTGACTGTGCCTTAGTTCGTGCCGTGACTCAGCGGGTCGCGGTCCCGGTTATTGCCAGCGGGGGCATGGGCAAGCCGGAAGATCTGATCGAAGTCGTTCAGGTCGGCGGGGCAGACGCCGTCGCCATGGCCGACATCCTGCATTATGGCCGAGCGACAGTGGGTGATATCCGCCAGGTCGCACGGACTGCCAATATTGAAGTGAGACGTTTTGAGCATGTCTGATGTCGTCGTGATCGATTACGGGATGGGGAATTTACTGAGTGTGCGGCGGGGGTTTGAACACTGTGGCGCCACCGTGACGGTAACGGACGATCCCGGTGCCATTCTTTCTGCATCACGGGTCGTGCTCCCGGGCGTGGGGGCATTTGGCGATGGCATAGCCGAACTGCGGCGTCGGGGGCTTGATAGAGTCCTCAAAGATGTTGCCGCCGGGGGGAAACCGCTGCTAGGAATTTGTCTCGGCATGCAGATGTTGCTCGACGAGAGCGATGAATTCGGCAAGACCGCAGGTCTCGGTCTTATTCCCGGACGTGTAATCCCGATCCCAGCGACCACCGTGGAGGGCTCTCTCCACAAGATTCCCCATGTAGGCTGGAATGAGTTGGTATTGTCTCCTGGGCAGAGCGATTGGAAGGACACCCCGCTCGGGGATCTCATGGCTGGGGACGCCGTCTACTTTGTGCATTCATTCATGGCCGATCCGACTGATTCCCGTCACCGGGTTGCGGATTGCCTGTATGGCGGCATACGAGTTTCAGCTGCCATCGGCAGAGAGAATGTTTTTGGCTGTCAGTTTCATCCCGAGAAAAGCGGAGAGATCGGGCTGAAAGTGCTCAAGAGATTCCTGGCGGCATGATGTTAGGAAGCGATGGACATCTCGTTGAGTCGGTGGTCGAGCTATCCGCATGAGCATGCTTGAACGGCTGCTGATTGTTGGGCTTGGAAGCATCGGAGTCCGTCACCTTCGAGTTATTCGAGCGCTTGTGCCCGGTGTGCAGGTCATTGCCTTGAGGCATCGAACGGATGCAGGTGCGCGTCATGCTGGTGTCGACCACAGTGTGACGAGTGTGAGCGAGGCGTTAAAGTTTTCACCACAGGCAGCGGTGATCGCAAATCCGGCCAGTCTCCATCTTGACGTGGCGGCGCCGTTGGCCCATGCGGGTCTCCATTTGCTGGTGGAAAAGCCGCTCTCCATTTCCACGGACGGAGTGTCCGGACTCATCGAAACATGCAGGATACGTGGTCTCACGTTGATGACGGCCTACAATTTGCGGTTCTCTCCCTCGCTCCAGCGATTCCGCGATTTGATCCAAGGGAAACGGGTTGGGTCGGTGCTGTCGGTTCGCGCTGAAGTCGGGCAGTTCCTGCCGTCCTGGCGTCCGGAGGCTGATTATCGGAAAGCGGTCTCCGCACAGGCCTCGCTGGGAGGCGGAGTGTTGTTGGAGCTGAGCCACGAAATTGATTATCTCAGGTGGCTGTTCGGCGAAATTGAGTGGGTCAGCGCCATTCAGCGAAAGCAGAGTGGGCTGGAAATAGACGTTGAAGATACGGCCCATCTCATTTTGGGTTTTGCGGCAGAGTCGGGAGTCACCCCCGTGATGGCCGCTCTAAATATGGACTGCATTCGGCATGATACGACGAGAATGTGTACGGTGATCGGAGAAAGAGGATCGTTACGCTGGAATGCCGCCACTGGCTCCGTCGAGGTCTTCGACCAGGGTGGCACGGCATGGGAGATATTGTTCAGGCATGAGGGCCAACGAGATGATACTTACGTGGCGGAGTGGCGCCATTTTCTCTCGTGTGTTTCTGATGGCGCTTCTCCGGTCGTTTCGGGTCAGGATGGTTTATCGGTAATTCGGGTCATTGAGGCTGCAAGGCAGTCCTCGAAGGGTGGTTCAGTCGAGCGGGTGCAGGCAGCAGAATAAAGGAATCCGGAGGCTTCTAACGTTCACATGAGAGTCGTCGCGCTGATTTGCGCCCGGGGCGGTTCCAAAGGGTTACCGGGCAAGAACATTCGTTTTCTGGCCGGACGTCCGCTGATCGCGTGGGCCATCAGTCAGGCCAAGGCTGTGAAGCGGGTTGAGCGCGTCATTGTATCGACCGATTCTGAAGACATTGCCGAAGTGGCCCGTCAGGCCGGCGCAGAAGTCCCGTTTCTGCGACCTGCTCAACTTGCGCAGGATAACAGTCCTGAGTGGCTGGTTTGGCGCCACGCATTGGACTTCGTCAAAGGGGATGCAGGAACGTACCCTGAAGGATTGCTTGTGGTGCCGGCGACGGCGCCATTGCGTGCGGTGACGGATCTAGAGCAGTGCTTGGACGAATACGAGAAGGGTGGCGTGGATGTGGTAGTGACAGTCACCGATGCTCATCGCAGTCCATACTTCAACATGGTCCAAGTCAGGAAGGATGGAACGGTAGGATTAGTCATCCCTCCCATGAGTGCTATTGTGCGACGCCAGGATGTGCCTGTGGTTTATGACCTGACGACGGTGGCGTATGTGGCCAGGCCGGAGTTTGTCATGACTCAAAACGGTATATTCGAGGGGAGGGTTCGCTCGGTCCATGTGCCATTGGAGCGCGCTATTGATATCGATACCGCACTGGATTTCAAGATTGCCGAATGTCTCATGGGTGCACGGTAAGGGGCTGCAGATGACGACTGTTTCAGCGTTGATGAGTCTCAAGGGCAGGCGGGCTTTGGTTACGGGGGCGGCCGGAAACCTCGGGCACGTCATCGCCCACACGCTCGGGGAACTCGGTGCAGATCTTTTGCTTGTCGATCGGCCAGGAGCCGACTATGGGCAGTTTGCGCAGGGAGTTGAGCGTCATTGGGGCGTAAAGGTTCAAACAGTCGACTGTGATTTGGAGGCTCAGAAGGATCGCGAACGTTTAGTCGAATGGGTACGAGAACAAGAAGCTGGGCTCGACATCCTGGTCAATAACGCCGCGTTTGTGGGAACGTCGGGGTTGCAAGGATGGGTCACGGATTTTGAACAGCAAACGGTTGAGACGTGGCGTCGGGCGTTGGAGGTCAATCTGACTGCGGCGTTCGACTTGTCCAAGAATTTTGCTCCGCTGCTCAGGCAAAGCAAGGGAGGCAGTATTATCAATATTGCCTCGATCTATGGCATGTATGGTCCCGATCAGAGTCTGTATGAAGGGACTGAAATGGGAAACCCGGCGGCCTATGCCGCTTCAAAAGGCGGTCTGATTCAACTAACCCGATGGTTGGCCACAACGCTGGCACCACAGGTGAGAGTGAATACCATTTCCCCCGGCGGGATCTTCAGAAATCAGCCCGAGGCATTTGTGAAACGCTACGAGGCGCGCACTCCGTTGAGGAGAATGGCGCACGAAGACGATCTCCGTGGCGCCATCGCCTATCTAGGCAGTGACTTGTCTCGGTACGTGACGGGGCACAACTTGGCCGTGGATGGGGGCTGGGGCGTGTGGTAAAGGGAAAAAGCAACGCCTTGGGTTCGAAGCGCTGCGGGATTCTGTCTCGGTTGTATCGATTGTCATGAAAGTCATCATTGATCCGGGCCAATCCAATAACGTCATCGCGACGATCGCGATCGGAGATTCCTACTATCAGGCGTGGCAGCAGTATGCGTTTCCAACCTGGAAAGCCTATTGTGAACGGTATGAGCTCGGTCTGGTCGTTTTTGATGCGGACCTTATCTCGAGGGATGATCCTTTCTGGAAAAAGCCCACGTGGCAGAAAATGCTGATCGGAAATGTGCTGAGAAAGCAGATGTCGTCTGTTCGAAATGTCTGTTATCTGGATACCGATATTCTCGTCAATCCTACCGCTCCCAATGTGTTTGATACGTATGATCCAACCACCATCGGGCTCGTGTCACTCCGGAAGAATCTGCCGTATCCCTATGAACAGGTGTTACGGAGAGTGGCGTTCTTGAGAAACAAATACTACGACAGCAAATACCCTCTCGACTCGGCCCTATTTATCTCTGTGGAAAATCTCTATAGGTTTCACGGGTTGCCGGTACAAGCCGATGAAGCCTGTGCCGGGATGTTTGTATTTAATATAGAGAACCATGCGGATCTGTTGGGCGCTGCGTTCCTCAAATACGATCAGTCGATCGACTCGATCACCGGCGGGGGGGATCAAACCCATTTTAATTATGAAGTGCAAAGTTCCGGAAAGGTGTCATGGCTCGATTATCGTTTCCAGGCCATCTGGCTGTTCGAAATGGCCTGGAAATATCCTTTCCTCTATGACTATGGACGAGACAAGCAGGATGTAATCAAGGAATGTATCGAGGCTTCACTCTTTACCAATTACTTTCTGCATTTTGCCGGCACTTGGCATGAAGCTGGGATGTGGAAAGTTGGGGGAGTCTTAGAGGGCTTTTCTGAGCGGGAAAAAATGGAACAGTTTGCTGAGTATATGAAAACGCCCTTAACCGGGAGACCGGTAGGGCAGGTCAAGCCATCAGCATGAGAATGCTTGATCCGGCTTGATGGGCTGACGCCAACATCAATTGGAGCGAGGAGATGGAAGATACAAGATTCGCGACAACAGCTGGACGAATCGAACTCGGGCGATTCATCGCGCAGTACGAGCTGTTCAAGAAAATATTGCACATCAAAGGCTCCATCGTCGAATGCGGTGTGCATTACGGTTCCGGTGTGATGGCATACGCAAAAGTATCGGAGATCTTAGAACCATATGGTTTTCTCAGATCAATTTACGGGTTTGATACCTTCGATGGCTTTCCCTCTGTTCATGAGCATGACCTGGGAGGGTCCGGAGCGGTTGCAACGGTTGGAAGGCTCCGTCCAGACCGTGATGTCTATGCTGATTTACAGCAGCGAATCGCTGAATTCGACAAGACAAGACTGATTGCACCCAACAAGAAAGTGCATCTCATCAAGGGGGACGCGATACAGACCATTCCAGCGTTCATAAAATCCAACCCGCATGTGCTTGTAGCCCTTCTGTATCTGGATTTTGATCTCTATGAGCCGACGAAAGTGGCTATTAGAGAGTTCCTGCCGAGAATGCCCAAGGGTTCCATTGTTGCCTTCGATGAGCTGAATGACCCTAAGTACCCAGGTGAAACACAGGCTTTGCTAGAGGCATTTAATCTTAATAATTATCGATTGGAAAGTTTCTCCTTTGAGCCCCATATCAGCTGGATTACGCTTTAGTGTGTTCCCGGAATAAAGCCGTTCGGCCTGGACTCATGCTTTCCTATGGTGCCCTGGTGTACTCGTTGACGGTGGGAAGAGATTGTGGCTCAAGTGAAGATTCCTTTTCTTACTGATTTCGTAAGGCGCAGGAAGCGAAAGAGGATTCGAGCCATGATGCATGGCTATCGGATCCTAAAGTCCAACAACCAACTCGGGTGGATTAGGCGCGCAAAACGGGGGTTGGCTGATACTCAGTTAGGTAGCATCACTTCAATCGTTTCACGTCATTTGTTTGGAGCAGGAACAGAGAGTGCGGCACAGATCGTTCAACAGTATGTGCTCACACGCATTGGAGGGATCAGCCTCAATAAGGCGTTGTTGCTCTCCATCGGCTCGAATAACTCCCCGGTGATCTTCCCCTTGCCGAAAGAGTTTCAATCCACTCTGGCTCACAATGGCTTCGTGGTCTCTCGCCGGGGATGTTCAGCGCTGTGGATAGCGTATGTCGGCGCCCTGTGGGGTTACGGTGTGCTGTCGATTGCAAAGCATGCGTATGATGCGGGGCGCTGCATTGTCCGGCCGACGGCTGCGCTCAAAGGACCATTTGCATATTTTGTGGGGTTGGCAAAGAACAACCTTCCTCAGCCGTGTAAAGACGGTCGAAGCCACGATATCCTCACTTGGTATGCGCATGGGCCTGGTGCCGCAACTTCACTCGTTGCGCTCTGTCATGGGGTGCAGGGTGCAAGCGTTACTTTGGTCAATGGTAAGCGGGTTGAATGTGTCGAGCATGCCATTCCGCCGCTGTCCAATCTCACGGGCCTGATTCAGTTTCTGCAATGGGCAACGATTGCCGTGTTTCGTTCAGCGATCGATGCCTGCCGCGGGAGATGGTGGCCTGCATTGCTGCTGGCCGAAAGCGCTAAAGCAGCAGTCGCTCGTCTCGCCGATCCTAATCAGCTTGCACGGGAATACTTGTTTCATTTCTCCGATACGATCTATCGGCCCATCTGGACGTATGAAGCCATCAAAAAAGGCTCGCAGGTCACCTGTTATTTTTATTCAACGTCCGAAGAGTTCAAACTTCCCGGCGGGTATGAACCGAATAGCAGCTATTGGAAGCTTATGAATTGGCCGCGCTGCTTAGTCTGGGATACCTACCAGGAAAATCTGCTTCGTCTCAGCATTGGCGATGCTGCTAGGATCGATGTTGTGGGCCCTATCGGATTCAATTGTTCTCCTATTGAAATGCCTAACATCCCCCATAACTCCATTGCCGTGTTTGATATCCAGCCCATCAGAAGTTCTGCGCATTTTGGATTCTCCACATTGGCCGACCTGGACTATGGCAATCCAAAGGTCCCGATGAATTTCATACAAGACATTCATGTTGCCTTGTCCCTGCATGGTGGCACCGTCGTTCATAAACGGAAGCGGAATGATGGGCGAAGGTTTCGCAAGGTGTATCGACACATGATCGACCAGTTATCCGGAGGTCCAGGATTTGTTTCGATTGAGCCTGACACTTCGGCAATACGGGTGATTGAACATTGTCGAGCCGTCGTGTCTATGCCATTTACGTCAACGGCGATTTTAGGCAGGCATCTAGGAAAGCCGTCTGTCTACTATGATCCCACTGGCCACTTGCAGAAAGATGATAAGGGCGCACATGGAATACCTATTCTCAGTGGAAAAGATGAGCTGCGAGAATGGGTGTCTGCTGTGATGGGGACAGTGGGGGATAAGTCCCTCGTACAGTCAGTCTGACGGCTCTATCTTGCAATGCCGTCTGAGCAGTGTCATTGCTATGCGAATCTTGCCTCTAATTTGCTGAGGTGCACGATGATCCTCAAGTTAGCCGGGGCTACACAGATCTGTTGGATTCAATTGTTGATGTACATGCTATAATCCGTGCGCGATTCTTCCGCGAAATTGCCTGCGTGGGCCGCGTGAAGTGAGGAGGGAGTCAGAATGGCCGATCACGGCAATCAGAAGTTGAGAGTCTTGGGACAGCCGCCCTTGTTGGATGACGGAAGTATTGCATGGGATGGCCATGATCGGACGGCATTGCTTCGTAGCGTGGGGGCCGATCAGCCGTTTACGGCGCTCCGCCATCCCGAGGTGCGGTATGAAGTTACCGACCACTGTAACGCCATTTGCATTATGTGCCCTCGCGATAAGCACGAAGACGGACGTCCCCATGGCATTATGGATTTGGAGAAGTATAAGCGGAGTATTGATGAAGTCGTCGCTCTGGGTGCCACGAGGGTCGTGCTCCAGGGATTCGGCGAACCATTGATTGATAAAACGTTAGAGCAGAAGATCGCCTATGCCAAAGAATTCGACCTAAACACCTACATCATCACCAATGGGTCCTTGATCACTCGAGGCCGCGCGAAGACGCTTATCGAGGCTGGGCTGGATGAGATGCGGGTGAGTTTTTATGGCATGAGTCCTGAGACCTACAATGTGGTTATGGAGCGACTGGACTACCATTTGGCCACAAAGAATCTTCTTGGCTTTCTTGAGGAACGAGCCGCATTAGGGCTCAAGAAGCCCAAGCTAGAGTTATCGTACCTGGTGATGAAGGAAAACGAATCGGACGTTGACGCATTTAAGGAGTTCTGGGGGCCCCGGGCCGACGCGATCGAGATCTGGCGGCCACATAACTACGGCGATGGGCGAAGCTATCGGGAACGCCATGAGGCAGTGGAGATCAAAACCACATGCGGACGACCGGAAAATGGGCCGCTCCAGATCCAGTGGAATGGCGAAGTTGTTCCCTGCTGCTACGACTATAACAACCAGATTATCTTAGGGAACGCGTTCGAGTCGCCGGTGCTGGATATTCTCAATGGCGAGAAGTATCGGTTGCTGCGTTTGTCCCATCGAATGAAGCAGTTTAAGCTGTTTCCTTATTGCGATCAGTGTGATCAGCTCCTTCCACACGCGGATGCTCTCGTTTATACGAATAAGCACAATCTCCCTCCCGAGGTTGCGGTGCGGCTCTCCAATACAGATCTCTATGATCTTGTCGGCGACAAGGAGATTAGTGCGGAGAGCGTCAACGAGCGGTATCGAGACGGGCTCATGCCCGAACCCACTAGCCGGCGAGACTGATCGATGCAAGTTCAGCTGCTGAATCTGATTTCAACTCCCGTCCCTGTGCTGAATTCGCTTGGACTGGAGTTGTCCGTCGGGCTCAGCTCCGAAGATCCCGCCATGGGGTCGTATCCAGCAGAACCCTATCTGGCCTACGTTACGATTTATTCCCCTGAAGGAATCTTGCTGAGTCGGCAGCTGCTGGGAGAGATCCCCCCGCGGCGCCGGCGTCAGTTTGCCCTATCGCCGCTTACGCGCAAACTTGTTCCCTCCAGCGATCATCTGGTGGTAGTTCACCGGGTGCCGAGTCGCCTGGCTGCACAGGTCCGGTCCATTGAAGACCCTCTGGAAATGCCCTCTCCGCCGAACTTCCCGATGTGGCGCGCCCTCATTCAGTACGCCTATCCTGGTAAAGGCAATGGCAGTGTGATCTACGAAACTCCACCGCGGCTCAATGTGCGCAGGCCCGGCGCACCTCCGTCGACGACGTTGACCTTCACCTCGAAGATCGTTTTTTCATCACAGGTGAATACGGTCGTCGTTCCGATTCATTATTCGATGGATCCGGGATATGTGGGGATCTGTCGATACCATTACCGGCTATTCGATCAAGCTGGTTGTGAAGTGCTAAGCCGAACGGTCACTCTGCCTGCTTTTAGCGTCAAGACGCTAGATCTTCGCAGTGAACTGCCTGAGTCGTTGGTTCGAACAGTCACAGGCTCAACGCGCGAGTTGGCAGCCTTTACGTTCGTCGCCTACAGCGAAGATGCAGCGTTGGCCCCGTTGATTTTGAATCTTGCGCCTGCCCTTGGCGGCGTATCGGTTGAGCACACGCACCCCGCGCAATCATTTTTGCTACCCTGTGATGACAAGGATAAGAATCGAATAAAGGGTGCTGCAATATCTGCCTGGCGGAATCGGGGGGCGAGTATCGAGAAGGAGGCTGGTCATGTGGGTTGATAGCGCGGCCATGGCCCTTGCGAGCTATCTCCCGCGCTCGGTGAAGGCCGTGGCTCGTCGCTGGCTGTTTAGAAACAGTCACCCGGCGCATGTCGGTCTTCGAGGGATCGGCGCTGTTCAAGATCTGTACTATTGGGTTGCCGACAGAACGCTTGATACATTTTTGCCGGTCGAGAATTATTTTAGCGTGTTCTATCCGTCGTTGGACACTTCCACGGTCGGAACCCTCACGGTCTTTGATGATCAGGGTCTTGAACTCGGGCGAAAAGAATTTGCATTGCCGCATCTCGGCAGTTGCATGATACGGATGTCAGCGCTTCTGCAGGAGTGGCGGCCTGAGCGAGGGGCGGGCGTCACGTTTGGGACGTTGATCTGCGATATTGCGGTGCCTCAGAGTGTGCGCCAGGTTATCGGAAATACTAAACCGTTCTATTTCTGGGATCGTTTCTATATCGGATATGTCAACGAGGCCGGACAGCCCACCTTTGTGCACGGCGTGGACAAAACATTCATCAGCCATGCCGATCAGCAGGGATTCAGCCGCTGGTATCCGGCTGCGCGAACCTATCGGTGGGCGCCGGAGATTCCCGTCAACATCGCCGACTATAAACGATTCACGGTAATCGTTACGAACCGTGTATCCCGTTCGGCGCAGTTCAGGCTGATAGTGGAAGATACCGTGGACCGGCATCGTGAGTGGGATGCCGTCATCAAGCCGAACGGTGTATATCGTTTCGAACTGACGGCCGCTAACACGGCCGGGTTGAATCCGGAGGAGCTCAGGATGCGTCTTGAGGGCATGACGACTCAATGGGGCCGTCCGCTTGTGTTCAAGGAGTTCACCTCAGGGGCTATCTCTGCTATGCATTGTTAGCCGCTTTCCGTCTTCTCCCGCCCGACTGTCACTTCAGACAGGGGCAACACTTCACGAAAGTTATGAACAGACTAACTGTGTATTTTTGGCGCCTGCGATCATGGGCGGCGCGCGCGATCGTTCCTCGACGCGCCGTCGTCTCCCGTGGCTTGCGGTTTACTCTGCAATGCGATAACTGGGTCACCTATTACCGCTGGCAAAGTTACAATACGAAAGAGCCGGAGACTCTCGACTGGGTCGATCAGCGGGTAAGGCCCAGTGATACGGTCTTTGATGTTGGTGCGAATATCGGCCTCTATACCATTTACACCGCACTCAGGCATAAACCAATAAGGGTGATCGCTTTTGAACCTGAATATGCCAATCTTCATATGTTGAGAGATAACATTGTGCTCAATGGTCTACAGGAGGCGGTCGACGTCTACTCTCTGGCTCTAAGCCGGGATTCAGGCCCGAGTCATTTGTATATCCAGGATTTTACCCCAGGCGCTGCATTGCATTCCGTTTCCAGCGACAGGCTCAATGTTACCCATACTCAGCGCACTGTGGTGGGACGGGAGGGAATATGGGTAACCGCGATGGATTCCTTCTGCGAGAAGACCGGGCTGTTTCCGAATTGCATAAAGATTGATGTCGATGGGACTGAACTCGAGATTCTAGAGGGAGGGAAGACAACGTTGCGGGCACCCTCTGTACGGTCCGTCATTATTGAGATGCCTGTTGAGGCGGATCTTCGAGGGAAATGTCAGAGGTTGCTTGAGGAGGCAGGGCTCACACGCGAATGGTGCAGTCAGCAAAGTCCCAATGAAGTCTGGATCAGACAGTGATCGGGGTGCATGGCGATGCATGATTGCTCATGAATCGGTTATGGCTCAAACTTGTATATTTGTCCCGGGCGAGGCCTCTAAGCATGCAAGCCGCCCCGCTTACTAGAAACGCATGAACTGAGTCGATTCGAAGATATTGTTGTGGGCTTAAGGGAAAAGACGCACTAGATAATTATCCCACCTGTGGCCTCTCTCAGCTGGCCGATGTAGTGAGAAGGCGGGCACGTTCGAGAATCGGAAGGCGTCGTGCGGCGCCCTACACTTTGCCCCATACTAAGGAACCCCATGGCTTTGTGGACAATGGCTCAGCGCGCCTTTAAGGCGATAGATCGAGCAGGCTTCCGTGTCTTGGACGTCGGTTCAAGGGGTGGGCTTCATCCCATGTTTAATGAGGTCGCCCCTCTTGTCGAAGCAGTCGGATTTGAACCGGACATTGAGGAATGCACGCGGCTTAATCAGCAGATTCAGTCAAATACCTTGTATCGTTCGCTGGCCTTTCTCCCATTTGGGCTTGGCCGACATGAGGGCTCCCAAGCACTGAATCTTTGCCGGTTGGGGGCTGTCAGTTCGATGTATCGCCCGAATCGGTCCTTTTTGGATCGATTCCCCGGGGCCAACCGATTTGATGTGGTGGATTCTCTGCAGATGCCCGTCCGAGCGCTGGATGATCTGCTGAAGGACCCTCAAGTACATTTGCCTGCCAGTATCGATTTCATGAAGATTGATACGCAAGGCTCTGAGTTGGAAATTCTCCAGGGAGCGAAAGAGACGTTGCGTAACCAGGTTGTTGCTGTGGAAGTGGAGGTAGAATTCGCGCGTCTGTACGATTCACAGCCTCTCTTCCGGGATGTGGACTCATTCCTCTCGGGATGCGGGTTTACTCTCTTCAAGATCCGGCGCGCCGAATGGGTTAGACGCAACTATGAGCGCCGTCCATATCTCAGTGCAGGGCAGCTTGTCTTTGGCGACGCGTTATATATCAAAGATCCGCTAGATCCGCTGACCGCATGGTTTCCTACAGACGCTCGGCAAGCAGAGGCACTTATACTGATTTCCATCTTGTATGATCTTCACGATTTCGCCCTGGAAATTAGTTCGGCGCCTCGCATAGCCGCCATGGTGGATACGGACAGCATACGTCAGTATGTTCTGGAGCGAAGCGCCTGCTTGAGTAGGCCGTGGGGGCATATTCGCTCAATGAGAGAGTTTATGCGGTGGTGTAAAGAGGCTGTCAGCTTCGTAAGGCGGTATAGACCCCATTGGAGTCGTGGAGACGGAAATTTCTACTCAAGGTACTGATCGGAGCCCAGAAGGCGAGATACCGTTGTGTGACGTTTTCGGCGTGTAGCGTGAATGCCCTGAGTGGTGCAGGCGGAAGGGGAGCTGTTCTCTATGGATATATTGACTGAGATCAATCGAGTGATTGAACTGGAGGGGCGAACTGTGAGCCGATTGCGCGAGTCTGTCGGCCCTGCCTGTGAAGAGGCGGTTCGTGAGATCTTCAAGTCTCCGGGGAAAGTCATTCTTACGGGTATTGGGAAGTCCGGACTGATTGCCCAGAAGATTGCTTCGACGATGGTGTCGACCGGAACCAGCGCCATCTTTCTGCACCCTGCAGAAGGGATGCACGGGGACATTGGTATTGTGCGCAGCGACGACGTCCTTATTGCGCTCAGCAAATCGGGAGAGAGCGATGAATTGATCGGGCTACTGCCGGCGATTCGCCGTATCGGCGCGCGACTGATTGTGGTGACAGCTAAAGCCGATTCTACGTTGGCGCGGGCTTCCGATATCCTGCTTCTAACGCCTGTGGAAGAAGAGGCCTGTCCGCTGAATATGGCTCCGACCTGTAGTACGACTGCGGCTCTTGTGCTTGGCGACGCCCTGGCGATGGCGCTTATGAAGCTCCGGAATTTTCAGCCTGAGGACTTTGCGCTGTCTCATCCGGGTGGGCAACTTGGAAAGCGGCTTTTGTTGACGGTTGGTGACATTATGCGGTCTGGCGAAGCTAACCCGATCATCAATGTGATGAGTCGCCTGCAGGATATGCTGTATGTGATTACCAGCAAGCGGGCCGGGGCTGTGTCGGTCGTGGATCACGACGGGCATCTCCTGGGGCTTGTCACGGACTACGATATTCGGCACGTGTTGGAAAAAGGGGGAGATATCTTCTCGATGACGATCTCCGACATTATGAATAAGAAGCCGACCTTCGTGTACTCTGATGAAAAGGCGTTGCGCGCGCTTGAACTCATGGAGAACCGAAACAAACCCTTTCTTGTTCTGCCGGTATTAGATCGCTTGGACAAAACGGTGGGGATGATTCATCTGCATGACATAGTCGCCCGGGGATTATGAGGACCGTCATTCTTTGCCGGGACTTAAAATCCCTGATGTCCCATATCCGGCTTCCCCCCGAACATGTTCAGCTTCTTGTCCTGCATGAGTCTCCTGAAAGCTGTTTGATTCGAGCGTTTTGCGAGCGTCGGGGGCTGTCGGAAGAATTGCCCCGCGCGGAGTTGTTTCGGAGCCGCTCGGGCCGGTTTCGTTCTGAGTACGTCAGTGCGATCGGCCGGTTGAATATTGAGTTCGGTTCTCGTGAATGGTGGGCGATGCCGTTGTCGACGAAGAACCCCATCTCGTCCGAACTCTGCCTGGATATCTTCTCCCTTGTTCTGATTGTGGACCTGATCCGCAATCTGAACGGATGTCTTGTCGTGGTCACGGACCGCGACGTACTGGGAATGGAGGTGGCGGCCTGGGGGCGCACGGAAGGGGTGGCGATTGTGAATGCCGTCAGACCGGCATGGACCTGGAGCCATATCCATACTCGGCTGTCTTTTCTGCCGATACTGTATTTGGCGGCGAGGAGTGTTTGGTTCAAGCTTCGGACCGGCCGGAGGAATATAGGTTCCCCTGCGGGGGGGGCGGCAAGCATGGTCATGATTACCTTGGTCCATCCCCATTCGATCACTTCTGAAGGGCGTTTTCGGGATACATATTTTGGCGAGTTAGAGGAGTGGTTAGGCCGTGAGACTCCCCCTGTGGTGGTGGCAGGTGTCATACAGGGACAGTCACTGCCCCTTGTCCAAGCCTTTCAAGAAAATCAGAATGCAGTGAGGCGGATTTCAATTGATGCCGGTCTTGAACTCCATGACATTTTTCGGAATACGTGGGAGGCATTGCGTGGCTTTCTTGCTTGCCGATTTCTCAAAGTTTCATCGGAGATCGGCGGGGTGAGCATTGGGAATTTGGTCAGGCATGCCGTTAAGGATGCCCATGCTTCTGGCGAAGTCTTCCGGAGCCTGTACATTTATCGCTGTGCCCGTCGTTTGGCATCGGAGGCTCCGACTGCCCGATACCTCTATCCTTATGAGAATCGAGCCTGGGAGAAGATGCTGTTGCTCGGAGTGCGTTCTGTATCGAGGCGGGCACGGATGATTGGGTATCAGCATGCCTCAATTACCGCCAGTCATACGAATTTTGTCTTTGCGGAGAACGAGGCGGAAATTACACCTTTGCCGGATGTAATCGTGGCGTTTGGAGAGGTCACTCGTGACCGGCTCATTCAGGATGGGCATCCTCAGGCTCTGCTGAGGGTCGGCTGTGCGTTGAGGCAACCGAAGACCGGTGCTCTTGCGATACGGAGTTCACGCGAAGAAGCACGTCCGCGAATTCTTGTCGCCTTGGGGGCCAGAGTCACCGAATATCTGCGAGTCTTGTGTTTCTTGAACGATGCGATAGGAGCGGGTCATGATTGGGAGATTCGCATCAGACCCCATCCCACACTTCCACTAGAAAAGGCGATCAGGCTCCTCCCTGAAGGTCAGACGAGATTTTCATATTCGCTTTCGAAGGGCGCTGTCGGGCGAGATTTGGAGTGGGCTGGCGTGGTGCTGTATGCCTCTTCCACACTGGGGATGGAAGCCGTGGGAGCGGGGATCCCAGCTGTTTACCTTGATCTTGGAGAAATCCTGCCCACCGATCCGATGGAGGGGTGGACGGCCTTTAAATGGATCGCGCGACAACCGAGTGAACTTGCGCCTGTTTTGTCGGAGATCGGGGAATTATCCGACGCGCTATACGAACAAAAACAGCGGCAGGGACGATCCTATGTCGATGCCTATATGGCGCCCGTGAATGAAAAGAGTCTCCGGGTCTTCATCGAGGCATAGCGAGTTCAATGCTCAAAGGTCTCAACATTGTCTGTCTTGCCGGATGCGAATGGGATTTTACCTGGCAGCCGACGCAGGAAATCATGCTTCGGCTGGCCAAGGCCGGCAATCGAGTGTTGTACGTGCAGCCTACCGGGACACGTACGGTGAAGTTCTCGGACTGGCGGCGAATTTGGGAACGGGTGAGGGGAAAAGTTGCCGGCGTGCAGCGGTCCTCGCCGTTACCGTCTGGACTCACAATTTACTCCCCGCTGGTGCTCCCATTTCCGTACTCTCGCGTTGCCCGTTTTATCAATCGCTGGATCTTATTCCGGAAAATAGAAGGATGGCTTGGGAAGCGGATTGACCTGGATGTCATTTTCTGGTTCTACTTCCCGTCCCCTCTCAATGCCGATGTGATGCGACGCGCGAAGGCGAGTCTCTCGATCTATCAGATCATGTCTTCGGCCGAAGCTGTTCGTCCGCATCCGGCATTCATCGAGGCGAATGATGCCATGCTGGAAGGATGCGACCTGGTTTTGGCCAATAGCGGACGATTGCGAGTGCAGGCCAGCCGGCACAATCCCTCTGCACATTTGTTTCGGGCGGGCGTCAATCTTGAATTATTCGAGACGGCGCGAACACTTGAAAAACCGGACGGTCTTCAAGAGATCGACGGACCGATCGTCGGGTATGTCGGCGCGCTTCACGAGTGGGTAGATCTGGAACTGATTCGGGCTGTAGCCACATCGATGCCTGACTTTCAATTTGTATTCGTGGGGCCGATTGTGCGGGATGTCGAGGTTCTTCGAGGCCTTCCCAACGTTCGATTCCTGGGACAGAAGCCCCATGGAGAGGTGCCTCGATATGTTCGTTTCTTCGATGTGTGCATCATTCCCTACGTCCGTGACGCCTATACGGAAACGACCTATCCGGCCAAGCTGAACGAATATCTGGCGCTGGGCAAGCCTGTTGTGGCCACTCCACTTCCCGAGTTGGTGGATTACAACCAGGAGTTTGACGGAGTGTTGCGCCTGGCATGGGATGCCCCAACATTTGCATCGGCGCTGCGCGAGGCTGTCGAAGGCAATGCTCCGGAACGGCAAGAACATTTCCGCTCTGTGGCGGGAAAGAACGCCTGGACGACGATTGTGGAAGCCATGTCCGGGCTCATTGAAGAAAAGCTCCGGACTCGACGCAATGCAGGAAAGCATGCCTGAGATTTAGCCATGGTCGTCTTAGTCACGGGCGCCACAGGTTTTATCGGGCGCCATCTCATACCGAAACTCCTTAAACAGCGCGCATCGATCAGGGTGGTGACGCGTGATCCGACCCGGCTGCCGGCAGAATGGCGAGATCTGGTCGACGTGGTGGTCGGCAGTCTGACAGAGCTGAGGGTTCAGGCCGCCGCGATGAAGGGGGTCGGCCTCATTTATAACCTGGCTGCGGAGCTGCGTGACTCCTCCTTGATGAGAGCCATCAATATTGAGGCTGTGCGAGGATTGATGGAGCAGGCTGCGCAGGCCGGCGTCAAGCGCGTTGTTCATTTAAGCAGCGTCGGGGTCATCGGAGCGAAGGGGACAGGGATGGTGACGGAAGGCACGCCATGTCACCCTCAGTCGCTCTATGAGCAAACCAAGCTTGAAGGTGAGCGAATCGTTCAAGAGTACGCCCGATTGAGAGAGATCGAGGGAGTGATACTCCGCCCCACCATTGTCTTTGGCGATCGGAAAGAGGGGGGAGGAGACAGTCTGTTAAGTTGGTTGCGAGTCGTGCGTCGGGAAAGGTTTGTGTTCTTCGGAAAACACGGCGTAGCAAATTATATCTATGTCGGAGATGTGGTGGAATCGTTATTGAGGCTCTCAGAAATTCCAGTCAGCGGGTCTGCGGTCTATATTGCGGCGGATCCCGTCCCGATGTCTGAATTCGTACGAGCAATGGCCCAGGTCTTGGGCGTGCCGACTCCCAGGCGTCGGTTCCCGCTATGGGCGGCCTATGCTCTTGGAGCAATCGGCGAGATCCTCAATCGTATGTTCGGAATGTCAGCGCCGTTGACGTTGTCTCGTGTTCGCGCCCTATCCAGCAAAACCATCTTCAGGGGAGACAGGCTTCTCACGGAGCTTGGGGCGCCGTTTCCATATGGGTATCAGAGGGGACTAGACTTGACGGTGCAATGGTATCGATCTGTCGGTCAGCTATGATCGGGAGCCCTCCTGTTTGCCTCCTGCACCTCTGCTCCATCCTAATTAAAGGCGCGAGTGTGTTGATGTCGGGTGAGCGAGGCCTGCAGGTGTCCGTTTCAGTCAACGTGCAATCAAGCTGCCTTATCTGTGTGGACTCGTAGAAAACTCGCCCTCCTTGCTTCGCTAATCTGCCTGGCGGGCCTTGTGCTCGCGATGTTTTGCTTTGTCTATGCCGCGTCCCTTCTGGTTGTTGAGACTCCTCCCAGGCAGGCGGATGTCGGGATCGTCCTAGCCGGGGATTTCAGCCGCGCGCTCTATGCAGCTGACTTGTATCATCATGGATTTGTGCCAAGAGTCTGGCTGTCCCGCCCGGAGCGTGAGCGGATACTGCGGCAGTTAGATGCTCTCGGAGTGCCTTATCCCCGCCAGGAGGAGGTGAGTCGAGCAGTGCTTCTGCAAAAAGAGGTGCCTAGCGATCACATCGAGCTATTCGGGAACGGGGTTGTGAGCACAATAGAGGAGGCGCGGGCCGTGGCCGAATTGCTCGGACAACGCCCGGACATCCATTCCCTCTTGCTGGTTACGAGCCGGTTTCATGTGCGCCGGTCCGAGGCCATCTTTCGCCGGATTCTCAAAGATCATTCGCAGCTCGAGATCCACGCAGTCGGGTCGCCGTACGACGGGTTTGTCGTCGATCGATGGTGGAAGGATCGGGATTCAGCCAGGCAGGTGGTCCTTGAGACCGCTAAGTGGCTCCTTTTTTGGATCTACACGGAGTTTTGATGTTCCTGCCTTGGCCCTTGAACGGCGCTCGAGTAGGGGCGGGATCCTGATGGGAGGGAATCTGCCGATTCGTGTGCTGCATGTGTGCACGATCTTCTTGACGGCGCAGACGTTCATCGCGCCGGTCCTACGCTATTTGTCTCGACATGGCTACGAGGCGGCTGTCGCTTGCTCTCAGGGGGCGGCGGCGGATGGGCCGGTCTCCCCGGGAAGCAGGAACATCGAAGGATGCCAGGTGTTTTCAGTTGCGATCCCACGGACGATTCGGCCGTTCCAGGATTTTCTGGCCATTCGGCAACTGTGTCGGGCGATCCGCGAATTCAAGCCGGATGTGATTCACACGCAGACCTCGAAGGCTGGCATTGTCGGACGGCTGGCCGCCCGGCTGGCCGGTGTCCCGGTCATCATTCATACGGCCCATGCGTTTCCCTTTCATGCCTATCTGCCGTGGCCGGTGAAGTGGGCGTATATCTGGATCGAACGATGGGTGGCCGGCTGGACGGATCTGATCATGGTGGACACCGAGAGCGTGCGAAAGGACGGGTTGCGGGAGGGGATCGTTCAGGACGCGGGCCGAATTGTGACCGTGCCGATGGGCGTGGACCTGACGCGATTCTCGCCTTCTCTTGGCGGACCTGGTACTCTCCGTGACGCGCTCGGTTTGGGGGCAGAGGCCCTGGTTGTCGGGACTGTGGCCCGGTTAGTTCCCGACAAGGGGTTGGAATGTTTCCTTCGGATGGCCGCCATCATTCGCACTGAGCGTACGGATGTGAAATTCCTGATTGTCGGGGAGGGGCCGCTCCGCCAAAGTCTGGAGCAGCTGGCCGAGTCGATTGGGATCGGGCTGGACGTGGTGTTTGCCGGTCATCGAACAGATATCCCTGAGTTGATGGAGGCCATGGATCTGTTTGTGTTGCCGACGAGACGCGAGGGTTTCGGCGTGGTGTTTGCCGAAGCGATGGCCATGGGGAAAGCTACGGTCGGAAGCGACATCGGTCCCATTGCCGAGGTTGTGGAGGATGGAGTCACCGGCTATTTGGCTCCAGCCGATAACCCCGAGGCGTTTGCGGTCCGTACCTTGGAATTGCTGAACGATAACGCGAAACGGCGCACATTTGGTGAAGCGGGCCGGCGCCGGGTCGAGCAACTGTTTAGTCAGTCCCGGATGTGTAAGCTGATCGAAGGGCATTATCGGCGGCTGCTGGCGCAAAAAGGATTCGTCCTGTGAGTCGGGACGCTCAACTGATTCTGAAGCACGGAAGTGATCGTGTGGTGGCGACCTTGCTCCTCCTCCTGCTTTCCCCATTTCTCATCGGGCTGTCACTCTTCATTGTCGTCAGCAGCGGGTGGCCGGCTTTGTTTATCCAGGAACGGGTTGGGAAGGACGGGCAACTTTTTCGGTTGTATAAGTTCCGTACGATGGTGCGGGATGCGATTCGGCTCGGGCTTGGTACGACCGTCGGGAAGTCGGATGATCGGATCACCTGGGTAGGCGGGTGGCTGCGGAATTGGAGCCTGGACGAACTGCCGCAGGTGTTGAATGTGTTGAAAGGCGACATGAGCCTCGTCGGGCCGAGGCCGACATTGGAATATCAGGTCGCGCAGTACACTCCGTTTCAACGGCGGCGGTTGGAGATGAAGCCCGGGATTACCGGTTGGGCCCAAGTGAACGGCCGGAACGCGCTCCCATGGTCTCAACGCATCGAACTGGATGTCTGGTACGTGGACCACTTTTCGCTCTGGCTTGATCTTCGGATCTTGTGGCGTACCGTCGGGGTGTTTCTCCGTCGCGAGGGGTTGTACGGCGCCGGGGGCGTCAATGACGATTTCGGTTCTCAGAGGAAGCCGTGAAGAAACGAGTCATTGTATTTGGAGCAGGCGGGCACGCCAAGGTTGTGGTGGATGTCCTCGAGCAGATGGGGATCTATCAGATCGTGGGACTCGTTGATGATAGCGCGGAGCTGAAAGGAACGGTCCGAGGCGGCTACTCGGTGCTCGGGAACAAAGACGATCTCGCCGGAATGAGCGGAGCAGGCATCGATGGTGTCATTGTGGCCTTAGGCGACAATTATCGCCGGAAGCTTGTGTGCGAAGAGGTCGCGCGGATGGGATTCAGGTCTATTTCGGCGATTCATCCGTCAGCCGTCATCGGCAGCAGAGTCAGGATTGGAGCGGGAACCTTGGTGGTGGCCGGAGTTGTCGTCAATGTGGATGCTGAAATCGGCGAGAACGTGATCGTGAATACCGGGGCTACCATCGATCACGATTGTCGGATCGCGGCCCATGTGCATCTGTCCCCGGGAGTCCACCTGGCCGGCCGTGTGTCTATTGGAGAGGCGTCCCACCTGGGAATTGGCGCTGTGGTGCTGCCCAATGTCTCTGTGGGGAAACATTGTATCGTTGGAGCAGGAGCAGTGGTGCGGGAGAACTTGCCTGACAAGATCGTGGCGGTCGGCAATCCTGCCAGAATCATCAAACAGAATGAGGTGGCCCTTGGGTTCTGATGGAATGAAAATCCCGCTGTCTCAGCCAGACCTGACGTGGGTTGAACGGAAAGCCGTGCTGGATGTCATGGAATCGACGTTTCTAAGCTTAGGTCCGAAGTTGCCGGAATTCGAGCACGCGATGGCACAGTATGTCGGCGTCAAGCACGCGATTGCCGTGAACAGCGGAACCAGCGCGTTGCACTTGATCGTCCGTGCCCTCGGCATCGGTCAGGGCGATGAGGTCATCACCACGCCCTTTAGTTTCATCGCGTCGGCCAACTGCATCCTGATGGAAGGGGCTCGGCCGGTGTTTGTCGATATCGACCCGGAGAGCTACAACATTGACCCTGCGAAGATTGAGGCGGCGATTACCCCACGGACCAAGGCCATTCTAGGCGTTGATGTCTTCGGCCGCTGTGCGGAATGGGATCGTATTGAAGCCATTGCGAAACGCAGAGGCCTGCTGGTGATCGAGGATTCATGTGAAGCGATCGGGGCTGAGGCGTTCGGCCGAAGGGCGGGAACATTCGGCGAGGCGGGCTGCTTTGCTTTCTATCCGAATAAGCAGATGACCACCGGCGAAGGCGGGATGATCCTGACCGATCGCGATGATCTCGCAGCCCTCTGCAAGAGCATGCGCAACCAGGGGAGAGATGAAGGGCAGGCCTGGTTGGAACATGCCAGATTGGGGTTTAATTATCGGCTCAGCGATATTCAGTGCGCGCTCGGCATTGCCCAGCTGTCCCGGTTGGAGGAGCTCTTGTCCAAACGGGCGGCGGTCGCCGAACTGTACGGCAACAGGCTGGGGACGCTAGAGGGGCTCATCATCCCGAAGGGGCCGGCACAAGGCCGGATGAGTTGGTTTGTCTATGTGGTGCGGTTGGCCGATCGGTTTTCACGTGAAGATCGGGATGCCATCCTACGCGGGCTGAAGGACCAGGGAATCGGATGCAACAACTATTTTGCCCCGATCCACTTACAGCGGCACTATCAGAACACGTTCGGGTTCAAGGCTGGTGATTTTCCCATTACCGAGCATACGAGCGATCGAACCCTCGCCTTGCCGTTTCATTCTGCGATCACCGTGGATCAGGTCGAGCAGGTGGCGGTTTGCCTCACTGAGCAGATCAGGCTGGCACGGGAGCGCAAGTAAGTCTGCGAGTTCTCGGGATAGAGTAGCGGGCCCTTCGGTGTTGCCGGCCTGCACAGGGAGTCTCTCGCGGGTCATTCGAGTTGAAGTGGGCATGATGGAAGGATGTCTTCGGCGCCTTGATGGATTCTCTGAAACGTAATGAATCAGCATCGTGGTTGCTTGACGGGATTCTCGTCATCAATCCGAGGGATTTTGTCGATCGCCGAAAGAGCATTGAACGGCAACTGCAGCCGCTCGGGTTGGCCTATGAGTTCATCCATTCCTACGATGTCGCCGATTTGGACGCAGCGATTACCGCGCGATACTTTAAGAACGAACTGCTCAGCCCCGGGCAGCGGTCCTGTGCGCTCAAGCATCTCCAGGCGTTGCGCCTCGTTGCCGAACGCCAATGGCAGCGTGCGCTGATCCTGGAAGATGATGCGCTCCTCGCTGGGCAATTTGTTCTCCGTCTCCAGGCGGCGCTACAAGAATCCGCGTCCATCGAATCTCCGCATGTGCTCTTCATCGGCAGCGGGGGGAATCTCTATACCCCCCGGCGGCTGCAGGTCCCGGGCCGGCACTTGTACAAGTCCACTCGTGGGCGGTTGGGAGAGGCCTATGTCCTTGGGAGCCATGAGGCGCGTCAGCGACTCGAGTGGATTGAGGCCCACGGGATCCCCTTGCCGATCGATAATCTGTTTGAGCAGATTGACCGGGAATGTGGAGTTGATCTCTACTGGCTCGAGCCTCCGATTGTCGAACAGGGGAGTAAGAACGGGCGGTTTCAATCAGTGTTGGAGCCTGCGCCTCCCAAATTCGTTCGGCGGATCACGGCGGCATTGCAGAAGATTCGTCGGAAGTATCTCTATTAACCGGCCACCTCGCTCACGTGTCGGCAGGCATTGAGGGTATGTTTAAAATCGAGTCCGATCGTCTACTTGATTTTGCGCGGATCGCAGTGATTATTGCCTGCGTCGGTCTCTTGTATTCGCCTTCCGTCGGGACGGCGGGGTTGGTTGGTGCGGTCGTGGCCTTCCTTGCCAGCGGCCAGGCGGTGGTTCGTCTGAAGCGAGTCCTTTCGAGGCCGTCGGTCTACTGGGCCATTCTGTTTTTGGGGATTGTCCTGATCGGGACGACCTATGCGTCGGTGCCCTGGGCTGTTCGATGGATGGACCTGTCCAAGTGGCGCACCATTCTCTGGTTTGTGCTGGTTTTGGCAGTTTTCGATGAGCATCGCTGGAGAGAGCGGCTCCTGATTATGTTTATTGCCGGAACTGCTTTGGGAGCCATCGCCTCGTCCGCTGCTGCAGCCGGGTGGATTCCTCTGTGGCGTCCACCGGAGAATCTGTTGCGAATTTCCGGTACCCAAGGGATGGCCTTTGCGTGCGCTGCCTTGATCTGTGCCTGGGCCATCATGGAAAAGAAATTGATCGGACCGTTTTGGGTTTGGCCATTGCTTGGGGTTGTGTATGTGACCAATATTGTCTTTGTGACCGACTCCCGAAGCGGGTATGCCATCCTGGGTCTGGGTTTGTGTGTTCTGCTGTCATGGAAGGCGTCCTGGCGGGGCCGGTTGTTGATCGCCTCGGGTTTGCTGCTGGCGTTGGGGATGGCACTGGCTGTTTCGCCGCGGATGTATGGCAAGGTGCAGCTTGCCGTCACCGAGTGGGCGCATGAGTCGGAGCTGCAAGACTTGACCAGCTTCGGTATCCGTCGCGTGTGGTATCTCAATACGGTCGAAGTCATTGGTGAGCATTGGCTGGTGGGGGTCGGCACCGGCGGGTTTCCAGACGCGTATCGAGCGCATATCGCCGGAAAGTATCCTATCGATGATTGGCGGGCCTTGGCGACGACAGATCCGCACAATCAATATCTGGGAGTCCTCGCGCAGCAAGGGATCGTTGGATTCGCGGTCTTCCTTGCCTGGTTGGTGGCGGTCGGCCGCGATCGGTCCGGTCCCCCCGTCTATCGAACGTTGGCGGTGGCGATTCTCTGCGGGTGGTGTGTGACCAGTATGTTCAGCTCGCATTTCAGGACGTTTGTCGAAGGCCATATGCTGGCTACTTTTCTGGGGGTGCTCTTAGCCGCTGAGAGTCCTCCGCGGTCAGAGCCGCCCATGGAGCCCATTATTATTGAAGGAGCAACAGGGTGAAGGTCTCGGTCTACATCATTGCCTATAACGAGGCGGGTAAAATTGCCGATACCATCAAGAGCGTGCTGTGGGCGGACGAGATTATCTTGGCGGATTCGGCCAGCACGGACGGAACGGATCGGATTGCGGTGGAGATGGGGGCGCGGGTCGTCCAGATTCCATTTGAGGGATTCGGTCATCTGCGCAACCGCGCCATCGCCGCCTGTTCGCACGAGTGGATTCTGAGCATCGACACCGATGAACAGTGTACGCCGGAAGTTCGCGATGAAATTCTCGCCTTGCTGGCCGGATCTCCTGCGCATGATGCCTACCTCGTCCCCCGGCGGAACTATTTCATGGGGCAGTGGGTGGCGCATTCCGGCTGGTATCCGAATTTCAGGCAACCCCAGTTCTTCCGCAAAGGCGCGATGACCTATGTGGAGTCTCCCGTTCATGAAGGTTATGAATTGCTGACTCCCAAACCGGTGGGGCGGCTGAAGCATGCGATCTGGCAGGTTCCGTTCAGAAACTTCGAAGAAGTGCTCAAGAAGGCGAACCGTTATTCCACGCTCGGGGTGCTGAAGATCGCCGACAAACGTGTGTCGATGGGGCAGGCCCTGGCGCATGGCCTGTGGTCGTTCATCAAACATTATGTCTTTAAGAAGGGATTTCTGGATGGCTGGCCGGGATTCGTGATTGCGTTCGGAAATTTCGAGGGGACGTTCTACCGGTATGCGAAGCGGTATGAAGCGCAAGAGAACTGGCCGCTCCCCATGCAGCCCCCGCTGCGCCGGCCCGGCGGGTCTCCCTCGGCATGAAGACCGCGGTCATTGTTACGACCTACAATCGTCCCGATGCCTTAGGTGCAGTCTTGGCTGGATTTGGGGCGCAGACCGATCAGGGTTTTGAGCTGGTGGTGGCCGATGACGGGTCCACACCCGAGACTGCTGCGGTCATTCAAGATTTTCAGCGCCGGAGCAAGAGCTCGGTCCGGCATGTGTGGCAGGAGGATCGAGGATTTCGTGCCGCCGCCATTCGCAATCGAGCGGTTGCCGCCACGACCGCAGACTATATTATCTTTACCGATGGGGATTGTATTCCGTCCCGGCAGTTTGTGCTGGCGCACAAGCGCCTGGCGGAGCCGGGATACTTTCTCGGCGCGAATCGGGTCCTGTTGTCTGCAGGGTGTACCCAACGAGTCCTTCGCGAGCAGCTTCCGGTTCATCAATGGTCATGGCTACAGTGGGTTCACGCCTGGGCCGGCCGCGATGTCAATCGCCTCGTGCCCCTTCTGGCATTGCCCGATGGCGTGTTTCGTAAGTGGGCCCCAAACCGATGGGAAGGGATGAAGACCTGTAACCTCTCGGTCTGGCGGAGCGATCTCTTGCGGGTCAACGGCCTGGATGAGTCGTATGAAGGCTGGGGGCTGGAGGATTCCGATCTAGTCATCCGACTGTTACGGATCGGGGTCAAACACAAGTCTGCGCGCTATGCCGCGCCGGTGTTCCATTTGTGGCATCAAGAGCAGGCGAGAAGCCGGCTGGAAGAGAACCGGACGCGATTGGAGCAGGTCTTGCGAACGCAGGATACTGAAGCTGTAGTCGGGCTCAGCCGGTACCTGATGGAGGCAAGATGAGCCATAGCGAGAGGAGAAACGCTGGTCAGGCTACCTGTGAGCGGTTGATCGAGTGCTGCCCAGTCGGGTGTTTAGACTCCTTGGTGGAAACATCGATTATGTTGCCGGAAGGGCCATTGCGGCGCTGCCGGGTGTGCGGCCAGCTCGTCAGTCAAATTACAGCAGAGGCCTATACCGGTTCGATGAAAGAGTTCAATACACCGAGAGGGACATTCCCGGATCTGCCCTCGCAGCGCAGGCATGACGCGCGGGCCTCCAAGCTGTTCGGGGTGCTGAGAAGGCTCATTCGCTCCGAGTCTGGAACGGGTGCCAGGCTTCTCGATATCGGCTGCTCCAGCGAGGCGTTGCTTCGAAGCGCCGTGACGCACGGGTTCGATGCCGAAGGAGTCGAGCCTGCGGCGCAAGCGGCGGAGTTTGCCAAGAGCGCAGGGTTGAAAGTTTTTCACGGGTATCTTGAGGAGGCGCGCTTTTCGGCATCGAGCTTTGATGCGGTGACCTTGATGGAGGTCATCGAACATCTTCCGGATCCCAGTGCGTTGTTGAGGGAGGTGTGGCGGATACTCAAGCCGAATGGTGTGCTCGTGGTGGGAACGGGCAATGGCGCGAGTTGGACGGTCCGGTTGGTCGGCGCTCGCTGGGGATATTTCCAGGTGGCGGAGCATGGCGGCCATATCAGCTTTTTTAATCCGGGTTCGCTGGCCATGCTGGCGCAGCGGTGCGGGTTCGATGTTGAGCGGAGCGAAACCAGGCGGGTCTCTCTGGCAGAGCGGAAGGAGGCCGGTTACGTATCGTATCGTCTGCTCAGAGTCGCGACTGAAGTCTTGGCGATGCCGGCTCGCCTGTTCGGCAAAGGGCACGATATGCTGGTGTTTCTTCGAAAGTGTTCACGGTAGGCGTTGTCATTGGTGGATCCACTTCCCACACTCAAGATTGCTGTGCTGATTAAGCGGTTTCTACGCACCGGAGGCGCGGAAAAGTATGCGATGGAAGTGGTGCGGCGCTTGGCGCGAGATCATGAGATGCATGTGTTTGCGCAGGAGTGGGCGTTTGACGGACCTGAGCCGATTACGTTCCACAAGATCCCTAGAGTGTGTCGCAAGCCGGCCTGGGTGAATCAGCTGCTGTTCTCCTATTGTTGTGGCAAGGCGGTGGGGTGTGAGTTTGATGTGGTGCATTCGTTCGAAAAGGTTTCGACCTTCGATGTGATGACGGTGCAGTCGCCGTGCTTCAAATCTTCCGGTATTGCAGCGGAGCAACCCTGGAAACGGGTGCTGGGTTGGATGAGGCTGGCGTTCAGTCCTCGAAAGCTGGCGTGGCTATGGCTGGAACGGGAGCAGTTTTCTGACGATCCGGCCCGAGTCGTGATTGCTGTGTCGGAGTATGTGAAGCGAGATGTCCAGACGCAGTATTCCCTTCCCGATGAGCGGTTCAGACTCGCCTACACCGGAGTGAAGGTATCGCCGGCAACCGTGGTTGTTTCGAGGCACGAGCGGGATGAGCTTCGAGCTCGATGGGATATTGGGAGCAATGACCTGGTTGTCTTGTTTGTCGGAACGGAGTTCAAGCGGAAGGGATTGGATGCGCTCCTGCAAGGCTTTGCCAAGGTGCCGCGCGCGCGATTTAAGTTGCTCATTGCCGGTGGCGGGGGGGAGCGAATCGAATATTACAAGAAGCTGGTCGAGAAGTTACATCTGGATTCCGAGGTTCGGTTTCTGGGGTTGATCAATGAGATTGATCAGATCTATCGGATCGCCGATGTCTATGTTCTGCCAACCCTGGCTGACCCCTGTCCGCTTGCCCCGCTTGAAGCCATGGCGGCTGGGGTTGCCACAGTCATGAGTTCATCGACGTATAACGGGACTGCCGAACTGATTCGACAGGGAGAGGCCGTGATTCTCTCGAATCCTCAAGATCCGGAGGAGATTGCCGGAGCGTTACTGACACTCATGGACGATCATGTCCGACAGCAGGTGGCGGTGAAGGGACAGCAATTAGTGCGGCAACTCACCTGGAACAAGACCGCTGGGGTGACAGAAGCGGCCTACCGCGACGTCATTCAGTCGAAGGCTTTGGAAAGACAAGTCGCGGGAGCAGTCTGAGGTGGCGCGATTGCCCGGCAACGACTCAGTGGCAGGTGGCGGTGAATAAGACGTACGAGAGCGTGCTGGTGGTGTGCACCAGGCGAATCGGCGACGTGCTATTGGCCACACCGGTCATCCGCTCGCTGAAGGCCGCTGTTCCTCAGGCCGCGATCGACATGCTGGTGTTTCGCGGCACCGAGGACGTAGTCACCGCCAATCCCGATATCCGTCGAGTGTGGACCGTATCCCCCGGGGCCTCTGTACGAGAATCGTTGACGATGCTGTCGCAGATGTGGCGTCGGTACGATCTTGCCTTGTCAGTTCTGCCCGGGGACCGGCCGGTGTTCTATGCCTGGGCGGCTGGCCGGCGTTCGATGGCGACGGTCACTCCTGAACGGAAGTCCTGGTGGAAGCGGTTGTTGCTTGATGGCCTGGAATCATTCGACAATTTTGATACGCATACGGTGGTCATGAACCTGCGGTTACTCAGGTTGCTCGGAGTGGCTGCGGTAGCAACTCCGGTTGTAACCTGGGCACCCGAAGATGAAGTGGCTGCGCGAGCGGTGTTTCAGGATATGGACGGAAGCGAGCGCTACGCCGTCCTTCATGTGACTCCCAAGTTTGTTTATAAGGCCTGGACCGCATCTGGCTGGGCTATGCTGGGCCGATGGATCAGGGACTGTGGGGTGAAGGTCGTAATAGTGGGAGGGACTTCGCCGGACGAGCGTGCTACAGTCTCTCGGATATTGGACGGACTGCCTCCCGACGTTATCGATCTGACCGGCCGGGTCACGTTGCGCGCGCTCGGGCCCATACTGAGCCGGGCGGCGCTCTATGTTGGGACTGATACCGCCGTGACCCACATGGCTGCGGCACTTGGGGTGCCGACCATCGCACTGTTCGGCCCCTCGAATCCGGTCAAGTGGGGGCCATGGCCGAGTGCTTGGCCTGCAGATTCCCCAAGCCCTTGGAAGAGGGTGGGGTCCCAGCAACGGGGCAATGTGTATGTACTGCAGGGGGAAGGCGATTGTGTGCCATGCCTCCACGAGGGCTGCGGACGCCACGTCAACAGTATGAGCGATTGCCTGCAGCAGTTACCGGTGAGTCGGGTCATCGAAGTTGCAGAGCAGATGCTCCAGCGGCAACACAGGCATCCTGCCATCGTGGAGATCTGACGAAAACATGAGGGGATTTCTGTGAGGCGTCTGGCAATAACGCTGTTTCAATGGGCTGTACAGAGGTATGGCCAGCTTGTGCTGCGATCTCGATCGCTCCTCGTGTTGGCCACTCATCTGGGACTAATTGTGGGCGCGCATCTGAGCGCCTTTGCCCTTCGATTTGAGGGCGAGGTGCCGCCCCCCTTTGATCGCATGATGTGGCGGTATCTGCCTCTCGTGCTGTTGATCTATTGGGGCGGGTTGTGGCTATTCGGCATCCAAAGCGGATTGTGGCGCTATGTCGGGCTGCATGATCTGCGTCGAATCTTTTTGGCCTCTCTTGCGAGTTCCGGAGCGTTTTGGCTTTTCACCCACCTTGCTCTTGGACAGACCCAATATCCCCGATCCGTCATAGTCCTCACGGGCCTCCTGAGCGGAGTCTACATTGCCGGCATCAGGCTGGTGGTTCGCTGGTTTCGGGAATGGCTTCAGATCGTAGGCCCCACGGCTCGGCGGGTCCTCATTGTGGGGGCTGGCCATGCCGGAGAACTATTGGCCAGAGATATGTTGTCAGACCCCAGCTTCAACAGCCGCCCGGTGGGATTCATCGATGATGATCCCGTGAAGCGAAAGATGAAGATTCACGGGGTGCCGGTGGTTGGGACGATCGCTGACATCAAACGTGCCGCAGATCGGCTGGAGGTGCATGAAATTATTGTGGCCTTGCCGTCAGCCGGGACCGGCACCAAGCAGAAGATTCTCGCTGCGTCCGAAGGATGTACGGCGCCGATCAAGATCCTGCCCAATGTGAAGCAGCTCTTAGGCGACCCAGTATCCCTTCAGCAAGTGCGACCAATGAGTCTGGAAGACTTGCTTCAGCGGGAACCGATTCAGACTGATAGGCAGGAATTGCATCCGCTGATTGCAGGCAAGACCGTGCTCGTCACGGGGGCTGGAGGATCGATCGGATCGGAGTTGTGCCGCCAGATCGCATCCTATCGGCCGGAGTCCTTGGTGCTGTTCGAACGCTATGAGAACTCCCTTCATGCGTTGCTGTTGGAGTTGCGTGCGACATTTCCCGCTGTTGGAGTACTTCCAATCATTGGCGATGTCACGGTTCCTGAACGGGTGGCCGAAGTGTTTCGTCAGACGGGTCCCGACCTCGTCTTTCATGCGGCCGCCCACAAGCACGTGCCGTTGATGGAGCTGAATCCGAAGGAGGCAGTCAGGAACAATGTGCTCGGCACCCGTATCGTCGCCGAAGCGGCGTTGGCGGCGGGAGTCGATCGGTTCGTGTTGATTTCAACGGACAAGGCCGTCAATCCCACGAGTGTGATGGGTGTGACCAAGCGCATTGCGGAGCAGGTTATTCAGGGCTTTAATCACCGCGGTCGGACGAAATATACCGTGGTCCGCTTCGGGAACGTCTTGGGCAGTAACGGCAGTGTCGTGCCCTTGTTCACGGAACAGATTCGCAAAGGCGGCCCGATTACGGTGACGGATCCGGAGATCAAACGATTCTTTATGACGATTCCTGAAGCCGTTCAGCTGGTGTTGCAGGCGAGTGTGATTGGGCAAGGCGGGGATGTGTTTGTGCTGGATATGGGTGAACAGATCAAGATTGTGGATTTGGCTCGGAACATGATCGTGCTTTCCGGCTTGGTGCCGGGGAAGGACATTGAAATTCAGTTTACCGGGTTGCGCCCTGGGGAGAAGCTGTACGAGGAGCTGTTTGACGAAAGTGAACAGACCGAACCCACAGCACATGAAAAGATCAATCGTGCGGTCAGTCCGCTTGCGCAGGCCGATTTCGACCGCTGGCTGGATCAGCTTGGACCGAATCTCCTGCTGTGGAATGAAGACGACCTCCTGCTGCAACTCCGGCGGCGGATTCCGAGTTTTACGCCGACCGTTCCTCAACGGGTCTCCTGACCAGGTGTCTTTCCCGTCCCCATCGTCGAAATGAAATCAGGTAGGGAAAACAGCCTCTTTCCTCTATAGTTTGAACGGATATCAACCGATATAAACGGGGCAGAGGCGGCGAAGATGGCAAAGATTGGGAGGGGCTGATTGTGAAAGGTGTTGTGCTGGCCGGCGGGCTGGGAACCAGGCTCATGCCCCTCACGAAAGTCACGAATAAGCATCTTCTGCCGATCTACGATCGGCCGATGATTTATTACCCGATCCAGGCATTGGTCAATGCCGGGATTCGAGACATCATGCTGGTCACCGGTGGAAACAATGCCGGTGATTTTCTCAGGCTTCTGGGGAACGGCAAGGAATTCGGGCTGAGACACCTGAACTATACCTATCAGGAAGGGGAAGGCGGGATTGCCGATGCTCTTCGGCTGGCTGAGCACTTTGCGGATGGTGAGGCGATTTGTGTGATCCTGGGCGACAATATTATTGAACGCAATATCGCCCATGCTGCCGAGGCCTTTCGGCAGCAGAAGATCGGAGCGAAGATTCTCCTGAAAGAAGTGAAAGACCCGCAGCGATTCGGTGTGCCGGTGTTGGAAGGCGAACGTGTGCTGAAGATCGAGGAAAAGCCGGCCCATCCAAGATCGGCCTATGCGGTGACAGGGTTGTATTTCTATGATGCGCAGGTATTCGACATCATCAAAACGTTGAAGCCGTCAGGGCGAGGTGAATTGGAAATTACCGACGTCAACAATGCCTATATCAAAGCAGGCACGCTGACGTGGGATCTGCTTGATGGTTGGTGGACCGACGCAGGCACGATCGAGTCTCTTCATCTTGCTAATCAATTGGTCAGTCAGACCGGAGCGAATAAACATGAGGGCTGAATGAATATTCTGCTCACCGGCGGCGCCGGATTTATCGGATCCCACCTCGTTCGCCGATTGCTGGCCCGGCTTGAGCATCAGGTCATCAATTTCGATGCCCTTCGGTATTCCGGCAATCTGGCCAACCTCGAATCTGTGCAGCACCATCCTCGCTATCGATTTGTCCAGGGGGATATCTGCGATCAGCCGCTGGTGGAATCGGTGATCCGGACCCATCAGATCGACGGGGTCATCAATTGTGCGGCGGAAACGCACGTCGATCGATCTATTCTCGATCCGGGCAGCTTTGCACGGACCGATGTGGTCGGGACAGGCGTGTTGTTGGAAGCGGCCCGCCAGGCAGGGGTCCGTCGATTTCTCCAAGTCAGTACCGATGAAGTCTATGGTAGTGTCGAAACCGGGACATCGAGCGAAACCGATCGGCTGGCACCTCGCAGCCCCTATTCCGCGAGCAAGGCCGGCGGGGAGTTGCTGGCGCTCACCTATTGGACGACGTACCAGTTCCCCGTGGTCGTGACCAGGGGGAGCAATACCTATGGTTCTCACCAGTATCCGGAGAAATTCATTCCTCTTTTTGTGACCAATGCGATCGATGCGCAGCTCCTCCCACTCTATGGCGATGGCCGTCAGTGCCGCGACTGGCTTGCTGTCGAGGACCACTGTGCCGGGATTGAGCACGCATTCCTCCATGGAGAGCCCGGGACGGCCTACAACATCGGCGGGGGGAATGAGCGAGAGAATCTCACCGTGGCGGAGATGATTCTCGACTCTCTGGGGCAACCGAAGAGTTTATTGCGGTATGTCAGTGATCGACCCGGCCATGACCGCCGGTATGCGGTCGATTGCAGCCGGTTGCGGGAACTGGGCTGGAAGCCGGTCGTGTCGTTTGCTGATGGGCTTCACGAAACGGTCCGGTGGTATCAAGAGCATGAATCCTGGTGGCGGCCGATTAAGTCGGGCGAGTTCAAGCGCTATTACGAAGAGCAGTATCGTCGTCGATTGGAAGAAGGGACGGCATGCGGATCCTGATTACCGGCGCCAACGGACAATTGGGGTGCGAATTACGTCGGGTATTCGCTTCCGAGACGCTCATCCTGAAGGATCTTCCTGATTTCGACCTCACCGGAACACGGGTAGAAGAGGAGGTCGCAGAGACAAAGCCGGATCTTGTCATTCATGCTGGAGCCTATACCGATGTCGATGGTGCCGAGCGCGAACCCGATCGGGCGATGGCGATCAATGCGGCCGGAACGGCGCAGGTGGCACGGGCGGCAGCGCGAGCCGGCGCCCGGTTGCTATACATCTCGACAGATTATGTCTTTCCAGGCACTCAGCGATATCCCTACAGCGAAGACGATGTGCCGGCTCCCATCAATGCCTATGGGTTGTCGAAATGGAGAGGTGAGCAGGCGGTGGCGGAGTCGGGGGCGGATGCCCTGATCGTTCGTACGGCCTGGTTATACGGCCCGATGGGAAAAAACTTCGTCAAGTCGATCATGCGTGCCGCCCTGGCGCAACCCTCCCTCCGGGTGGTCGACGATCAACGGGGATCCCCTACCTCCGTTGAAGATCTCGCCAAAGTCATTAAGGCCACGGCTGCAGGATCGTTACGAGGCATCCTGCATGTGACCAACCGGGGAGATTGCACATGGTGCGAATTTGCCCGGGCGATTGTAGAGGAAATGAACCTCGACATTTCGGTCCTTCCCATCTCGACGGCAGAAGCCGGACGACTGGCTCCGCGCCCATCCTATTCGGTGCTCGGTCAGCAGCGGTTAGCGCGACTGGACCTGGTGCCTCGTGACTGGCGTGAGGCCCTGAACCAGTTCGTCAAGGCTGAGCGGGCATTGGTTACAGTCCATCCATAGCGTCGTCGGGTATCCCGGCCCTCTCCGTCCAATTCATTTTTCCTTTGTAACGAGCAGGTGAATCGGTAAGATGGGTGCAAGGCTTCTGCCATCCGTAGATTTTGCTAAGTGAGAGGACGTTCATGTCTGGGGATAAGAAGACTGAGAAAGAGAAAGGTTCCGAGCGAAGCCGGCTCAGTGAGATTCGCCTGTTTGCGACGGATGTCGACGGGGTGCTGACGGATGCGGGCATGTACTATTCCGAATCGGGCGACGAGTGGAAGAAGTTCAATACGCGCGATGGAATGGGGATCAAGCTGCTGCAAAAGGCCGGCTATGTGACGGCGATTGTCACGCAGGAACGAACGAAGATTGTGGCACGGCGCGCTGAAAAACTATCGATTCCGGAGCTTCACCAGGGAGTGATGGATAAGCTCACAGTGATTCGCGAGATGGCCGGCCGCCATGGCTTGTCATTGAACCAGGTCGCCTACATTGGTGACGATGTGAATGATCTTGAGGCGTTGCGTGCGGTCGGATTCTCAGCGGCTCCGGCGGACGGTATGCCCGTCGTGTGCGACGCCGTGCACTATGTATGTCAGAAAAAAGGTGGGGAAGGGGCCGTACGCGAAATCGCAGAGATGCTGCTCAGTGCTCGTGTGGATGTAGCGTGAATACGCGTTGTTGAGAATAAGGGGATCGCTTATGAAGGCACGAAAGCACAATCTGTATCCGGTGATCATGGCGGGGGGAAGCGGGACCAGGTTTTGGCCGTTGAGCCGGCAATTGTTTCCCAAACAGTTGTTGAAAATCGGTGGAGATCAGACGCTGATTCAACAGACGATGCAGCGGGTGCTGGGGTGTGCCCCATCATCGCAGGTGCTGATTTCGACGAATGCAGCCCAGGCGGAGTTGATTCGTGGACAGCTGGGTGACTGGAAGGATGACCTGAAAGACGGATTCGTTCTGGAACCTGAAGGGCGGAACACTGCCCCGGCGATCGCGTTGGCGGCGCTCGAAGTCGTGCGGCGCGATCCGAACGGGTTGATGCTGGTGGTCCCGGCCGATCATGTGGTGTCCGGGCAAAAGGAATTTTCAGCCGCTGTGGGGCTGGCTTCGCAATTGGCGGATGAGGGCTATCTCGTGACATTCGGGATCAAGCCGATCAGACCGGAAACCGGCTATGGCTATATCAAGCCGAATGGGCGAAAGCTGTTGGGTACGCGAGGAACGCTCAAAGGCTATCGCGTGGATAAGTTCGTGGAGAAGCCGAACGCCGCCAAGGCCGCGCAGTATCTCAAAGCGGGACAGTATTATTGGAACAGCGGGATGTTTGTGTGGCGCGCCGCAACGATCCTCGAAGAGATTCGGACTCACCAGCCTGCGCTCGGCAAAGTCGTGGATCGCATTGCCCAATTGCAGGCCTCAGGCGCTCCCAAGCAGACGATCGATGAAGTCTACCGATGGGCGACGTCGGTCTCCATCGATAACGGTGTCATGGAGCTCTCGTCCAAGGCGGCCGTCGTGCCAGTGAAGTTCCGATGGTCTGATGTCGGGAGTTGGGGAAGTTTGGATGAAGTGGCCGAGAAGGACAAGGCTGGAAATGTGCTGGTCGGACGGGTCATCGACTTCGAAAGCTCACGCTCGATTGTGTATGCCGATCGGCGGGTTGTGGCCACAATCGGCCTTGAGGACATGGTGGTGGTGGATACGCCCGATGCCACGCTGGTCTGTCCGAAGTCTCGCGCGCAGGATGTCAAAAAGGTGGTGGAGATTCTCAAGCAGCAGAAGGCGCCGGAACATCTTGAGCACCTGACGGTCCATCGCCCGTGGGGATCCTACACGATTCTCGAAGAGGGGGCCGGCTTCAAGGTGAAGCGAGTGACAGTGAATCCGGGCGGGCGTCTCTCGCTTCAGCTGCATCATAAGCGGAGCGAGCATTGGGTCGTGATTGCGGGAACTGCACGGGTCACGAGAGGCGAAGAGGTGTTTGATCTCCAAGTGGGACAGAGCACGGCTATTCCAGTCGAGACCAAGCATCGGTTGGAGAATCCCGGGAAAGAGACGGTCCATATTATCGAAGTCCAGAATGGTCCGTATCTTGGAGAAGATGACATCGTGCGATTCAAGGATGATTACGGACGAACCGCTAACGGGTAGGAGATAAGGGAGCGGCTATGGGATTGTTTCGCGAATACGACTTGCGCGGCATCGTTGGGAAAGAACTGACCATCGACATTGCCGAACGTGTGGGGCGTGCGTATTGTACGCATGTGCGAGGGCGCGGTGCGAAGACCATCACCGTGGGGCGTGATGGCCGGCTCAGTTCTCCGGAGTTATATCACGCGTTGGTCAAGGGGTTGCTCGCCGGCGGCCTCAATGTGATCGACATCGGGATTTGTCCTTCTCCGCTGGTCTATTTCTCACTGCACACGTTGCCGGTGGACGGCGGGATTATGATTACCGGGAGCCATAACGCCGCCGAGTACAACGGGTTCAAGATTTGTGTCGGGAAAGAAGCGATTCACGGCGATGAGATTCAGGCGCTCCGGCTGGTGATGGAGCAGGGGCAGTTTGTCTCCGGTCAGGGAACGCTGACCGAGCACCCCATCATTCCCGACTATCTGGCCTATATCAAGAAAAGCTTCGCCGGAGTGGACGCGAAGCGATTGCATGTGGTCATTGATTGCGGCAGCGGTGTGGCAGCGCTGATTGCGAAGGATGCCTTGGAGTTACTGGGTTGTAAGGTGACGGGACTGTATTGCGAGTTGGATGGCCGATTCCCGCATCATCACCCGGATCCCACGGTGCTGGAGAATCTTGCGGATCTGATGCATGCGGTCAAGGAGCACAAGGCGGATGTGGGTATCGGTTACGATGGTGATGCGGATCGGATCGGGGCTGTGGATGAGCATGGGCATGTGCTGTGGGGCGATCGATTGCTGGTGATCTATTCGCGCGATATTCTGGCGGTCAAGCCGGGCAGCACCATCATCTCCGAAGTGAAAGCGTCACAGAGTCTCTATGACGACATCGCCAAGCATGGCGGCCGTCCGGTGATGTGGAAGACCGGCCATTCTCTGATCAAGGCGAAGATGAAAGAAGAGAAGGCTGTCTTGGCGGGCGAGATGTCCGGGCACATGTTTTTTGCCGATCGATATTTTGGCTATGACGATGCGGTGTACGCCTCTTGCCGACTCGTGGAGATTCTTGCCAAAGGCGTGAAGCCGCTCTCCGCGCTAGTTGCCGATCTTCCGGATACGACCGTGACGCCGGAAATTCGTGTAGATCTTCCCGATGCGATTAAATTCGATGTGGTCAAGCGGGTGCGCGATCGGTTCGAAACGTACGCGAAGACCAAGCAGGGGCTTGGCCCGGAACAACGTCGGGTTCGTGAGCTGGTGACGATCGATGGAGTGCGCGCGGTCTTCGAAGATGGCTGGGGGTTGATTCGGGCGTCGAATACGCAGCCGGCATTGGTGCTTAGATTCGAAGCTACAACGCCTGCGAAACTGGATGCGATTCGTGCGATTGTGGAAGGCGAGTTGGGCGATGTGCGTCGGGAACTCGAACGATAGTGTCGGGTTTTGAGTATTTGCCTCGACGGATGTTCCTTCCCAATGCAATGCGCGCCCTAGTCTGTCTTCTCTGCTTGCTTTCAGCTGGGGTCCCCAGCCTGGTTTATGCCGATGAGGCCGGCCTTTCTCCAGCTCGCCCGTTCAAAGTGGGTGAGCGGCTGACCTACGATATCTCCTTTCTGAATATCAGCGCAGGAACGGCCGTGATGGAGGTCGGTTCAGGGGACACTGCCGGTGATCATCCGTCGGGAAGATTCATCACAACGGCTGTGTCGAGCCCGAAGGTCACCAGATTTTTCCCCGTCGACAATCGTGTCGAGTCCCTGACGGATCTGACGACACTGTTGCCTGAACACATGACCTTCCGGAGGCGAGAGGGGAAGAAGAAGGAAGATATCGAGTACATCTTTCATCGGAAAGACAACACCGTCTCGGCCACCCGCGGCGGGGTCACGGAAGTTATCCCGATTCCAGCCGATACCCAGGATCTGATTTCCTGCCTCTATTATGTGCGAAGCCTGTTGCCGCTGAAGCAGGGCGCATCCCAGGCCTTGACGGTCTACCACGATAAGAAGATCCGCCAGGTTGAAGTGCGGGTTGAGAAGATTGAGATGCTGGATGGGCCTTGGGGAAATCTTGAAACAGCGCAAGTCCTTGTGGTCATGCCGTTTCAAGGGATCTTTCTAAATCAGGGGAATATCCGCGTGTGGTTTACGACCGATGAGCGACGGATCCCGTTGCGCATGAAGGCCAAAGTGGTGATCGGATCGATTGTGGCCGACTTGGTGAACGGAATTCCGGAGGTCACTCACTTGAAGTAAGAGAGCGAACTTTCGTTGCCGGGATCAGGTAAACCCGCTATACTGCCTGCACTATGGGCCAATTTCCCCTTACATTAAGCCGCTTTATCATTCGCAGTCAGGCCGAGCACCCCGGGGCGACCGGTGAATTTTCCAGCCTGCTGAGTCAGATCGGACTTGTCGGGAAAGTCATCGCTCACGATCTGCGCCGCGCCGGCCTGATCAACATTCTTGGCACGACCGGCGAAACCAATGTGCAAGGCGAAACCGTCAAGAAGCTGGACGAGATTGCCAATGATACCTTCCTCCGCGCGTTCCAGGGCGATGGTCTGGTCTGTGCGTTAGGTTCTGAAGAAATGGAGCAGGTGGTCTCTTTGCCTGAGAATTGGCCTCAGGGGAAGTACATGCTGCTCTTCGATCCCCTCGATGGCTCGTCCAATACAGACTGCAATATGCCCTTGGGCTCGATTTTCTCTGTATTGAAGTATACGCGGACTGATCGTTCACCAATGGAGAGTGATCTGCTGAAAAAAGGGGTTGAGCAGGTCGCAGCCGGGTACCTCTTGTTCGGGTCCAGCACGATGCTGGTATATACCGCCGGACATGGCGTGCATGGGTTTACCCTGGATCCCGGCATCGGGGAATACTTGCTCTCGCATGAGCGCATCAGGATTCCAGAGCGAGGAAAAGTCTATGCGGCGAATGAGGGCAACCGTCACAAGTGGACACCCGGTATGCAGAAGTATGTCGAGTTTCTGAAGACCCCGGACAAAGCCACAGGTCGGCCGTACAGCGGTCGATACTCGGGGTGTCTGGTTGCAGACGTGCATCGCATCCTGCTTGGGGGAGGCGTATATCTCTATCCGGGCGAAGTGGATAAGCCGGAAGGCAAGCTGCGGCTTCTCTATGAAGCCAATCCGTTGGGCCTGGTGGTGGAACAAGCCGGGGGGCGAGCCTCCACCGGTACGATGCGAATTCTTGATATCGAGCCGAAAAAGCTTCACCAGCGGGTCCCCTTGATGATCGGCAGTCAGGGCGATGTCGAGACCGTCGAAGCATTTACTCAGGGCCGGGCGTAACGCGCATTTTTCACGTCATTTTCTCCGGGAGGATTGTCATGGCAGATCGGGTACGGGAAATTCTCAGTTGGTATGAAAGTGATAATGCCGGCACGAAGGCGAATCTGGCGCGCATGCTGCGCCATGGCAAGCTGGCCGGTACCGGCAAGCTGGTGATTCTGCCGGTCGATCAGGGATTCGAGCATGGGCCGGCCCGTAGCTTTGCCCCAAACCCGGCAGGGTATAATCCCCACTATCATTTTCAACTGGGCATCGACGCAGGATGTAATGCCTATGCTGCGCCGTTGGGATTTCTGGAAGCGGGTGCCAGCCACTTTGCGGGCCAGATTCCCTTGATCCTCAAGTTGAACAACCACGATGTGTTGCACGATGAGAAAGATCCGCTGCCGTCCGTGACGAGCAGCGTCAGGGATGCCTTGCGGTTAGGCTGTGCGGCCGTGGGATTTACGATTTATCCGGGGTCGGCCCATTGCAATACCATGTATGAGCAATTGCGAGCCATCACGGAAGAAGCCAAGGCCTCCGGTCTGGCGGTCGTCGTCTGGTCGTATCCGCGCGGCTCCTCACTCAGCAAAGAGGGTGAAACGGCGATGGATGTCGGAGCCTATGCGGCGCAGATCGCCGCGCAACTCGGTGCCCACATCATCAAGGTCAAGTTGCCGACCGCCCACCTCGAACAGGCGGCTGCCAAGAAGGTCTACGA
>FSSH01000578.1_pt6 | contig 51257 bp, 65 predicted proteins | sample 1166101 | NCBI WGS metagenome assembly FSSH01 (sample SAMEA32972668, study PRJEB13176) | freshwater metagenome | biome: Drinking water system; feature: Biomass in drinking water that filtered by 0.45 um membrane; material: drinking water | place: USA | collected 2012-12-20 | depth 0 m | reverse complement strand
GCAATTCCAAAATCCAATCTCTACCAGTCGCTCCATACAACCGTCGTGGGGCCGAAGGGTGAGCACGTGGAGTTTCAGATTCGGACGGAGGAGATGCATCGTGTGGCCGAATATGGAATTGCGGCGCATTGGAAGTACAAGGAACAGGACCGGATCGACGACAAAGACAGCAAGGCTTTCGGATGGCTGAGGCAGTTTGTCGAATGGCAGAAGGATTTACCCGACAACCGGCAATTCATGGACTCGGTCAAACTCGAACTGTTCCACGACGTGGTCTATGTGTTTACGCCCAAAGGATCGGTGAAGGAGCTGCCCAAGGGATCGACGCCGGTTGATTTCGCCTACGCGATTCACACTGAAGTGGGTGACCACTGTGTCGGCGCGAAAATCAACGGCAAGATCGTCCCGCTGAAGCATGAAGTGACGAGCGGCGATACCATCGAAATCCTGACGTCGCCCAATCAGACGCCGCACAAGGATTGGCTCAAGTTTGTACGGACGTCGCGCGCTAAAACCAAAATCAAACATTGGATCAAATCTGAAGAGCAGAGTCGGAGCCTGGAAATAGGCCGGCGGCTGCTGGAAGCCGAGCTTCGGCGTCATGATTTGGCGCCTGCCCAGATGTTCAAGTCCAGCCAGTTCCTTGAGGCGGCGAAGCATGAAGGGTATGAGACAGCCGATGAACTGGTAGCAGCGGTCGGATTCGGGCACGTGTCGACAGCCCAGGTTATCGGACGGTTGGCTGCTCCTGCCTCTGACAGCACGCCGATTGCAGAACCGCCGAGCCATCCGAAACCGTTAGCCGGCAGAGGCGGGGATCAGGGGATTCAAGTCAAGGGTTCGCGGGATCTCTTGATGCAACTGTCCCGCTGCTGCAATCCCGTTCCCGGCGATAAAATTCTAGGATACATTACACGAGGTCGCGGCCTCACCATCCATTCTGTCGATTGCCCCAACCTGGAAGCGCTGGATTACGATCGGGAGCGGTTGGTGGAGGTGGAGTGGGATACGGCGACCCCAGGCCGGCATTCCGTCAAGGTGGCCGTGATTGCCGAGGACAAGACCGGTGTGCTGGCCAACGTTTCGTCAGCCATTGCGGAATGTCAGGCGAATATCAGCCGCGCCGAAATCATCACGCGCGAAGATCGCAAGGCGGAGCTGGATTTCATAGTGGAGATTGCCGACACGGCCCATTTAAGCCGCGTGATGAAAGCCATTGAACGGGTGAAAGGCGTCATTACCGCGCGACGCATCAGGTCCTGGCAGGAGAGGGACTAACAGCTAGCGTGGAAGCTCGTTCCTCGTGAATCGTATCTCGTTGGGAAAAAGAGCTGATAGCTGATGGCGTATAGCACATGACAGACCGGAGAGTTGTGAATTGTGAGTTTTGAGTTAGTAACTCACAAGTAAGAACTAATAGCTCAGCACTCGGGTCTCGGTATTGCTTGTGCTATAAGCCATACGCTATAGGCTCTTAAGACCGATGGCGCTTGACGAGCGGCAAGCGACAAAAACAGAACAGCGTATCGGCGGTTGCAGTAGAACCGTCATGAATCACGCGGGCTATGGGGACTTAAACTCCAGCTTCGATCCCTTCTCGATCTTGTAGCTATCCACTGTGCCGCCGGCAATTTCCAGCACGTAGATCGCATCGGAGCTATTCGGGCGATATTGCGGGCAAGAGTCGTCGCTCTTGGTGCAGATGGGAACCTGCCGCTCGATGTGAATAACTCGTTTTTTTTCGTCCAGCCAGATCAGGTCCAGCGCGACCTTCGTGTTCTTCATCCAAATGGTCCAGGGTAACGGTTGGCCGAAGATGAACAACATGCCATGGTCTTTATCCAAACGCTCTCTGTACATGAGGCCGGTGGCGCGTTTGACCGCTGTGTCGGCGATCTCGGCTTGTATGATGATGCCGGCCGGCGTGCGAATCGGCAGCAGTTCAGAATCTTTGGCTAGCGCGGGCGAGGGGGCCTCAGCGACGACGAGTGCCATGAGCAGGATAGGTAGAAGGACGATCGGGGAATTGGTCACGCGCATGCGCGCATCGTAGCGGCTGGTCTAGGCCGAGTCAAGGCGGGTTCCGGCAATGTCTCGACCGGCGCGGCTCTGCGCCATCGTTCTTGCAATCCCGGCTGAGATTGTGCCATCCTCCAGGCGAATTTTAGAGAGAGGCTGTCATGCAAGAAAAGCGTCGCGTGCTCTACAAAAAGGGCGTGTTTGTGTGTCCAACCTGCCGGCAGTCGTATGTGCAAGAAAAGTGGATTGAAGAGTGGCGCATCCGGTGTCACCGCTGTACCTACCGAGGCACCTTGACGGAGGTGTCGGTTGAAGAACACATGGAAGAAGAGACGATCAGACGGTAACGCGCATGGCGCGTGGTTCTCGTGAAGCGTATCTCGTATCTCGCAAATAAGGATGGAAGATACCTTCTTTCCGTCCTGCGCTTCACGTTCCTTGCAGTGAATCGCTTCCCGGCTATGAATAACCCCCTCGCATCCGTATTGGCGCTCCTAATTATCTTCAGCACCCCTTCGTGGTCATGGGCCGAAGAGGCTCCGCCCCCGATTAGGGTTCTGGTGACCTATCATTCGTTGTCGGGGAATACGGAGCGGGTGGCTGAAGCAGTTGCCGAGGGGGTCACGTCGGTTCCGGGCACTCTCGCGGTGCTCAAGCGAGTCGGCCAGGTGACGGCGGATGACTTATTTTCCTCCGATGCGGTGATTGTCGGCTCCCCAGTCTATTGGTCCAATATGTCGGGGGAGGTCAAGACGTTCTTCGACAACTGGCAGTTCAAGTTCGGCGTGTTTCCTGATTTTAAGATGAAGAACAAGGTCGGTGCGGCCTTTGCCACCGGAGGCCAGATTTCCAGCGGCAAGGAGATCACGATGTTGACGATTCTCGCCGCGATGTTGGGAAATCAAATGATCGTCGTCAGCGGCGGCGGCGCATTCGGGGCGTCTGCTACGACGGAAGGTGATAGCCCAGGGATCGACAAGAAAGAGCTGGCCGAGGCCAAGGCCCTGGGCCGTCGTGTCGCAGATGTTGCAAAGCTCATCAGCAGGGCCGCCGCGCAGTAGGTCGTTCCACCTCACCGGACAGCCTCGCTTGAATACGCGTATCTCGTGAAGCGTATCTCGTTGGGACAATGAGCTGATGGCCTCTAGCACGTGGTCCGATCAGACAGTTGTGAATTGAGAATGGTGAGGCGTATCTGAGAACTCTCCATTCAGCACTGCTATCTGCTCCCGCTCTGGATTTCCACCCCTCACGCCCTACGTCCGGATGCCATAAGCCATACGCTATAGGTTCTTCAGATCGATGGCGCTTCACGCTTCACGAGATACGAGGAGCTCAGGGGGGCAGAGTCTAGCGGTCCGACATGGTGGGACAGGGTGTCGATGCGCCCTGAACGGCGATTTCAACGAATGCATCAATGTTCTTAGCGCAGCGTCCGCAGCAGCCCGTGTGCTTGAGCCCGAACTTGGACTTGAGCTGGCAGGGCATCACACAGCCGGTCCGTCCAGCCTCGCGTACATCCGACTCTGTAATCCCGTTGCACAAGCAGAGGTACAAGGCGCTCTCTCCTTGACGATTATGAGAAGCGTTATCAGTATGCCATCGTGCCAAGTATCTGTCAAGCCCCCGGCGTCTGTCGCTATTCTGCTGCCAGGATGTGCTGCAATGCTGGTGAAGCGCGTAGACCAATTTTAGATTTTCGCTCAAGTAATTTTAGACGGAAGGGGACTTGAGCCCGACAAAAAACAGTCCGAGGGTTGGCTGCGTACTCGCAAATCCAACCCCCATCGGGCCTATTCCGCGCCGGTGCGGCTATGGAAAGAGCGGCCGTTCTCGATCGAGCGGCGAACCGCTGGGCTCGATCAGGGCGTGGACTCAGGTGTCTCCCGACAACCTACTACGCGGTGTGCTCCGGCCGGCAGCCAGAGGGCCTACGTTTCACGCCCCGTTGAACGGGTCTTGCGCGCCTCTCTCACGGCCCCTTCACGGGGTCTTCAACGCCGGTTGCGGAGGCGGCTGCGCCGCCGGCGACAGACACACTAGATATTCAACTGCGCGAGCACCGCCTTATAGATTGTCTTGAACCGGTCCACGATTTGCTGTTGCGTGCGTGCCGGCATCGGGATCGGCAAGCCCGTCCGGACGTCATTGATCTCCCGTCGAATCAGTTCGCCCATCGCCAAGAACATCGGGTCTGTATCGACGAACCGTTGGGCGGCCGAGGTCGCTCGGGCATCGTCGTAGTCGGCCAGTTCCTGCGCCGTGGCTGGGCGTTTCCTAGTCGCGCTGGTCGCGTCGTACCGTTCGACGCGCAGATCCGGACGGAGATGCTGCGGGAATTCCTGGATGCCCTCCGTCGCGGGGTCACAGTCCGGACGTTGCGGCCACACGCAGAGAAATTGCCCGTCGCTCAATCGATATTTCGCATACACCATGAGTGCTCCTCACCAGTTAAATCCCAGCGTGTAGAGATCGGCACCGGCACTGCCGTCCCAATAGAATGCGCCATATTGCAACTGAAAAACCCCAGGGCCTTCGCCGAGTGCCTCACTTGAGAAGCTGGAATAGAGCGAACCGAGATAACCAACATTCGCTGTGTTGTAGATCAGGTCGGTGTGCGAAATGTTCCCGATGCATCCCGCCGCTACCGCCGCTCCTGTGCCGGTAATGTTGAGTAAGACGGTCAACTGTTCTTTTGCAGGCAGAAATCCACGCAGATCATAGAGTGTGAGCACCGATGGGGTTTCGTTCACGATCAGCCCATTCGGCTGTGGTCGCTGATGTCGCCAGGCTCGGTCCTGCTGGGTGAACGGAATCAAATTTCCGCCGCTGTCGTTGAGCGCGTACCCGACGTGGGCGTACCGGTAGCCGGCGGGGACGGTCGTGGAGAAGGCCACGTCGTTTTGCTCGATGTAGCCGCGGAACATCAGATCGTCGTCGGCGTCGGCGGTCCAGGTCGCGGTCTCGCTGTCGTAGAGGGCCTTGGTGCCGTTGGCGTAAGTACCGGCGGAGCCGTCCATGCGCCAGCCCACGTAGTTGGTGCCGCTGATCGCCCAATCGCCATGCGCCACGAGGTGATACTGCGTGGCCGCCGAGAGGGCCGCCGGCGGCGGGAAAAAGATCCGGATCCAGGAGGCGGTGGTCGAGAGGCGGCTGACATCGATCTTGCGGCTGGTGGCGAGCACGGTGTTATTCGGCACGCCGGCATTATTGGATTCCAGCGTGAACCAGAGGTTGCCGGTGGGCGCGCCGACCTTGATCAGCTTGACATCGTGAAACGGCCAGGGCCCGGCCTGAGACACCTGGAATCCCTGTGAGACGCGCACGGTGGAATTGTCGACGTTCGAGCGAATGCCTTGCGTGGCGTCTTCGCCGGTGGACGAGTCTTCGTCGAGGAACCAATCCTTGCCTCGATGGAAGCACAGGCCCTTCGTCGTCCCGTTGTACAGGGCAAAGATTTCATAGATGACGCCGTTCGCCTCGCTGCCGGTGTCGAGTCCGCCAACGCCGGCTGCCGTGAGATCGGCCATGACATCCGCCCATCCGGTCACTTCTTCGCCGTCGCTCATGACGATGGCGTCGGCGTTGAGGATCACCTGCTTGTGCGCAACATCGCTGTCATGATGGGTGCTCAGGGTGAGGCCGCGAAAGGTCTGCGAGAGGGCGATGTTGCGGAACTCCTCTGCTACGGCCGCAGTGATGCCGGCCGCGATCCGGTATTCCTTCCCGGCGATGTTCTTGACGCTCGCCGCCGTCCCTTCTTGCCCACGCAGAATGGTCCCGAACGTGTCACCAGTCCGCGCCAAGATCCGGATGATTTCTTTGTCCGGATCTTGCGCGGGGTTGGGGTAGTCCGTCGCGTTCCACCACCAGGCATTGAAGGCTCCCTCGGTCGCCGGGGTCGCGAACCGCGAACCATGCCCCGTCGCCATCGTGACGCTTGTGGCGGCGGCGTCGTATGTTCCGCTGACAATCCCCTCGGAAAAATTTTTCAGTGGTGTGCCCATAGATCCTCAGTATTGAATAGAGACGTGGCCGTGGAGCCCGACACTCCCCGCTGATACGTTGACCGGTCCTGGCGCGCCACCAGTTTGTCCGCCACCGACGAGGACGGCGCCATTGCTGCCACCACCGGGAGTGCCGATCGCGCCATTGGCCTGTTGCGTACAGCCCTTGCCCCCTCCGCCGCCTTCAGCGCGTGACAGTTCCACGCCGCCGCGCAGCACCTGTGAGTACGTCCCCGCCGTGCCAGGATTGGTGGGGATCAGCCGTGGCGTTCCGGGTCCTCCGGTGCCTCGCGTGCCGATGACGATATCGATGATGTCCCCCGGTGTGACCGCGACAGTCGACACGGTTCTCCCGCTGCTGCCGCCCCGGCCGCCGAATCGGTTGTAATCCGAGGCGGCTCCACCGCCGGACGCGCCGAGGGTCGTGATCGTAATCGTCGTGATCCCTGCCGGCACGATCCATTCGTGATTGCCGGGCGTTGAAAATTCTACGACGTTGGTGCCCGGCAATTGGCCGTAGACCACTGTCACGGCGCCACTCTGGAGCAGGGCCGACCAGGTCGAAAATTCGCGGTGCTGTAAACTCGACGGGACCAACTCCAGATCATGGACCAGCCGCACCCCCGCCTCGTCGCGCAGGGTGACTTTCTGCATCTGCCACGTCCCGGTGAGCCCGTGGGCCTGACTCTCCACCGTGGCGAGCTGCCCCGCGCGCCAGCCATAGCTCCGCACTCGGATACCGATCGTCTGACGCAGTACCCCATGGATGGCGAGCAGCAGTTGGAGCATGGTGTGCGCCAGCGCCGCCACATCGAGCCAGGTATTGCTGATCGGGTGCGTGACTTTCTGCGTGTGCTCGTAGCGGCCGGAGCCGCCTTCGATCGCGATTCGTTCGGCGATCTGCTCGGCGTTCTCGGCTGTCACCATGACCACGACACTATCCTCGTCGCTGCCGTCGGGGGGAGTGCCGGACGCGATCACGGTCTGCACGTTGCGATAGGCATCTCGATCGACGCGACGCGAGGCCATCTCAAACACGTCGCCCGTGAGGGAGAGCGGAGCCACCGGGATCGAGGCCTGCCGAAAATGTATCCGCCGATCGACGTCGATAATGAGGACCGTGCCGGTGACCTTGGCCACATCGCGCAACACGTCGAGGACCGGCGCGTCTTTGCCCTCGACCAGCGTGAGCGCCGCCAACACATCGATGTCGCCGGCGGTGAATCCTTCGCCCGCCAATTCGTTATCCAAGAGCGACGCCAATAGGGTCGAGATCGGCACCTGGCTCCAATTCCGCCGCACCTTGCGGCGGACCAGGCGTTGCGACCAATCCACCGCCGTGCACCGATGGAGGACGCGACGGCCCGCGCTGTCGATCGTCAGGTCCACGCGATCGACCGTGCCGGCGAAAAGCACCTGGCTGAAATACCGGATCTCCACCGTCGCGCCGACCACCGGTTCCACCACCGCATTCACCATCGTGAATTCTGCGCTCGCCTGTTCCCCTTGCGTCTCGCGGATCGAGAGGGAGCCAGGCGCAATCAGATGCCGCGACTGCACCTGGCGGTAGAGCAGTGCGAGTGGCGCCAGCGCCTCGGGATCGAGCCCTGCGGTCGAACGGGGTGTCATTGAGGCGAGGGCTGTGCTCGCGAGTGGGGCGCCACCGAGCATCATGCCGGTACCCCCATCGTGCGCAGGGCGCCGGGCAGATCGTCGGCGACCGCCAGCGCGATTTCGCGGCCGTTGAGGTGGACATGCACGTGCGTTGGGCGACGATCGCCGAATCCGCCGGCGCGACTGAGCGGGATCACGGCCTCAGGGCCGGCCTCGCCGATCAGGGCGAACGTGGGGCCCGTCACAATACCGCCGGAGGCCAACGGTGTCGCCAGCGCCGTGGTCGCCGCCACCGTCGCGCCGCCGAGGGCGACGTTGAGCGCGGCCGTCGCCGCAATGATGCCTGCGGCTCCGGTGAGCTGCGCGGTCGTGGCGCCGACGATGATGGCGCCAGCCAGGGCTTGCCCCACGATCGGGACGTAGGAGACCGAGGCGGCGACCGCCATCATGAAAGCGACGACGCCTTCCAGTGCGGCGGCCATGACGGCCATGGCCGCGTTGCCCACGGCGCCGAATCCGGCAATCGTCGTCGTCACGCTGGCCAACATCGCCTTATTTGTCGCGAGCGTGGTGCCGAGCCGAGCCGCGTTGCCCGCCACCGTCGCCGCTGTTTTTGCGGTCTCCATCGCCGTGTGCGCCTTCTGGCCGAACACGGCGGCCAGCGCCCATTGGGTCATCAGGGAAATAATCTGGTTGATCATCGCGGAGAGGAACTGCTGCCCGATCTGGATGCCGACCTGTGCCCAGTTGACCTGCGCGGTCGTCATCTGCGCGAGCGCCTGGCTCACGCCCTGCGTCGCCGAGCCCCAGGCGAAATTGATGGTGGAAACGACTTGATTCATCGCGTCCTGCGTCGTGAAGGCCAGGCCTTCAAAAATCTTCGCAGTCGCGACCGTGGCGTTCCGGGCCGGGGCGGTCATGGCTACGTCGAGGTTCTGCATGTGTCGGCCGATGTCCCGGACCATGTCGGGTACCACCGAATGGTCCACCAGATGGTTTTTCAACCATTCGAACGGCTTAGCCACGAGCTCAACGATGCCCTGCACTTTGCTGGTGACTGCCGACAGCTTATTCACGAGCCACTCAACGATCCCCTCGTACAGTCCCTTGGCGGTGCCGACGATGGATGTTTTCACGCTGTCCCAGATCGCAAGCCCCTCAGTCTTAAACGCCTTCCACTTGGTCACGATGAGCGCGACCCCGCCGATGATGCCGAGGACGATCATCCCCGTCGCGAGCATCGGAGCCGTTACGGACGCCAGGGCCGTCATGAAGAGCCCCACGGCCACCAGGATCGGGCCGCTCGCGGCGAATGCTCCGGTGAGGACCAGCACGAGTTCTTTGGTCCCGTCGTCCAACCCCCTGAACCAGGAAAGTACGGATTTCGCCGCATCGCCGACGGCGACGATGACGTCCTTGAGCGCAAAGGTTTTCGTGATCTCGGCGCCGAGATCCGCCAGGATGAATGTGATGGTATCTTGGAGGTTGGAGAACGTCCCGGCGACAGTGCCAGACTGGGCCTCCATAAGACCGGCAAACCGCGTGCTCAGATCGCCTTGAATCGCGGCGATAGCTGTCTGGCTGCTAATTGCGCCCTTTTGAGCCAGCTCCATTGCTTCCGGCACGGTAACGCCGATGGCCTTCGCCAGCGCTTCCCACGCCGGGATACCGGCTTCAGCGAGCTGCTGCATTTCTTGCGAGCTGAGTTTCCCTTTGGCATTGATCTGACCGAGCGCGAGCACGATCCGGTTAAACGTACCGGAATCGCCGCCCAGCGCCGAGACCGCGTTGCCCACATTGGTGAGCGTGGGAATGATCTCTTTTGCATCGAAGCCGAGCGCGAGCATTTTCTTCGACGCATCCTGCAGCTCAGTGAATTGAAACGGCGTGCTCGCGGCAAAATTCTGGAGCTCCTGCAAAAAAGCGGAGGCTTTCTCGCCACTGCCCAGGAGTGTGGTGAACGCGATTTTAGCCTGCTCCATATCACTCGCCGTCTTTATAGCCGCCAAGCCGATTCCCGTGATCGGCAGGGTGACGAACGTCGAGATCTTCGTCCCGAGGCTTTGCAACGCAGCCCCGCGCTCGGCGAGTGTGCTGAACGCCTTGGCCGAGGCCTCGACCTGGTTGGTCAGCCGTTCTACCGACCGGGCAGATCCGCCGGCCATGCGATCGATAGAGCCCTGGACGGAATCCATCTTCTTGCTGAAGTCCGCGATGTCGGCCGTGACTTTTGCGGAGAGATTTGCTTCCGTCATCTGCTTGCCTTACGCCTCACGCCTCACCCCTTGCCGCCCTGCGCCCGCTTCATCGCCCGCTGCTGCTCTTCGCCCTCGACTTCATAAAACGCGATCCATCGCACGTATTCCGCATAATCCATCCGCTCGCCCAGCTCCTCGACCGTCATGCCGAGATCGCGGGCGAGCACGAACGGAAACCGCTCACCCGGCTGTAGCTGAAAAGGTGCGCCGGGCGTCGCGCTGTGCCAGCGCGGTGAGCCCGTTGCCCTCCATGATCGCGTTCAACAGGGCGTAGTACACGGCCGCATTGCCGGCCGCCAGCGCCTCGTAATCGGCGTCGTCGAGGGCCGGTTGAATCAGCCCGCGCATCATCAGCAGGCGCTCGAATTTGCTGTTGTCCACTTCGCCGGCCGCCAGCGATTCGGCGCGCATCGCATCGATGTCGCCTTTGCGGAACAACTTGATCCGCACCGTCTCGTCCAACAGCGGCACGGCCATCTCGCGTTCCTTCGGCGTCGATAACTGCTGCATCCGTTCTCTCGTTAACATTGAGCCCCCCTTGTTTCTTGTGCCTTGAGCCTTCGAATTCGCCACTCACGAGTTGCGACTCGCCACTCGCCATCCCGCGCCTACGGCACCGTGCTCCGCGTGACCACGCCGGTGCATTGCAGTTCGAAGCTGCAGCCGCCCTTTTCGCCGATGTCCGTATCGATCGAGTATTTCGTCACCCAGCACTCCACGCTGTAGCGCGGCAGGCCGGTCGTGCTGCCCTGCGGGTCGTACTGCAGCGTCTTGGTGTTGGTGTTGTCGCCGATGTCGTCGCTCAAGATGAGATCGAGCGCGCCGTCGAAGTTGCCCTCGCCGGAGAAGCTGGCGTCCTTCAGGCCGGCGATGTAGGTCTTGTCGTTGAGGCCGAACACCGTCGTCTCCGCCGTGTCGCGCATGCGCTCCAGCGAGGCTTTGCTGAGATAGGCGGTGATCGCGGTGAGCGTCCCCGCGCCGTTATCGAGTTGGACTACTGCATTTTTTCCGTGACTGAATGCCATGTGTGCCTCCTTGGTGTTGGTCTATCTCGTGTCAATTTCCAAGGTGCAAGGCGCAGGGTTCAAGGGTTCGGATCCGATACCTTGCCCCTTGAGCCTTGTCCCTTGAACCTCCCGCCTACTTCCTCCCGAACCCCACAAAGAACTGCGCTGAGCCGCTGCCGGTGAAGGTCCACGCCGCGCGGGTGTATTGCCGCACCGTGCCGGTGATCGCGACCCGCTGCGCGTTGCGATCGGCGGTCACGCCGGCGAAGGTGAGGATGGTCGCCCAGCCGGTCGAGCCGTCGGCGCTGTCCTGGATCACCACCGCCAGATTCGTGATGCCGGCGATGTCCGGCACGTGCAGATAGCCCACGCCGCCGTTCGCGCTGGACGCGCCGCCGTCCTGCGCCGCCGATTGGCCGGTGGCCACTTCGCTGCCGAGCGCGTGGTGAATAATCAGCCGGTCGCGGCCGCTGTCCGATTGCAGCTCATTCGCCAGCGTGACGATGTCGTCCTTCGACGACTCGATGCCGTATTTCGTTTGGAGCGCGGAGAGCCCCTGCGCCACGTTCCCGATCGTGTCGCCCTGGGGGCAGGTCGTGACGAGAGTCGGATCGGCGGCGAACGCCGCGAGGAGCACCTGCTCGATCCCGTCGACGGCGCCGTCGAACAGGCCCTCCAGCGAGAGCGAGGCGTCGCGCACGCCGGGCAGATAGGTTTTGTCGGTCAAATTGAACACGGTGGACTCGGCCGTTTCGCGCGTGAGTTCCGATTCCTGTTTGCGGTAGAACCCCGTGAGGTCGTAGCCGTTGATGTAGACGCGGGTCAGTCGGCCGTGGGTTGCGGGCATGGGATCACTCCTTTGTCGAAGATGTCTGTCTTGTCTGTCTCGTCTGTCCGGTCACCGACCCACCAGACAGACCAGAAAGACCGGGCGACGACCCCAGCGACCGCGCCGCAGCGGCGCGGGCCCAGCCGCGGCCGATCCAGAGCTGGCCGATCGCGTCCGGCACGGGATAGCACGCGCCCTGGATGAAATCTTGTCGTGTCGCGCCGCCGTTGATCGTCTCGTCCGGAATCGTCTGCAGCATGATGATGTCCATGGTGTCCTCCTGCCCGACGCGCTCGTCTCGCTGTGTCATACGGCCGTCAATTCTTCCACGCCCAGCCGGAGCGAGGCTTCGTGGCACAGCACGCCGCCCAGCGTGACGACCTGCAGACTGTCGAGCTGCAGCCCGACTGCGCCGCGCATCGGCCCGGCGGTCGGGATGATTGAGAACGCGGCGTCGTTGAGTGTGAGATCCGCGCGAAAGGCCGCGCGCACGGTCTGCACCAACTCGGTCGCCAGAATTTCCGACTGATCCGCATCGACCAAACTGCGATAGAACCGCAGCCCGAACACATACTCCTGATTGCTCTGCGTGAACGTGTCGAGCGATTCCGCGAGCGACTCCAGCCAGAACATCCACACGAGGATCGGCCCGTCGGCCGCCGGCTGGAGTTCGGCGGCCAGCAGATCGGGCTGCGTGATCCAGCGCCGATAGGTGTAGACCTTTGACCCCGGATCGGCGGCCTTCAAGATGGTTTCAATGGCGCTTCGGATCGTGGATAACGGCATCCCTGTTCACCCTCCCAACCCCGCGCGCGCCGAGACGCGCGCCTGCCCGCAATTACTCCATCACCGTGCGCAGCGCGGTCCCGAAGGCCCGCTCGAAGATCCTCAGAATCTTCGGCTCGGCCGCCGCCAATCCGCGCTCGAACATTCGCTCGCCCGGCGGCGACTGCCGCAGCGACCGCGACCCGCGTTGCGCCATGTACCGCGCGATCGCAAACGCGACGCCCTTCGCGGTCTGGCCTTTGTTGATCGTCAACTTTTGCTCAACCCACGGAATCAGCGCTGAGACCGGCGGCATGCGTTTGCCGATCCCGCGGCCGTATTCCACCGCCTGCGCATAGGCCAGCGGCGTGCCGACCAGCCCGTGAATCTTCGTCGTCATCTCCCGGACCTCGCCGAAGATCGAGCCCTTCAGCCCGGCGGCGCCGCCCACGCCCACCGGCGCGCGCTGGCGCACTTCTTTTTCCAGCAGCGCCACACTCTCGTGCATCGCGCCCATCATTGCGTCGCGCATCCGCTCCGGATGGAGCGTGAGCGGATCGGTAAATTCAATGCGAATGTTCATCGCCCCACCACATTCAGCAGCAGATCTTCTTCCAGCACGGAGCCGTCGGACAGCGTGACGAGCGCCGTGATCTTGTACGCGAGCCCGCCGGTCCCGGCCTGCACCCGAAATCGCGCCTGCGTGCCGCTGATCGTGAGGGTGGTCGAGGCCAGCACGCTGTTATCGGTCGTGCCGGCATCGAGCCGCACGGCGCTGACCGTGCCGCTCGCGAGCGACGTGCCGGTCGGGAGCTTTCCCGCAAACTCAAACGCCAGCGGCTGGTTTTCACTGGGCTGTTTTTCGACTTCGATCATCAGTGTCGCGCCTCTATAACAAACACCCGTCGCCGCGCCGGAATGATCAAGATCGGCTCGCCGGCGGACGTTACAGACCAGTAGGGATAGAGCAGTAAGAGGAGGATCATCTATTCCCTCGCGTCGCTCGGCTCCGACTCTGCCGGAGTCGCCGGCGTCAATTCCTTGATCTTCGCTTTGAGTGTCGTCTGCTCTTTTTCGAGCTGCTGGATTTTGGCCTGCATCACCTGCGCCCGCGCCGCCACCTGCGCCAGCTGCTCTTCCACCTCTGTCCGCTTCTGCGCCAGCAGTTGAACATGCGTCGTCCGCACGAGCAGCTGCTCCTGACAGGAGGCCGCCGGCTGTTCCGCCCACACCGGCGCCGTGAGCGCCAACACCACACCAGCACAAAGAAATGATCGCGTTGTCATGCGTTCTCCTTTCAATGAATGCACTCCAGGACTCGTTGGGTCCCTCGACCCGTGGTATCGATCGCCGTGCCGTTGCAGACGATCCTGATATGGTCCGCGTCGATGTGCGTGATCGTAAAGTTGCTGGTCGGAACCGGTGCGGGCGGAGGTGGCACCTCTGTTTCGAGTACCGCCACACGGCCAGCCAACGCCGCAAGCGCCGCATCCTGTGCGACGTTCGCGCTGCTGAGCGATTGATCCGCCAGACGCAAGGCCACCACACTGGTTTCGAGCGTGGTCAGCCGCTCCTCAAGCGTCGGGCCGGTCGGTGGCGTGACCGTCGCCACATACTGGACCACGTTGCTGTCGCCACACGGATTACTAATACGGTAGTACAGATTGTTCGCGGTCGTCGGCAGCGTGTACGTCGTCGTCGGAATGGGCAGTTGCGCGACACGGGTATAGGTCCCGCCGAAGGTCTGGCTCGCCTGCACATCGACCGTCGGCGCGGGCACGCTACAGCCCGGAGCAGTTTGATAGCTCCATTCCAGCCGAGGTGGCGTGGTTTGCGCAAGCAAGAGTTCTTGTGCGTAGGCTGAGACCGCCAGGCACCATATTGGTAACGCCAACAGAAAGGTTTTCATGGTTCCATCTCCCGCGACACGCGGCGGAGGAAGTTTGGGACGAAGCGGGGAGCGGGACCGGCATCGCTGTACGTCGGCAAATCGTCCGCTGTCGTCGCCATCACGAAATCATCCATGTAGGTGGTGGAGTTGTAGGTATCTACGGTGGTGGGCATGGCGAGTTCTCGCGCCCCGTCGCGCTCCCCGACAGGAATGGGCCAATCAAAGTTCGGCGTGACTCCACCGATCCATTCGGCTTCTTTTGTCCAGGTCGCTACACCGCGCTGACGCACCCACAATTCGTAGGTGCCTTGTGGCCCAGAAACATCAACGTGGACCCTATTGAGATACCACACGCCCTCAGCCATATAGCCGTGGTTCAAGTTGTGATACATCTTTTGTTCGTTCCCGGCGGTTGCCGCAGAATTGTTGGCATACGCCGAGGTCATCCGATAATACCGCCCACCATTAGGGGCAACTGTTTCGTTATCGCTGACGCCCGTAAAATCACGGTCATGCACCCCAAGTAACCAAAGAAATGAGTTCGGATCGCACGGATAGCTGGCGAGCGTGTGGCACGGATAGAGGAACTTTTGCCGATCCCAGAGGCTTCCAGGCACAGCATAAGTCCAGAACTGGAACCACACATTGGCGGGGATCGTGCCGCGTGGCAACCCCACACCTCCATACAGAAGATGATAGGCGCTTTGCCCTCCAACGGTCGTGGGCAACGATTCCATGACCAGCGTTTTCGATCCGAGCGTGGCATCGTCTCGCGTATAGAGATATCCTCCGCTGCTCCCGTAGTCAGAATTTTCCGCTTTGGCATCTGACCACCCTGCAGCCTCAAACGGGATTTGCACGTCCGTATCGGCCCGATTGGCCACGTACTCAAAGTCGTCCTCAAAGATGACGGCTGCGTGACTAGAAATCGCCGTGCACCACAGCGCAAATATCACTGCCAGCTTCACGATCATCATCGTCCTGCCCCCAAGGTTGCTAAGTCCCCCGAATCCACGACTGATGCGCTTTCCACAATTTCCACCAGAATGCCCTTGGTCTCTGCGTTGGTCGCGGTTGTATTCGCCATATCGTCGTTCGTCGAGACTGCCTTGTAGCCCACGACCAGATTGTTGGCGTTATGGATCTGTGTGTACGTCGCGTCAATTGTCCAGACCTCACTGCCGTGCGTAAATCCAAACCCCAGCAGCGTCGGAGTGGCGCCTGTGATGGTCAGCGTTGGAATTGTGTGCGTCGTTCCCGTTGTGTCCGTGAGATTCGTGGCGACCGTCGGGGCCGATGCCCCGGTCCCAGCAAACTCCACGACAAATACCTTGCCGATCCCACCTGAAGCTGAACTTGCTGTTAAGGACACGACGGTTGCCGGATTCGTGATTTTTGCGCAGGCCATGGCGACTGAGGATGCTGCGCTATTGATGCTGCCATTCGTCGGAATGCTGTAGGTATTGCTGCCGTTGTCGGAGGCACCTGAAAAAGTACGGTTTGCCTCTAGCCCTCCTCCGATGCACGCCGTACTGCCGACAGTCAAACTGCTGACCGTGACATCGGCCACCCCGTCTGTGACCCACGGAGTTGACGAGGCATCCACAACAGACTGCACAACCGTGGGATTGGCTGCGGCCCACGAGGGGCACACTATGGCCATGATCAGCGTGAAAATCACTCGCCAGGGCATTGATCTCGTTTTATTCGTAGACATAGTTGACATTGATTTCATTGGCCGCCACCTCCGCTACATCGGTTTCCGCTGCGCCCGTCACCAGCCAGCAGGTCAGGCCGGTTGAGAACGCGATGCCCTTAGGGCCGAACACGGCTGTATACCCTGCACCCGTCGTCGCCGCCGGGATCGCCATGCCGTAGAACACGCCGGTCGTGCCTGGCGTGGTGCTGCCGATCACCTGATTCGCGCAGCGGAGATACCGCACCGCCGCGTTGGTATTCGTCACGTTAATGGCAAAGAGCCGCCCGGCAGAGCCTTTGACCTCGTGCTCGTCTTCCGTCGCTCCCGTGGAAATCCGATGGTGCAACGACGCGCCGGTCTGATCGTTGTCGATCAACTCCACTGCCGTGAGAATCGACGCCAGCGTGGTTTGCGTAGCCAAGTTGGCGCTGTTGCTCTGCACTTGCACCGGCGTCATGGACGCGATGCCCTGGATCGACATCACTTGCGCGTCCGCCGAGCCGGCCGTGCCGAACGCGGCCGCGAAATTGGCGGACGTGAGAATATTCGCCAGCGTGGCCTCCGTGGCCGCGCCTGTCGGGAGCGGCAATGACGTCGCGGATACCGGCTGCGTCGTCGTGCCAGTCGGGTCCGTGCGAAACGGATTGGCCGACGTGCCGCCGATCACCGGCCCTCCGGAGGCGGGCAGGCCGATGCCGATCACGGAGAGATTCTCGGTTCCGGCGCCGCTGTCAAAATCAAGCGGCTGATGCATGAATCTGGTCCAGTCCGCCACGCCGCTGTCGGAGTTCCAGGCGTAGGTGAGCGGCAGCACCGTCGTATGATTGGTGCCGCCATCGGCGATCTGGCCGTCATCGTCGTTGCTCACCGAGCCATTGGACGCGCCAGTCAGATACACCCGCAGCGAGCCATCGGTCTGGATCGAGCAGGGATGATTCTGCCCTGTCGTATAGGTCGGCGCCGAGGTCGTCGCCGCGCACAACCCCAACACCCCGCTGGATCCGCTGGTCGTCGATCCGATCGTGTTGACGATATTGTCGATCAGCTGCAGCGCGGTCAGCGCCGAGCCGTCGATCTGCGTGGCAAACGTCCCGGCGTTCGTGACGGCGTGCGAGGGCACCGACGCGAGACTGACCGGCAGGGTCGATTGATTATTCGCCAGCGTGACCGGCAGTGAGGCCGACATGGTTGTCTGGCCGAGTGCGAACGCCGTGCCGCCGACTTTGCCGAGATTGGTAAACAGCATTCGGTCGGTCGTCATCTGCAGCGCACCGGCGTTGCCGGAGGTCACTGAGGTCGAGCCGACAAATCCGGCCACGGGCACCATGTTGGTTGTGCCAGCCGTATAGCCGGTATTGTCCTGCTGCGAGACGCCCGATCCGGTGCAGTTCGCGCAATTCACCGAGAGCTGGCTGCTGGCATTGACCGCCGCCGTGTTGCCCCCCTGAGAGATCGAAAACAGCCAGGGCGTGGTGTTCGGCGCGTTGCCGGGCTGCATCGTCCACGTGCCCGACTGTGTCGCGGCCACCGTGCCGCTCACAATAAACGGATTCGTCGCCGTGCCGCCGAACACCACGCCGCCGCTTGCCGGCAGCGCGATCCCGAATAGCGTGACGGGCTGTGTGCCGCCGCCAGTGTCGCCGTCGAGCGTCGGCGCATTCTGAATGACGACCTTTTGATTCTTCGGCGCACTCTGCGCCCACCCGGGCACGGCCAGCGCCAGGACCACGGCCGCGAGGAGAGTTGAGATCAGCATCTTCTTCATTGCATCACCCCTGTGTGTAATAGACTCGCCCCGACATCTGAATAGCCTGAGCGGTGGTCAGTCGAAACGGTGAGTTCGTGCTCAGCGTGAACCACGGATCACTGTCCTTGGGCAGCAGCACTTGCCCGCCCTGGGCGAGATCGACCGCGCCAGCCAGTGCGGTTACGCCATCCTTGATCGTGAGCGCCTGATCGTCTGCGGACCAGATCCAGAGTTTCCAAATTTTGATGACCTGCCCTGCCACGGCTGCGATCACGTCATGGTCTCCGGACGTGGAGAAATTAATGACAGCTTCCAGCAACCCGCTCGGCGCCTGCCGGACGGTGAGTCCATGATCGGTCGCGTCAGGCGTGGCGTTCTTGACGCGCGCATGGCCGCCAGGCGTCGTTGGATCGCTGATATTGAGACGCGGCCTGTGGACCGTCTGCCCGCCGACTACCAACGACTCCAGATCGACTTTCTTGCCGGTATTGCCTGTATCAGACGGTTCCTGAAAATAGGCGTCCATCGCTGTCTCCTTCTATCGGTCCCGATTGGGGTGCGTGAGCAAATCGCCGCGTAGACTGCTCGTGCGATCGACATCGACGAACGTGCCGCCGGCGACGATCTCACTCGTGTCGTCTTTGATGCCGAGGTGCTGTTTGTATTGCCCCTCCAGCGTGTCCGCGAGCTTGAGGTACTCGCTCGACTTGCTGCGGTAGTTCACGCTGTCCGCCTGGATCGTCGGATCCACCGTGTTCGCGTAATGGGCGGCGAGCTGTCGCAGTCCGACCGCCGCCGCCAAGTTCGACACCGCTTCTTCATCGTGCGCGATGATCGTGCTGCTGGTCACGTCGACCACGTGCGGCTTGGTCCAGGTCACACGCAACGTCTGTCCGGAGGCGGGTGTGAGGCTCTTCAGCCGCAGCTTCACCACGCTGGTTGTGCTGCGGTAGAGCTCCCAGTCGGCCGGCTCCAGTAGGCTCGCAGGCCGCTGGCCGGCCGGATATTCCACCGCGCGGATCGTCGAGCTGTCCTGCTGCCAGCCGATCGGCAGCGCAAAGTCAAACGTCGCGCCGTCGCCCGCAAAGTCCTGCACGGCCTCCACCGGCCGGACGCGCGAGTACCGCTTCACGGCTTCCACGATCGCGCGGTCGATCTGCGCCGTCGTGAATTTCGCGCCGCTGTCGCGCACGCGGTCGGCGAACAGTGTCTCAAAGGTCAGAATTGTGCTCATGCGTGTGTCCCCTCATCCCCCAGGCGTTCACCGATGGGCAGGAGCGCCGCCGCTCCTGCCGCACGGTCAACGTCAGTTGCGTTTACAGCCGACCAATACCGTAATGTCGTTCCAAGTCGGCGAGGTGCCGCCGATCGTGAGGTCGATCGTGAAGACGGCTTCATCGGCCACGGTCGTATTGGCCAGAGTGCCCTCGCTGATGGTACCGGCGGTGATCGGCCCGATCGTGGAGACGGTACTCGCGCCGTTTTTCAACACCACCGACAAGGTGGGGGAGGTGCCTCCGGAGGCGCGGGCCGTGGCGCTCGCGTGATACACCTCGCACGGCATCGGCGCGATCCATTTGGCGACGGCGGTCGTATTGGCGGTGTATTGCCCGGAGATGTGGAAAGGGATCTGCATATAGCCCGCCGAGCCGGGGGACACGTTCGTGGTCGCGGCCTCGGCCGACGAGATAAACGACGGTGGTTGGATGTCGAGCGCCGCCTTGAACGACAACCCGAAGGCCAGCGCGCTCACGACGAGCACGAATCCGATAAGTGGTTTGGTGATCCACGATTTCATGACTGAACCTCCTGCAAAATAGGTGATGCCGATTGTCTCTACGACTCACGGGTGCAGCGGGCCGGGCGCCGGCGCCCGGCCCGCATTCATCCTTAGCCGGCTACAACCGACTTATCCGCCGAGCGGAAGTCGAGCAGCTCGACCCCGTACTCAAACCGAATCTTGTATTGCAGCTTGTCGGCCACGAACATCTGTCCGACGTTCTGCATATCGGCAATGAACAACTCCGGTGTCTCCTGGCCGTTTAGGAACGCGGCTTCAATGATGTCCATGTCGGTCGGCTGCCGGAACAGGCCCCAGTCCGTGGCATCGGTGAAGAGCGGGACCACGAGAATGTTTTCGGGGTTGTCCGCGTTCCCGAACAAGCCGCGCACAGGATTGTCGCCGTTGTTCGACGTGCCGGGAATACCATCCGACTGATTCAACTGCTTGGCCACGGCCTGCAGCTGCGTCGGCACGGCCAGCATGGGCTTGGCGCCCCACCAGGCCCCGCCGAGTTTTTCGCCCGAGCCAGGCTCGGTCTGCCCCATCAGCGCATTGAGCCGGTTCGTGAGCGCTGTCACGCCGGTCGCATCCGCCGTGAGAGCGACCGACCCCAGGTTATTGTGCGAGGCATGGAACCAGGCCACGGCGTCGGCGTCATACGTCGCATTCGCCATGAAGAGATTCCAGACCGATCGCGCGAAGGTCCGCCTCGCGGCGCGCCCGAACAGGCGCGGCAGGCGTGTCACCGCGCCGAGATCGTCGTTCACGATCGTTTTGCGCGTCACGGTGATGAGCTGCCCGCGCGTGCCGACCGCATAGCTCACTGCCTCTTCGCCCAGCGTCGCGGCCTCCGGATAGTCGGCCGTCTCCGGATTGAAGCTCGCGAGGTCGGCCGGGTACTGGGGCCGCTGCACTTCGAGCGTCCGGTAGTCGGTCGCGCGGCGCCGATTCGAAATGATGCGATCTTCGGAATAATTGACCGCGGTATACTCCATGGCTAGGCGACGGTAGAGCGAATTGCCCAGAATCGTCGGCCAGTTGCCGGCGGCCTGTGCCTGCTCGACACGGACAAAGCCGGGATTCTCGTAGCCCGGTTCGCCGAGGCCGTTTCGCCAATAGGCCTGAATGGCCTGCGCGATCCGCTCGACGCGGCGTTCGTGTCCGGGCGTGATCCGTCCGACCAGTTCAGTGTCGCCGGTGATCAGCGCGTAGGCCTGCCGGATCGACCGGAACGCCGGCGCGTCGCTCGTATTGACAACGCCGAACAATTTATCCATCGACGCCTGCAACCGCTCGGCCTCGCCTTCCACCGCCACATCATGCGCGAAGCCCATGCCGCGCACGTTGCCGCTTTGCGAGATGGCCGCCCATTCTTCCTTTTCCGTCTTGATCGCCTGTTCGACGGCGGTGAACTCACCGACGTGATCCAGGTACCGGCTGCGCAGCGTCTTCTGCATCGCCTCCGGCAGCTTGCTGTCCACGATCGCCTGCGCGACCTTGGCGTTCCAGCCGTGCTTCCGCGCCTCGTCCAGCGTGGCGCGGTCTTCGGCGCTCAGCGTGGCGTTCTGCGCCGCGGCGGCCTGCTCCGCCTGTTTTACCGGTGTGAGCCCTTCACCGAGGTGCGCCAACAGCTGCTCCTCGGTGACCTCGGCCTGATTCACCTTCGCGTACAGGTCGGGCCGCTTGTCCTGTAGCAGTTTGAGCAATCGCTCCTTCATGCGCTCCTCCTCGGTTGTGGGCTGAACATCAGCGTTCAACGCCCGTTGAAAACCGCCCGGCGTGCCGGGCTTCCACACCACATCGACCGACGCCGGCGGAAAGAATTTCGTGAACCACTGCACCGGCACCGGCCCCTCCGCTTGCTGGATCGTTTTCGGAATCGCGAGGCAGCGCGGCGCATCCACGGAGAGTCCGTAGAGATCCGGCTTGCCCTTCGCGTGCGAGTCCAGCAGATTCACGCGCAGCCAGTCCGCGCCTTTCAGCAGCGTGAGCCGGCCGTATATCCCGGCGCGGCCCGCCGGCCCCGCGGCCTGCACCGCGCGGGAGTCGCGCCACTCCGGGCGCGAGATCCAGCCGACCATCTGCTTCGCGGACTTGTCGCCCGTTTTGGAATGCTGCGAATCGTCCAGACAAAACACCTGCGCGCCGTCGAACACCGGCACGCTCGCCTGCAACGTCTCCGCGGGGAAATACTGGCGGTTCGCGCCCATCCCGGCCTGGATGACGAGCACCTCCCACTCCCAGCCCTCTGTGTCGATCGTCTGCAAGACGCGGGTTTCGCCGGCCATCGCCGCTTGCGTCGCCGGCACATAGGCGATCTGGACCGCGCGCCGCTCGCCGAGCGTGACCGCCCCGTCGGCCACCTGGTAGGGATATTCCCAGAACGCCCCGGCGGCATCGCGCACGATCGCGCGATCCGGATAGAGCTGCTCGATGCAGAGCGCCGGATGTGTCGCATCCGGCATCAGCGCCTTCAGCGCCTCGTACACCAGCGCGCGGATCGCCTCCAGCGACTGTTCGTTCGGAATCTCGGCTTGCTGCGCGGTCTTCTTGGCCATGATCGATACTCCTCTTCTATCTCACCCCAACAGTCAGCACGTCCGATCTGCGCTCGCGTCTCCGCGCGGCGGCTAGGCCGCGCGGGCGATCCGGTGCTTCGCGCCGTCCTTCGACACGATCACCAGCTCGCCGCCCACATAGGCGGCGCTCAGCACATCGGACACGGCCATCGGCCGGAGGTCGGGGATGTACCGCATTTTTTCTTTCCCGCCCTCGAGCACCGGCCTGCCGGTGCTGTCATCCAGCACAGGGAGCGCCTTGCTCGTGCGGAAGCGCAGCCCTTGCACCGCCCGCGCGATCTCTGCGCTGGTCGGCTTGACCGAGCCGCTCTGCGCTGGCGCCGCGTTCGCCTTTTCCTCATCCTTCGCCTTATCGGCATCGTGATCTTTCGGTTTCTTATCTTCTGCCATAACGACTCCTCCTTGTTGGTGACTGTGTGGACTCCCGCTACCGCGCCCCGCCCCGCACCACCGGCTGTCCGGGCATGACATAATTGCCGGCGTTGTACTCGTCGTCCGCTCGCGTGATCGGCCCGGCCGAGCGCCCTCCGATAACGTTCCGCACGGCGCCGTACTCCTCGCGCCAGAGATAGCTGGAGCAGGTGCAGTTCGCCGTCGCGGCAATGTCCGCCGCCGGATCGCGCGGGTAGCTCAGCTCGTCGCCGGTCTCCGGATCGGTGAAATCCTCGTCCATGTCGCGCACCTGGCCGTGCATCGCGAGATGGCCCTGCCGCGGCACTTTCGGATGGCCGTCATGCGCCCACACTTTTTGTAAGCCCGGCGCGTACTGCGCGGCCTGCTCCTGCCGCTTCGCCGCCGCGATCGCGTAGGCCGTGCCGACCTCGTGCTGATAGATGAAGCGCGCCCGCGCGCTGATCGAGCCGAACAGGCCTTCCGGTTTGCCGATGGATCCATATTCGAGCACCTTGCCGATGGCCGCGATCGTCTCTTCGCGCGGTTGCCCCGTGAGCAGCGCGGTGGTGAGCTTCCGGTCGAGTTGATCCTTCGCAAAATTAAAGAGCCTCGTCACATGCTGTCCCATCTTCGATTGCAGTGTCTGGAGCAGCGAGGTGGGGATCTCCTGGAACGCCACCTCGATGCCGACCGCCGCCGCGGCCTCAGTCGCATGCGCCACGCCGAGATCCCAGAGCTGCCTCGTGCCGAGTGTGAGATCGTTGAGCGCCAATTGCCGGAGCTGATCCAACTGACGATCGATCGCCGCGAGCCGTCGCGGCAACGAATAGCGATCCCAGTCGGTCTCCACCAGATCGGCCAGCAGTTCGCGCCGGGCCTGCGCGAGCAATTTCAAGAGGCGCGCGACCCCGGCATCGACGGCGCCGTTGCGCAGCTTCTGATTCACCGCCTGGATCTGTGCCGCCCGTTCCGCGTCCGTCATCTCAGGTTCCGCCCCTCAACCAGATAGACCAGACAGACCAAATAGACATCCGCAACAATCCCCTCACTTGATCCTTTTCATCGCCTGCGCCGCTTTCGCTGTGAGCGTCTGCTTCTTCGCGTCCGGATCGTGGCGGTAATCTTGGGAGTCGTGTCTCAAGCGATCCTCCGCCGCCATCGCATCGAGATCGGCATCGGTCATTTCTTTCAGGTCGACGCCGAGCCGCTGTACCGCCGTGGCGAACGTGCGCCGAGCCTCGGCCTTGGTGAGCGTCCCGGCATTCACTTGCCCGGCCAATGCGGACGACAGCGATTGCATCGCGCTGCCGATCGTCGCCAGATCCGCCTGCACCATGGAGGGGAACACGGCCGTGACGCGCTCGTCCGCCGACTGCGGGACCATGCCCCAGACTTTCGCCTGCCGCACGGCGTGGCGCGCGGTTTTCTGCACGATACCCTTCACGATTTTCTGGCGTTGCTGAAACAGTTTGTAGGTCGGCTCATCCATCTCGCCGGCGGTATTGTGAGTAATGGCGACCTTCCCATGCCGGCGTGTGACGAAGAGATGATTTGGCACCTCGAAACAATAGACCTCGCCGCGATAGTCCTCGTAGCGGATGGCATCCTGGCCGATGAGCGCCTCCGTGCGCGCATTGATCTGCACGCGGTAGCAGCGTGTGGCGATGCCGACTTTAGCCTGCATGCCGAGCTTGAAGGCGAGCACTTGCATCTCGTCGGCCAAGCGGGGGCTCGACGTGTAGTAGCAGCGCCCGGTCCGTCCGTCGCGCGGATCGACCGAGCCGTCACCGAGGATCATTGCGTCAAAGAGAATACGCAGCTGCCGCGCCGATAGGGTGTGCACGAAGGCCGGCAGATACCGATCCGGCTGATGGCCGCCGCACTGCTCGCGCAGCCAGGCGTTCAGCCCCTTGTCACTGACGACCCATCGGATACAGCCACGGTCATCCTCGGATTCACGGAATTCAAACGGGAGTGCCGCCAGGCAGGCGCGGATGGCCGCGACCCCGACGGATTTCTTCTGTGTCAGGCTCACCGTATATTCGCCGGGCACCGCCCGTGCATGCCCTTCGCTGATCCAATAGCCCAGAAATTCCAGCCAGTGATCCATCGGGAGCGTCACGGCCGGATAGACCGCCCGCGTACAGCCCGTAGCAACTTCCGGCAGCGTGAAGGTCTGCACCTCGTGGCCGAGCCAACTGCCTCCGACGAGGATGTGCCAGCGATTCGCCACCATCTTCTGCGCTTCGAGCATTTCATAGGCTTCGGTAGACGGATCGTTCCGCTCGCGCTTGACCCACATCCGGTGATCGGGCGTGACGAGCAGATCCAGCCGCTTATTGCGGATGCGGATCATCGGCCCAGCGTAGGGATAGAGATATCGTCGCACCGGACGGTGAAATTCGAGCGCGCCGGTGTCTGGATGGATCGTACCGATACGATCGTCATCGGTGATCTCGTGATAGCGGAGCCAGCCGCGTTCAGTCAGGGTCTCAGTCTCCATGTCATGGCAGGCGCGATTCACGTCCCCGCCGCCGCCGTACCAATGCTCCGGCAGGCCGCTGATCGCCTGATGTTTGAAGAGCCTGGCATCAGCTGCTGCATCGCTCGCATGCAGATCCGGCGAGGTGATGGTGTATTTCACTTTTTCGTTGTGGAAAAAATGGCCGCCCGGCTTCGGCGCGATAAACGCTTTCGCATAGGCCGCCACCTGATCGGGCGTCATCCCCTGCAATTCGATATCGGCCACGACGCGGTTGCCGAGATCGGCGCGTTCGAGGCGCTGAAACATGAATTGCTCATAGCCGTCGAGCCAATCGGCGCGGGCGAGCAGATCAGACCAGCCGCGCGAGCCGTTGGAGACTTTATTGACGGCATAATAAAAACACTCGCCGTCGGCGAACCGGTCGCGCAGCCGCCTGGCCGCGGCGCCGAGTTCTTCGTCCGACAGCGCCGTCACCACTTTGAGCCGCCGCTGCGGGATCTCCGCGCCGTCGATCGCATAGCGTTTCGTAATCACGCCGATCGGTTGCTCCGCATCGTCCGGGCTCAGCACCACTTCCTCGATCAGAAACGGATCGAGATAGCCCAGCCGCACGCGCCCCGTGCCCTCCGCCGTAAAGCAGGGCCAACATTGCTCCCCATAGAGGCCCAGCTCACGGACCTTTTGATCCAGCTTGAGATCCCAATCGTTCTGCTCGTCGCCCCACCAGGCATCGAGCACTGCCTGCACATCCTCATCGTCGCCGGACGATAAAACCGACGCGCCTTCGCCGACCACATAGGCGGTCTGGATGTTCACGCTCCACTGCGCCATCGGATTCGTGAGGTAGAGAAAATAGGCGATCTGCTGCGCCCGCTCATGCGTGGGCAACGGCAAATCGCGCAGCGCCGACTGGCCGTTGTTCCCGCTGAATCGCCGGTAGCCCGCCATCGACGGATCGCCGCCGAACGAGGCGGGGAGGATCGATTGCTGTGCCGTAGCCGGTGAGGCGTGAGGGGGGAAGGGGGAGGCGTCTCCCGCAATCCATCGTCCGACTGCCTGGCGCACCTGTTGCCATCGATCCATCAGCAGCACCCCTCATAGTTCGGCACCTGTGCCCGGCGCATGGCGGCTGCGATCTGATCCCGATCGGTGATCCCCAGATTCTCCGCCGCCTGCCGGAGAAGCTCGGCCAGTTCCTCGACCGGGACGAGCGCCAGAAAGACTACTTGGGAGACCTGCCGGGCATGCTTCGACGGGCCGCGAGGTTTTCGCGCCTTCTTATGGGTGAGTGCCGCCGCCGCCTTGAGCCGCCGGGCGTTGCGATTCCCATCCAAACACTTGCGAGAGCAAAACCGAGCCGGGACCCCGTTGCGGTTCTTCGGCGTAAATTCCGCCCGGCACTGCTCACAGGTTAACGTGGTACCACGTTCCAGCTGCCCCGCTGGCTGTTGCATCGGCCTATCCGCGCTCATTGCCCCTCCCCAAAGATTCTCGACCGCTCAAATCGCCTCCGGCTCGTTCCGGCCAGTGCGCCGATTCCGGATGAGGCGCCCACGGTGATCAGCCCCGATCGTCCCGCCTGCCAGTCCCGCTGGTAGGGAGCGCCCGTCGCCGTCCCCGCCGGGGGGCCGGAGGCAGAGGCCGCATGTGACGCCAGCGCTTTCGCCCAAAACTCGTCGGCGTGGCCGGTGGCCTCGGACCGTTCGGCGTCGAAGCGGAAATGTCCGGTGCCAGTGGGCAGCTTCTTGATCGCGTGAAAACTGTTCCGGATGTACGGCTCCGCCGGGAGACGGGGGATGCCGTCTTCCATCTTTTGCTTGAGCCCGGTCGCCAGCAGCTCTTTATTGCCGATGGTGAAATTGATGCCCTCGACGAGCGACTCGCCGAACTGATCCCTGGCCTCTTCGGTCAGCTGCATGCCGAGCCCGGTTTCATCGATACAGGCCCGGCGCATCTGCGGGTGCGAGAGCAGGGAGAAGAGCACGACCTTCTGGATGAAGAAGGGGACTTGTTTCATCCGGATCACGGCGACGGTTTCCTGCACGCCCTGCCGGTCGCGATCGATCCAGATCACGGAGCCGTCTCGCCGGCGGGCGATGTCATAGCCGAGATAGAACGCATCACCGTTGATCCAGGTCTCGTCGAGCACGGAAAATGACGGCGGATTTTCTTTCGTCTGCAGATAGATACTGTGCAACTCCGTCGCGCGGGCCAGGAGCTGATCCACCCAGACCGGCGCCGGTTCAATCTCCGGATCTTCACACTTGGCAATCAGGTCATAGGAGAGGAACGCCGTCGCCTCGTCGATGTAGAGCACGAGATATTCCTGATCCCAGGCCTCGTCGTCGCCGAGCGCCTCTTTCAATTGCTCCGGCGTTGAGAGCGTGCCGTCCTCATCGCGCAGCTCCAACCCGCCGGCGACGGCGTCATAGATATCGAGCTTGCTGGTGTGATAGTGCGGATCGCCCTCGGCCTGCTTCTTCGACCAGAGCACATCGAGATCGTAAAACTTGTTCTGTTTGCCGAACGGCGTGCTCGTGACCTTGAGCCGGTAGCCGCGCGTGATGACGGGGAACAGCGCGGCCCAGATCTTCCGGCTGTCTTTGTGGAACGCAAACTCGTCGAGCGACACATTGGCGGAGAAGCCGCGCGCTGTGTCCGGATTGGCCGGCAGGCCGATGATCTTCGACTTGTTGGGCAGATTGAGTTCGAGGGATTTGTATTTCCCGTCTTCTCCCTCCCACGTATCCTCCAGCACCTCGGCGGCGGCGCCGTAAGCCTCGCAGTGGACGCGGGCCTGCTCGATATTTTTCTTTGACTGCCGTTCGCCGCGCGAGAGAATGACCCAGGCCGTCCGGCGTTCGTGGCAATCGTCGACGATCTCGCGCGCATCCTCAAACGTCTTGCCGGTCTGGCGCGACCAGCGGCGCAGATCAAAGCGGGCCATCCAGCCGGCGGCTTCTTTTTGGTACTGCGTGAGTTGAATGATCGCCATCGGTATTCGCCTTACCCCTTACCCCTCACCCCTCACGCGCCTGCTGGCGCGAGCCCGTAGATTTCCTCTCGGATCTTCTTGAGCGTCTCCGCGTCCAAGTTCTTCGCCTTGCCGAGCTGCTCCACCTTCTCCGCCGTGGCGGCGACTTTTTGCTGCAACAGCGCGAGGCGTTCTTCCTGGACTTTCAGTTGCCCGCCCATTTGCTCCGTGCGTTTCATCCGGATGAGCACCTGCGCGAGATCGAGGGCATCGGTGTTGTCGAAATTGGCGTCGGCCTGCGCGAGGCGGCTGACCAGCTTGCGCTTGAGCAGGAGCATGGCGCCGTCGGTCGGATCGATCTCGCCGTCGGCCTTGAGCAGCTTCATCATCGCGTCGATCTCTTTCGAGATCGTCCGCTCGCGAAATTGTTCATCGGCCCAGCCCTGCCGGTACCGGGAGAGGCTGGAGCGCCCGATTGTCTGCCCGGTGGCCTTCCTGATCGCCTCTTCAATCTCCGCGTAGGTCGCATGCGAGAGCAGGAGGTTATCGACCAATTCCTCCACCCCCAGCCGCTGCACCTTGTTGACGATCTTTCTCACCGTTTGCGTCTCACATCCGTCGTCGGCATTTGCACGTTGAGATCTTCGGACAGCTCGCGCAGGTCGTCGCAGAGCTGCCGGTGCTCGGTGGTTTTTTCCTGGAGCCGCTGCATCAGCACGCTCAGTTCGTCGAGCGCCAGCGAGGCGATCGGCTTGCTCGCGTCGGTGGCGCGGTTGATCTCCTCGCGCAGATGATGGATCTCTACCGAGAGCGCAATGGCCCGCTGCTTCTTCTCTTCCAGCGTGCCGAGTTTCGCCAATCGTTGATCGCTGCTCATGCCCGCTCCTTCGTGAGATAGTCCAACCGCTCCGCCACTTTCGTATTCACCTGCGCGCACAAAATCGCCGTGCCCTGTGAGTCTTCCGACACTTTCTGCATCGCACTCATCGCCTCGCGGAACGTGCCGATATTGCGGTTGTTGATGTCCTGGAAGGCGGCCAGGTGCGCCTGTTGCGTGGCGTCGTACTGTTTGATGATCTCTTCCAGCCCGCGCTGGCGGCGATAATCGAAGAGCCAGATGACGAACACCATCCCGCCCAGCCCGAACACCTTGATGAAGTCCAACAATCCTGAATCAAACATCGGTGACTCTTTCACGATTGTGATCGGTGACGACTCTTGCGCCCCGCTCGGCGTGAACGCGGCGAACAGGGTCCAGGCGGCGATCACCAGCGGGAGCATGCGATAGAGCAGGTTCATTTCGCGCCGCCTCTGGTTCGTTCGTTCGCCACGTCGGCCTCGCAGTGTTCCAGTCGCAGCCGCAACGATCGCTCCAACTGATACCGTTCCTGTAGCCACAATGGCGTCACCTCATGACACCGGCCGGCCGCGTGCTGCCGGCAGGGCCCCTCCGTCACCACCCGATCGGCGCTCAGTACGAGCGGCTCACGGGAGCCGGTGCAGCTCGCCAGCAGGATCGGCAGGGCCAGGAGGCAGATCGCCGCGGCGGATCGCGGCGTGACGCTCCGCCTCAAAATCCTGGGAGAGTGTGGCGGCGTCGCCGGCCGCCGCGGCCTGAGCGTTCTCGGACACATCACGGTCGTACTCCTTCTCACGCGCGGCCCGTTCACGGACCGGACGGCGCGTCGTCCATTCCCGGAAGAGTTCGCGGGCGAACTCGATCCCTGCGCCGATCGCGGCCCACATCGCTATTTCCGATCGCCGAGACTGATGCCGAACACGAACCCGCCGCAGCGGGCCGTCGACGTCTCAGCCGGCGCGGTCGTTGCGCCCGGTTCACTCGTCTCGCTCTTCGTGAGCGAGGGGAGGGCCGTCGTATCGACGCAGGCCTTCGGATTCAACGACCCCGAACAGCCCGCCAGCACCGCCATCGCCACCAGACCCAGCCCCGCTGCTGTTTTCAGTCGTCGCATGATCGTTCCTCCTGGTTACTGATCCCGCTTCTCGCGCTCGTCTCGCTGGTCGCGCAGACCGGCTGCTATTGGATCGACTTCAGCACGTCGCCGAGCTTCTCGACTTTGTGCCCGATGCCGACCATGGCCAGCCCGCCGGTCACAAACGCGGCCATCTCATCCGCGCCATGCGTTCCGCTCACAAATCCGCCGACGCCCCACACGATCGCACTCACCGCCGCCACCCAAGTTTTCCATCCGCGCATAGCGTCCTCCGTTTCACGCACCGTCCACTTGCGACTTGCCACTTGCCTCGTGCCCCGTCCTACGCCACCGCCCGCCAGAACCAACTGTGCGCATATTTCTTCCGCACCGGATCTGCGGCGATGAGCGCGGCATAGTGCATCGCCAGCCGCGTGCGAAAGGCGCGCAGCAAGATATCCGCCGGCATCATGCGCACGGCCATCAGCGTTTGCGGACCGAACCGGCCGTCCTCGGTGACGCCGGAGCGATGATCGTTCAACGCCTGCTGCAGAATCCGCACGGCCTGCATGTCGGTCTCGAAATAGGGGCGGGTGTCGCCGTGCGTCATGTTGATCGACGCATCGAACAGCTTGTCGGCCATCTTCTGCGTGGGCAGCTTTTCGTAGAGGGGATTCCAGAAATCGCGCTTGTAGATGGCAGTGGCACCGCCACGGGTGAGGCTCTTGATGTCCACATCCGGATAGCGCCGCTTCGAGATCCCGAAATTTGTCTCGCCGCCCGGATCGTCAGGATCGTTCACGTATCCGCCCTCATGTTCCAGCACTGCCTCGACTGCCTGTTCAAACGTCGCCATCTGCCCTCGCGTTTCAGCCAATAAAAAACCGGCCCATAAAGTGCCATTGAACAGCCGTTCAACAGCGTGCTTTACGGGCCGGTTTGTGCCGACATCCGAAGGAGCGACTTACTCGATGCTCCTGATTGCGATCTCGTCTTGCAGTGAGATCGCCATCCCAACGAACCTGCCTGCCTTGTTAATGCGGATCGTCAGGATTCGATCGTAAGCGGCTGGCACCATCTGCGCCAACACCTTACGTTTGATTTTATCTGCTATCGCATTCTCGTCCTCCACGGACAACCGATCACTTCGCATCCGGATTATAGCCCCCCGCTAAAATTAAGCAAGCGCGTCATGCCCCATCCTCACAGAATCCCTCGATCAACAGCTCGATGAGATGATCGATTGAGCCGGCTGGTTTGGCCTGGGGCGCCGGTGCCGTCTTGCTCGCGCGGGGCCATCGCGACCGGGCAGTGACGCGGCCTTCCGTGATGGTGGCCAGCGCCAGTTGATCGTCGCCAGATCCGTCGGCGGATGGTGCGTAAACCAGTTCTCGATCTGTTCCTTTGTCATGATTGCCTTCCCACTTCTTTTCCCGCTGCAGGAGCAGGCACCCCTGAGGCATGCAGCAGATTGATCAGCGCACGCTCTTCTGTCTCGAATCGCATCTCGCACACCGGACAGGACCAGGAGTTGTGATAGATCCTCTCGTGCCGATCCGCGCAACTGAACAGGACCTCGACCGTCATGATTGCTCACCCGCGATGTCCGCGCGCGCAACGGTTTTCGCAAATCGGGCATGCTTCAGCTTCGCCAGTGTCAGCAGCACGGGTTTGAGTTCCGGTTGGACGCCTTCGTAATCGACTGTGCGTGCGTGATGGTTCAACATTTGGAGCACGGCGCGGGGGATCAGCTCCCAGTTTGACGGATCGGTATTGCTCCTGTTTCCATCCAGGCACTTCAGGCAATGCTGCTTCGGCAACGGACCATGTTCGCGTTCCCAATTGATCAGGTGCACAGCGCGCCAGCGCGACTGCAGTGGCATGCCATCGTGAATCTTGCGCTCGATATAACCATCCACGGTCACACGCTCGGTGCCGATCGGTTTGTATACTTCCAAGGCTCTGCCTCCACGATGGCCCTTCTTGAATTGGGTCTTGGCCGTGTTCGCGTTATAGGGCATCTTCTTGCCCAGATTGTCCGGGATGTGCCCCTTCGGGAAACATCCGGTGCGGCCAGTGGTCCAGCGTTTTCTGGTGCAGAGATGCTTGAAATTTTCGAGCACCACGTCGCGCCGGCCGAAGGTATCGCAAAACAGCGTGTGCGCCTCGCGGCGTGGCATCGATCGGTGTTGCTCGATCCAGGCGAGTTCCACCGGCGAGTACGCGATGGGTGTCCCCTTGCTCATTTCTTGCGCTCCTCGATGCCCTTCGTTTTAGCATCGATCATCGGCATGGCATGCTCGAACGATCCTCTTCCGCCGTATTCCGCCAACAACTCGGCACCCCGCAGCGCCACGGTGGCATTGCTGATGATTTGTTCGCTCACCTTCACGATTGCCTCCGTGCGAGCGATCTCCTTCTCCAGGTCTTCCGGTTTCAGACTCTCATCACTCAATCGTTCCATCTGGGCAAACAAATGATCGTTGAGGTCGGTCAGTTTGTTTTTCATCGCTGAGTCTCAGCCTCACTCGGCTCCACGTCGCGCGGCTTCCAGTGCCGTGCGACCATCGACTTCAACGCCTCGATCAGCTTATTCGCCTCGGCCCGCGTCTGCGGCCAGCTGTGCCCGGTGGTCCGCCGGCAGAGATCGATCACGATCTTCGGCCGGTGCTTGATTTCCAGCGTGACGTACAACTCCTCGATTTTTGCCTGCTGCTCCGCCGTGACCAGTTCGTCCGGCAGCCGCTCGTCGCGGCCTGGTCTGCCCCGTCGCGCCTGTCCCGCTCGTCCCGCGAGTCCCGCGTCTTTCGCCAGACTGGTCAATCGCTGCCAGACCTTTGTGAGCTGAGGCTGCGTCATGTCCTTCGTCGATTCTTTGCCGACGAGCTGCTGCTGCATCTCCCGCCGTGTGTCGTCGTCCAGCTGCAGCGCGTGCGCCTGCGCATGAATGCCGGCGATCAGCTTGCGCCGATCCGTCGGGCCACGCCATCTGGCTGCTGCTGCGCTCATCGCGGCATCCCCATTCGTTTCGCAATCCGATTCAGCATCGAGCGCATGGTCGGCCGGCGATCACGGAACGTCTTCGCCCGCTGAAACTGCCGGCAGTCGCAACCGACGCAGGGCTGCCCGTGCTGATTATGGATCCGCCGATCGTGTCCGCACTCACAGAGGTCGTGTTGCATAGGCCCTCGTCTTCTCCGCCGGCATTGCCAACAGAATCACGTTCCCGCAGTTGATGCAGCGCACGCCGCCATCGAGACAGCCGTGACAGCGCGGACAATCCTTCGGCGCCGCGAGCACCACCGGCGCCGTGAGATACAGGCGCGGGCCGTAGCCTCGGCCGTCGGCATAGCGCGGGAGTTGCCCAAGTTTCCGGCGCTGATATTCGTTCCTCCGGATGCTCTCGCGACGGCCACAGGTGGCGCATGTGCTCTTGCCACGGCGGGCGCGTCGATAACATTTTGCGCATTGTCCTCGTTTCCGCCGAAGGTGGTAGCACCGCCGCATCGTCGCCCGAATGCGCTCGCTCCGATCGAGTTCGCATTCCATGCCGTTCACTCCCCCCTTGCCCCCTTGTCCCTTGCACCTTGGCCCAGCATCTGTTCCGCAAGCCGCCGCTGCGCGGCTGTCCAGGTCAGTTGATTCGCGAGTGAAATAATCCGCTCGTCTCGTCGCTCAGTCCCGGTACCGAGCAGCGCGAGCAGCCGCTGTTTATCTCTCAACGTCACGAGGCTCATCGTCCGTCCCCACTGGCCACTTGCGACTCGCCAGTCGCCAACCCAGCCCGCTTCGCCCATTCCGGCGGCCGCCCGACGTGGCCCGGCTGCCATTTCGTTTCTGCCGGCGTGATGTGCCGCTCTCTCAGATGCGCCTCGCACGTGCCTCTCGAATTGGGCGCGACGGGCTGCGCACAATACCAGCAGCAGCCATTCTTGCGGCGCGTCGCGCGCACGCGTCGATTGCGTTCCGTCGCCGTCATCTCACCCCTCACTTGCCATTTGCCACTCGCGACTCGCCACTCACTGTTTTATCTGCCGCTCGACGACCGGCGCGATCTTCTCCCGCCAATCAAGATAGCGCAGCATCTCCACCGTGACCCGTTGCTCCAGCTGCGTGATGATCGCGCCCTCGTAGCCCGCCATACCGAGGCACTGCGCGCACAGCCGGGCGGTCACCCGCTCGATCCACCGGCGCCGCTCGATATCCGCGAGCTTCGGCTCGCGATGCCGCATCTGCGAGATGAGCAGGCAGACCTCATCGATCGCCGCGCTCCGTTCCTCCATGGTCAGCCCGCCCAGCGGCCGGTGCGTCCAGGCGATCGCCAAGTCCACCAGACAATCCGGCGTCACGGTTCGCTCCGCTGCGGTCAGTTGGTCGGTCATGGTCGCTGCGCTCCCTGTCTCTCTCGTCGCGGATGTCTGTCTCGTCTCTCTGGTACCGGACAGACCAGACAGACCGGGCGATGACCTGATAGACAATTCATCATGCGGCGTCCTGCGTCTCCTCGATTTCCAGGGCCAGTTGATTCAGCACAATCGGTGTCGTGCTCTGTTTCAATGCCGCGATGCGCCGCGCGAGCGAGATGATCCGGTGCGTGAGCTGGTTCAAGCTCTCGGCCAATTCGTCCGCCGTCTCGATCAGGTAGTACCCGGCCGGCCGCATCGTCGCGCTGCCGATCGGCTGCCCGTGCGATTCGATCAGTGAGGCAATGGCGTACTGCACGGTCCGCTCCGACAGGCCGGCGCTCGCGGCGAGCACATCGAGCCCGATCGCCTGCGCGCGGCCGCGATGCCACTGCAACACATCGAGCACCGCCTGTTCGTCCGGTCTCACTGTCTCCATGTCGCTCCTACCGCGGCTCCACCGAACGGGTCAGGCCGCGTCGTCGGCCTCGGCGTCGTCTTCGTGCACGTTGGCCATGATCGCCTTCACGAGCTTTTCAATCTCCGTCTCGACCGGCTTCACGACGACCTGCTCGTCGGCATCCACGATCTCGATCCCCAGCTTGCCGAGCACCGCGTCCTCGACGCACTTCAACGCATCACGGCTCGGCTTCTCCGTGGTGATGATGTAGTCGCGGGCGTCGTCGCCGAATCGTTTTTTGAGTTTCGCGAGGAGCTGCGCATCGTCCTCCCACTGCAGCCGGCCCTGCCCCTTGCGAAACCCCACTTTGATGCCGTGGAAGATTTTCGTCTTCGGCTTCTCGAAGAATTCCGGCGCGGCTTCAATGGCCGCAGTGAGGTCGGCCTCCGTCGAGGCCACGATCGCCGCATGGTGTTTGATCTCCGCGACGTACCGGCGCTTGACGCGGGACAACTCCTGATCGAGCTTCGCCATCTTGCCGGCCAGCGCCTTCCGCTGGGCGGCGAACTGCGCACACAACTGCTCAATGCGATCGATCATCATCCGCCACCTCCTCGTGAGATGGCGAGATGACCTCGCCAGCCGATTGCACGCTGGCGGGTCATGCCGTCACCTCTCCGCTGTCGCGTTTGGCCGTCAGTTCCCGGATCAACGTATTGCTCAGCACGTTCAGCATGTGGACCTTCTTCTTGCCGTCACGGGTCGCGTGACACCACAGCGCCGCGATCTCATCGACCACCTGCTGCGCCTGCTCGACCGTGAGGCCGATCTCGATATCGCCCAGTGACGCCCGCGGTGCCGCCGGTGTTGCCTGTTCATTCATCTCGCCACCTCTCTGCGATGTGGCGAGATGACCTCGCCAGTCGATTGCACGCTGGCGGGTCATGCCGCACACTCCCGCGCGTCCCGCGCCGGCCATTCGCGACTCGCCCCTTCCGCACGCAGCTCCTCAACCGTCACATCGATCAACTTCAAAAACTGCTCGTCCGTCATCCGATGCGCAAACGACCAGGCCAGCCGCACATTCGCCCGGCGCAGATCCGCTTCAGTCTGTATCATCGCGCCCTCCGTTTGAGTTCGATGGCCGCCACGTGCAGCATGCGGTGCTGCCAGGCGCGGCAGGCCTCGCAGAGCAGCAGCGCCCCCTTGATCCCGACGGCCACAAACACCGGCGCCGTGCGGTCCGGACAGCAGCGTCCCTCGCAGCGGAGCGTCCGCGCTTGCCCGATCATGAGCGACTCCGTGAGCATCGCCGGCTGATACCCGATGGCTTGCGCAAGATTCATGGCCGACCCTCCTCAGACCAGACAGACCACATAAACCAGACAGACGAACGCCGCCGCCTCACGCTGCCTCCGGACGCCGCGCCAGCGCGCGGCGTAATCGCTCGACGGTGATCCCGGCCTCTTCCAGTCCCTCTTTCCAGAGAACCCGCAGCGGGGCGGCTTTCGTGCGCGCGGTGAGGTCGAAACAGCGAGCCGCATCGCGGCTGGAGAATCCTTCGATCCGGCGTGGATCGCCGAGCAGAACGACATAGGCCCAGAGCGCGAGCGGCACCGGTTTCAGCGTGTGAAACACGGTGCCTTTCACGTCAGAGAAATCCAGATTGCACACGGTGCAGCGATAGCGCGACAGACCGGGTGTGAGGGGATCAGCCGTCGGCTTCGCGAGATCCTGCCCATCGAAACAGGATGGGCAGGCCGGCTGCCCGGATGTGCCCCACCGCGCCGCCCGAAACGTCTGTGCGAGTTGTCGTTCAAGCGTCATCGTTCTCACCACCCCAGCGCAGCCGCGGCCATCAGCATGGCCGTCGCGGTCAACGTGGCGCCAATCATCCAGAGCGCAAAAATAAACGCCCAATCGCGCGAGGTCATCGTCGCCTCCTCATCGCCAAGCGAATGAAATGCTCGACGATACGCACCGGCAACCCCCACTTCGTGGCCACCTGATACGCGCTCACGCCGCTCAGGAAATCCTCGACCACTTCCTTTTTCCTCTTCGGCGACACCGTCGCGGCGGGACTCAATTGCGCGTATGCACCGAGGTTTTTCCGATCTCTACCTTTCACGCCTCACCCCTCACGCCTCACGTCTTCTAGGCCGCCAACCTCAACGCCTTCTGCACATCGTCCAGCGTCATCGGGCTCTGCCGCTTGCTCGCGAATTTCCCCGCGTCCTCCAGCAGATTGCCCAGACGGCGGCCGCTCCCCATCGTTTGCGGATCACTCTTGAGCAGCGCGATCGCGCGGTCCACATCCTTGTCCGACATCACGGCCTCGAACATCAGCCGCGCATCGTCGAGCGAAAACTCCGGCAGCTCATGCACGCGCCCGGCCACGCGCGAGGCCAGCTGTTCGTATTCCTCGCTCTTACTGCTCAAATGCCGCGCAAGCGACGGAATGCCGCAGAGCACAATCCCCGTGCCGGTCTGGTCGTACACATAGCGAATGGCATCCAGCGCGCCGAAGGCGAGCGTATGCGCATCGTCCACGATGACGCAGCGGCCCTTGTCGGTCAGCTTATGTTTCAGCCGTTTCATCAGCGCGCGGCTGTTGCCGCCGTCGCTCATTTTGAGCGCGTCGCACAGCTCCTGCTGCACGCCGATGGCGCCGAGCCTGGCCCAGGCGGTGATGACGAGCAGCGACGGATCCTGCTTGATCGCTTCTTTGATCGTGGTCGTTTTGCCGGTACCAGATCCGGAGAGCACCGCGCCCATGCGGCCGTACTTGTGGCAATACTTGATCACGTCGAGCATGGCCTTCGCAGGCCGGGTCGGGACGAACGGAACCTTTAAGAGCCCGCCTTCGTCTTTCGCCTCTTCACGCTCGACATAGCTCTTGAGGAGCTGTGCAACTTTATCCACGTCGCCGTCGTAGGTGCGCTTGAGGAAATGCGAGATCACAGCATCACTCACGCCGATGGCGCCGGCGATTTGATGCTGCGTGAGCATCCGCCCGGCGGTCTCCCGGCGCTCCATGAGGTTCATGACGCGCTCTAGGACGATTTCGTTCTGCGGGCTCAACAGCGGCATTATCCGACCAGCTCCTTCAAGAGGTCTTCACGGCTCATTGCAGCGGGTTTCTCGCGATCGCCTCCGGCGGAGGCCGCCGCACGTCCTGAGGACGTGGACGGCTCCGGGCGGGACCCGCGGCGGCGCTCACCCGGTGCGCTGAGGCTGGCAGCGTCCGGCGCCGGTGCGGGTGATTCAGACAGCTGCTCGGCGGCGCGATCGAGCTGCGGCAGGAGTTTCCGCACGGGGACGGTCCCGGCTGCCGGCGAGGGATCGCGCGGGGCGAGCGTGACGACCTTCTGCGCGCGGCGCTCGGCGATCAGCTCCTCGGTGGCGCGTTCCGGATCGCGCAGCACGCGGCGGTGGCCGCTGTATTCCTGCACGGCTTCCTTCGCCTGTTTTTTGCGCGCGGCGATCCGTTTCATGTCGGCCTCGCTCGCGCCCATACGCATGGCGGGCTCATTGATCGCTTCACAGACAAATTGATGCGTGGCCGGATCTAGCACGATCAGCCGGCCGATTTCCGCCGGGCTGTAGCGCACGGAGACCTTCGTCCCGACGCGCAGCGTCAGTTCATCCGACCAGTAGAGGCGATTGAAGAGCTTGATGCCTTGATCGGTGACCATCACCGGCTTGTGCTTCATCATCAGCAGATCGAGCGTGCGGGGATTCGGCCGCTGGATGGCCACGCCGCGCCAGAGATCCGCCGGCGCCGCGCCGTCGAGCGCTGAATTGGCCGTCCGGTTGTAGCCCGCGTCGATACAGTCGCCGACGCGCTGCGTGAATGCGTCGAGTGTGAGGAGTTCGCGCCGCGCGATTTCGCCGGCGAGCTTTTCCGGCCGCTCTTTGTTGTCGCTCCCACACCAGCCCGGCAACGTGCGCTCCCATTGTGGAAACGTCCGCCCGAACCAGCCTTCGATCGGCTTCGCCCAAGGGGTGTACGCTTTGGCCGCGTGCAATTGGATGCCCGGTTCAGAGATGACGCCCGGCTTGAGCAGCAACATGGCGTCGTCGGAGAGCCGCACGTTCCGATGGGTGATATATTTCCCGCCCCACCAGTTGGCCTTGTAGTCTTTGCCGCGGTCGCGGTAGAGGTGCGCGGGCAGGCCGTGCTTGAGAATCCCGTCGCGCAGCGCGCAGGCGATGCTCTCGCTGCTCGGATTCATGCAGACCACATAGCCCACGAGGGCGCGGGAGCGCAGATCCAGCCAGGCCGTGAGCCACGGGCGGAAGATCTTGTATTCCATTTCGCGCGTCACATGGTTCCACCAGGGCAGCTGCACGAACACATCGAACTCGCGGTGGTCCGAGACCCACCATTCGCCGACGAGCAGATCGGAGAGATCCCGCTCGCACTTCGGCTCACACTGCGCCCGCCAGGCCTGGTTCCCCTCGCGCGCGAGGATCACCGCGGGCGGCGGGAGACTGTTCAGAAATTTGTTCACGGTGGATTGACTGGGGCAGGGCTCATGGATCGAGCCGCAGAAGGTGCGGAGGAACCGATAGAGCGTGGTCCGGTCCGGCCGCTTCGGCGAGCAGTGCTCGGCCTTCAGGAAATCATGGACGGCGTCTGAAATCGCGAGAAACGTCCCGCGGGTTTTGCCCCACTGCGGGAGCAGCGCCGGAAGCCCGCCGCGCTGATAGGCCGCGCGCCAATTGTGCAGCGTGCCGGTGCTGATTTCGCGATCCTGGCAAAACTGCGCGAGCACAGCCTTCCGCAGTCCGCGCGGCTGCTCGAAGATCGGCTGCGCCGCGTCCAAAATCGTGAGCCGCCGGTGTGCTTCGACGCGCAGGCACTCCGGGATCTCGGCGAGATTGAGCGGATCACTCACGGAGTCGACGACCGACGGGAGTAACTGTTTCGACCAATAGAGCGCCTGCGCGGAGGCGGGGAGGGAGGAGAGGGCGATACGAACCTGCGCCTGCCCATTGACTTCCGCGCGGGTGACTACAAGCGCCCCTTCCCCGATACGGCGATAGATGGTGGCACGAGACAGCCCCGACAGTACCGATGCCTCCTCAATCGCAACAAAGACGGAGGGCGCCTGACTGTTCATACAGCGCCCTCCGTCAAGTCGCTATACGACAAGCCCGGAAGGTCTCCGAATTGATCGGCGAGAGAAACGCCGACAGCACGGCACCGGAGCCAGTACAGATCTCGTGCGTTTCCCTGGAGAGAATCGACCGAGATGAGCCGAGGCGCTCTGCCATTGCGACTAGGCGCTTTCGTCGGGCGCGAGACATACTGCTCGCGCAAATAGCGATAAATCGACCCCCTCGACAAGCCGGTTAATACCATTGCTTGCTCAAGTGTGACCCAGCCCAATGGAATCCCGTTGCTCACCGGCTGGACTCCTCGGCCGCGCGGAGCTGCTCGCGCAGCAGCACGGCCTTATCGATCACGTCGTCACATTCCTTCCGGCACCGCCGCGCTTCGCGCTCGGTGAGCCGTCCATCCTTCAGATCCTGCTTCAGCGCGTCGGCCGCTTGACCGAGTTCCGCCATCACATCCAAGAGACTCTGTTGGAACAGCGCGATCTGTGTCGGCTCGGCGGTCACGTCGCGCAACTCGCGCAGCGGCACGAGCACACAGTTCACGCGGCCCGCCAGAAATTTAACGACCGCGAGATTGCCCGTCGCCCGCGCGTGCGGGACGACTTTCGTGAGCGGGGGATAACAGTCCGGCTGGTTGGCATCCCCCCATCGGTAGATCGTCGAAATGCTCTCGCCGAGTTCGTCGGCCTGCGCTTTCGGGGTGATCGGGGAGTGCAGCACGACATCGGCCAGGGCATCTTTCAACGTGTCGTGCATGGGAGAATCGTGATCGCGTTTTCTCATTTCGCTCCTTGACCGGACCGGCTCATGATGCGAGCCGGTAGGGAGTGCCCGCTTCGACTCAGCGAGGCGAGCATTGCGCGTGAAAAAGAGTTGGCGTAGACTGCGCGGGAACAACGCGAATCCCCCGCGCAGGTGCCGGTCAAAACGCCAGCGCGAGGGGTTCGGTGCGCACGGACAACACGACTCGCGAGAGCCGAGCCGCCCGTGCTACGTCGGCAGCACGCCGTACTGCCGACTTGCTGTGAGAGGACAATGGCCGACCCGACAGACGAGGAATTGATCGCGCACTTCGAACGGCTCTGCCAAGAATTGCGCGCGGTTCGCCAGCTCATCGATCGCGATCCCTCCCCTGAGCATCTGCGGCAGGCGATTCAGATGGCGATTGCGGTGTGGCTTCAGGATGGCGACATGCAGGATCGCGCCATCGCGAATCTTCAGGATCGGCTGAAGCGGATTGAAGATAGTCTTGGACTAGCTTCCGAGCCGCCCGCTTCCGGCGGCGCAAGTCGGCCAAGTCGGCGTCAGTGAGGTGGTTGGTGTGACCGGTCACCGGAGACTCCTTAACTCGCCCGACGCGTTGGCCAGAGCCGCTCTTCCGGCATCGACAAGACATCCGCGATCCCGGCGCGCAGATCCGGACGCTTCGTGAATCCGCGCACGACGTTGGCGACATTGAACTCGGTGCAGCGATACCCGCGTTCCTGGAGAAGCGCGGCGATCCGTCCGTAAGTCAAACCTTTACGGAGGATCGTGAGCCGGGCAATGGAGGTGCAGGGTGTCCAGCTAGATCGCTGAGGAGTTACTTGTATTTTTTTACTCATATCCACCTGATTGACTCTCTGTGTAGATTGCAAGGGACTATAAACTTAAATTGATTGCATGTCAAGTGATATGCAAACTTATCTTTATGTCATCGCAACCACGCGAAATCATTAATAGATTATGCTCAGCGCTCAACGTTTCTACATTAGCTGGACTGTCTCGCTTCCTCGATGTCTCGCCACAGGCAATCAACGGTGCGATTCGGAAACAGCAAATCCCGGATGTGTGGCTATATAAGGTTTCCTATCATACAGGTCGGCTCGTGGAGTGGCTGCGAAGTGGCACAGGCCTTGAGTTTGCCGACGCAGTGACGGAGACAGAACGGCGCTATGGATTGATTGAGGCGGAGGCGTTACGGGTCTTCTTGACGCGGCGGCTCGACTTGAAGGATGATCAGCAGCATTTAATAGATCATGCGCTGAGGCTCTTGATTGAGACAGACAATGAAACGCGAGAATTAATGGTGGCTCTCCTGCGGAAAATCGCAAAACAACCAGCAGTGCAGCGTCGGCAGCGCGGTTCCGCGCTGTCTAAAAAAGCGGCAGATTCTGCGTAACCCATCGGATCTGGTATCTGATCGGCCGCTGTGTCGACTGCCCATTCAAGAGGTGATCGCCATGCGTCTCTCGTGTACACTGCTGATTTTAGCGATTCTAACCGGATGCACAACCGCTCTCCCGTTACCTCCGAGCGGCCAGTGGAGCGAACGCACGATCGTGCTGGGTCCAGTGGTTGTGTGTAAAGGCGGAAATTTCTCGAGCGAGCCGAAGGGCTGCAACCAATGGCCATTGGCGCTGGCTGTGCCACCATCTCCTGAGATTCACTATCTTGAGCTCAAAACGAAGGCAGCTGAACAATACACTGTTGACGCGAATTTCGTGGTACTGCGAGATGTGTCAGTCGAATACACCACGGAGATCAATGGAATTGTCCGCGGCTGGCGCGCGCACGCGATTGCTGGGAAAACCGTGACCCCCTAAACCAATGAAACTCTCCCTCGCTATAATGGTGGTGTTGCTGCTGGCTGGATGTGCGACGACAGGCCAGGAATCGTTGCGCGGGCGCAGTCAGGATTGGCCGCCGATCGGCACCTTGAAAGTGGACTTAATTAAGGAGCTAGGCCCCCCGCAAAGCTCAACGTACACAATGACCGACGGGAACGCCCATGAAACATTGATGTGGGTCTACGCCCATGCGGCGTCGAACCCGGCGCTGTTTATTCCAATTGTAGGGCTCTTTGTCGCAGCGAGCGGGGATGGCATGACGGGCAATTCTCAATCGCTGGCCGTCACACTCAACACCGAAGGCAGAGTCATCAGCCGGTCATGGAGTCAGATGAAAATTGGTAAGAGTAGAAATTAAGGTCGCCTCCTGGACATCTCGTCGCCGGCAGTCAAACTCTCTCCAGCCTCCTCATAGAGGCCCACCTTGCCGTCGCCTATAAATGGTGGTGTGCGGATCTCCTTATAGTGCTACTTAGACAAGTTTTATGCCACGCACTTACAAAAACGACGCAACCACGATTTTTCGACTCCGACGTGTTTTTCTGTGAGACACTGCATGTTTGTTATCCACAGAAAAATCAAAATTACTATTCTCGTCTCCTGGAGCGGCTATGAGGCTGTTTCTACCACTCAATTTTGGCTGTTTTGAGACACCGTCTCATAGGGCGTCTCACTTGAGACGGCAAAATTACTGTTCGCAATGGTCGCCATGAAGAATTTTCGTTGGTTTGAAGCGGGTTTGAAGCGTTATTGAGGTCAGAGTGCTCGACGTTGGCGATTTTGGACGGAAGCCCGGTTTTTCCCGCTCTGTCTAAAATTAGGTTACTCGCCACGCGCGCAGAAAACAGATCGTAACATATTATTTTCCCTCATAATTCCGTTAATTCCCGCTCTCTCCCGCTCCGTCCAGAATTACTCTGCGGGGTTCAGCTGGCGCTAATGTCTTGGAATGGAAGACATATCTATCAGACAGAGCTCTCTCCGGATAGATCCGTTGACCTGTGGTCATAAGTGTGGCCAGTGTGCCTAACGCCGGATGGATCGCCTGAAAGAGGTATGACTTTCACCGGGAGGCTCACATGGTTCGTTCCAACTGCCCGACCATTTCACGGATCGTATCGAATCCGGATTGCCAGAAGGCTTCGGAGGTCATGTCCACGCCGACTTTGTTCAGGATTGCTTGCGGGGCTTCTGAGCCTCCGGTAGCGAGGAGGTTCATGTATTTCGGCACGAACGAGGCGCCCTGTTCCTTGTACATTCGGTACAAGGCCAGCACGAGCAAATTTCCAAAGCTGTAGGCGTAACAGTAGAACGGACTGGCGAAAATGTGGGGGATGGTCAGCCATTCCCACCGGAACTCATCCGGCACCTTCACCGCTTTGCCGAATTGTTGGCGCAGCTCATCGAAGTAGGCCTTGGCCAGCTGATCACCCGTCGCGCCGTCTGCGACCATCTGATGGGCCAACTTTTCAAAGCGCACAAAATAGGCCTGCCGCAAGACCGTTGCGTAGATATCGTCCAGCTGGCTCAGTAGCAATCCCTGCCGAACGGCCTTACTGCGTTCTTGAGACATCAAGGCATCGGAGAGAATCCGCTCACCGAACACCGAGGCGGTTTCCGCCAAGGGGAGGGTTGAATGAAACGTAAAGACTGAATGGTCTTTGGCCATCATGCCGTGGACGGCATGGCCTAGTTCATGCGCCATCGTGGCGATGTCGCGGGCCTCCCCGGTGTAGTTCAGCATCACATAGGGCGTCATCCCCGGGACTGTGCTGTAACAATAGGCGCCGCCGATTTTTCCGGGCCTGGTCGGGCCGTCGATATGCCGATCACGAAATACTTGTTCAGCCAGATCGGCGAGGTGTGGTGAGAAGCCACGATAGGCGTCAAGGACCATCCGCACAGCATCGGCGTACTTGTATTTCTTGGCCTCTGTGCGGTGTGGGGCATAGATGTGATACCGGTTCATCGGCTTGATCTTGCAGATTTTGGCCTTCAGCGAAAAATAAGCATGAAAGATGTCGGCATTCTTCGCGCAGGACGTCAACAGCACATCGACGGCCTGATCAGGCACATCGTTGCTCAGGTTGCGGGTCGCAATGGGAGAGGGAAAGTGGCGGAGACCGAGGTTTTCAGATTTCCAGTCGTTCACGAGCGTCTTGTAGATTTCTCCCAGCAGGTCTTGTTGTGTTGAAAAGACGCGATAGAGCTCTTGATAGGCGGCTTGACGTACCGAGGCCTTCTGGCTCCGCACGTACGCCATCAATCCTTCGCGATTGACCGACTTCTTCTTGCCGCCGACTGTCAGCGTGAAGGTCAATCCGTTCGTGACCACATCGTAAAAGGTATGAACGGCGCTGCGGCCCGTGACGTTTTTGAGATGGACGATCTTTTCTTCCGGTTCGGTCAGCGTATGCGGTTTGAACCGCCGGATCGTCTCCAGGTGATAGCGGAAGTCCCCTGCTTCGGCCATCAGCCGCGCCGCGTTCGTGCCATCAACACTCTGCCACCACAGGTCGAAAAAAAGCAGGCGATTGCTGAGGGCCGTCAAACGTTCTTCGACGCGGGCCTTGAGCGAACGGGCCGCAGCGTCCTTCGTGTTCTCGGAGAACCGAAGGTAGGCATAGGCTCCTAGATTGGATGACCCCTGCGCAAATGTCTCGCTGAGTGTCAGCAGGGCCTGGAAGTCTTGCCCGGTGATCAACGGCGTCAACGTCGGGCGAGCCGCTTCGATTTGAGCAACCACGGTCTCGAGTTGTGACAGGATAGAGTCGATCTCCTTCGACGGATCTTTGACCAAATGAGTCAGGTCCCAATGATCGGGATAGGAGGGGCGCGCGGCCCGAGTGGATGTTGAGGCGCGTCGTATAGGGAGCTGTGTGGCCATATGATTCTCCTTCAAGCTGCAACCGGCTCTGGGCCGGACCGATCATACCATTGCCTTCTGCATGGCGAGCAGAAAAAATGGAGGACGGCTGTCCTCTAGCACATTGACAGGGTTCGGGTAGGATGCAAAAATCCCGCAGCGTCGACTCGGATTGCGAGTGTGATGATGACAGATCAAGAACTCAATCGAGTAGTTCAATATGTGACAGCCAGTACCTCGTATGCGCGAGACACGGTCGCCGAGATTTTGAAAACAGGATTGGGCGAACTCGCCGCGATGGCCACGCACTCGACTCGGCAGTTCGAACGCGAGACTCTGCTGGAGTATGTGTCGCAATGGACGATCAAGAGAACCGGGCAGCCCGAGACGCTGGTACGCGAAGTGCTGGGCTGTGCCGGCCGCTGGCTGGATGAAGTCTATGAGGAGATCGCCAAGCAGCAGCCGGATCTCTTGCGGCAATCATCGAACGATGAGGATGAGGCGACATCTGCCTAACGGAGTGTGGGATGGCCCGATGGCGATCGCGACGGTCAGTGAAGGTCTACTCTTCTTTTCGGGATGGATATGGTGTGCCCGCTGTCCCCTGGAAACGCACGACACGAGAAGGGCTCTCTTCCGATCTAGAAGACCGTTTGACCCAGCTTCACCGGCACTGTGCCGATCAGTCGAGCCATCTTCGGCTCGGACGGCTCCTGCATCGCCTCACCCATTCTGATCCCGGCGTGCAAGAATCGGCGTTGGCTGAATTGGAGCTGGCCACGCAGCTGATTCGCGCCCGAGTTCGTGTCACCTTTCTGCCTGAATCGAAGACCCGCAGCGCTGATCTGGAGTGCCATCTGGGCCGGGATCGGTTTCTGGTCGAAGTCACGGCCATGGTGGGATCGGCGGCGCGTCGACGGATGCCGCTTCGAGGAATCGCGCGAGATGAGGAACAGGGAGAGGAAGAGGATCGCGGCGTCATTCTGCTCCATCGGATTTTGGCACGCATTCAGCAGAAGGCGAAACAGCTGGCCGACTATTGCGATCCTGTGGTGCTGCATATCTCCATCCCCCGCGCCGATTTGCAAAGCGGAAAGAGTGGACGGCCGGAGGCCATCTGGCTGGATGTGAAGGTATTGTCAGGCGCCGTCACCGTATTGCTGACCAGCTTGCGGCATCTCAGCGCCGTGCTGATTTCATTATGGGATGTGGAGCCGTTGCCGTCGAAGGCGGGAACCAGACTGGCGAATGTCGAGCTCGTTGAGCGTCCAAAATCTCAGCGGACTCATCCGCGCGTCCGGATGTTGATTCACAATCCCGGCGCTGCATCGCCACTCAGCGAACGGCAAGCCGAGGTGTTTTTGCAGTTGCTGGGGTAGAAATCGAGCGGCCAAGTTAGCGGACTGAGGGCAATCGCCGGGCTGGGGCGTGGCAGTCGTGTAAGCCAGGGTTCTTGATGGCACTGGGAGAGTTGTTCCTCTCCCGGCCGGAGTGTGGCACGTCACGATCTCTTGCGGGCGCCGTAGATGGCGCCGCCGCCATTTTTATATTCTTGAAGCACGGCGACGGCTTCTTTCCGGCACAGGTCACGGACGACCGTGATACGCCGGTTCTTGAACTCCGCCACCCAGTTCTTCGGTTTCGCCCCCTCATCGAATCCGATCGCTTCTGCATCGCTGGCGCGGGCGCCGCACAGCACGCTGCGGATGCCGGACCAGGGGATGGCGCCGTAACACATAGCGCAAGGCTCACAGCTTGTTACCAGCTCGTGAGTCGGGAATCCTGCCGCGCTGAGATCGAACCGCCCGACGGTCTGTTGCGCGTTGGCCAGCGCAACCATTTCCGCGTGCGCATGAGAGCAACGGGTGGACTCGACGAGGTTGACGCCGATCGCCACCAGCCGCCATCCGGTACGCTCAAACACGGCGGCGCCAAAGGGGCCGCCGGTCCCTCTCGCCACATTGGTCGAGGCCAATGCGATGACAAGCCGCATGCGGCTTTCTTTTGAGAGAAACGGCGTGTGCCGGCTCCGCGCCAGTCGGATAGCCCACTGTGGCAGCTGGAAGGGGGAGGTGGAAGAGCGGCGCGTGGTCACGACGGCAGTGAACTCTTCATCGCTTCTAAATTCTTCGTCACCATCGCATCGCCGTTCTTCGTCGAGACCTCGATGCCTGTGACGATGACGGTGCGGCATTCGTCGAGCTGGTTCAAGGTGCGGAGTGACTGCGCCAACGCAAAATAGGCGGCCGAATAGGTAGGTTTGACCGTGACACATTGCCGCAGAGCCTTCGCGGCCTCTTCAAAGTTTCCATCGTCCATATAGGCTTTGCCGAGTCCGAACCAGGCGACATCGTCGTTTGGGTCGATCGCGAGGACTTTCTTGAGCGGTTCAATTCTTGGATTAGGCATCGGATACTCCGTATTGTGAAGACCGACGATAGCAGTGGAGAACGCTCGTTGTCTACGTGCTTTCCTGCGTGCTAATCTGGCAGTGTCTGATGAGTGATGCGTGAAGAGTGATGAGGTGAGGAGAGTTTTCCCTTCATCACCACCGATCACCCATCACGCATCACCGATCACTGGATTGCGGCATGGCGAAAACCGGTCTCGTCTACCATCCGGCCTATCTTGAACACGACATGGGAATGGGCCATCCTGAGTCGCCCAATCGGCTGCGCGCGATCATGCAGCAACTCGAACAGAGCGGGACGCTTGCAAAGGTGACCAGAATCGAGCCGCGCAAGGCCGAAGATGAATGGATTACCCAGGTCCACAGCGCAGCGTATCTTGCGATGCTGAAAGACCGGTCGCCCGCCGGCGGACGAGTGTCCCTTGATCCTGATACCTCGATGTCACCGGGATCGTTGGCTGCTGCGTACTTGGCTGCGGGTGGGGCCTTGGCTGCCGTTGACGCGATCATGGCTGGACAGGTGAATCATGTGTTCTGTGCCGTGCGTCCGCCCGGTCATCATGCCGAAGCCGGGCGCGCGATGGGATTCTGCCTGTTCAACAATGTGGCGATTGCGGCGCGCTATGTCCAACGCAAGTATGGTGTGGCCAGGGTGTTGATTGTCGATTGGGATGTGCATCACGGGAACGGCACTCAGCACAGCTTGGAGGACGATCCCTCTGTGCTCTTTTTTAGCACGCATCAATACCCCCATTATCCGGGCACAGGCCGGGCGAGTGAACGGGGCACAGGAGCGGGCGACGGATTGACGATCAATGTGCCGATGGAAGCCGGTGAGGGGGATGACGAGTATCGCAAGATCTTCCACAAGGTATTGGTGCCGGCGGCCGATGCGTTCAAGCCGGAGTTCGTCATCATCTCAGCCGGGTTCGATGCGCATAAAGACGATCCGCTGGCCGGCATGGGCCTGACGGAACAGGGATATGCGGAGCTGACCGGCATCGTCTCCGGCCTCGCCGCGCGCCATGCGCAGGGCCGCATCCTTTCTTCGCTCGAAGGCGGCTACAATTTGACGGCACTGGCCGCATCGGTAGATGCTCATATTACGGCGCTGTTGCACACATGATTCGAGGACTCACAATCGGCTTGGGCGTGCTGGTTGCGGCCGGGTTGGTGTATCTCTACTACACCGAGGTCAAACCGGTCGTGATTTTCGGGCTGCGCGATGACTATGCCCATGCGATTCCGTTTCAAAAAATCCCGGACGGGCTCGCGAGCCTAAAGGCAGAATCCTGCGGACAATGTCACCGCGAGATCTATGAAGAATGGAAGACCAGCATTCATGCGCATGCCTATGAAGATCCGTTTTTCCAGGCCTATTGGAAGAAGGACAAGAACATCTGGGTGTGTCTCAACTGCCATACACCGCTGGAAAATCAGCAGCCGACCTTGATCAAGGAGATTCCACGCGGACGGGTTGAAAAAGCGGTTCAAGAACCCAATCCTCAGTATGATGCCGAGTTGCGGACCGAATCGGTGACCTGTGCCGCCTGTCACGTGCAGGATGGGGTGATCCTCGGACCGTTCGAGGATTCCATCGCACCGCATCCCACGAAATTTGACCCGAAGTTCCGTACCGCCGATCTCTGTTCCCGGTGCCACAACGTGGTCTCCGGCCCGGCCCAGTTCTACAACGTGGGGCCTTGCGGGACCTATGCGGAGTATGAAGGCAAGTACTGGATGAAGGAGCGTGGTTTTATCTGTCAGAGTTGCCACATGCCGGAGATTGAGCGGCCGGTGGCCGTGGGAGGACCCATTCGCCGGGGCCGGCAACACCTGTGGCGGGGCGGGCACGACCCCAATATGATCAAGCGGGCTGTGGAGATTCAGGTGAAGACCGATACGGACGCTCCTAAACCGGGCGATCGGGTGGGTGTTACGCTGACTCTGGTCAATGCCGGGGCCGGTCATAAGATTCCCACCGGAGATCCTGATCGGTTCTTTACGGTAGAGTTTACGGTGGAGGATGGGCAAGGGAAGGTTCTGGAGCGGCAATCGTCTACGATGGGCCGATGGATTCTCTGGCAGCCGGCGATTGTGGAGCTGTACGATAACCGGTTGTTGCCCTTGGCGAGCCGCGACTATCAATTCGCCTATCGACTTCCGTCGGACGCCAAGGGCTTGATTCTGAAAACCAAAGTGCAGTACCACATTCTGACCGATGGGCAGCATGAGATGCTACGGAACAAGTACGGGCTGACGGGAACCGATCCCTATCGGTTTGTCATTGATGAGCGGGAGTTTCCCCTCTCCGGCGAGTTGGCTGCGGCGTTACGGACAGGAGGCCGATCGGTAGGCGTCAGTGGTGGCCCGGATGGTGTCAGCTGCAAGGCCGGAATCAAAGGATAATTAGTCAGCACAGGTCGCGATGGTTGAAACAAGACTAAGGAGCCATACAGGATGCTCAAAATGGCCGTCCGGCAAGGCCGTAGCGAGCGAAGAGGCGAATAGGTACACACCAAGCTTCGCTTGAACCGCTCGTTTCGATCATATGCGAGCGGAGAGGCATTTTACCGCTGCTTGTTTCCGTACGTTGAGCCTCTGAGCGATGCGAGAACGACGCTGGCGGGATTTTTCAGCATCCTGTTAAAGGAATATCATGAATCATCCTTTGTTGATCGATACCGACACATTGCAGAACCGATTGGGCCAGCCGGGCTTGGTCGTACTCGATGTGCGCGGCAGGTCGGCGTATGAGTTCGGCGGGCACATTCCCGGCGCCGTGCATACCACCTGGCATGAGTACAGCGATCCGAATGCTGTGCCGAAGGGATTGTTGAATCCGGATCTCGGCGCGATCGAGCAGACGCTTCGGCGGCTTGGAATCAATCAGGAGAGCGACGTCGTCATCTACTCCAATCCGTTTGATAATTGGGGGGATGAAGGCCGGATGTTCTGGATGCTCGAATATCTCGGCCACAGGAATCTGCGCATTCTGGACGGTGGCTGGGTGAAATGGACGGCGGAGAAGCGGCCGTTCGAGCATGGCCTGGCGCCGCCTGCCGCAGGAAATTTCAAGGCTCAGCCGGTAAAGGCTCTCGCGATTGCGAAAGAGGAGCTGAAGCTGATCGTGCGGATGCCGCATGAGCGGACGGCGATTGTGGATGCCCGGAGCCTCGAAGAGTATCTGGGAAAAGAAGTCTCCGGCATCCCGCGGCCGGGCCATATTCCTTCGGCGATTCACATGGCCTGGAACGGATTCCTCAACAAGGATGCGACGATTAAGGATCTCGACGTGATCAGAACGATGCTGGAAGACAAGGGTATCCGGAGTGATCAGGAAGTGATCTGTTACTGCACCGGCGGTGTTCGGTCGGCCTGGCTCTATGTCATCCTCAAGCTGGCGGGGTATCAGGCGATCAGAAATTACCCGGGATCGTGGTGGGAGTGGAGCCGGGATT
>FSSH01001287.1_pt1 | contig 51314 bp, 53 predicted proteins | sample 1166101 | NCBI WGS metagenome assembly FSSH01 (sample SAMEA32972668, study PRJEB13176) | freshwater metagenome | biome: Drinking water system; feature: Biomass in drinking water that filtered by 0.45 um membrane; material: drinking water | place: USA | collected 2012-12-20 | depth 0 m | reverse complement strand
GGCCGTCCGAATGGCAGGACGAGTGGGAAACGCGGGAAACCGAGAACAAGCGGATCGGCAGCGCCAAGAAGCTCGAAGCGGCGGAATAACCGCCACTTCGCCGGCGCGTTGAGACCCGTTTGATGCGCCAGCCACGATCGAATTCAGGAGCAAGGCGGACATGAACGTCATGCCGAAAGCGGCGTTTGCAAAGGCTGCATCGGGCGATGCCTGCTCGCGCGCGGCGTCCGGCATCGCCTATGGCGCCGATGGATCGCAAGAGCAGGTGAGCTGGCAGTTGCCGGACGAAACGCCGGTTGCGCTGCAGTTCAATTCGCAGCCGTTCGCCGTAATGATGGCGACGCCTGCCGACTTGCGCGATTTCGCCATTGGCTTGTCGTTGGCTGAAGCCATCGTCCGCAATCCGGCGCGCATTCAGGGCGTGCTCGTCATGCCGGTCGACAGCGGCATCACGGTCGATATTGCGGTGCCCGAGGACGCGATCGACAAAAGCCGTCTCGTGCGTCGCGCCATCGAGGGACGCTCTGGCTGCGGATTGTGCGGGGTCGAAGACATCGCTTCGGCACTGCGTCCGTTGACCGCCATTGCCCGATCATGGGAGCCAGAACCCGACGCCATTCTGAAAGCTGCAGCCGGGCTTTCGGCGAAACAACCGATGAACCGCCTCAACCGTTCCGTGCATGCCGCCGCGTGGGTGTCACCTGACGGCGACATTCTCATCGTCCGCGAGGATGTTGGCCGTCACAATGCGCTCGATAAGCTGATTGGCGCGCTCGTTCAGGCCGGCATCGACACAGCTTCAGGCTTCGTTGTGATGACCAGCCGGTGCAGTTATGAATTGGTGCAGAAGTGCGTGACGGCCGGCATTGGCGCGCTGGTGACCGTGTCGGCACCGACCGCGCTTGCCCTCGACATCGCCAAGTCGGCAAACTTGTTTCTCGCGTCGCTGCATCGCGACGCCGTCGTCGTCTTTAATGCATAAATCAGCTGAACCCAGCGAAAGTAGTCAGTCCAATGCACGCCTCCGACCTCGCCCGCATGGCCAATCAGATCGCCGAGTATTTCGGCACCTATCCCAAGAGCGAAGCGATCGACGGCATCGCAAAGCACATCCACGCCTTTTGGGATCCGCGCATGCGCGATGAACTCAAGGCCCACATGGACGCCGGCGGCGAGGGCCTTTCGCCACTGCTCAGCGAGGCCATGACGATTTATTTCAAAGGGCCGTTAGCGCCAAAGCCCGCCAAAGTCAGCAGCCACAGTAAAACGCCGAAGGGTGCCGAGCCAAGTATTGCGCCGGGCGGCGGCGACGGTTGAAACGGCGGTCAAAGTCGAAGGGGAAATTGACATCGCCCTCGCCTTTGCTCAGCCTTGGCGGCACAGGCTACTCCGCCGCCTCTCGTGCATTCGCCAGCGCCTGATCTTTGAGCCGCCCGGCGAGTTCAGCCATATGATCGAACTTGGCCGTGAACGAGCCGGCGCCCGCTGTCGCCGAGCGCAGATCGACGATCAGATTGTCCATCTCGGCGGCCGGAATGTGCGCCTGGATGACGTCCCAGCCCGGCCAACCGTCCCGCGCATCGAAGCCGAGAATCTGCCCGCGTCGTTGCGCGATGATACTATTGATGCGTGCATTGGCATCCGAGGGAACCGCGAGCGAGACGGCCATGACGGGCTCGAGCAGCACCGGATTGCAAGCCGGAAGCGCTTCCGACATCGCTAAGCGGCCCGCCTGGCGAAAGGCCATGTCGGATGAATCGACCGAGTGGAACGACCCATCCGTCAGCGTTACGCCGACATCGACCACCGGAAACCCAAGCGGCCCCTCGGTCAAATAATCGCGCACGCCGATTTCGACGGACGGAATGTAATTCTTCGGAATGGCCCCGCCCGTGATCGTCTCATCGAACACGATGCCCGACCCGCGCGGCAACGGCCTGACGGCGATTTTCACGTCGCCGAATTGACCGTGGCCGCCCGACTGTTTCTTGTGGCGCGCCCGAACTTCGGTTCCGGAGCGGATGGTCTCCTGGTAGCCGATGCGCCGTTTCTCGCGCACAACCTCGATACCAAACTTGCGCTGCAGGCGCTCGATCGCGACGCGAATATGCATTTCGCCTTGGCCATGCAGCAGGATCTGATGCAGTTCGGCATTATGTTCGATGGTCAGCGAGCGATCTTCATCGGTCAACTTGGCGACGGCCGCCGGCAACTTCACCTCGTCTTTACGGTCTTTCAATCCAAGGCCAATGGCGACCGCCGGCTCGGGTGCGGCTGGAGCGCTGACATTGCCAATGCCGCCCTTCACCGTCGTGATGGTTTGGCCCGACTGAATACTCTCAAGACGCCCGAACGCGACGACGTCCCCCGCTTTGGCCGGGCCGCGCTTTGCGGTCTCTTCACCGCGAATGGAAAAAAGCCCAGCGGCCCTCTCGTCGTTGCCGGCCGGCCCGTAGACGGTCGCATTATCGGCGAACTCTCCGCAAAGCACGCGCGCGAACGATAGTTTGCCGCCAGCCTTGGTGTGCACGCTTTTGAAAACGTATGCGGCAGCCTTGCGCGGATCGACCGACAGCCGCCGAGCCGTGTCGCTGACCGCCGGCGCTTCGTGGCGAAGGGCTTTCAAAAGGCGCAAAATTCCGTTGCCGTGTTCGGCCGAACCGAGAAGCACCGGACAGATCAAGCCTTCGCGCAAATCCTTGGCCAAATCATCGAAGACGCGATCATTTGGCGGCGGAATATCCGAGAGCAATTGTTCCATAAGTTCGTCGTCGTAATCGGCGAGGCGCTCGAGCATTTCAAAGCGTGCTTCTTGTTCGCGAGCGGCGATCGCTGTCGGCAGCTCGATGATACGGCTCTCGGCGTGTTCGCGATAAACATAGGCACGTTCCGACGCCAGATCGACGAAACCGGTTGCGATGCCGTTTTCCCAAATCGGAATTTGGCGCAGCACGAGCGGTTTGGCGCTGGCTGGCTGCAAGTCTGGAATGAGATCGCGCACACGCGTCGTCGAACTATCGATCTTGTTCAGGAACAGCAGATGCGGCAGGCCGATGTCGGTCACTTGTTTCAAGATCATCTGCAAGCCGGCAACGCGGCGTGGATCGGGCTCGCAGACGACGACAGCGGCATCGCAGGCCGCGAGTGCAAGAGCTGTTTCATGCGCGAATTCGACGGACCCGGGGCAGTCGATAAAAATAAATTTATCACCGAGAAATTCGGTTTCAGCGACGTTGACACTGACGCTCATGGCATGGGCGCGGGCCTCAGGCGAGCTGTCGCCGAGCGTTGATTTATGAGCAATAGAACCGGGTTTCGAGAGGCTTCCGGTTCGCGTCAGAATGGCTTCAAGAAGCGTGGTTTTTCCGCTGGCAAAGGGTCCAATCAGCGCGATGCACCGAGCGCCGTGGACCCCACGTCGTCCGCCGTCTTGATCATGTCCGCCGTCAGGGGCTTGCGAAATTGTCATCGTCGCCTCCAGGGGTTTTCCAGGCGCGACGCTGCGTCTGCCGAACCCGCGCCTTCAGGAGATCGGCGGAACAATCGTCGCCGCAAAGCGTTCGCCAGACAATCAGCAGGTGACGCACAGTTTCGTGAAAACGTCACACTGCGATGCGAAGAATTATTCTGCTGCGATGCAATCGAATACTGCAGCGCACAGTCAGTTTCGAAGAAATTTCAAGAGTTCGGCGCTGTTACGACAAAAATAACTTGAATTGCGTCACACTTGACGCATCATGGATTGGTCTGCGGCATAGGCGGGTGAGGCAATCGCTCGTCGGTCCAGATCGAGCCAGAGGGACGTTGGCTCAGGACAGTGTGAGGCTGGGTTATGAGTATCGAGACATTAATGTCGGCAGCTCATGCTGCTGGTTACGTCATGGTCGCCGAAGACGAGCTCCCAGAGTCGTTTGGGACCGAGCCGGCGGTGTTTGAATTCAAAGCTGTTCCTTCGACTGCCTTGGCGATTTGGCGCCCGGTCGTGCCGGCACTTGATGGCAAGCCGCTTGGCTCAGCGCAGATGCTCGGCGCATGGGGATGGTTAACGGGCCGCTTTGTTGGCGGCGCCACGGCCTGAGCCGATCATTTATCGGCGGGGCATGAAACTTGCCGCTTGGCGGCTCTGAAAATTATAAGCGCGCGATGTCAGCGCGCTTTTTTATGTCCAATTTGCAGTTCTTAAAGTGCGCAAGCCGGTGTCAGTGTAGCCAGTGCCCTCGGTGTCAGCCACCGATCCACCAAACAAAAAATAGCGCCGCGACGGACAGTAAGAACCCGGCGCGGGCCAACCGACAATGACGGCAGGGTTTGGTGAGCATCATTTACAGCTCCGCCGCTCAACCGCGAACCCACGGCATCCTGCCGCCCTACGTCAGATTTCCGCAAAACCTTTGGATGCGCCGGCAGGCTTCTTCGATCTGTTCCGTCGACGCCGCGTAGGACACGCGGAATGATGGTGACCCGGCAAACGCTGCGCCATGCACGACAGCGACACCTTCTTCCTCCAGCAACGCAGTTACAAAATCCTCATCGGTATTGATGATAACGCCGCTCTTGGACGTTTTTCCAATACAGCCTTTAATGCTCGGATAGACGTAGAATGCGCCCTGCGGCGTCGGGCAAACGATACCGCGTGCTTGATTGAGCATGCCAACGACGAGATCGCGCCGCTGCACGAATATCGCGTTGTTCTCGGCGATAAAGTGTTGTGGCCCGTTAAGCGCCTCGACCCCAGCCCATTGCACCATCGATGACGGATTGGAGGTTGATTGAGATTGCAATTTACACATGGCTTTGATCAGCGGCTCCGGACCTGCCGCATAGCCGAGCCGCCACCCGGTCATGCAATAAGCCTTCGAAAACCCATTCATCGTCAGCGTGCGATCATAGAGCTTCGGCTCGACTTCGACGACGCTGGCGAATTTCAGGCCGTCGTAGAGCAGATGCTCGTAGATGTCGTCGGTCAGCACCCAGACATGCGGATTCAGTAATAAGACATCGGTCAAAGCCCGGATGTCCTCGGCCGAATAAGCCGTGCCCGTCGGGTTCGACGGCGAATTGAATACGAGCCACTTGGTTCTCGCCGTGATCGCCTTGGCGAGCGCTTCGGGCTTGAGCTTGTAGCCATCCTCGAGCAGCGTCTCGGCGAAGACAGGGACGCCACCGCCGAGAATGACAATGTCGGCATACGACACCCAGCATGGCGCCGGCATAATCACCTCGTCACCCGGATTGAGGGTTGCGAGGAGCGCATTGTAGAGAACCTGCTTGGCGCCGGTGCCAACGGTCACTTGGCTCGACTTGTATTCGATATTGTTTTCGCGCTTGAACTTAGCGACGATCGCCGCCTTCAATTCGGGGATGCCGTCGACATCGGTGTATTTGGTTTTGCCGGCATCAAGGGCCTGCTTTGCGGCATCTTTGATATTTTGTGGTGTGTCGAAGTCGGGCTCGCCCGCCGACAGCGAAATGATATCGCGGCCCTGCGCCTTCAGCTGGCGCGCTTTGGTGGAGACCGCAATGGTTGCGGACGGTTGAATGCGGTTCAAGCTGTCGGCGATGAAGCCCATGGGAAGAATGGCCCAGATTTAGATTGAAGGACGGAAATGCTCTGACGTCGAGGTACGAGGCGGATCAACGACCGGAGGGATCGATCTCGCGATTGCGAAATAAGCGGGCGAGAATTACGCGCAACGCGGCGGTGTCGCAAGGCGGCGCATCAACAAATAGCCGTGACACAGATGACGAGCGGCCAGCGGTAAGCCACAGCCAGACTTGCGACTGTCTCGCAACACTCTTGGGACGATTGACGGAAATTCGGTACGAAAAGCGCCAAATGGCGGTCTGCACCGCGAGCGCCACAATTGAGGCCAACGAATGCCCAGAAAACCCTGTCAGCTTAGGCTTCAAAGGTATTGGCTAAAGCGCATCGTCCAGATCGAGCGATGGGCTTGGAAGGGGCAATTGAATGATGAAGGGGTTTGCAGCAGCGGCGTCTAGGACAACGGCCGTCGGTCCGGCGTCGATCAAGGAGCGCGACTGCGATCTGCCCCTCCGCCACCGCCATTCGGCGCGTTGGGCTGTAGCGCGCACGGCTCGAGATGCACTGGTCGCGTTTATGGCGTTCGGCGTGATCTCGGGTACTGTCGTGTGCTTGCCGTCTGCCGCGAGCCCAACGTTGGCCGGGGCGGCGCTGGCGATCCCAGCACCCAACGGCAGTGCCGTCGCTATAGTCGCAAGAGACGACCGAGCGCCGGTCGTCCAATTCGCCACAACGGTCTCATCGACAAGCTCGAACGCCGTTTACCGACGCACGAGCGATCAGGCTGCTTATCTTCTACTCGCCGTGGCATTTTCATTGCTAGCAGCTCTAAATCTGGCGTTTGTCAGACATTTACGGGATTCCTACGCGCCATTGCTGCGGCGCAGCAAGTCGTCACGAAAAACTTAGAAATCATCGCCGCGGGTCTCGCTGCGGTCATGCAAAAGACTTGCTAGGTTTGTTGACGTATTAAGTTGTCTCGTCAGGTTGTGAACTGGTAAGCCGCTGCGCACCTATATATATGGGTACCAAGACGAAGGAGAAATGCGAATGGCTGGGCGTTTGAGATGTCTCGCATGGCCGCGTGTACTGTCTGGCACGGCTGTCTTGGGTTTAGGGTTATTTGGGACGTTCGCCGCAACGAGCTCTGAGACATTGCTACGCAATAGCTTCACTGCCGCGCTCGATACGCCGAAAGCGGCGCCGCAACGTTTGGCCGGACCGGTGCAAATTTCCGGCAGCGAAGATTTCTGGTTGAGCGCGATGCGCCACGACGGGCGCACGCCGGTGACCAAAACGGTTTCGATCGGTGATCAGATTTCGCTGAGCCTTGGCGGCGAGCGCCGCACGCTCGAAGTCGCCTCCGTAGCCGAAGTGGCACCGCAGGTGACCGAGATTGATACCGGTCCGGGTGCATCCCGTTTCGTTTTGGTGACGGCCCGCGATACCGCGAAGACGTCAGCCACCCCGATCCGGTTCGTGATGGAAATTGATGCTGGTCCCGTGGTGGCCGTTCCCGTCGCGAGCAACCGGGCGTTGTGATCGCCCCGGTCGCGGCCATTTCGAACGCGCGTTGCGAAGCAGAACTCTTTCCTGGAGCTTCATGCTCGATCGATGCGAGCAAGATCCGCTCGGCCGTGGGGACGTCCGCGCGCCTCACCAGGCAACTGGCGACTTGTCGTGAAAGAATCCACCTGTTGGTCCGGCGGCCGGCATCTTGGCCAGCCAAACCGGTGTTTCGGCGCCTTCCACCACAGACCGCGTCGCACCGGCGCCGCCCATTTCGGTTTTGACCCACCCAGGACAGACAGCATTGATTTTGATATCGGCGCTCGGCGCCTTTGCAGTCGCTTCAGCGGCCGAAATGCGTGTCAACGCGTTCAACGCCGCTTTGCTCATCCGATAAGCCGGGAATCCGAAATGCATGTCTGAGAGTTGCCCAGCGCGCGATGAAATGTTGACGATGCGACCATAGCCGCGCGCCATCATGCCGGGTAGCAGCGCTCGGGTCAGTGCGGTAGGCCCGAGCACGTTGGTCACCCAGGTCTGGCGCATCGTTTCATCGGACAACTCGAATAGGCTGGATGAAAAGCCGCGCGGCGTATCGATCAGGATGCCGGCGTTGTTGATCAGGATGTCAATGGGTCCGTGCTTGCGCTCAATCTCGATCAACCGGTCCGGCATGATGTCAGTGGCCGCGACATCGAGCACGACGGGTGTCACCACTGCGTTCAGTGCGACGAGCTTTTCCGCCGCGAGCACTCCTTTGGCCTCGTCGCGTGCGCCCAGGAGCGTGCCGATGCCGGATAGCGCCAACTGCCGTGCGATTTCAAAACCAATGCCGCGCGTTGCGCCCGTTACCAAAGCCTGACGCCGCATGTGAACCTCCTTCGCTTCGATAGGGTCTGGGTGGGCAGGTGATTTAGAAATTAGCACGGTTTAACCGGCGCCCCTACGTCTGCACGGCGAATTGACGCTGAACAGGGGCGGCGATCATGGCTGGCGACGGGTCATCGCGATCCGCACAGACACCGGTGTTCAATGGCCTTGAACGCGGCGGTAGTCCTTGTCCTGAGTTCACCGCTTACTGTGATGCCTTCAACGGCCGAGGCCCGGCAAGCGCGGCCGAGCGGATGGCGGCAAGAAATCCCGGCACGTCTTTTTGCAAGGAATTGCGAATCATAAAACCTGGGATCAGCGCGCCAAAACCAACGGTCGCGTCATAGGTCAACTGTGTTGCGCGCCCCCCATCCAAAGGAAAAAGCCGCCATTCGCCGTCGAGTGCGCGCATATCGCCGCCGACACGCGTAAAACGGATGCTTTTGCCAACTACATAATCGGACCGGAATTGGCTGCGGATTTCGGGCATCATACTGAGCCAACGGACGCGATGCTCGCGAACGTCCCAGGCGTGGCCGGGCCCGACTTCGAGAACACCGCAGTACGTCAAGTTTGGCAAGATGATCGGCGCATTGGCGCACTCGAACAGGATTTGCCAAACCCGAGCCATGGGCGCGGCAATATTGATGGCAGCGAACACACGGCCGTCGGCGGGACTGTCCGCCGGCTCGACCCGGATGATGGTTTCTCCTGCGGCCAATCGTTGGAGGTCATCAGGAGCCAGCGGCATGGCGCGAACTGGCGACACGAATTGAGTGGCAACGCAGGACAGCACGAGCGTGGCCATGCGCAGTTTTTCGTTCATCCCCATCAGCACCGGCTATCCCCTATGTCTCCGTCACGTCGCCGCGTTGTCTTTTTGATCTGTGCGTTTGTCTAACGCGTCGCGGGCTTCTTCGTGTGACATCCCAATGGCTGCCTACGTATGACAGCGCCTGAAGGTTTCAGCCGCTAAGTGCGGCGACGCGGCAAGCTGGCAACGGTTGCCGGCCGTCGATTGAGCACTCATACTATTAGTGATGGATCAAGCACACGAACCCGCGCATCGGCCAACGACGAACACCATCGCGAGCGTCGCTCAAGCCGTTCAATCTCGATGACTGAAAACGCGCCGCCTTCTCCAGCAATTCGAACTTCAAAGTTGCGTCCTATATTGACTTGGATCATGACCGCGGTCGGCATCGGTATCGTCGCGATAGCCGCGCTGTTCTGGTATCGCCCGGCCAACGCCGTCGTCATCAGCAAACTCATTGGCGATCGTGGCGCTCAAATTGAGTCCGGTATTGCTTACGGTGAAGGCCCGCGACAAAAGCTGGATGTCTATCGGCCACCCGCCCACATCAAACAGCACGATGCCGTCATCGTGTTTTTATACGGCGGCAGCTGGACCAGCGGAAGCAAGGAGCTTTATGGCTTTATCGGTCAAGCACTGGCGACGCGCGGCTTCACGACTGTCATTCCTGACTATCGGCTTTTCCCTGACGTAAAATTCCCGAGTTTCGTCGAAGATGTCGCCGCTGCCTACGCGTGGACCGATCGAACATTAGCGCGGACGTGCGCGCCGCGTCCGATCATCATTTCGGGACATTCGGCAGGCGGACATATGGCGGCGCTCCTGGCCCTCGACCGCACGTACCTCGCCGCTCAATCCGCTGAGGTGTCGCCACCCGCCGCGATCATCGGATTGGCCGGGCCCTACACCTTCGAGCCGACGGTGTGGCCATCGACGAAGGCCGCCTTCGCATCCGTCGCAGCGACGCCCGATGTTCCCCGCCCCATCACATATGTCAGGCCGGGTGCACCGCCATTCCTGCTTTTGCACGGCCTTGCCGACGATCTCGTCAACCTCAAGAACACGCGTGAACTGGCGGCCGCACTCAAGGCCGTTGGCACGCCCGTCGAAGTCGAAACATATGAAAACATCGGCCATATCGGCCTGGTGCTGGCAGTGTCGCGGCCGCTTCGCTGGCGCGCGCCCGTCTTGGATCGGATGGTCGCATATGCGGGTAAATTCACCCGGACTCCAGCGCAGCTTGCGGCGTGTACAAATCCGTAGAGCGGGTTTGATTTGGCTCACCGAAACGCCCATATTACGGGCATGGCGCGATCAACGAATTCCGACACCTCCAAGCCACCCCGCCCGTCACGGGGGCGATCCGGCAAACCTGCCCCGCCGCCGGTCGAAACGTCGGCCGGCACGCCAGGATTTGGCGAAGCACGCCAGGACGCCTACACCGTCAATGGTCCGCTCGGCGGGCTGCCGACTTTGCCAGCCCTGCGCGGCGGCGCTCCGCGTCCACCGATGAGCGGCGAAAGCCTCACTGATACTCTAACCGCGCTATTGACCAAGCCGGAGGAGCGCTCGGAGAAAGCCAAAGCGCTGATCGCGCGGCAGCCGCTGATGGCGGAGCATCCGATCGTCGCTGGGACGACACCGCAGTTCGTGCCGCATCGGCCCGAACGGCCCGATAAAAGTGAAGGCGGTGTACGATTCGAAATCGTCTCGGACTTCCAGCCGAAGGGCGATCAACCGCAAGCGATCAAAGACCTCGTCGACGGCGTGTCGAAGCATGAGCGCAGTCAAGTGCTGCTCGGCGTCACCGGCTCAGGAAAGACGTTCACCGTCGCGCACGTCATCGAGGCAACGCAGCGCCCCGCTCTCATTCTCGCGCCGAATAAAACGCTCGCGGCCCAGCTTTACGGGGAGTTCAAGAGTTTCTTCCCGAACAACGCGGTCGAATACTTCGTTTCTTACTACGACTATTACCAGCCCGAAGCCTACGTGCCGCGCACCGACACTTACATCGAGAAGGAAGCCTCGGTGAACGAGCAGATCGACCGCATGCGCCATTCCGCAACGCGTTCGCTACTGGAACGCGACGACGTCATCATCGTGGCGTCGGTATCGTGCATCTACGGTATCGGCTCGGTCGAAACCTATACGGCGATGACGTTCACGGTTCGCCAAGGTGAAAAGCTATCGCGTGATCAGCTGCTCGCTGATCTCGTGGCTCTGCATTATCGCCGCAACGACATGAATTTTCAGCGTGGCTCGTTCCGCGCGCGCGGCGACACGGTTGAAGTTTTCCCAGCGCATTTGGAAGATCGCGCCTGGCGGTTTTCGCTGTTTGGCGACGAGGTCGAAAGTATCGTCGAGTTCGACCCCCTGACCGGTGCGAAAACAGACGAACTCTCACTCGTGAAAATCTATGCGAACTCGCACTACGTGACGCCGAAGCCGACGCTCCAGCAAGCCATCAAATCGATCAAAACCGAACTGAAGCAGCGACTCGAAGAGTTGTATGCGGCTGGCAAACTGCTCGAAGCGCAGCGCCTCGAGCAGCGCACCGTCTTCGACATGGAGATGATGGAGGCCACCGGGTCTTGCGCCGGGATTGAAAACTATTCGCGCTATTTGACCGGGCGTAGGCCCGGCGATCCGCCGCCGACGCTGTTTGAATATTTGCCAGACAACGCCTTGGTCTTCGCCGATGAAAGCCACGTCACGGTGCCGCAAATCGGTGGCATGTTTCGCGGTGACTATCGGCGCAAGGCGACACTCGCCGAGTATGGCTTCCGTTTGCCGTCATGCATGGACAATCGGCCGTTGCGCTTCGAAGAATGGGATGCGATGCGCCCGCAATCGGTGTTCGTGTCGGCAACACCCGCAGCTTGGGAACTCGAACAGACCGGCGGCGCCTTCGCCGAACAGGTCATTCGCCCGACCGGGCTTATTGATCCGCCGGTGGAGATACGTCCGGCCAAGCAGCAGGTCGATGATTTGCTGGATGAGGTGCGTCAGGTTGCACTGAAGGGCTATCGCACGCTTGTCACCGTGTTGACCAAGCGCATGGCCGAAGATTTGACCGAATATATGCACGAAAGCGGCATTCGCGTGCGCTACATGCACTCCGACATCGAAACGCTGGAGCGCATCGAGATCATCCGCGATCTGCGGCTCGGCGCTTTCGACGTGCTGATCGGCATTAACTTGCTGCGTGAAGGTCTCGACATTCCGGAGTGCGCGTTGGTCGCCATCCTCGATGCCGACAAGGAAGGCTTCCTGCGATCGGAAACCTCGCTGGTGCAAACCATCGGCCGTGCTGCGCGCAACGTCGACGGCAAAGTCATTCTCTACGCCGACCAGATGACCGGCTCGATGGAACGCGCCATCGCCGAGACCAGCCGCCGCCGTGAAAAGCAGGTGGCCTACAACGTCGCCAACGGCATCACGCCCGAAAGCATCAAGCGCAACATTCACGACGTGATGAGTTCGGTCTACGAGCAGGATCACGTGACCATCGACGCTGGACTGACCAGTGGTGATGAGCCGATGGTCGGCCACAACTTGGCGAAGGTGATCGAAGATATGGAGCGGCGCATGAAGGATGCCGCCGCCGATCTCGAATTCGAAACCGCAGCGCGCCTGCGCGACGAGATCAAGCGTTTGCGCGAGACCGAGTTGGCCGTTGCCGACGATCCGCTCGCCCGCCAGTCCGACATCGAAGATCGCGCCGGCAGCTTCAAAGGTGATCGCAAGTACGGCCGTGCGGCCAATCTCCCGCCGGCGTCTCGTATCAAGACGACATATGAGCCGGTGCAGCCGACCAACGCGCAGTCCACTGTTCGCTTGGCGCCGAGCGACTCTCCGTCGTCGAGCCGGCCGCCGGGCGCGGTATCTCGAATTAAAAAGCCATCACTCGACGACATGGGGCCGGGCACCGATCGACCGGTGCCCGCCCCTCGCATACAAAACGTCGACTCGCGCACAAAGGCCGGCGCGTTTGGCGAAAAGATTGCGGGTCCGCATAAGCCGACGCTCGACGAAATGGGGCCGCACGCCTCACTGCCGCTAAAAAACAGCGCCGGACCACTGCCCGAAAAGCCGCTCATGCCGGCCCGGACGCGCGAGTTCGATGATCCGGCGGAAAAAAATAAACGTCGCGGGCGCCCGAAGAAGACAGGCAGACCCGGGCAGTGAACGCCCGTCGGTTCCGGCCTGCCGGAACAATGAAAATTGTCGGGCGTTTTCGATCCAGGCTCAGCAGACCTGGAGGCTTCTTATGCCAAAAATCAAGAACGCGAAAATTCTCATCGTCGCCACCGACGGTTTCGAACAATCGGAGTTGGACGTTCCGCGCGACAAGTTGAAAGCAGTGGCGCAGCTTGTCCACGTCGCGGCGCCAAAGACGCGCAAGGACGCCAAAACGATCACGGGCTGGAAGGATGGCGACTGGGGCACGCCGGTTCCGGTTGATGCCAATCTATCCGACGTGTCGACCTCATTCTACGACGCCCTCGTTTTGCCGGGCGGGCAAATCAGCCCCGACACGCTGCGCCAAAACGATGAGGCGATGACGCTGATCAAAGCCTTCATCGCAGAAGGCAAAACCGTAGCTGCCATTTGCCACGCGCCGTGGTTGTTGATCGAAGCGAATGCCGTGCGCGGCCGCAAGCTGACGTCTTATGCATCCATAAAAACCGATGTCATCAATGCCGGCGCACATTGGGTTGATGAGGCGGTTGTCGCGGATTCAGGTATCGTCACGAGCCGGAAGCCGGAGGATCTCGAAGCCTTTGTTGCCAAAATCATTGAAGAGATCGAAGAGGGGACACACGATCGAGCGGTGCTTGCCGCCTGACGCAGAGCCCTCAACGAGCAGCAAATCAAATGTCACGCGAGCCCGCCGACCGCCTTGCCGATAGCAGCTGACGGTTGACGGGCATCGCTGTGACGTATGCAAGTTCGTTGTGCTCACCGCCTATGCAATCGAGGCATCATTATCGGCGACTTCAGGCTGCCCGCGTGTACTATGATCAGCAAGTGTGCTTTGCTGGATTTGCAGATGGGCGACATTGATTACGCCGTTCTCGACAGCCGGCGACGCGGCAACCGTAACGTCTGAGGTCAATGATCAACCTTTCGAGATGACAATCGTTCGACTGAAGATTCCGTCGGTGGCAACGGACGAGTGTCTTCCGCGGGGAGTTCGAGCCTCATGACAACTCACAACACGCCGGCGATCGCGAAAGATCGCAACATCGAGCCAGCGGCGCAGGCGTCTGACGCGACGGCATCGGACACCGACACGCCGCCCATTGGCGAGCCCGCTATTCGCACCATTGCGATGCCAGCCGACACCAACCCGGCCGGAGACATCTTCGGCGGCTGGCTGTTGGCGCAAATGGACATGGCAGCCGGCAATGCCGCGTCACGACTGTCGCGCGGCCGCTGCGCAACGGTTGCTGTGGAAGCGATGTCGTTCCTGTCGCCGGTCAAAGTCGGCGACGAGGTGACGGTATGGGCGCCACTGGTGAAGCGCGGGCGCTCGTCAATGACATTCGATGTCGAGGCTTGGCGTCGGCCCCGCACCGGCGAGTGTCAGACGCGGGTGACGCGGGCCCGGTTCACGTTCGTCGCACTCGACGAGGCAGGACGTTCCCGGCAGTTGCCGGCTGATGATGCCGGTGCCACATGGATTTGACCGGGCGCATCACTCTGCCAGCAAAAAGACAGCACTTATGAGCAGTCAAGCAGCGTTCGTCACGCGTGTGGTCCTGCATCCCCTGGCGTCGGTGGCGGCGGTCGTCTGGCTTGGTTTTATCGCTTGGCGGACGATAACGGCGTGGCCACGTCCGTCGCTCGACATGGCCGCTGGCGACGCCGCGACGCAAGACGCGCTCGGCAGTGCCATCATGCAACACATGTCGAACGCCTTGGTTTTGGGGGTGATCGGTCTCGCGGTCGTTTTCGGTCTCACGGCATTGCTGACAACGCGTTCGCAATCTCCGATTTCGACGACGGCCACCAAGGATTGGAACGGCCCTCGACGCATCCTGCTAATGCGCCACGCAGAGAAAACCGGTGATCTTGAAGACATTTACCTGTCTGCTGCCGGCCAGCAGCGGGCAGACCAATTGGCGCGCTACATACCGGCGACGTTTGGCGTTCCTGATTTTCTTTTCGCCGCCGCACAGTCACGACGCTCAGTTCGGTCAATCGAGACATTGAAGCCGCTCGCTGCGGCGACGGGCAAGCCGCTGCGCCACGACGTGGAAGACGATGACTTCCAAGACCTAGTGGCCGAATTGGCATCACAACCGCAATACCGCCAGACACTGGTGGTCATCGCCTGGCATCACAAGAAGATCGACAATATTGCATCGGCGCTCGGCGCGGTCGATGGCACCTATCCCGATCCTTGGACGGAGGAGCTTTATGACGTGATCGTCGACCTCGATTACTCGAAAGGCGCGCCGCCGATGACGACCACGGTTAAACAACCATTTTAAAAAGTTTGCAGCCAACCTCACAGGACGCTCAGCACTTTTTCAGCGTCGCCGCCAACTCTCGAAACGGATCCGCCAGGTCCGGCGTGACCTTGACCAATTGTTCACAGCCCTGGCCAGAGACCGCCATCGCAGCCTTGAATTGGTCGCCGCTGAGTTTTACGGTAAAACCGTCGCTGGTGACGTTGCCTGCCAGCGTGCCTTGCATGTTGTTGATCTTGTCCTGCCATCGACCCGTGACGGAAGCTCCGTTAACCTCCAATTCCGTTGCGGCGTGAATTTTAAAGTCGGTGCCGTTGTCACAGCGAAAATTTTGCTTCAGCCCAGGTCCGTCCGAACGCGGCAAATACGTCACGATGCAGTCGAAACTGGCTTGCGGACCGGATGTCGGCGTCATCAGCGCTTTGCCGGTCCAGCGTCCCGACAGACGGGCGAGCAGATCATTTGGCGATTCAGCGCGCATTTCAATGGCAGTGAAGCTCGACGCAGCCAAAACCGCAACCGCGATGGCGGTTGGACGAACGATGCCCATATTTAAAGCTCCCTCGATGCGGATAGGGTCGCCAGAACGGCCCCTTCCGCAGATGTGACAGGTAGGCCGGTCCCGCACCAGAGATCAGTATCGAGGCTGCGCGGGAAACGCGTCTGTTTATTGTTCGCATTGCGGAAACATATTGGGTGGGTGACGCGTACTAGGATGATGGGGCACGAATTATTCGTCGCCTTGCTCTTGCGAAGCTGCGGGGCATCTCCCATCCTATGTCCAGCTGTTCCCGCCGGTTGCGTTGACAGCGAACGATCCCTGACGATCATCGTGATATCGTTTTTGAACGATTGCAAAGGTCCTATCAATGCCAGTACGCCAGTCTGCAATGAGCAACGCGCCTTCGCACTCCAAGCTGTCTCCCGACGTAAGACTGCGCGGCACTTCCGAGGCAGTCGACTCTGACCGGCTGCGGCGCCGCAATCGCCTACTAGCGATTGGCTCGGGAATTCTGGTCGCCGCAGCAATCCTCGCTCCCGCACCCGCATGGTCCGCTGACGCGTTCAACGCCTTGAAGGGCAACTGGAGCGGCGCCGGTCGCGCGTCATTTGCGGGCGGGCAGACAGAAAAGCTGCGCTGCTCGGCGCGGTATTCAGGCGGCGGCAATAATTTGGCGTTGAACGTGCGCTGTGCCAGCCAGTCAGCACAGATCAATCTGACCGGGAGCCTTGCCGCTGCGGGCAATAAGGTGTCCGGCAACTGGGCCGAGAATTCTTACGGATTGAGCGGCTCGGCCGACGGCTCTACATCCCCAAATTCGGTGCGGTTGCGGATCAGCGGCAGTACGACGGGCGTTTTGACACTGAATGTCACAGGCAATCGCCACACGTTTGCAATCTCATCGCAGGGCAGCACGTTGACGGGTGTCAGCGTCAATATGGCGAGGCGATAGGCGGCCGGTTATCCGGTTTGATTCGTGAGCTGTTTGACGTCGCAAGTCTGTTTGGGGGCATTCAGCAGGGCCGCGCTGCTACACGCCATCGAATGTTTAAGATTTTAAGATCACGATCATCGCGGCAGCCCCTGCCGTCCAACATCTTTGCGACATCGACGGGTCCGGCAACCAACCCTGTCACCCGACTGCCGGCCCATCGCCTTGAAGTCTCCGTCACCTAACCAGATGTCACCGACTTGTCACAGATTTAAGCTTCACAAGGCTCGCCAAATCATGTTGGTCGGACGATAATGTTGACGCTTTGACAGCGTTCGCCGGGAGGGATGAATTCGTGATTGGTTTTCTCAGTCGCTTTGGCAATGCGTCGACAGGGTGGCTGGCGGCAACGGCGTTGACCATTTGCGCAATCGGTGCCGGCGCGCTGCCTTCATCCGCTGCCGACAACCCATTCGCGTCGCTCAATGGGACATGGAACGGTTCGGGCACCGCGCAATTCGACGGCGGTAAAACCGAAAGTCTTCGCTGCAAGGGCTATTACACTGGCGGCGGCGAGAGCCTTGGATTGTCTATCCGCTGCGCCAACGCATCCGCCAAAGTCGAACTACGAGCCAATTTGAAGTCGTCGAATGGCACAGTGTCAGGTGATTGGGAGGAGCGGACGTACAATCAGTCCGGCACTGTCACCGGCAAAGCCTCAGCCAGCCGATTGACGTTGAGCATTGCCGGCGGGATCCAAGGCTCGATGTCAGTATCGGTCGGAGGCGGTGGACACCAAGTCACGGTCTCCACCGGCGGGCCGACGCTGAAAGGCATCAACATTTCGATGTCGCGATAGTCGGTCGATCGGGCCGACGCGTTCGCCGCAATTCTATCGATGCCCAACCGTCTGGGCCATGACCAGGAGAACACAATGCGGCAGGCGATGAGTGATAAGCGGGTGGCTGCGATCATCGCGACAGCGACGATTGCGATCACCACCTTGCTGTCGACGGTCGACCCCGCTGACGCCGGGTCGCGGCGCTCGGGCTATGGGGACGCGGAGATCGTCACAGCCTTCAGCCGATTCAACAACGGCGAAATTTCTGCTCCGGTGCGACCAGCGCGTTACGGCTGGGATGTTCGACTACCGGGCGGCACATGGGTGAGCTGCCGTCGAAGCTGCGAGGAAACACTGCGCGTTGAAACCATAGACCGCAATGAAGGCAACAGTCGTGATATCGGCTCCGGCACACTGCTTGATGAGTGTGGAATATTTGGTTGCCGCGACATCACCCTATGGTCGTACTAACAGCAGTTGAACAAACTCTGCCATGACGATCCATTTGCGATGATCACGTCGTGACGCGACGGTGGTTACTTGCAGTTTGGAATTTCACCCGATGAGATACGGGTTGCTTGTCCTTTCAACGCCAAACTGTCCCGGCGGACCATGACCGCATATGAAACTGACATCATCGCCGAGCGGGAACAGTTTGTTTTTAATCGCGTTGATGAGTGCGTCGTGATCGCCGTGGGCGAAATCCGTTCGGCCGATTGATCCGCGAAACAGCACATCGCCGACGAGCGCCATTCGTTGCTGGCGATTGAAAAATACGACTGAGCCCGGCGAATGACCTGGACAATGAAAAATTTCAAACACGTGACCAGCAACGACAACATGGTCGCCGTCGTCGAGCCATCGATCGGGCGTGACATTACGGACACCGGCGATGCCATAAATCTTGCCCTGCGTTTCAAGAGCGCTCAGCAGAATGTCGTCCGCGCGGTGCGGCCCTTCGATCGCCACAGCCAACTTGGCGCGCAGTTCGTCTGCGCCACCCGCGTGGTCGATATGGCCATGCGTGAGAAGGATTTTTTCAATCGTGATGCCGACCTTGGCGATCGCCGCTTCAATGCGGTCGAGATCCCCACCCGGATCGACCACGGCGCCAATTTTTGACGCTTCATCCCAAATTAATGTGCAATTCTGGTCGAACGGCGTCACCTGGATCATGGCAGCCTTGATCGTCGATGGAACGCTGGAGGCGGTTGACATGTTTGTTGCTCATTTTCCTAAATGGTCCGGTGCGACCTAGTCAGATGGCGCGCCATTGATTAGCCGATGCGGCTTTTCTATGCCAGCGCAAGCTAGCGGCGCTTGAAAGCCGTCGGTGGACCGTGCGCGTGCGACAAAAGCAGCACGGAGCGACGGAAATGTGCCGCCCTCGCCGTCGTCTAACGATCGTCTCGCGTCGTCAATAATGAGACAACAAGCAGTGCTCTATGGCTGTCCGGCGAACCGGTGCGATAAGGGGATAGATTGAGATGCGCATAGGCCTCGCGATTTCGGCAATGATCGCAACCGGTCTGGTGATCGGCGGTGGGGTATTCGCTTATGCGAAACTTCAGTCTTCGGCAACGGCGGTCGATGCCGCTCGTGACGGTCATAAAATCGGCACGCCGTCGACCAACGCAACGGCCACCGGCCGTCGTGACGGTCGTGGTGGTGCCGCTGTGGCAGTCGAGGTTGCGCGCGCTCGCCAAACCAAAGCATCGGGTGATATCCGCGCACTTGGCTCGCTCCAATCGGACGAGGCCGTGCAGATCGCGTCCGAAATCGCCGGGCGCATTCTGGAAATTCCATTTAAGGAAGGGCAACCGGTCAAGGCTGGCGACGTTATCGTGCGGTTGGACGAAGCGCTCGCCGCCGCTGATCTCGTCGATGCCAAGGCACGCTTGGCATTTGCCGAAGCTAACAATGAGCGCGCCCGCACATTATCGCGGACCGGCAACGTCACTGGGCGAACGCGCGACGAAGCCTTGTCCAATTTCGAAACCGCAAACGCCGCCGTCGAACTTGCCCAAACGCGCCTTGCCAAGCATACGCTTGTCGCACCGTTTGCAGGCGTCGCTGGCGTGCGTAGTGTGTCCGTCGGCGCCTTTGTTCCGATCGGTAGCGCCATCGTCAACATAGAAAAAATCGATTCCTTGAAAGTCGACTTCAAGGTACCGGAGATTTATCTGCAAAAAATCCAAGTCGGCCAAAAAATTGAAGTCACTGTCGATGCCATCGCGGATCAAACGTTCGACGGCGAAATTTACGCCATCAATCCGCTTATCGACGTCAACGGTCGAGCCTTGCAGGTTCGTGCTCGACTGGCCAATACGGCGATGACTTTGCGACCCGGTTTGTTCGCACGCGTCATCATTAAAGGTTTGACGACGCGTGACGTGACGGTTGTTCCTGAAAGCGCCATCGTGCCGCGCGGTTCTGAAAATGTCGTGTACCGCATTGAAAACGGCAAAGCCGTCGAAGCCGTTGTCCGGCTCGGTGACCGAAAAGACGCCGAAGTCGAAATTCTCGAGGGGCTCGATGCCAACGCAACGGTCGTCGTTGCGGGCCAGCAGAAGCTGCGCAACGGTGCCGCAGTCGAGGTCATCGCCGACAGTCAACCGCCCGCCAAGGCCGCGATGACCTTTGATCGGAGCGAGTGATGGGCTGGTTCGAATTCTGTATTCGCCGGCCGGTTTTTTCGACGGTGCTGAGCCTCATCCTGATGCTGCTCGGGGTGGTGTCGTTCCAGCGCCTGACGGTACGCGAATATCCCAATGTCGACGAACCGGTCGTTTCAGTGACGACAACCTATCCAGGCGCGTCAGCGGAAATTATCGAAAGTCAGGTGACACAGATCCTCGAGGGCTCGATCGCCGGCATCGAAGGCATCGATGTGCTGGAATCGTCGAGCCGTCAGGAATCGAGCCGCATGACCGTCCGGTTTCGACCCAATGTCGATCCCGATGTCGCCGCCAGCGACGTCCGCGACCGGGTGAGCCGGGTGCGCGGGCGGCTGCCTGATGAGGTCGAAGAGCCGGTCATTGCCAAGGTCGAGGCCGACGCTCAGGCGATCATGTTTCTGGTATTTTCCAGCCCAAATAAATCAGCTTTGGAAATCACCGATTACGTCGATCGATTTATCGTCGACAAGCTCAAGAACCTCAATGGTGTCGCCGACGTCCAGATTTTCGGCGAGCGACGTTACGCCATGCGCATTTGGGTTGATCGCGAGCGCCTCGCGGCCTTTAATTTGACGGTCCAGGACGTCGAAGCAGCATTGCGCGCGCAAAACGCCGAAATCCCGTCGGGCCGCATCGAAAGCCGCGAGCGCGAATTCAGCGTTTTGTCGCGAACCGGCCTGACCACGCCTGAGCAGTTCCGCCAAATCATCGTCAAACTGGCTGACGGTCATCAGGTCAAACTGGGCGAAGTGGCGCGCGTCGAACTTGGCGCCGTCGACGAGCGCCGGCAGAGCAATTTCAATGGCACGCCGGCGATCGCCGTCGGCATCATCAAGCAGGCAACCGCCAATCCGCTCGACGTCTCAACGGCTGTCCGAAAAATTCTACCCGAAATCAACAGTTCGCTTCCCGACGGGCTCAAAGGCGATGTCGGTAACGACGACAGTATTTTCATCGAACGCTCAATCCGTGCCGTCTACACGACGATCGGCGAAGCCATCGCGCTTGTCGTCCTCGTCATCTTGTTTTTTCTGCGCTCGTTCCGCGCCGCAATCATTCCCATCGTCACGATTCCGATTTCGCTGATCGGGACATTCACACTGATGTACGCCTTCGGTTTTTCGATCAACACCCTAACGCTGCTGGCGATGGTGCTGGCGATAGGCCTAGTCGTCGACGACGCCATCGTCGTCCTTGAAAATATTTATCGTCACATTGAAGATGGCATGAAGCCGATCCCTGCCGCCATCCAGGGGACGCGCGAGATTGGATTTGCCGTCATCGCCATGACGCTAACGCTCGCCGCCGTCTATGCGCCGATCGCCTTCGCGCCGGGAAAAACCGGGCGGTTGTTTCAGGAATTCGCGCTGACGCTGGCGGGGGCCGTCATCATTTCCGGCTTCGTGGCATTGTCGCTAACGCCGATGATGTCTTCGAAATTGCTGCGCCACAACGACACTCCCGGACGCATTTTCACATTGATCGAAAAGTTTTTAACGGGCCTCGAACATGGCTATCGGCGTGCGCTGCACACCGCCTTGAATGGCCGGCTGCTGGTCATCTTGATTGCGTTCGGCGTTGCCGCAATGAGCGGCGTGCTGTTCACCAGCTTGAAATCGGAGTTATCGCCGCTTGAAGATCGCGGTGTTCTGCGCTTGCGCGGCAGTGGTCCCGAAGGCGCGACGATCGCCTACACGTCGCGTTACGCTGAATCGATGGGCCAAATTCTGGCTGACGTTCCCGAAACGCGCGCCCGTCTCGTCATCGCTGGGACGCCGGAAGTGTCGCAATCTCTGGTCATAGCGCCGCTGGCCGATTGGGATGTGCGCGAGCGGTCACAGCAACAGATTACCGCCGAAATCAACCCGAAGCTTCGGCGCATTCCGGGAATTTTGGCGGTGGCTCAATCGCCGGGCGCTTTTGGCCAGCGCGGCGCCGGCCGGCCGATAGAGTTCGTCATTCAGTCGTCGGGCACGTACCAGGAGTTGCAATCGTTCGTCGATAAATTGCTGGAAAAGGCGCGCGACTATCCAGGTCTTGAAAGTCTCGACACCGATTTGAAGCTCAACACGCCCGAACTGCGCGTCGACATCAATCGCGGCAAAGTCGCCGACCTCGGCATCGACATCACGGAGGTCGGCCGCACGCTCGAAACGCTGCTCGGGGGACGTCAAGTGACGCGCTTTGAGCAAAATGGCGAACAATACGACGTCTACGTGCAGCTCGACGCCAAGGACCGGGCGTCGCCGCAATCGTTATCGACGATCTTTTTGCGCAGTCCAAAAGGCGAGATGGTACAATTGTCGAACGTTGTCAGCGTTCGCGAATCGGTTGCTCCAAAGGAATTGAAGCGGTTCAATCAGCTGCGCTCGGTTACTCTGCAGGCCAACCTCGCACCCGGTTATACCGTCGGCGACGGGCTGGCGTTCCTCGATAACGCGGCGCGCGAGGTGCTGCCGGCGACCGTGCAAACCGATGTCAGCGGCCAAAGCCGGGATTTCCGGGCATCCGCCGACAGTCTCGCGCTGGTCTTCATTCTGGCGCTCGGCTTTATCTACCTTGTTCTTGCGGCCCAATTCGAGAGCTTTCGTGATCCCATCATCATCATGCTGACGGTGCCGCTATCGCTCACCGGGGCGCTCGGCGCCTTATGGCTGACGGGTGGAACGCTCAACGTTTATTCGCAGATCGGCCTGGTGACGCTGGTTGGTCTGATTACAAAGCACGGCATTTTGATCGTTGAGTTCGCCAATCAGCGCCAGCTGGCGGGTGACGACAAACGCGCAGCCGTCATCGAGGCCGCGGTTCTGCGTTTGCGGCCGATTTTGATGACAACGGGGGCCATGGTCCTCGGCTCCGTACCGTTAGCGCTTGCGACCGGGGCTGGAGCTGAAAGCCGCCAGCAGATTGGCTGGGTGATCGTTGGCGGTATGTCGCTTGGCACGCTACTGACGCTGTTCGTCATTCCAGCCGTCTACAGTCTCATGGCGCACAACCCATCAATCGCCGACAGTAGCGAAACCGGCGAACATCAGGCGCCCGCGCCTGCTGAATAGTCCGATGGGCGTCTTTTGCCCAGCGTGTCAAAACACGTCGAGCGACCAAGTGGCGTGGGCTGTGGAGAGACCGACCGACACGCAAAAAATCAGGGGCCGTTGAGCCCCTGAAGTTTGTTTGGAAGGACAGTCAGTGAACCCAAAAACACGCGGCTTACGCGGCAGCAATGCCTTCGTCACCCGGATCGCGCAGCACGTAGCCACGGCCCCAGACGGTTTCGATGTAATGTTTACCGCCGGTGGCAGCCTGCAACTTTTTGCGAAGTTTGCAGATGAACACGTCGATAATCTTGAGTTCGGGTTCGTCCATGCCGCCGTAGAGGTGGTTCAAGAACATTTCCTTGGTCAAGGTCGTGCCCTTGCGGAGCGATAGCAGTTCCAGCATCTGGTATTCTTTACCCGTCAGATGCACGCGCTGGCCATTGACGTCGACCGTCTTGGTATCGAGGTTGACGCGCAAATCGCCGGTTTCGATGATCGATTGAGCATGGCCCTTCGAGCGGCGAACAATGGCTTGGATGCGGGCGACGAGTTCGTCCTTATGGAACGGCTTCGTCATGTAGTCGTCGGCGCCGAAGCCGAGACCGCGAACCTTGTCATCGATACCGGCCAGACCTGATAAAATCAGGATCGGCGTTGAAACTTTGGACACGCGCAACGTCTTCAAGACTTCATACCCGCTCATATCCGGCAGGTTGAGATCAAGCAGGATGATATCGTAGTCGTAGAGCTTGCCGAGATCGACACCCTCTTCGCCCAAATCGGTTGTGTATACGTTGAAGCCTTCCGACTGCAGCATCAGTTCGATGCTTTGAGCCGTGGCGCTGTCGTCTTCAATGAGTAGAACTCGCATGCCCGTTCCTCTCGTGCCTCGTCTGCGTTCCGATTGCTCTTCGCCCCAAAAGAGAACGCAAAACTGCTTCGAGCTAATCCATCGTTAGGAAGTTACCGGCGAGAGGTTAACAAAGCCTAATTTTGTCTTGGCCGGAGCGACTAATCTTCAGGACCTCGAAAGTTTGATTTCGAGACACACTTAGCGTCACCCCATTGAAGCCGTTGAATTTGGACGCGCGTGAGACACACTCCCGCGTTTCGCGCCAAAGCCGTGGCCCGCCAACTCCCCAAAATGTCGTGTTTCGTCTCCCCCGCCCGTTTTCAAGCTTGCCGCCAACCGAATCGCATCGAGGCGCCCACCCCGGCTCGACCCCTTATGCTGACGTCAACTTAAAACCAGTACGAATCAACAGCTAACAGAATTCGCATCCCGGCCCTAGAGCGGGATGGCAAAAAAATGGCTGCCGTGCGGGCGCTTGATAGGGATTTGGTAACGCGTTGCTTTACCGCAACTTAAGCACACCATGTTAGGGTAAAAGCTTGATCGCCTTGGAGTGTCGGCAACTTGACCTCCTGACAGCATTAACGCACGTTGCATGGCCTAAAGCGTGTCTTAGCGCCTGACGCCAACACTCTGGCACGGTTCTTGTTTACCAGGTCAGACGAGTTCGAATAAGTTTGAGGTATCGAACGATGAAAGCACGCGAAACCGTCATGCGTTTAAAGCGTCGGGACGTCGAGGAAAAGAGCCGCAAAGTCCATGACCTGGAGCGGATCATCCGCGAGTTCGATACGATGGCAGCCGACCTCGAACGCCAGATCCAACTCGAGGAAGATCGCACCGGCATCCGCGATCATGCGCATTTTTCATATTCTACGTTCGCCAAGGCCGCAGCCCAGCGCCGGGACAACCTGCGCACGTCGACGAACGGCCTTCGCGAACAACTCGCCGCCGCCGTCCGCGAACGCGACGACACGGTCGAGAATTTGGCCCGCTCAGCGGCTCAGGCCGAGGCACGCGTTGATCAGCGCCCCGGTACCCGGCGCCGACAGGATCGACTATTGAGCAACGCTGTTCGCTAAACTTGTCATTGGCAATCGACGCCCGACCTCAGGCGGTGCCCACATGGCGCCGCCTTTATTCTGTTGGGATGCGGACCAACTTTTGGGGGATAAGCGGTTTGTTGTGTTGATGACCGCCTGTCGCCGACGAGTACACTCGCACGGGTACGGGTGAGTCGGGCTTGGCTACTCTCGGCCATCACGGGCGGCCCTCGAACGGCAAGGATTCAAGGACCGCGTGTGATCAACCGCAAGGCTCAACTTCTGCTTATATTGCCGTCGTCTCGCCTCCGACGCTGGCGCACGGCGGCCATCGGCATGGGTGTCTGTGCATTTTTCGGTGGGTGTGCTGGCCAAGGCGGTCTCGGCACGGGATTTGATACATCAGGTTCGTTGTCGCTGCCCAAAATTGAGCTGCCAAGCCTAGCCGCGACCGAGCCGGCCGCCGGCATCGGTTCGACGAGCCGCGTGCAACCGGTCGGATCGGCGACGGAGATTTACTCGCGCATCGCCCGCGGCGCCGTGCAGTGCTGGTTCGGCGCCACCGGCCCGTTCAAGAAGGATTTCATTTATCACGCCGATGCTGACGCGCCCTCGCGCGGCGGCAAGGCTGAAATCGTGTTGCATGTGCGCGAACCGGCGCAACCCAATCCGCGCGGCGCCAAGGCGTACCGAATTAAGATCGAACCGGCTGGCGAGGCGTCCGTCGTCGAAACGGAAAATTTGCGGCTTCCAGAACCAACCGCCCGCGCCCTCAACGGCGACGTCGGACGCTGGTCGAAGGGCGAACAGGGTTGCGCGAGCGCGACGACAGCGGTGGGTTGGACACCACAAGACGGCACGACGGCGGCGGCGCCGGTCGCCGTGCCGGTCAAGCCGAAGACGAAAGCCAAATCGAAAGCAGCATCGGCCAAGCAGACAGCGCAGCCGTAAATCGTACGTCGTTCGCCGACGTGCAACGATGGAAACGCGCGCCTGTCTGCGGACGTGCAGCGCTGCAGCGCGCGGTGAGGCCGCGCGGCCAACGGGCAGCCGACAGCGACGTATTAAGCGTTGCCGCCGCGATAAGTCTGGATCTTGGTCGCACGCAGTCCGGGCAAGCCGTGCTGGTCGATCGACCGCTGCCAAGACAGAAACTCGTCGACGGTCAGCGTATAGCGCTCGCACGCCTCTTCCATGCTGAGCAGCCCACCGCGAACAGCGGCGACGACCTCTGCCTTGCGCCGGATCACCCAGCGCTTGGTATCCCGCGGGGGAAGATCGGCAACCGTCAGGGGTGACCCATCGGGACCAATCACATAGCGCCCGCGCGCTCTCATCTGTTGTTCGGTCATGATACTCGGTACACTTTCAGACCACGTTCAAGAGTTCTACTTGGTTGCCATTAAATTAGCGCTAAGCCGTTGAGTTAAAACAGCATAAACAAGTGTTCTAAGATCCATCGATCGCCGCCGATAGGCTTTCAGGGTGTTAACCGGCTTCTCGCTTTGAGGCGTGTTGCCCTGTCTTGAGAGCGCTGTGCGAAATTCGGGCCAACCCGTCGCGGTGCAGTTGGTCGCCTTGCTAATGCCAAATGTGATACGGTATTGACTTCGGGAAGGGGTCGGTGGTGCGACTTGGCGGCAATCATGATGGACCGCCGGTATTTTTCTCAACGCGCCCGCGTGAGTGCCCACCGTGACTGCCAGACCGTGGCGACCGCCAGACAGGTGCAAGGGACGCCGCATCCGGGCCATTATAGGCCGGTCGGCGTGGTGTTAGTCGCCGGGCCGCGCACGAACCGTAGAAGCGGATGTGAGGATATCCGCGGGCGACGGCATGATGTAATTGATGACGTAGAGCACCAGCCGAACGCCAACCGACACGAGCGACCATGAGCAAGACCGTTCCAACTTCAATAGCGCCGCCGACGCGACCCAATGGCCGCGTCGTCGTTGCCATGTCGGGCGGCGTCGATAGTTCGGTCGCGGCCGCCATGATGAAGGCGGAAGGCCACGATGTCATCGGCATCACGTTGCAGTTGTACGACCATGGCTCGGCGACCGGCCGCAAGGGCAGCTGTTGCGCCGGCCAGGACATTCACGATGCCCGCCAAGTTGCAGAAGCCCTCGGCATTCCGCATTACGTTCTCGACTATGAGGCTCGCTTTGCAGCCAAGGTCATCGACCAGTTCGCCGAAAGCTACGTCGCCGGTGAAACACCGATCCCATGCGTGACCTGCAACAACGAAATCAAGTTCCGCGACCTGCTTGAAACGGCCCGCGACCTTGGCGCCGACACGCTGGTCACCGGCCATTACGTCCAGCGCCTAGAGGGTAGCAACGGCCCGATATTGGCGCGGGCCGTTGATGCCGATCGTGACCAAAGCTACTTTCTGTTCGGTATCACTCCCGCTCAGTTGGCCTCACTGCGCTTTCCGCTTGGCGGCTTACGCAAGACCGAGGTGCGTGAGCTGGCGCGCTCGTTCAACATCGCCATCGCTGACAAGGCCGACAGCCAGGACATCTGCTTCGTGCCGACCGGGCGTTATACGGACGTGATCGAACGGCTAAAGCCGACAGCACTCGAAGGCGGCGAGATCGTCCATATCGACGGCCGCGTGCTCGGCCGCCACGACGGCATCATCCACTACACCGTCGGCCAGCGCAAAGGCCTGAAAATTCCGGCGGCGGACCCGTTGTTCGTTGTCCGTCTCAACGCGGCGCGCAATCAAGTGATCGTTGGACCGCGTGCGGCCTTGACGACCACCGGCCTCATGCTGCGCAATACAAATTGGCTTGGTGAAAAGCCGCTTGCCGACGTCGCCGGTGATGGCTTGGACATCTATGTTCGCATGCGCTCGTCACAAGCTCCGCGCGCCGCCAGTCTGCACGCGGAAGCGAACGGCATGTGCCGGGTCGAGTTGGTCGATGGCGAAGAAGGCATCGCCACCGGACAGGCTTGCGTTTTTTATGCCGATAATGCCCCGCAAGCGCAAATCTTAGGCGGCGGGTACATCGCCAAAACGTTGAAGGCACCGCCGCTGGCAGTGCAGCGTGACACGGTGACAGCCGCCCGAGTCGTCGGCTAATGTTCGAAGTCAAGACTATGCACGTCGAAGGAGATGCACGTGAGTGACAAGCAGCGTCAACAATCGGGCGCAGCGCTCCTCCGCGGAGTGAACCTAACGAAACCGCATCAGCTCGACGAAAAAGACGTCCGCGACGCCTACCGCCGCTGGGCCCCCGTTTATGATTATACGTTTGGCAGGGTGTCGACGGCTGGCCGCCGTCATGCCGTCGAAGTCATTAACAGCAGCGCCGGCAAGGTTCTGGAAGTGGGCGTCGGCACCGGGTTGTCATTGCCCGAATACCAGTCGCATCTCGAAATCACCGGGATCGATCTAGCACCCGAAATGCTCGACAAGGCCCGCGAGCGCGTCGATGAGCGCGCGTTGCGAAACGTCACCGGCCTGCACGAAATGGACGCCAGCAACCTGGACTTCGCCGACAACTCATTTGATATCGTGGTCGCGATGTATGTCATCACCGTGGTGCCTGATCCGGCCAAAGTGATGCGCGAACTCGCCCGCGTTGTCAGACCGGGCGGGCAGGTCATGCTGGTCAATCATTTCAGCCAGGACGACGGTGTGCGCGGTTGGGTCGAGCGGCGGCTGGCGCCATTCGCCGATCTCGTCGGCTGGCATTCGGTGTTCGACGTTTCCCGCGTGATGGTCTGCGATGACCTGAAACTCATCGAGCGGCGTTCGCTGCGGCCTTGGGGCCTGTTCACGATGATGCGGTTCACGAAAAAGGCAGCGGTCGCCGAAGCGCCGCTCGCCGCCGAGTAACGGGTTAGGCATCCAGCGTTTCCAGCCAAAAAGGGCGAGACGCGGCATGTCGTCTGTGAACGTTGCGCGCGACGGTTGACAGGCGCGACCGGCGATCCCTATAGACGGGCACTCCGCGATCACGCGTGGTACGGCGGGATAGCTCAGGTGGTTAGAGCGAAGGTCTCATAATCCTTAGGTCGGCGGTTCAAGTCCGCCTCCCGCTACCAATAAATCAATGGCTTAAGTGGCTGCCAAGCGGTCCGCAGAAGTTGTCGGGTCGAGGATAGGCTACTTAACGAAGTTGAAGGCCTATATTCATCGTGTATCCAACGACGGATTTGTTGCCGTCAAATACGCGAGCTTTGACCAAATCGCCTATTGCCGTCTTGTTGACGACTTCCTCGATTTTTAGTCGAAGGCCGGGAGGTAGAAGTTGGCAGTCCCACTTCGCGTCTTTGTCGTTCGTAATGCCCGCGAGCATGTAAGTTTGCAGGTCGTCTGGGCTAGAGCACAGTGGCTGTCCTCGTTGCGTCGAGTAATCTGCCGCCGACGCGGATTGAACGCCCAAAATAACGCTTGCCGCCAAAATCGCTTTTAGCATTTTCTCCTCGCAAATTTTCGCGTGAAAACTAATCTAAACAATTGGCCAAATACTTCGGCAGGTTATAGGCCTTCGTCTGCCGAATATTCCCTACCGACAACGACAAATTTGAAACGAAGATTTTAGCAATCCTTGGATAGCCAGCGAATTAGCCAAGTAGTCGGCAAAAGTCCAAGTTGGAATTCGGTGTAGTCCCGAGTACTAAAGTCACTTTTATTTCTTGCTCTGTATTTTTGTCTCGATTTCAATTAGCTCGCGCTTGCCACGTGTAAAGTGTGCAAGTAGCCCGAAAACGACAGCACCTGCTGCCCAGACGAACAGCATCACCATTATGCCGAGGCCCGTCCCTGCATTGTAGGCATCCCGCATACTCTCGTCGGAGAGTTTGGCTGCCTGTTTGGCGTTTTCACCAGCGCCAGCAAAAATGCCATAGACCATAAGTATATTAAAGGCCCAGAAGAGTAATAAAAAAATCCAGCCAAAAAATCCGCGCGTCCGCTGTTCGACCATGCGTCGAGTTACAATATCTGCAGCCATCGTTCGCTCCATCATTTCTTGAATTTAAAATTTCCGACTGCTTCTTTAGCTCTGACTTCCTGTGCGACGCAGGCGTTCAGCATGAAGTATGACGGCATGGTCACGCGGGCTTGCTCTCTGCACGTGCTCTTGATTTTCGCATCCAGTATCGCCCAGTCCTTTTTTACTTCGTCGTAGGCTCCCTGCTCCTGATCAAAGCAGGCTTTCAACATAAAATTGCTGTCGCCCATCATCTTCGCCTGTGTCTGGCAATGCTTTTCGACATCATATTCCGGCAAGTCTGCTGGTACCTGCGCGAGCCCGCTACCAGCGAAGCCGAGAACGACCAGCGCTGAAGCTAAAGCTACTTTTGTGTTAGCCACGTCCCGTACCCCCCGTCGCTTGTGCTCTAGCGATACCAATAGGCTTTGTTGGCCGCAACGTCGCGACCCGATAGTGATCATCGTCGTCCACGCTTTACTTTCGGCTATAGCCAGCATTTGCTGAGCGAGAAAAGCCCAAATTTAACCAACTTCGGCACAAGAAACCAAGGGCTGACCGGCCAGCATCGCTGTCTCAAAAGCGCGCTTCCGCGAGAGGATCGTGACGCTCGTCCTGATTGATATTCATTCATAAGGAGATTCAGCTCCCCCCACCGTCGGCTCGCAAGCCGCTCAAACGAAAAACGCCATGTACGTGCCGATCACAACGGTCACGACAATGAGCGCTATCAAGCCGACCATTGAAATCGATTGTGTGCGCCGCTGATAGCGCTGCCGGATGGTCGTGATGCCGTCTTGCTCGTCTTGATTCATGGCCGTCCTGTCAAAGGGGTGCGCTGCGCTGCGTCGTCAGACTCACAAAGCCCGCGTACCATGACACGATTTGCTAGAGCATTTTGCGACGAAGTGGGTGCCGGTTCGTCGTCAGAAAATGCGACAAAACATCATGCTAGCGCGCCGATCTGATTCTATCAGATCGCAAAGCGCTCTAGTGTTTTGGCGACAGCCTCTGTGGCTGAGTTTGCACGATCTTCAATCAAAGTCCGGCTTGCCGCGCCGCTGCTGTTTGACTGTGCTGCGAACCGCCTTCGCCTTGATGCGCCGCTCCTTTGAAGCGCGGGTCGGCCGCGTCTTGATGCGCCGTTTGGGTGCCACGAGCGCCTCGACGATCAAATCTTTCAAGCGCTTCTTGGCATCCGACCTGTTCATCTCCTGCGTGCGGAATTGATCGGCCTGAATGATCAGCACGCCATCAAGCGTCAGGCGGCGACCGGCGAGCTTGACGAGGCGCGCTTTCGCCGCCGGCGGTATTGATGTGTTGGCTTCAAGATTGAAGCGCAGTTCAACCGCGGTTGATACCTTGTTGACGTTTTGGCCACCCGGACCGGATGAGCGAACAAAGCGTTCCTCCAATTCGTCGTCGGCGATTTCGATGGTTTCGGAAATACGCATTCAGACGAGCCTTCGCATCGGTTTGAGATCGCGGATCATCTCGCGCGCCGCATTCATGCCGGGAACGCCGGTGACGCCGCCGCCTGGATGCGCCCCCGATCCGCACAGATAAAGCCCCGCGATAGGCATGCGATAATCGGCGTGACCGAGCACGGGCCGGGCTGAAAACAACTGGCCGAGATTGAGCTGGCCGTGAAAAATATCGCCGTCGATGAGGCCGAACCGCTGCTCCAGATCGAGCGGCGACAGCACTTGACGATGCAGCACGCTGGCGCGGAAATTCGGTGCGTATCTCGTCACGGTGTCGATCACCACGTCGGCGAAGGTTTCACGTTCCGCCGGGTTTTCCCAGCTTCGCTTCCCCGGCAGTTTCGGCGCGACGTGCTGCACGAACAAACTCGCGACGTGCTTGCCGGGCGGCGCCAGTGACGCATCAAGCGTCGATGGAATAAGCATCTCGACGATCGGCTGTGACGACCAGCCGTTGGTTTTAGCCTCGATATAGGCTTGTTCGAGGTACGCCAGTGTCGGGCCGATGATGATGCCGGCGGCGTGGTGGCGTTGCTCGCGCGTTCCCGGCCTGCACGTGAAGTTCGGCAATTCCGCCAAGGCCACATTCATGCGGAACGTACCGGACCCGGTCTTGATGGCGAGGAACGGCCGGCGCATATCCGCGCCCACATCGGCTGCGTCGATCAAATCGCGAAACAGCAACTTCGGTCCGACGTTCGCGGCCACCGCTCGGGCTTTGATCGTCTCGCCGTTGGACAGCACCACGCCCGTCGCCCGGCCGTTTTCGATCAGCACACGTCGAACCCCGGCATCGGTGCGGATCACGGCCCCGCGCGATTGAGCACACGCCGCCATGGCCCGCGTGATCGCGCCCATGCCGCCATGCGCGTGCCCCCACACACCCGGCTTGCCGTTGACCTCGCCAAAGCAGTGATGCAGCAGCACATACGCCGTGCCCGGCATATCCGGCGAGGCGTAGGCGCCGACGATGCCATCGAAAGCAAACATCGCCTTGACGGTTTCGTTGACAAACCAGCGGCCGAGAAAATCGGCGGCGCTTGCAGTGAACAGACCCAGAAGCTGGCGCTGATCATCGATCGACAGGCCAAGCAAGCGCCGACCGATGGCGCCACCCTTCAGCAGCGACAGAAAACCGCCGCCCACATTTGGCGGCGTGCGCGTCACGAGATCGCGCAACACGTTGGCGGCACGCGCGAGGGCTGCATCGTAGCGTGGATAGGCCTCCGCATCTTTTGGGGATAGTGCGGCGATGGCCGCAACGCGTTGAGAGAAGTCATACGGCATCAGCACGCCGGTCGTGTCATCCAATGGCCAGAAGTTTCCGGCTGGCCGTTCGATGATATCGAGCCCGAAGCGTTTCAAATCGAGGTCGCGAATGACTTTCGGATTGAGCAGGCTGACCGTGTACGACGCCACCGAGTTGCGAAATCCGGGCGCAAATTCTTCCGTGACCGCCGCGCCGCCGACAATTGCGTTCTTTTCGAGCACGATCACGCGCAACTTTGCGGCCGCCAGATATGCGGCTGCCGTCAGGCCATTGTGGCCACCACCGATGATGGCGACGTCGAAATCCGGTGCGGTCATGGCAGGTTTTTGGCGCGAATCGGCTTACGATTGCAATGCACACCATCTTCATGTGTCCGTGCGTCTCATAGAGTGCGCTGCAGCATTGAAAAATGCTCGTAACTTCTCGTTAACCAGGCCGCGAGCATTGATTGTGTAAGTTTTACGGGCGAACCTTTCCGTTAAACTTGCGTTTATATTTTGCCGTTTAACTTTGGTGTCGGCGCGTCAGCAGTGCTTGTTTCGTAGCGCCCCCGTTCAATCTGACGAGCCGGGAGAAGGTAATGAACGCAGCCGTGCCACGTCTTGATGCCGCAAGTGGTGACGTTGAACTGGCGCGCGTCGCGCCGACTCTGATGTCTGCGCGTGCGGCCGGCATCATTATCGTCGCGCTCATCCCGGCGTTGTTCTGGACGGCAGTGGTCGCTGGTCTCGGCGCGGTGTTCGATGTCGCCTTCACGACCGGAAACCTCGCGATGATCGGTAGTTCGATCGCGGTCTTTCTAGGCGTCGCCTGCGCACCGGTCATGGCGCGGAACAATTAGTGCGACGACGGCCTCGATCAGGCGCCCCAGCCACAACGCAATTGCTGGCAGACTCGACGACTGCCGTCGCGGCATCGCACTGGTACTGCATCGCACGCGCGGCAACTGTAACTCGAGAGGCAGCCGCGATATTTTCCGCCACGACCGAAGTTGCAAGTTAAAACCGTCTGGCAATCGCGTTGCGGACTGATGCTGCCCCCCGGCCCCTGTTGCGCGAAGGCCGTTGGCACGATCGCGATTGAGACAGCTATAAGTGATGCGGCGATTGCAACTCGTCGGCCGTTCAAAACATTGCCTGCACCCATGACACCTCCTCGGCGGCTGAGCCAACGAGACGGAAACTTCGGTCAAATTGCAGGTCCACGCAAGCGACAAAGCAGCCAGTGCTGCGCCGGTGGACGGCCGAGTGGCGACAGGGCTACTCTGCCGCTGCTCGCGCTTTCGGCTGAACCGCCGCCATATAATCGTTGAGCAGCGTTTCGCTGATAGCGCCGGGTTTATACGTGAACGCGCCGATTTCGCTGACCGGCGTCACTTCGGCGGCCGTTCCAGTGATGAAACACTCGCTGAATGAGCCAAGCTCTTCCGGCATGATCGCTCGCTCGATCACGGTGATGCCGCGCGCCTTCGCCAAGGCGATGACGGTGCGCCGCGTGATGCCGTCGAGGAAGCAATCGGGATCGGGCGTGTGAATGACCCCGTCCTTGATGAAAAAGACATTGGCACCGGTACATTCCGCCACCCGGCCACGATAATCGAGCATGAGCGCATCGGAGTACCCGGTTCGCTCGGCACGATGCTTCTCGATGGTACAGATCATATATAAACCCGCTGCCTTTGCCTTGGCCGGCGCGCACAGCGGATCGGGCCGCCGGTACGTCGCATGCGTCAGGCGGATGCCTTTTAGGCGTTGGTCCATCGGGAAATACGAGCCCCACGTCCACGCCGCGACGGCCACATGTATCTTCGAGGATTGAGCCGAAACCCCCATCTGTTCGCTGCCGCGCCAGGCGATCGGCCGAAGATAGCAGTCAGTCAAATTGTTGGCCGCCACCGCATCGCGGCAAGCCTGATCGAGCTCGGCGATCGCATAGGGAATATCGAAGTCCAGGATTTTCGCACTGGCGACGAGGCGTTCGGAATGCTCGCTCACTTTGAAGATTTCGCCGCCGTAGGCGCGCGCGCCTTCGAACACGGCGCTGGCGTAATGCAAGGCATGCGTCAGCACATGAACTTGGGCTTCGCGCCACGGCACCAGCGCGCCATCCAGCCAGATCAAGCCATCGCGATCGTGATACGGAACCAAGTCTGCCATGCCCATCAAAGTCCTTAGCTGTCTGCCATGCCGCCCGCCGGCGACGACGCGTGAATGCTATGTTCGCTTCTGCCAGCGCTCGCTGCAACGATCGACTATGATCGGCCGAGACCGTCCCTTGAGGTGCAAGATCGCCGTCGTCGACGTGTCGCGACACCCATAGGGCCTGCGATCAACGTCGGCAAGTTGACGTGCACGGAGCCTCCGGCTCACAATCGAGGTGGGGAACTGGCTCGACAATTTGACTTGAATTACAAACTTATCGAGGCCAATAAGTCAATATGACTGACATATTTTCCAATGCCGCGTTCGGGACAGTTGCGACGACACAGTCCGGTGTGAAATCGGCAGCCACGCCACAAGCTGCAATGACGGCGCCGCGCACCGACCTCATCGACTGCGCCGAGCTGTTCTATTTCGCCTATCGTGATTTCACCTGCGATCCCGATGCCATCCTGGCGCAATACGGTTTTGGACGCGCGCACCACCGCGTATTGCATTTCGTGCATCGCCACCCGGGTCTCAAAGTCGCCGAACTTCTCGATATTCTCAAGATCACCAAACAAAGCTTGGCCCGCGTCCTTAAGCAACTCGTCGATGAAAGTTTCATCATCCAACGTGCCGGCGACGCTGACCGTCGCGAACGACGCCTGTATTTATCCGCCAAGGGAAGCCGCCTGACGGACAAACTCACCGACATTCAAATCCGCCGCCTACAAACGGCGCTGGCGGATATCGGTCCAGGCGGCGACACTCTCGCGCAAAAGTTTTTGTTCGCCATGATCGCCGAAGAAGATCGCCCGCACGTCGAGGCACTGTTGAAAAGTGCGAGGCGTGGAGCTGACGGCACGCCGTCTGAGGCGTCACCTGGAGAAGCAGAATGAAGACCACGATATCGGCGGTGCGGGTCGAGCCTCTGCCGGACAACGCACCCCACATTCTCGTCGTCGACGATGACCAGAAGATCCGCGCCCTCCTCGGCCGCTTCCTGGCCAGCAACGGATTTCGCGTCACTGAAGCGGCTGATGCCGCGGCGGCGCGCGCGTCCATGCGCGGGCTGTCTTTCGATCTGGTGCTGCTCGATGTCATGATGCCGGGCGAAAGTGGACTGAGCCTGGCACGCGATCTCAAGGAAACGCGGCCGGTGCCGATCTGCATGTTGACCGCCCTTGCTGAAACCGAGGATCGCATTTCCGGTCTTGAAGCCGGCGTCGACGATTACGTTTCAAAGCCATTCGAGCCGCGCGAACTTCTATTGCGCATTCGCAATATTCTGCGCCGCGGCCAAACCCCGTCGACACCGCGCGACGATATTCGCATGGGGCCGTGCGTCTTCAATATCGCGCGCGGAGAACTGCGCCGCGACGACGACAGCATCAAATTGACGGAGCGCGAGCGTGATATGATGCGGCTGTTCGCGCAGCGCATCGGCACAGCCGTTCCGCGCCATGAACTGTCGAACGACGAGAGCACGGGGAGCGAACGCGCCATCGACGTGCAGATCAACCGCCTGCGCCGCAAGATCGAAGCCGATCCTTCAAACCCCGTCTACCTCCAGACCGTGCGCGGTAAGGGCTATATTCTGTATATAGACTAATCGCCGGCGCCCGGCCGCCGCCCACCAACGAGCTCGCTCACTCAGGATCAAGATGGTCGCTGCCCGCGAAACCAGTTCCGACCTCAACGTTGCAGCGCCGTGGTATCGACGCCTGCGCGAGAGCCCGACCGTCGCGCACATGACGCGGGTATTTTCCGAGCTGCTGCCGAAGGGCCTCTATGCGCGAGCGTTGCTGATCATCATCACGCCAATCGTCGTACTCGAAGGCGTGATTGCATTCGCCTTCATGGAGCGCCATTGGCAGGCTGTCACCCGGCGGCTGTCGGAAGCAACGGCTCGCGATATTTCGGCATTGATCGAAGTTTACAACACGGTTCCGAAGCAAGACGGACCGCAGAAAATCATCGATCTGGCGCGCCAGCGTCTCGGGCTGACCATGGAGGTTCTGCCCGCCGGCGACCTGCCGCCGCCGGGTCCGAAACCATTTTTCGCGCTGCTCGATCGGGCGCTGTCGGAAGAGCTTCGCCGCAATGTGCAACTGCCGTTCTGGATCGACACCGTCGGCCAGACCAAAAACGTCGAGATCCAAGTCAAACTCGATGACGCGATCCTGCGTTTCATCGCCACGCGCCGTCAGACGTATGCTTCGAATTCGCATATTTTCTTGCTGTGGATGGTGGGCACGTCCGTCATTTTGCTGACGGTTTCGATTCTGTTTCTACGCAATCAGATCCGCCCCATTCTTCGCCTGGCAGATGCCGCCGACGCTTTCGGCAAGGGCCGCTCGATCTCGGAAGATTTTCGTCCGCGCGGGGCCCGAGAGGTGCGCCAGGCCGCCGTCGCGTTTTTGCAAATGCGCGATCGCATCAAAACCCACGTCGAGCAGCGCACGACCATGCTGGCCGGCGTCAGCCACGATCTCCGCACTGTGTTGACCCGGTTCAAACTCGAACTGGCGCTGCTCGGTGATACGGCCGAAACGCGCTCGCTCTCGGCCGATGTCGATGAGATGCAGCACATGCTCGAAGACTACCTCGCCTTCGCCAAAGGCGACGGCGGCGAAGAGGCCAAGCCGACCAATCTGCGCCTGCTGCTGCAAGAGATCGTCGAGGACGCGCAGATGTACGGCAGCACCATCGATTTGAGACTTCGCCGCCGTCGCAGCGACCTCGTTTTGCCGTTGAAGCGCCAGGCTCTCAAACGCGCGATTGCCAATCTGGTCTCGAACGCCGCCCGGTTTGGCGATCAGGTCGTCATTCGCGCCGCCACCGAAGGCCAATGGGTGCGCATCGAGGTCGATGACAACGGGCCCGGCATTCCGGCATCCGAACGGGTCAACGTGTTCCGCCCGTTCTACCGCCTCGATCACGCCCGCAATCAGGATGAGGGCAACAGCGGACTAGGCCTCGCCATTGCGCGAGATATCGCCAAGAGCCACGGCGGCGAAATTGCACTTGGCGAAAGTTCGATGGGCGGCCTGCGCGCGATCATCTCACTGCCGCTCTGAATTTTCCGAGCAAAGCCGAGCGCGATTTCACTGGCCGAGTTCACGACTGCGCTTGTGGGCTGCCAGGACCGCATCCGAAATCAAAGTCTGCAAGCCGTCTTTTTCGCGCATCAGCACCGCCAAGGCGACGGCTGTCGTGCCGCCCGGAGACGTCACGTTGTGGCGCAGCGTTGCAGCATTGGCATCGGATTGAAACAACATCTCACCCGCACCCGAGACCGTGGCACGTGCCAGCCGCATTGCTGTTTCGGCATCGAGCCCAAGCCGCCGCCCGGCTTCAGCCAGCGTTTCAACGAGCAAAAACACATACGCCGGACCGGACCCCGACACCGCCGTCACGGCATCGATGAGTGTTTCGTCGGTCAGCCAAACCACCTCGCCAACCGCCGTCAGAAGATCGTGGCACAAGGCTTTTTGAGCGGCCGTCACATGAGCGTTGGCGATGGCGCCGGTAATCCCGCGCCCAAGGCCGGCGGGCGTATTTGGCATAGCCCGAACGACGCCGGCACCGGCTGGCAAATACCGCTCGAAACTCGCCAATGATTTTCCGGCCGCGATCGACAGCATCACGGTGTCGCGGCCAGCCAACGACGCAAGACTGCTCAGCACGCCATCGATCACCTGCGGTTTGACGGCAACGACGATCACGGCGGGCGGCTGATCAAGCTGCGCTAGGCTCGGCTCAGTGCGGAGCTGATACCGCGTCGCAAGATCGGCGGCGTCGCCGGAAGGCGCTGGATCTTGGATGACGACCAGCTTTGGATCGAGCCCGCTTGCCAGCCACCCCGACAGCATCGCCGCGCCCATCTTGCCCGCGCCCGCGAGGATCACTGGGCCGTTGACGGATAACATCATGACGCCCGCCAATTACGGGGCGCCCGCGAACCGTGACCACTCGTGCTTGGCCAGCCGCAGGGCGCGCCGGATATCTGCCGATTACGCTTGGCCCTGCGTCTCGAACATCGTCGACACGAGCGCCTCCCGGCTTTCCTTACCCGCCCAAACGACGAACTGGAAGGCCTGATAATAGCGCTCGCAGCCCTCGAGTGCAGCTTTGAGCATGGCTTCGCACTGCCGCGTTGTAGCAACCGCGCCGTTCAGCAGCAGGGCGTGGCGGAACATGACGAGGCCCTCTTGGGTCCAAAGATCGAAATGGCCGAGCCAGAGCTGCTCGTTGATTTGGGCGACGAGCCGATACATTTCCGTCAGTCGATTGTCGGGCACGCGGAAATCGAAGGCGCAGGCGAGATGCAATGCTTCGAGATCGTCGCGCCAGTTCAGCGACACGTGGTAGTCAGCCCAGGTGCCGGCGACGACAAGTGTCAGTTCATCGTCACTTGAACGTTCGGTTGGCCAGTCATGGCCCAAGGCAAGCTGCTCAATCAGGTCGATAGGATTGCTGACCCGCTCGTAGCTGCGTTCCGACGATGCCATGAATATATTTCCCTTCCCAGTGCTCGGACCATAAGCGGTCCAGCGCTCAGCGGCATTGCGCTGACGCGCGTCGAACAAATCAAAGCAACTTCAATATGAAACCAAAGCACTGCAACGTGGGGTGGACGAAAACAGAGGGGCCCGCGAGTCGCAAGCCGATGGCCGATGGCCGATTTGCCTTGTCCACGGGCAAAGTGCCGGACGACTGGCAACAAGCGCACTTGGCCCATTACGCGGGGCGCGCCGACGCTTTTCTGGTGAGAACTTGTCAATCGGCTGTGGATGCGCTGGCGACGCGGGCGTTCGCGATTATCTCACGCGTCTTACAACCCGAGCAACGTGCGCTGGCACTCGACTGCGCCCGCGCCTGACCGAGCGCACTTTGAGGTTAGCGGCTGGCCAGCGTGGCTTCGAGAGCGGCGATGCGGGCAGCGAGCGCGTCGTTTTCCTCGCGCGCCTTCTGCGCCATCGCCTTCACGGCTTCAAACTCTTCTCGCGACACGACGTCCATCGTCCGCAGAAAACGCTCGGCTTGGCCTTTGAATATCGTCTCGGCCTCGCGCTTCATGCCGTCGGCGGCTCCAGCCGCGTCGGTCATCAACTTGGCGAAGTCATCGAAGATACGATTTGTGGTCTGTGTCATGGTGGGGCAACGTCCAATCTCTGGGGGCCGGTCTGGGGGCCAATGTGGGGGGCTCGGTTTGTGGCGGAGCGGGCTCGTATCTCGTTAGAATATGGCGAATCGACCGCATTTTCGCAAGGCGCCCGCGCCGTTAAGTCGGACCGTCCCTGTCGCCTTGACTTTGATCGGCCGATCCCGAACAACGCCGATCGTGACGACCGCCATCCGCTCGCTGATCAACACGCAGCGGGTGACACCGAAGGCTCTGGAGTGACGCATGATCTGGCTCGCGACACTGTCATTCCCAAACATTGATCCGGTTGCCTTCAGCCTCGGTCCGGTGGCGATCAAATGGTATGGCTTGGCCTACATGGCCGGCTTGCTGATCGGCTGGGCCTACGTCCGCCGCTTACTGCAATCGACGGCGCTGTGGGCCGGTGGGAAAGCACCCTTCGGTGTCGAGCGCGTTGACGATTTGCTGTTCTACATTACGCTCGGCGTGATCCTCGGTGGCCGGCTCGGGTTCGTCCTGTTCTATGAGCCGAGCTATTATTTTGCGCACCCAGCTGACATCCCGGCCGTGTGGAAGGGCGGCATGAGTTTCCACGGGGCACTCGTCGGCTCGGCACTGGCCATTATTCTGTTCGCGCGCAGCAACGGCTATTCGGCGCTTTCAACCATGGACCTGTGCACGGCTGCCAATCCGATCGGATTGTTTTTTGGCCGGTTGGCGAATTTCATCAACGGCGAATTGTTCGGCCGGGTCAGCGATGCCCCGTGGGCGATGGTGTTCCCGCAAGCGGCGCAGTTGCATCCCGATGTCGAGCCGGCCGCGCGCCACCCGAGCCAACTGTATGAGGCCGCGCTGGAAGGCTTGGTCCTGTTTATTGTATTGCGCGTGATGACCCATCGCTACGGCGCCCTGCAGCGGCCGGGCTTGGTGTCGGGAATGTTTCTCGCCGGCTACGGCTTGGCACGCTCGATCGCCGAATTTTTTCGCGAACCCCACGAAGGCCACCCGCTCAACCTTGGCACGTTCACCGCCGGTCAGTTCTACTCGCTGCCCATGATCGCGATCGGCATCGTCCTCATCATCGCGGCACGCAAAGCCGCGCCGTCGCCGAAAGCACTTGCGTGACCGCTGAGCCTGGGGTCGAGCGCGATACGCCTCTGGCCCACATCCTGAAAACCATCATCCGCCGCAGCGGACCAATGCCGGTCGCCACCTACATGGCGCACTGTTTGTGGGATGGCGATCACGGCTACTACGCCACCAAAACCGTGCTCGGTCGCGACGGCGACTTCATCACGGCCAGCGACATCAGCCAGACCTTCGGTGAACTCCTTGGGCTGTGGGCCGGCATCGTCTGGCAACAAGTCATGGGCGGACCGCCGCAGATTCGCCTCGTCGAATACGGACCGGGGCGCGGAACGCTGATGCGCGACGCCGTGCGCGCCACCCGAGTCGTCCCAGGTTTTCAAGCGGCGGCCAGCGTGCGTCTCGTCGAGATGAGCGCGACACTGCACGCTGAACAGCAGGCAGCTCTCGCCGACTGCGCGCTGCCGGTGACGTGGGGCCAAAATCTCGCTGGATTCACGGCGCCGGCCATCATTTTCGCCAATGAATTTCTCGATTCCTGGCCGGTGACCCAGTGGGTGAAAACCCCGAACGGATGGCGGATGCGCGCCGTCGATCTCGATGCCGGGGGGCAATTCGTTTTCACAATTCTCGACGACACGGCCATCAACTCGGATTTCGACTTGCGATTCCCCGGCGCGCCTGCGGGATCGATTGTCGAACGGCTCGATCACAATCGCTTCGCTGCGGCCCTCAAATTGGTTGCCGCGAGCGGGCCGGTGGCTGCCGTCATCATTGACTACGGCTATACCGACGCCGCGTCGGGTGACACGCTCCAAGCCTTGCGCGGCCATGCCTACGAAAGCCCGTTCGCGTCTCCGGGCGAAGCCGATCTGACGACGCACGTCAATTTTCTCGATCTGGCGATTGCGCTTCACCACGCCGGGTTTGAACTCGACGGTCCGGTGACGCAGGCGGAATTTTTAGGCTCCCTCGGCATCATTGAACGCGCTTCGCGGCTGATGGCTGCTAATCCGAACCGGGCCGGCGAGATCGAAACCGGCATCGCTCGCCTTATGGCGCCGAACGGCATGGGGTCGCGTTTCAAGGTCATCGGCGTGCGCAGTCCTTTGCTTCCGCCGCTGCCGGGCTTTGCAGCCGCAAAAGTTTTCGGCGACGCCGGCTGATGCGGCATGAGCACCCGAGCGCCAAAATCGCACCTAGACAGCGACCGCCAGACATGGCGATAAGTGAGTGATGTTGACTCCGATTCAGGCGCCAATACTCTCGGCGCATTCAAACATCCGTCACGGCTTTTACACCCGCGCGGGCGGCACGTCCGGTGGACTGTACGCCAGCTTGAACTGCGGCCTGGGTTCAGCCGATGATTACAATGGCGTGCTCGAAAATCGCCGGCGCGTGGCCGATCATCTTGGCGCTCAAAACGGCCGGGTGGTGACGCTGCATCAGGAGCATGGCAATATCACTCGGACCGTGACGGCGGCGATCCCGCGCGACCGTGTGCCCAATGCCGACGCGATCGTCACCAAGACACCCGGATTGGCGATCGGCGTGCTGACCGCCGACTGCGGCCCAATCTTGCTGGCTGATGCCGAGGTCGGCATCGTCGCGGCGGCCCACGCCGGGTGGCGCGGCGCGCTGGACGGCATCATTCAAAGCACGGTTACTGAGATGGTACGGATCGGCGCCAAGCGTGAGCGCATTGTCGCCGCCGTCGGGCCCTGCATTTCGCAGAACGCCTATGAAGTCGGACCGGAGCTCGAAACCGAGTTTTTGGTGAAGGACCTCATGAATGCTGGGTTCTTCATCATTCCGCCTGGAAGCAGCAAACCGCATTTCGACCTGAGCGGCTACATCGTCCACCAATTGAACGGCCTCGGCCTGGCCAAGGTCGAGACCATGGCGATCTGCACCTACGAGAACGAATCAGAGTTCTTCAGTTATCGTCGCGCTACGCATCAAAAGCAGGCCGATTACGGCCGCCAAATCTCTGCCATTGTCGTGGCTTAACTGCACAATCCACAGAGTTGTGGGGCGCGAGCCCCGGTTTGAGGAGTGAACACCGCGATTTATCGGCCCTGCCATCTGGACGGGCAAGCAAGGCGTGATTTACAGCTTGATGCTTAGTACCGGTAGTTCAGTCAGGAGTTTGGCCGCGCGAAGTGTTGCGCGGGCCGCCGGAGATGTGCGGTTGGATAACGGGGGGACGTCTGCGTGACGACCTTGAACTCTCAGTCTGCGGCGCTGACCATGCGGCCGCTCACGTCTGCAATCACGGCGCTCATTCTGGCCGTCGGACTGGCTGGGTGCGAAGCCGCGTCCAACGCGCTCGGCAACGGCGGGACCGCGCCACAGGCCTCCATTACGACATTGCCTGCAGGCCAGCCCGGCAGTACGCAGCTGGCGAAGATCCAAATCGCGCCAATCATCGGTTCGCCTGAGAACGTGGCGCGCGACCTGCAGACACAGCTCACGGCATCTCTCGAGCGTGGTCGCATTTCGGTGGCCAGTGCGCCCAACGCGTCGAGTGAATACACGCTGCGAGGCTATATCGTCGCCGCCCGCGAGAAGGCCGGTTCGAAGATTTCCTACATCTGGGACGTCACCGATCAGGGCGGCAAGCGCGTCAACCGCATCACCGGCGAGGAAATCGCAACCGGCGCCGCCAAGGATCCTTGGTCGGCCGTCACGCCGCAAATGGTGCAGAGCATTGCCGATAAGACGGCAACGCAGATTGCGAGCTGGCTTCCTGGTAGCTCGGCCATCCCCGTCGCCAGCGCCGCGCCCCTGACCTCGACACCCGCTGCGGCCGTGTCACCGCAAGCCATCGCGGCAGCGCCCGAGTCGCCACGCGCCAGCCCGATCACGAGCCCGATCACGACCGCCGCCGTCACGCCGCCATCAGCCGTGGCAGCACCGCCGGCGGCGCAGACCACCGGCAGCATCGATGCATCCGGCCCGGTAACGACTTTGGTTCCAACGGTCGTTGGCGCGCCCGGCGACGGCAGCACGACATTGACGAGTGCCATCCAGCGCGAGTTGACGAAAAACGGCGTGACGCTGACCAACGCGGCCAGCCCGAAGACCTATAAGGTCGAGGGGAAAGTTGCGATGGGTCAGACCAAGGACGGCAAGCAGCCAATCCGCATCGACTGGAATGTGGTTGATCCGGCTGGCAAAAAGCTCGGCACCGTGTCGCAGAACAACGAGGTTCCTCAGGGGTCGCTCGATGGATCGTGGGGCAAGACGGCGGACGCAGCCGCTGCCGCTGCCGCTCAGGGTATTTTGAAGCTTCTGCCGCAAAACAAAGCCGTTAATTAACGTAGCTTTTCGTCGGCAAATTCATCGGCTCTGCACCATTCGCTGACTTGATCATCGCAAACACACGCCCGGGCGGTTGAAACGCCCGGAGCCGCTTGCTAGAAGCCACCCACACCTGACGCTCGTTCGCGGTGTCGCGGGCAACCGCGTGCCTTGGGATGCCACCCATGCCTTTGGATACCCCTGGTGACACGATGACCGGCAGCGACCCGAGGCGCGGGCCGGGCGCATCGGCCGACGGCCGGAGAAAGCCCGAAGTGAAAATTGTCTCCGGCAACTCCAATCGCCCGCTCGCCGACGCCATTGGCGCGTACCTGAAATTGCCGCTGACCAAGGGCCAGGTGAAGCGCTTCGCGGACATGGAAATCTTCGTCGAAATTCAGGAGAACGTTCGCGGCCAGGACGTGTTCATCGTGCAGTCGACATCGTTTCCGGCCAACGACAACATGATGGAACTGCTGATCCTGATCGATGCGCTGAAGCGCTCGTCGGCGCGCCGCGTCACGGCGGTCGTTCCGTATTTCGGCTATGCGCGGCAGGATCGCAAGCCCGGCCCGCGCACACCCATTTCAGCCAAGCTGGTCGCCAACCTGATCGAGCGCGCCGGCGCCGACCGGGTGCTGACCCTCGATCTGCACGCCGGCCAAATTCAGGGTTTCTTCGACATCCCGACCGACAACCTGTTTGCCGCTCCCGTCATCACCCGCGACATCGAGGAATTCTTCGGCACCACCGAAGACGTCGTCGTCGTCTCGCCCGACGTCGGCGGCGTGGTTCGCGCCCGCGCTCTCGCCAAGCGCATCAACGCGCCCATTGCCATTTGCGACAAGCGGCGCGAACGGGCCGGCGAGAGTGAAGTAATGAGCGTCATCGGCGAGGTCGACGGCAAGCGCTGCATTCTGATCGACGATATCGTCGACAGCGGCGGCACGCTGGTGAATGCGGCCGAGGCCCTGCTGAAGGCCGGCGCCACCGAAGTCACCGCCTACATCACCCATGGCGTGCTCTCGGGCGGGGCTGTCAACCGCATTCAAAATTCGCGGCTGAAATCGCTGGTCACCACCGACTCGATCCTGCCGACCGAAGCCGTCAAGGCCGCCAAAAACATCCGCGTGATTTCGATCGCACCGCTGATCGGCGAAGCGATCCTGCGCACGTCGCGCGAAGAGAGCGTGTCGAGCTTGTTCTACTGACCTCGATTTTTCGCGCGATTTAACGCGGTTTTCGGCGCTTTTTTGAGCGTTTTAGCCTGCGTTTTGGCTGCTGTTCACGCGCGCACAGGTGCGCCGGCTGACGGCCCTTGGCGCGTCGCCGCTTTAAAAACACACCGCAAAGAGACGGGACGACAGCGCCACGTCGAATTGAAGACTGACGTTGGATGCAACGCCGCCGCCCGCATGCGCCACGGGGGTGGGCCCCCTTTGCGAACCGTCGGCTCCACGCTCCTCGCGCGCATCAGTTTCGCGAGTTGGCATGCGTTCACCGCTAACGGTTCGGCGCAGCCCGCAGAATTCCCCGGGGCCAGCTGATGGGCCCACGCAGTCCGGCACATTCGCGCACCCTCACAAGATCCCAGCTCGAGCCTGTGCTCTTTGCGTGCGGGACGCGATGGCAAGAGAATGCGCGATGCGCACGTGGCGGGGATAAGTTTTTAGTGGTGATGGCGAATGAATTGCGCGGCGTGGTTAGCGGCGGGGATAAGGTGGCGACGACGCCGTGCTTCACGCATCAGCCACGACGCTCAGTGAGACGGGATCGTCGTGCCAGCGATCCCCGAGCATTTTCCGGCGACGTGGATCCCGGTTCGTCATCAGCAAATGCGAAAAAGCATCATGCTCGAACGCCGATCTGATTTTATCGGATCGCAAAGCGCTTTAGGGTTTTGGTTGAACCACGGTTTCAAGTTGAGTGTTTTTGCCCGGCATTTTAAACGGCTGCCAAAGCTCCGTTAGGATGGTCTTGCGGGCCACGTCGTCCAACTCGGGGATGTCGCTGCCATAGGCTTTGGGAAGGGCGTTATCGGGAACATAATAGGTGCCCATGATGTAGTCTACGAACGCAAACACCACACAAAAATTTTTGTCGTGAGCTTCTTTCTCTTTGGCGTGGTGCCAGCGGTGCATGTTCGGGCTGACGAAAATGTACTTCCATGGCTTTGGATAATCCAAAACAATGTTGCTGTGCACGAACATGTTGTTCCAATTTTTGATCAGCAGCGCCAGCGTCATGCCTTCGGCCGAGAAGCCGATGACGTAGAGCACGACAAAATCCATGACGCTCATGACGAACTGGTCGAGCGGGTGCAGGCGGGTGGTGGTCATCCAGCTGATTTCTTCGGCGCTGTGGTGGACTGCGTGAAACGACCATAGATATTTGTGCACGAAGCCGTGGCGTATCCAGACCGAGATATCGATCACCAGCAAGCCCAGCAGCACCTGGAGCACGATCGGCACGTCGGCGATGTAGTCATGGAACATTTGATACGGCAGGTCATCGACGCCGAACGCCATGATCGCATAGATAAAAAACAAGACCAGCGGCTGCGTGATGAGGCTCGAGATCAGCGGATAGAACGCCTCGCATTTGAACTCTTTGTTGATGAGCGACGGCGGATGCGCGCAGTGGAAATTGCGCAAATTCTCGGTTTTGCCTTCGGGCTTCGGCAACAGCAGGCTGATGAAAAAGAAGACGACAGCCACCAGCGTGAGCGTTGCCGCCATGGAAAGCAGAGATATCAGTTGGTCTTCCATCAGGGCTCTCCGACCATAAATTGCTAACTTTATATGTACGGAGACAAGCTTAAGAGAGTGTTGCTGGGCGCGTCACCGCGAGCGCCGGAGCCGGCGACTGAGAGCGGCGACGCGCGGCGGGAATTGCGAGCGTTAGTCAATCCCGAACGTCATCCTCAAACCGTGTGCGGTCGGCAGACAGCATCGCGGGTTGGGGATCCAGCGCAAGATGTGCCGAAGGCGCGGCAGATTTTTTGCGGTAGGTGCTTTGCGCTGGATCCCCGAACATGCGCGCGCTGGAAGAAGCGCGCTTGTTCGAGGATGACGGGGGTGGTGGGGGGGGGGTAAAAAGCGAACGGCAGCGGTTGGTTGTATCGAAGTATTTAAAAGCTATTGAACCGCGGCAAAACACATAGACGCCTTCGTCACTATACTTGCAAGCACGTTTGGAGCCAATTAGGCCGGGAGCAATACAGTTGATAGTCACTTAAGCCTTAGCGACACACAAGACTAGCCGATAATGCTGCAAACTACCAATGTTCGACGGGAGGGTAAATGCTCACAAAAGAGATTGAAGCTGCTCAACGCCTTGTAAAGACCGACGCTTACCAGATATCGGTGGGTGAGCTAGTCAATATGTACAAAGACGGGGAGCTAATTATCAATCCCGATTTCCAGCGTCTTTTCCGATGGGAAATTGGTCAAAAGTCCAAGCTAATTGAATCACTTCTTCTCGGCATACCAGTGCCATCGATATTCGTATTCGAAAAGGAAGATGCAAAATGGGAGCTCATTGATGGACTACAGCGTGTGTCAACGATGCTGGAGTTCATGGGGATACTTAAAAATCCAGAGACAAACCAAACTGAACAGCCAACATCACTGGTCGCCACCAAATATCTCCCATCTCTTGACAGGGTAGTTTGGGAGAAGTCTTCAGCCATTTCAGATGTATCAATTACCGACCAGGTGCCTCTACCGGCACCCCTTCAACTAGCTATTCGACGAAATCGGGTTAGCGTTCAAATTTTGAAACGACCAAGCTCCAACGAAACGAAATATGATCTATTCCAGAGATTAAATGCAGGCGGTACAGAAGCCAACGCGCAAGAATTGAGGAATGTTATCGTAATAATGGTGAGCCCTGCATATCATCAATTCATGCGCGATTGCTCGAACAGGCATTCGTATTTGACCGTACTTTCGGCTAGCTCAGATCAGCTCGAAAAGCAGCGTAACATGGAATACGTGTCGCGATACTTAGTGCACACTTATGTGCCTTACGATGGAAAACTCGACGTGCAGGAATTTATCGACAAAGGTATAGTTGAGCTCGCCATGGGGGGCGTGACGCAAAATGCGGTCACTACATTCAATGCAACCTTTGATCTTCTTAACGACGTGTACGGCGAGAACGCTCTTCGCCGGTTTAATAACGGGTCACCAACGGGACGAGTTTTGTTAGCCGCATACGAGTGCATCACGGTTGGGGTGGCGAAAAATATTGCCCATATCCAGGCAAAGCCGGATCCATTGCAGTATACTAGACAAAGAATAGCTGATTTTTGGCAAAGCCCCGTCATCAACGACTTCTTCGTGGCGGGGTTGCGCGGAACAGTACGAATCCAACGTACTATCCCTTTCGGTACCGCTTGGTTTGCTACATGACCAAGCCTCATTCTGAGCGGGACCTGTCTGATCTTTTCGACGAGGATCTTTACTGGCGTCGTCGAGAATTGTCAGACATGAAAGCTGCGGTTAAGGCAGCGGACGCCGCAGCCAAGACTGTACTTTTACGTGCACTGATCACACTGATCTACGCGCACTGGGAAGGCTATGTTCGTGAGTGCGCCAACCGCTACTTTGAATATCTAAAAATCCGCAACAAGCCTTATGCAGAGCTGGAGCGGCAAATATATGTGAACACTTTCTTGGTTCGACTAGACGCACTACATCGCAGCCGATCAAGTCTTGAAAAACGCTGCGCGCTAGTGAACGATATTTTGAACGGCACGACCAGTACGTTTCGCTACGTGCATCCCATGCTAATCGACACTAAATCGAACCTGAACACTAACGTGACTAAAGAGATTTGCCTCATCTGCTCAGTCGACCCATCACACTTTGAAACAAAGCGCATTTTTATAGACCAACTCATTCTTAAACGACGCAACGCTGTCGCGCATGGACAACAAGAGTTCATCCATGAGAATGAGGTTGACAGCTTGGTCACCGAGATCCTCGGCCTCATGCAGCATTTCCGAACACTCCTGGAAAATAAAGTTTACCAAAAACAGTTCTTAGCGCCGGTTAATTCCTTATGAGCACTTGCATTTATAAGTGGGCATCGCTGTTGCTGTTGGTCCGACCCATCATGACCCCTTACCCCACACACCGCCCACACCGTCCACGCAATTCAAGCGACATCGACCGCACCTGAAACTCGGCGGACTTGGCCCACGTCTGCAACGCCTTGATGGCGCTGGCGCTGTCGAATTCGGTCACGGTCCCGCACGCGTCGCAAATCGCGAACACGGCTTTGTTCGCGTGGTGGGGATGGCTGCAGGCAACGAACGCATTCAAACTTTCAAGGCGATGCGCCAAGCCGTCGTCGATCAGCCGCTGCAGCGCCCGGTACACAGTCGGCGGCGCAGTCACGCCCTGGCCGCGCACCTGCTCGATGAGTTCATAGGCACTCACCGGACGGCCGACGCCGCGCAGGGCTTCAACGATGATCTTGTCCTGATCGGCGGCCGAGCGGCGCTTCGTTGGCTTGCGATTGGGAAGGGGTGGCATCGGCTTTGGCGTCTCCTGGAGCGTCAACGGGGGGCGTCATCGGGGGTCGTCGACGGGTGTGTCGCGGGCGAGGTCGGGGCACGTGTGAATCGACGACCGCCGACCGCCGTGGCGAAGTGTACGTTAGAAACACGGACGCTGTCACAGCCGACCTCGGGGGAGGGACACCGGCCGCGGGCGCGAGAGACTCGTGTCGGAGACTGGCGCCGGAGATTGGCGTCGGAGATTGGCGTCGGCGGGGGCGGCGACAGGTTGCCCGTCAAAGGCTTAATACGGTGCTCCTGGCCGGGTTTCCGGCGCGCCGATGGCGCGCCAAACGCGTGACCTGGGCCTGACTTGGGCGCGATCTTGTCTTGATCTTGTATCGGTCTGGGCTTGGTTGCGCATCGGCGGCGCTGCGGCTATACAGCCCCATCTCAAGAAGACATTCCTGAGACGCCGCCCGGCACCCTTGGAGGCCGGCTCGCGGCTATTTGGCTTCCGCGATGGTCGCGGAACCCATAACACCCGGAGACGATGCCATGTCTGAGCTCATTCCGCTCAAGGCTACGGCGCGCCCGCGTGCAGGCAAGGGGGCCGCACGCCAAGCTCGCCGCGAAGGAAACGTACCCGCCGTGATTTACGGCGACAACAAAACGCCCGACACGATCAACCTCGACTACAACGAACTGTGGAAACAGGTTCTCAAGGGCAAGTTCACGTCGACGGCGTTCGAACTCGATGTTGAGGGCACGAAGCACATCGTGCTGGCCCGCGACCTGCAGGTTTGCCCGGTTCGCGATACGCCGCTGCACGTCGATTTTCTGCGCGTCGGCAAGGACGGCGTCATTCGCGTCGCCATTCCAGTGCGCTTCTTCAACGAAGTGCTGTCGCCCGGCTTGAAGCGCGGCGGCGTGCTCAATATCGTCCGCCACGATGTCGAGGTGTATTGCCCCTACGACAAGATCCCGAAGGAATTCGCGATCAATCTCGAAGGCATCGAAATCGGCAAGTCGATCCACATTTCGGCCGTCGAAATGCCCGAGGGCATCAGTCCGGTGATCAAAAATCGTGACTTCACGATTGCGACGATCGCCGGCGCTCTGAAGGGCGGCGGCGACGACGACGCGACGGCAACGGCGGCAGCCGGCGATGCAGCGGCAGCACCCGCTGCCGGTGGCAAGGCCGCTCCCGCCGCAGCAGCTGGCAAGGCGGCACCCGCCGCAGCCGGCAAGGCGGCTCCAGCAGCCGGCGGCAAAGCCGCTCCGGCCGCCGCGAAGGCAGCAGCCAAGCCTGCTGCCAAGCCGGCCGCT